>SXGQ01744501.1_pt1 | contig 17781 bp, 11 predicted proteins | sample 3178371 | NCBI WGS metagenome assembly SXGQ01 (sample SAMN11356859, study PRJNA531348) | freshwater metagenome | isolation source: freshwater sample F1-20 | place: China: Fuxian Lake, Yuxi | collected 2017-12-25 | reverse complement strand
TTGAGATCAAGCGTTTAGCAGGGCTAAAGTAAACCCTAATTAGGAGAAAAGGAAATAAAATGACACAAGCATTACTAGAAAGCCGTTGGGGCGAAACTAAAGACGCTCTGTTAGAAGGCTTAAACGGTTCCAAGCGAACCACAATGGGTGTAGTTCTTGAAAATACCCGTAAGCACTTGATGGAAACTGCAACTGCAGGTGCCACTGCTGCTTCAAACGTTGCAACTCTTAACCGCGTGATCCTACCCGTGATTCGTCGTGTTATGCCAACAGTTATTGCAAACGAAATCGTTGGTGTTCAGCCAATGACTGGACCTGTAGCTCAGATCCACACACTACGTGTTCGTTATGCTGATACTACTACTGATAGCGCAAGTATCTACGCTACTGGTACAACTGCTGGTGACGAAGCACTAAGTCCGTTCAAGATTGCTGTTGCTTATTCTGGTTTAACCAATGGTGGCACTGCTACTACTGGAAGAGCAGCTTCAACAAGCACACTTGAAGGTGTAACCGGTAATCGTATCAATGTACAAATCTTAAAGCAAGTTGTTGAAGCGAAGACACGTAAGCTAAGTGCTCGCTGGACATTTGAAGCTGCACAAGATGCACAAGCCATGCACGGTTTAGACATTGAAGCAGAAATCATGGCAGCTCTTGCTCAAGAGATTACTGTTGAGATTGACCAAGAAATTTTAGGTTCATTACGTAGCCTAGCAGCAACTGAGTTCACATTTGACCAAGCTGCTGTAAGTGGTACTGCTACATTCGTTGGTGACGAGCATGCTGCACTAGCTGTTCTAATCAATCGTACAGCAAACCTAATTGCTTCACGTACACGTCGTGGCGCTGGTAACTGGGCAGTTGTAAGTCCAGCAGCACTAACAGTGCTACAGAGCGCAACAACTTCAGCATTTGCTCGTACTACTGAAGGTACATTTGAAGCACCAACCAACACCAAGTTTGTTGGTACACTAAACGGTGCAATGCGTATCTATGTTGACAGCTATGCAAGCGATAGCCAGGCTGTTTTAGTTGGTTATAAGGGTTCAAGCGAGGCTGATGCAGCCGCGTTCTACTGCCCATATATTCCTCTAATGAGTTCTGGTGTAGTTCTTGATCCAGCAACATTTGAGCCAGTAGTTGGCTTTATGACTCGTTATGGGTATATTGAGTTGACAAACACAGCGTCATCGTTTGGTAACGCTGCTGACTACCTAGGTGAGATTGCTGTTTCAAATCTATCGTTCCAGTAATCATTCCTTTGGGATGGGAAGGTTAAAAAACCCGCTTCGGCGGGTTGTTTATTTTGGAACACATTTATAATTGGTCCCAATGTCCTCGTGATAATCGTCCCAGCATTTTTCGTAAAACAATCTATCTTCTAGTGGAATTTGATTCATGTAGGTCATATGAATATCATCAGATCGCCAATGTATTTCCCAATATCCTTGAGTGCTGTTATGGTGCCAACGTGTAATTCTATCGCCTCGCTCGTCTGCTTGTTTCACTAGTGATTCGTGTAATTGTTGTATCTGCAGATATTTTGATAAAGTTTCTGCATTAGTTGAAGTTAATAGCCAATCTTGCATTTGTTTATCAAAGTCGCCAACTGGCAGAGGAATTGTGTAATTTTTTTGATACTCAGGCATAGTTAACCAAATTTGAATAAATATTTATGTTCATAAGAACTTATGCGGAGCCAACCGTGTAGGCCTAGAACGCCAATTAAAGGGGAAAACAAAATGGCAAGAGGTTTAAAAATTAGTCACGAAAGAAGTGACGGTACTTTAGTAGATCAAGAAGTAAGCACAACAATTAGTTCAATTGGCGGCACCGGTGGTCGCCCACAATGGATCACTGTTCAAGGTGTAAAAACTGTTAAAGTCAAATTTGAAACATCTGCTGGTATTTTGCATTCAAATGCATATATAGTAGCACAAAAAGGAGCTAGGCAATTTTTAGTAGCTAATGCAGTAGGAGCAATAGAAGATGCTACACACAGCAATGCAAGTGTAACTGTAGCCACACTGGCAGCAGGAGCAGATGCAGCTAATGCGGCACCAGCCACTGGATCAAGTGAAATGACCGTTACTGGATATAACACAAGTAACACACGTTTCTATGTAAAAAGAATTTCAAACAAATATGTATATGATTTTAGTAATATTAGATATCGTTGGAGAACTAGTGACAACGTGGCAACTTCAACATTTGCTAATGTTGAATGTCATTAACAATTTTGCATGAAAGAAAACCCGCTACGGCGGGTTTTTTAATGGATTTGACAAACTTAATACCAGCATAAATATATTGAATAAGGATATTTAACATGCCCGCGGTAAAATCAGTCAATGGCAATTACACTATAACTAATAAAAATACAGCACTTGCTAATGTTATTGTAGCCACTCATACCATGTATGTAGATGGAAATTTATTGGTAGGTGGCAATACTACCCAAATAACCAAAACAGATTTAAATATTTCTGATAATATTATAACTTTAAACAAAGGGGAAATTGCTTCTGGGGTAACATTGGGATACGCAGGATTAGAAGTGGATCGTGGCAGTGCTGCAAATGTTTCCATATTATGGAATGAATCCATTGATAAATGGACAATCACTACAGATGGTACCACCTTTGCTAATATTAGCACAAGCTCAGGATCCGGAGCCACGGCAATTGTAGATGACCCAAATCCTACACTTGGCGGCAATCTTAACGTGCTTGCAAGAACAATTTATAGTAGTAATGTAAATGTTATAAAATTTGAAAATAATTTAGCCGTTTCTACAACAACAGTAAATCCGACTGCTGTATCAAATTATAACATTATCACTGCTAAAACTCCGGAGCTTGGCGGTTCTGGGTTATATATAACTAACACAACAAATTCAACTAGAGAAATACCTAGCACAAGAAAAAGTATTGTGTATTCTTTAGTGTTATAAGGATAAAAAATGGCAATTCATAACACAGTATTAGTAGATTCAGGACAACAGGCATCTAATCTTTTTATTAGCGCCTCTTCCAATGGCGATGCAGTTACAACTATGTATTTTTGTAACACAAATACATCACCAATTACATTTACTATGCATTTGGTGTCAGCTGGTTTTACTGCTAACAGTAATAATATTGTTTATTCAAATAAAGTAATTACAGCAGGTGATACTTATATTATTGATTGGGAAAAATTAGTTTTAAGTAACGGTGATTCTATTAGAGCCAATGCAAATATTGGAAATGCAATAGTGGCAACCGTAAGTACAATAGGTTTATAATAATGGGTCGTTATTTAAAAAATACACAATTACTAGGCGGTAGCTATGCTATTCAATTACCAATTGGCAGTAATAGTGTAGGACCAGACTTTCCGGTGGATGGACAATTTAGATATAACGCTAGTAATAGTAGAATTGAATTTTTCATTGCTGGCAGTTGGAAGCAAGTGGCTAAAATTGGTTCTGTTAATATTTCAGTGGATGAGTTCACCGGTGACGCTGCGACTACGGTATTCACTATGACTCAGTCTGAAGTTGACGCCAATGCTGTACTAGTGCAAATTGGTGGCGTGTATCAACAACCAAACGTTAACTATACTGTAAATGGAACAACCAGTATTACATTTACTAGTCCACCACCTGCTCCTGGAATAAACCCTAACAAAATTGTTGTAGTGCATAATTTAAACAGCACTGACGCTGCATAGGATAACTAATGGCAATTGGGCGTATATCCGGACCAATGCTGTTTAACAACCTTGAACGTCAAGGTGTTGATCTAGCTTTCCAATCAAATCTACTTTATCTTGATGTAAATAATCTCAGAGTAGGAGTTCAAAACGCCTCACCTAATTATGTTCTAGACACGCCCGGAAATGTTAAACTTGCAAATATAATAATCCAAGGTAGTGCATTAAGTTCTAATACCGGTGTCTTGTTTTTTGGCAGTAATGCAAATATAAGCGTGAATGGTGGTTTGGCTAATCATGTGTTGGCTACAGATGGCTCGGGTAATTTGCGTTGGGTTGATGTAGCAGAAGTGTCAGGAAACGTTTCGTTGATTGGTAATGCTATACCATTGGGGTCTAATTCATCTGGTAAATTAGTAAGCAACGCTGTATCGTTGACCACATCAACTTCGGTAACAAATGGTATAGCACAGCTCAACGAAATATTAGGAAAACTGGTTCCCCCGGCTCCACCAACTTTTCCAGGTGCAAGCACATTAAGCTTGTCTACTTCTACTTCTAGTGGTAGAATGACTGACTTCGTTCAAACAGATAATTCAGGATGGGGTAACTTAAGTGTAGCGGCCGGAACATCAGTGAGTGCAACACGAGTAAGTACATATGCAGCCGGAACAATTACCAATGTAGGACCAGGTGATTCAGGTGTGGTTACAGCGTACCGCAACGGTGCAATAGTAGGCACTGTAACTCTTACTACTGGCAGTCAAAATGGAACCTATAGTAATTTAGTTATCTCAGCAGATCAAGATTATTCAGTAGTGACCGGTGATGCTGGCGGATTCTGGGAAAGTTTTACAACCGCTCTTAGTGGAAACACTGTACCTGCCGGGTGGAATAGTGCCAATATAGTACACAGTGCGGGTAATGCAACCAATACAATAACCTGGTATTATGACAGTGCGACACCAGGGACACCAGCATTTAGTAATGTTAGTATCAGTTTATTATCAAATAGCAGTTCCTATTCAAGTACTGTTCCACACTTTAATACTAGCACTGTTTTTAGAATTAAAGGAAATGTGACTAGATTAAGTGGGGATACTTACCCAAGCTCAGTTACTTCAGGATCATCTACTTTGGTTTCTACATCAGCCGGCGGAGCTTTTAGCACACCTACTGTAATAACCTATACCAATGCAGCGGTTACTGTGCCGCTGGAAAGAAATCTTTATGTAAGTTCAGGTTCCGCATATTTTGAAACAAATGTAGCTACTACCACTGGATTTGGATCAAGTAGCAGTGGTCCTAGTCTCAGTGTTAATAACAACTATGCCACTGGTAGTTCAGGCGCAGTGATAGTAAGCGGAACTCCAATTATATTGTATAAGACCGGCACTAGTAATCAAATTGAAGAAACTAGTATGACCATTGCTGGCAGCGTTGGATCTGGATCCGGTAATCCTTATCGTATAATTAATCCTGGCAGCACAGACAATCCCGCCTACAGTGCAAGTGCTAGCGCATTTAACAGTACCAGCAGCACATTACAGACCTATGATGCTACAGTAGTGGCATCAGTACTCAAGCACGATCAAACCAATTACAGCACAGGATATTTGCCAATTGGCCCTGATTTAAGCTCGGGTCGCAGTGGATCTCAGTATTTCACTTTTGCTTTTGTAAGAACAGCGGTAAGTAAATTTGACGTGAGATACACAGGCACTATTGCGGGACTTTGGATAGCATTGCCGGGCAGTACCATTGATACCACATCTACATTAAACGGCTGGATTGATATGGGCACTGCCTATGCAGGATCAGGTGTACCTGGCGCTGGTGTAGGTGGTAACGGCAGTAATGGGTGTGCGCTGGGTGGCGTGGCAGTGTTTAATTCCGCACAAACAAACAAAAGTGTGACATGCACATTTGGTACAGTGAGTAGTTCCAGTACAGCAACAAATGAAATTTATGTAAGAGTAAAATTGACCAGTGGTCAAACAGTATCAGCTTTATCAATACAGGCAGCAAGTAACTAATGGCTATTACAGACGCACAAAAGGTAGACTTACTTTATAAGAAAATTGGTTTTGGTGTAGCCAAGACAGATACTTCTGCATTCAAAAGTCCCAGTAACGAAGCCAATGCCAGTCCATTGCTCACACGCGGCGACAGCATTTGGGTAGAAAGTGCAAGTATCCCTGCAGTCAAACCGGCCAGCAATTCATCAGTACTGGTGTTGTATCAACAATCCTTGTCTAGTGCCATAGAATGTACACTAGATACCACTGTAAGCGGTACCAATCGTACTTGGCTTACAAATTACTCAGACTGGATACCGGTAGAGTTTGGCCCAACCTATCAGGTCAAAGTTTACGCGGCGCCGGCCGGAAATGTTAGTCCAGAAACTTACGGCACACAGTTATTTGCAGACGGATCGGGCAACAACGATGCCTGGTATTTTGACTATCAAGCAGGAATATTAAATTTTGCTGATACAAATGTTCCCACAACAGTGACTGGTAAAAAAATATACATTACCGGTGCCAGATATACAGGACTCAAAGGAATTGGCGCATTAGGAAATCTTAACATTGGAAATCTCAGCGTAGACAACTTCAGCACAAACAATGCAGCGATTCAGGGCGGTTTCTTAAGCAACATTGCAAATATTACCGCTGTGACTGCTAATCTACAATCTTTATATTCAACTCTGTTGAATATAACTACAGCTAATATTTTCAATGCGTATTTAGGGAATGTAAGTACAGGAAATGCAGTCATTAATGGTGGTTACATTACGGCATTATCAAACATTACTGCCACTAGTGGTAATGTAAGCGATTGGTATTCTGCTAATATTAACAGCACTACCGCTAATTTAATCACTGCCTCTGTGACTAACTTGAACACAGGCAATGCAGTCATATCAGGCGGGACTGTTTCTAATATTTCAGCACAGATAAATGATTTAAGTTCGGCTAATGTGCTGCTGTCAGGTGGATTGCTTTACAATATAGATGTGCAGGCAAATAACTTCAGTACTGCAAATGCATTTGTATCTGGCGGTGTATTATACAATATTGACATACAGGCAAATAATTTTAGCACGGCCAATGCATTGATCAATGGCGGTAACATATCAAATGTAAACGTTCAAGCTAATAATCTCAGTTCTGGAAATATATTACTTACAGGCGGTATATTATATAATGTTGATTTACAATCAAACAATTTAAGTACAGCCAATGTGTTAATAACTGGTGGAAACGTCACTGCCAATATTTCCGGAAATGTTACCGCCACATTTGGTGATTTTAGCGGCAATGTGCATGCCAATTGGTTTATAGGTAATCTAGATGTATCAAAAGCAAACTTTTCAGACGAGCTATTTGTTAACGCTAATATTACTACAGCAAGTAATCTAATTGCTTTAGGTAATATAATTACACAAAAAGTTACCAGTACTAGTGGCGATTTACATTTAAGTGCAAACACCCAAAATCCAAATAATGTAGTAATATTTGATAGTGTAAGCGCATTTTTAATTCCCACAGGCAATGCCTCTCAAAGACCAGGCAGTCCTGACACGGGTTATGTAAGATTTAACACAGACATTGGCTCAATTGAATGGTGGACTGGAATGTCTTGGACATCAAGTAATCAAGGCGTTAACTACCAAACTATTATACCAGACGGTGTATCTAATGCTTATACTCTAGATTACGAATCGTCAGATGCTGGTATTTTAGTTAGCATAAACGGTACTACGCAGCAACCAGGTACTTCTTATGCTATTTCTGGTGGCACAACAATTACATTCAGTGAAGTTCCACTAACAACAGATATCATTGAAATACGATTTTTAAGTGCCGGTCTTGTGGCGGCCAGTTATGCCGGAGGAAGTGTAACCGGCAACGTTAACATTTTAGCTAACACTCAAAGTTTTTCAACATCTACAGGAGCTCTTACCGTAGCCGGCGGCGCCGGTATAGCGGGTAATATTAACATTGGTGGAAATATAGGTTTAAATTCTACAACTGGAACTCCATCAAATACTGTGTCTCCGGCTAGCTGGCTTAAAGTTTACGTCAGCAATACAGCTTATTATATTCCACTTTATCAATAATTCTAATTTTAGGTAAATAGTTACAAACTGGAGATTTGTAATGGCCGTTACTAGAATTAAGAACAATCAAATTACTGATAACACAATTGAATACCAAAAAATTAAAGATGGTACCCTTGTTGGTGCTAAATTTAATGCAAATTTAACACTCAACAGTAATTTGACTATTGTTGGAAATTTGGCAGTTTCTGGCAATACCACAACAATCAACAGTATCAATACTTCAGTAAATGATCCAATACTAGTTTTTAATAGTGGCTACACTGGATCATTGGCCGGATATAGCATTGGTTTACTAGTAAATAGAAATCTTGCAGCATTATCTTCATATGGTTCTGTAAATGCTGCCTGGGTCTGGGACGAAAACTCTGAAAATTTCGTAGCTATAGCCACCACCGATACTGGTACAGGTATATCTTCAATTAACAACAGCGGTTGGGCAAATATCAAAGTTGGTAATATAACAGTAGTTAACAGTGCTTCATTCTCCAGTATTACGGTTGGCAGTTTCACAGCAACTAGTCTGTTTGCCACAAACTTCAGCACAGGCAACGCAAGAATATCTGGCGGATACATAGATTCAACACCTATAGGAGTAAACACAGCCAGTACTGGCAACTTTACTACAGCTAATGCAACCGCATTTACGGGTTATTCGGCTACAATTAACACAGTTAATAGCACTACTGGTAATATCACAACCGTTAATGCTACTGATGTCAACGCCGGAACCACTACCACTGCCACACTGAATACCACGAACGGTAATGCAACAACCTTAGTGTCTACAAACTTCAGCACTGGAAATGCTAGAATCACTGGCGGGTATGCCGACAACTATCCAATTGGTGCAAACATAGCAAGTACTGGTAATTTCACTACTGCTAACGCCACGGCATTTACCGGATATAATGCAACAATTACAACTGTTAACAGCACAACTGGAAATATTACTACAGTTAATGCGACTGATGTTAATGCATCCACAACTACAACTGCTACCTTAAACACAACCAGTGGAAATGCAACTACACTAATAGCTACAAACTTTAGTACTGGAAATGCAAGAATAACTGGCGGATACGCAGATAGTTATCCAATTGGTGCAAATACAGCAAGTACAGGTAACTTTACAACAGCCAATGCAACGTCGTTCACTGGGTACAATGCAACAATTACAACTGTTAACAGCACAACTGGTAATATCACAACCGTTAATGCTACTGATGTCAATGCCGGTACAACTACTGCCGCAACACTTAATACTACAAGTGGTAATGCAACTACACTAATAGCTACAAACTTTAGTACTGGAAATGCAAGAATAACTGGCGGGTATGCCGACAACTATCCAATTGGACCTAACACAGCAAGTACAGGTAACTTTACTACAGCTAATGCAACCGCATTTACGGGTTATTCGGCTACAATTAACACAGTTAATAGCACTACTGGAAATATTACTACAGTTAATGCAACTGATGTTAATGCAAGTACAACTACTGCCGCAACACTTAATACTACAAGTGGTAATGCAACTACATTAGTTGCAACTAATTTAAGTAGCGGAAATGCAAGAATTACCGGTGGCTATGCAGATAATTATCCAATTGGACCTAACACAGCAAGCACTGGTAATTTTACTACAGCCAATGCAACTTCATTCACAGGATATACCGCTACTGTAGCAACTATAAACAGTACCAGCGGAAATATTACTACCGTTACATCAACAACAGGAAATATAACAAACGTAAATGCAGTTGATACAACTAGCGTTAACATAAACTCAACCAATGGTAATGTTACTACTTTGACTGCAACAACAGTGAATGCAGGCACAGCAACAGCAGTTTCCGTAAATGCTACCAATGGTAATGTTACCACACTGGTAGCCACTAACTTTAGCACAGGTAATGCTAGAATTACCGGCGGATATGCCGATAATTTCCCAATTGGGGCAAATACCAAGGCAACAGGTGCATTCACAACATTAACCGCAGACGGAGCAACCACATTTACCAGTGCAGCACAAAGTGACAATCCAAGTACCGGTGCCTTGGTGGTTACTGGTGGTGTTGGTATTGGTGCTAATTTAAATGTTGCTGGTAATGTTACAGTAACTGGTAATTTAACAATCCTAGGTAACACCACGATACTCAATACAGAAACTCTTAATGTTGAAGATCTAAATGTTACAGTAGCAGCAAATGCTTCTTCGGGCGCTGCTGCCAATGGAGCAGGTTTAACTGTAGCAGGTGCAAACGCTACATTCACATATTTGAATGCTGACGACAGCTGGAATCTAAACAAAAAACTTAATGCAACCACTGTTGATGCGGCACAAATAAATGTGACAAATGCAAATGTCACTAACTTAACATTTACTAACGCAGCAGTTACTACTTTGTACGCAACAAACTTTGGTAGTGCCAATGCTGTTATAACCGGCGGGTCAATCAACAATACCATAATTGGAAATACTACACCTGCAGATGCAACTTTTGCTTTACTGAAAGCAACTGGTAATATCGTTGCAGGGTCAGGAGTAAATGCCACTAATTATACTACCGGTGCTTTGGTAGTACCTGGCGGCGGCGGAGTTGGTATCACAGGAGATCTATGGGTACAAGGACCCAGTACATTTGCTGGCAACATCGTTGCAGGTAATATTCAGCTGAGCGGCAATATTAATGTACCAGTGGGCGGAACATTCTCTAATACTGGTGTGTTCTTTGGTAACGCAGGCGGCATTGGTGCGCTGTACGCAGGTACAACAACCTACACAGCCTTGCCTACCACAGTGTTACAGCTTAGTGGTAATGTAGACACCTATGCACAAGTCAACTTCCAGAATATTAATGCAGGAACCAAAGCATCTACAGATTTTGTACTTACTGCCGATAACGGTAATGACACTGACGGATATTTAAACTTAGGTATAAACTCTAGTACATACAATGATCCGGCCTACCCTGGCAGTTATCCTAATGATGGTTATTTGATTCATCATTCGGCTTTGAGTACCGGTAATTTAGTTATCTTTAGCCACACTGAAGGATCTGCGATCAAACTGCATGTTGGCGATTACGGTGATGCTAATACTAGGGCGACCATTACCAGCACTGGTCTAAGAGTCAATACCAGTACAGCTAGTACTTCAACCACTTCGGGCGCATTAATTGTTGATGGCGGTGTTGGTGTAGCAGGCACAATTAATACAACCAACTTTAAAACTGCAAATGCAGTAATTCTTGGTGGTTACATAGATTCAACACCAATTGGTCCAAACACAGCCAGCACCGGTAACTTTACCACTGCTAATGCTACTTCGTTCACTGGCTATAATGCAACTATTACTACAGTTAACAGCACAACAGGTAATATCACTACTGTTAATGCCACTGACGTCAATGCCGGTACTACTACCACTGTTACTTTAAACAGTACTAGTGCTAATGCTACAACACTGGTAGCTACAAACTTTAGTTCTGGAAACTCAAGAATTACCGGTGGCTACATTGATTCAACACCAATTGGTCCTAACACAGCAAGTACTGGTAACTTTACCACTGCTAATGCTACTTCGTTCACTGGCTATAATGCAACTATTACTACAGTTAATAGCACAACAGGTAATATCACTACTGTTAATGCCACTGATGTTAATGCATCCACAACTACAACTGCTACCTTAAACACAACCAGTGGAAATGCAACAACACTAATAGCTACAAACTTTAGTTCTGGAAACTCAAGAATTACCGGTGGCTACATTGATTCAACACCAATTGGTCCTAACACAGCAAGTACTGGTAACTTTACCACTGCTAACGCTACTGCATTTACCGCATACAGCATGACGGCTGCTGCTGTCAATACCACAGCTGCCAATGTAACAACCTTGACCAGTCCTACAATTAACGGAGGTGTGGCAACTATTGCCACATTGAACACAACATTAGCAAATATAACTGGTGGTGTAGCAACTACATTGGTTGTAACTAATTTTAGTTCTGGTAATGCGCAAATATCAGGCGGTTATGCCGACGGATTTACGTTAGGTGGTAATACTGCTGCCAGTGCAAAAGTTACAACTTTAGTTGCCTCTGGTAATGTTGTTGCAGATTCTGGTACTGCTAGTACAAGTAATGTGACAGGTGCGTTGGTTGTATCCGGAACCGGCGGACTAGGTGTTGGTGGTAACCTAAATGTTGGATTTGGAGCAGCGTTTAATACCAGCAAAACAGCCACATACGATTTTACAGTAAAAGGTAAAACAGACAACACATTAATCTGGGGTCGTGCTGGTAGCACCTACGATCAAGTCATAATAGGTAATAGCGCAACTTCCAGTACTCTAGTCACAGGTGCAAAGTTAATAATAAACACTACCGACAGCTTTATTGTTCCGGTTGGTTCTACTGCACAAAGACCAGGCAGCACCGGCGGTACTGACACCGTAGGTATGTTACGATTCAATTCTTCAAACGCCAAACTGGAAGTTTACGATGGTGCCGAATGGGATGATGTTGGTGGCGGACAAACTATTATAACCAGTGATTCGTTCAATGGCGACGACACCACAACAGTCTTTACATTAAGCCAAACTACAACAACCGCTGCTGCAATAGTATCTATTAACGGTGTTGTTCAAATTCCAACTACAGCTTATGGTATTTCAGGCACAACGTTAACATTTACTGAAGCTCCCGCATCTGGGGACTTAATTGAAGTACGTACTTTAGTTACTGCTACTGTAGCAGCGTCTCTAGGATCACCAAACGGTTTTGTAAGTGTAGAAGCAACAAACTTAGGCGTGATTCTAAAAGCTGGCGCCGCAGCTGCCACAGATAGACTAAGGTTAAACACCGGTGGTGCACTAGAAAATCTCAATGCAAATACCGCGGTAGCCACGGCTAATACACTGACCACAATTGATACTTTTGCTAAAGCATCATTTAGAAGTGCCAAGTACATGGTACAATCTAGCACTACCGGAGGCAAATATCAAATTGCCGAAGTTTTAGTTGTTCATGACGACACTACATCTACTAGAACAGTATATGGTATTACTGAGACAGCTGGAAATGTAGGAACATTTGAAACTACGATTAGCGGCAGTGATGTATTGTTACAATATGTTGCTGCACAAAATAATACAAATGTGAGAATATACAAGATATATAATCCAATTTAAACGCCAACAGGGAGATATGGAACTATGGCCAATAGTAATTTTATAGTACACAACGGTTTACAGGTAGGACCTTTAACAATTTTTGCCGGCAACGGCGATATCAGTACGTCCGGTAATGTTGACATTTCTGGAACTGTTGGAGTTAGCTCAATTAACAAAAACGATAGCAGTATTGCTATTAACGATACAGGTACCGGTAGTACAGTAGTTGTCACTATTGACGGCACTGTTGAACAAACAATTGACGTAGATGGTATTAAACTACCAGCCGGCGATGCTTACTATATCAATAGTGTTAGTGTTTTAAGTGCAACAACGTTAGGTTCCACTGTTGCATCTGCTCCTGGTCTAACAAGCATAGGAGCGGCATTTACTAATCTTACTGCACAAGGCAACCTTACCGTAGTAGGTAATTTAACTGTTCAAGGTAACACTTTAACCATTGGATCAAACAATTTGTCTGTGGTTGATAGTATCATTGATTTACATACCCCGGCCAACTTACAACCATTAATAAGCGATGATGGAAGAGATATAGGTATCCGTTTTCATTATTACAAAGGCAGTGACGATCATGCATTCTTTGGTTTTGAAAGTACAACCGAAACACTAATATATCTACAACGATCAGACGAAACAAACAGTAATATAACTGGTACATATGGTAATGTTCAATTTGGTAGTTTGTTATTGTCTAATACTACAGCAGCAACTTCGACTACAACAGGTGTTTTGCAAGTAAAAGGTGGTGTTGGAATAAGTTCTGGTAATTTGTATGTAGGAGGATCCGGTGGCCATGCAATCGTTGCAACTGGAAATATTATACCAAGCGGTAATGTAGTATCAACCAACAATATTGGTTCTGATACTGCTTGGTGGAATAACTTTTATGGCGTAGCAACACAAGCTAGATATGCTGACTTGGCAGAAAATTATCAAGCAGATTTGAATTATGAACCTGGGACTGTGCTTGCTTTTGGAGGCTCAAAAGAAGTTACAATAGCCGGAGAAGAAACTACAAGAGTAGCAGGAGTAGTTTCTACAAATCCAGCTCATTTAATGAATGGAGCATTAAAAGGTTCAGATGTAGTACCATTAGCGTTACAGGGGCGAGTTCCTTGCAAGATAATAGGTCCTATTAGAAAAGGGGACATGATGGTAGCAGCAGGCCATGGTTATGCTAAAGCGTCGGCTACGCCCAAGTTAGGCTCAATAATTGGTAAAGCTCTCGAGGATTTTGACAGAGATAAAGGTGTTATAGAAATAGTAGTTGGTAGATTATAAACTTGATTACTATATCAATAAAAGGGCCCGGCGGCCCTTTTATTTTTTCCATAAATATCAAATAATGGATAAAAAATGGCATTAACTAGACCAAGACTTGGGCAGATTAATACTACTGTCAGCAATTTTACAGATCCTATTGTAGTTTTTAATGCTGGTAGTACACAGGCTAATGTTGACCAAGGTATTTTATTTAATAGAGCAAATGGTTTAGTATCTAATGTTGCCCTATTTTTCTCAGAAAGTGCAAATAGTTTTGTTTTGGGTTTCACTGCCAATAGTGGACAAACTAATTCAAACATTCAACTTTCCGGTAACGCCAATCTGCAAGTCAAAGATGTACGTGCCAGCAAAATTTATACCGCCGAAGGACTGTACTGGGCCGGTAATGGTGCAGTATATGGTTATCAAGACGATGTTCTAAGAGCGAATGTTGGCGCCTATCAAATCTATGCAAATGCCAATGCAAGTACACAATCTTTATCTATAGATAGTATTAATGCCAACGTTGGTTCTTATCAAATCTATGCAAACGCAAATGCCGCTAGTCAACAAACACAGATTGATAATCTTAATACACAAGCATACGCAAATGCCAATGTAGCTGCATACCTAACTACCTACTCTGGTGATATTGGAGGTACATTAACCACTGCTTCGCAGCCAAATATTACAACACTAGGCAATCTAACCAGTTTTGGTGCAAGTTTTGGTAGTACAGTTGCACAAGGTAATTTAACAGTTGTAGGCAATCTTACTGTACAAGGCAATACTCTTACTATTGGATCCAACAACCTTACAGTAGTTGATAGTATAATTGACTTACACACTTTTGCTAATCTTGACCCGTTAATTAGCGATGATGGTCGCGACATAGGTTTGAGATTTCATTACTACAAAGGTGCAGACACTCATGCTTTCCTTGGATGGGAAAACAATGTTGAAACCTTAGTTTATCTACAAAATAGTAATGAAACAAACAGTAACATCACAGGCACATTTGGTAATGTGCATTTTGGCAGTTTGCTGTTATCTAATACCGCAGTGGCTAGTTCAACCACTACAGGCGCATTACAAGTACGTGGCGGCGTAGGTATAGACGGAAGCCTTTTTATATTAAACACAGGTGACGTAAGTGCCAACATAGGTGCATATCAAACTTATGCCAATGCCAATGTTGTGGCAATACAAGCCAACCTAGGCGCATTTCAGATTTTTAGTAACACAAACGCAGCCACACAAGCAACAAGTATTAACTCCATTGATGCCAATGTTGGTGCATATCAAACTTATGCCAATGCCAATGCAGCCACACAAGCAACAAGTATTAACTCCATTGATGCCAATGTTGGTGCATATCAAACTTATGCCAATGCCAATGTTGTAGCAATACAAGCAAATCTAGGTGCGTATCAAATTTACGCTAATGCTAACATTGGAACGCTGTTCCTAGGTAACGCAAGCACCAATGCAAATCTAGGTGCATATCAATCCTATGCAAATATCTATCTAAAAACCGCGGCAACATTTACAGTCACCAATACTGGAGCCGGTGCTTATGTAATCAACAGTGAAAGTAATCCTGCACTGTATCTAATTAGAGGACAAAAATACAATTTCTCACTGAATGCAGCAGGGCATCCATTCTGGATTAAAACAGCACCATCCACTGGCACAGGCAATCAATACAATACCGGTGTAGAGAACAATGGTGCTGCTGTTGGTCTAATAACCTTTGATGTGCCATTGACAGCACCTGACATACTGTATTATAATTGCCAAATCCATTCTGTAATGGCCGGAGAGTTGCATATAGTTAACTTTTCTGAAATAGATGCAAATATAGGAACACTGTATCTAGGCAACATTGCTACCAATGCCAATATTGGTGCATACCAAACATTTGCCAATGCATCAATAGTTAGTCTTTATACCAATGCCAATACCAACACCGCTGCGTATCTAAGCACTTATACAGGTAACGTTCAAGCCGGTAATCTTTTGATAACCGGTAACATCAGAGCTGACAGCAATGTGTTTGCAAACATTTTTTATGTCAGCAATAGCATACGCTGGGCAGGCAATGGTGCTGTTTTTGCATCTGGGGGTGGGGGTGGTGGCGGCGGAATTACCTACACTGCTAGCAATACAGCGCCAATAAGTCCGTCTATAGGAGATCAATGGTATTATGTTGCCGACGACATATTATTTGAATATATAAACGATGGCGATAGCAATCAATGGGTTGATGTCAATGGTCTCGGCCAACTAGCAACTTCCAATATAACACTTATTGGTAACGCAACCTTACAAGGTAATATTATAGTTCAAAACAATAACTTGTATAGTATAGGTGCTGCTTCGGGCTATCTTAGCAATATTTTTAGTAACACAGTAACAGCAAATACAATTACATTAAATGGAACAATATCAGGTAATGTTGTTGGAAATATCACCGGTAATGTATACGGCAACATAATTAATTCAACGGGCACAATTAATGTCACAGGCGATTTAATTCCGTCAGCTAATGTAACTTATAGTTTAGGATCTACATCACGCAGATGGAAAGATTTATGGATAGCCAGCAACACCATTTACATAGGGTCGGAAAACTTAACTGTGTCTAGCACCGGGACATGGACCTTTAGCAGTAACGGCAGTAATGTTCAGCTAAGTGCAAGCAATACCACTTTCAGCGGAAATATCACCACATCAGGTTCAATATTGCCTACAGCCAACGTAACTCAAAATATTGGCGCTTCAAATTTGTGGTGGGGAACGTTTTATGGCATATCTACTCAAGCACAATATGCCGACTTAGCAGAAAATTATGTAGCTGATGCCAATTATGCACCCGGAACCGTACTTGTTTTTGGCGGTGCATGTGAGGTCACAGTTTCTACAAGTTCGCATGATACTAGAATAGCCGGTGTAGTATCAGAAAATCCAGCTTACCTAATGAATGCTGCCAAAGGTAATGTTAGTGTAGCCCTAACTGGTCGTGTGCCCTGTCAAGTTAAAGGCCCAGTTGATAAAGGAACTGTGCTAGTATCAAGTTCTATTGCTGGAGTGGCTCAAATGTTAAATACTGCACAGTATCAGCCAGGCTGTGTTATTGGTAAAAGTTTAGAAACAATAGAAGACAACATGATCAAAACGATTGAAATAGCAGTTGGGAGATTTTAATGGGATTTCCTAATTCGCCCACAAACGGCCAAGAAGTTTCTGTAAATGGCGTAAGATACGCCTATAACAGTTCACTCACCGCTTGGGTGCGAGTACCTGTGGTCAAATGGACCAGCAGTACAACGCCGCCTGCGAATCCGTCGGCCGGTGACAAATGGTATGCTACCAACACGGATGTGTTATATGAATATATTGACGACGGGATAAACAGTTATTGGGTAGATATACAATCTCTAGGACAAACGGGTAATATAACAAACATTGGTAATGCTACACTACAAGG
>SXGQ01532937.1_pt1 | contig 17782 bp, 15 predicted proteins | sample 3178371 | NCBI WGS metagenome assembly SXGQ01 (sample SAMN11356859, study PRJNA531348) | freshwater metagenome | isolation source: freshwater sample F1-20 | place: China: Fuxian Lake, Yuxi | collected 2017-12-25 | reverse complement strand
CCCCTAAAGCAGAAAAGCCCAGGAAACTGGGCTTTTCGCATTTTCAATTCGGATTCACCTCCGGCAGCCGGTACTGCTGACCGTCCAGTACAAACAATTCATCGATCTCCAGGATCCAGAAGGGGAACAGCGGGGATTGGGCCAGTACTTTTCGGGCCGCATCCCGGTCCTCGGCATTTAGCGTGATCCAGGCACGTTGCGATTCCATACTTACGGCATAATGCTCCACGACGCCCTTTTTAATGAGAAAGTTGATGTAGGTGCGATGCGGCGGTACGCGCTGCATAAATTCGTCGCTCATCTCGAATTTTATCGTCGCCTGAAAGGATTTCATCGGTTGGAACAAATATAAACGCCTCCAAATTCCATTCATTCGTTGTGGAAAACGATCCGGCGATAAAATATCCCCAGCGAAGTTTTAGCTCGGACCAAATAGGTCCCCGATACTGGAGCCCGTAGGGTGATGACGTTTCCTGGAACCGTTCGCTGTGTCTGGATCATCGATCCTTGCGCATTAAACAGGCTTATTTCCTCGAATCGTCCCCGTTGCAAGGCCAAGGTGGTGCCGATGATCCTCGAAGCCGGGTTGGGGTAAGAGCGTAACGGCGAAAGATCCGACGTTGCCGGCACGGCTGTAACCACACAGCCCAGGGGATCACTGCTGCATGTACGCTGGGTCGTGGCACCGGTCAACTGCGTGAGGGTTGTTTCAAACTGACCGGCGGCTGAGCAATCCGCTTTTAAATAATGTTGAAGAAACGGCCGTAACAGACTGATCGTCTTATTAAAAACGGCTGGTGCGTTGATCGATGAACTGTTGCAGCCGGAGGAAACCTGGCCAAAGACGCAGGTGGCATCGTTGTTTCCGAAATGGCAATGGAGTCCGCCGGTGATGTTGACATAAGACTTACAGGAATAGGGGATGTTCGAATACATCACCTGTTGTTCGGAAGGGGCCACGATGCAGTCGGCACTGCCAGAGAAGATCAAGGCTGGCTTCTGAATACTACTGGCGGCCGTTTTGGCGGACGGATTGGTTTCCGCCGCGGCAAAATTGAACAAGGCTTGAATTTGGGTATTATAGGTCATCCCCAAAAAGCTACATCCACCACCCATGGAATGTCCGCCCAGGGCTGATTTATTCGTGACTCTTCCGAAAAGAAAATTTCCGGAAGAGTCGTTCAGCGAACAAACCCGTTGCGCCAAAAAAGCCAGATCGCGTCCCAGTTGCTCATGGCTGGGGGAGAAGCTGCTTTCCGTGGCGGGAAAGGCTACAATGAATCCATATTTCACCAGCGAATCGGCCAGCCATAAATACGCTGCCGGGGTCATGACAAACCCGTGGCCGAAGACCACAACCGGATATTTTTCCGTCCCACTCGCAACCGGGGTATTATTTCCAGCGGCCAGGGCCGGATAATATAGTTCTGTGGGTACAGAACGATTGAAACGACTGCCGTCAATAAAGGTGATGGAACGCTTGCCAACCGGAAGGTTCTGTGCGCGTGCCGACACACACAACACGGCCATGAAAGCCAAAAGGGGCATCCGGATGAGCATGCGACAAAGGTATACCGGTGTCGGGAGGTGAAAATCGCTTATTTTTGTTGCCCCTTTTGGAACGTTAGCTCAGTTGGTTCAGAGCACTACTTTGACAGAGTAGGGGTCACTGGTTCGAGTCCAGTACGTTCCACTTGAAGCCGGCTTCGCCGGCTTCAGTTCAGAGTTCAGAGTTCAGAGTTCATAGTTCGGAGTTAGTTCAGAGTTTCCAGTTGATGAGTTGGTTGATCCATTCAGCGCGGTAGGGAGTTGAAATTCGGATGTAGTTATCTGTGTAGCCTTCCATCATTTCTCCTTTTTCGGTTTTTTCGAAAAGCACCGTACGGGTAGTTCCTTCGAAGCGTCTGGAAAATTCCTGTATTTTCTGGTAGGAGAGTTGGCGGAGAATCTTATTCCTTTCCTGCCGCGCCGAAACAGGTACCACCGGTTTGATGTTCAGGGCATGGGTATGCGCTCGCTCACTGTAGGTGAATACATGCAAATAGGATACATCGAGTTCGGTCAGAAAGTCAATCGTCTCCCGAAAATCCGTTTCCGTTTCCCCGGGCGAACCCACGATCACATCCACCCCGATACAAGCGTGCGGCATCGTCTGACGGATCCGATCGACCCGTTCCGCATATAGCGCGCGACGATACCGCCGACGCATGAGCGCCAATACCCGGTCGCTTCCACTCTGCAGGGGAATATGAAAATGTGGCATAAAATTCTTGCTGCCCGCTACCCAATCAATGATCTCGTTGGTCAGCAGGTTGGGCTCGATCGAAGAGATCCGAAACCGTTCAATACCGGGTGTACCCTCCAAGGCCTGTACCAATTCAAAGAAAGTTTCCTTTCGTACGGCCTGCCCCGTCACATCCATTCCCGAAATGCCAAAATCGCCCAGATTCACCCCGGTGAGCACGATCTCCTTCACGCCGCTCGCACCCAGCTCCACCGCATTGGCCACCACATTTTGAATACGGTCGCTACGACTCTTTCCCCGGGCCAGCGGTATGGTGCAGAAAGAACAACTGTAATCACATCCGTCCTGCACCTTTAAAAATGTTCGAGTACGATCGTTCACCGACCACGACGCATGAAACCGATCCACCGCCTCAATATCACAACTCGAGATCTTTGCGGCGTCGCCTTTGGTCAACTCCCGCAAATGACTCGCCAGATTGAATTTTTCGGCCGCTCCCAACACCAGATCCACCCCCGGGATCTCTGCGATCTCTTTGGGTTTCAACTGGGCATAACACCCCGTGATCACGACCAAGCTTTCGGGTGACCGGCGCTGGATACGACGTACCAATTGTCGACATTCCTTATCGGCATTCTCCGTCACCGAACAGGTATTTATCACATAAACATCCGCCGGTTGCTCAAAATCCTTTTTTTCAAATCCCTCCGACTCCAGCATCCTCGAAAGGGTGGAGGTCTCGGAGAAATTCAACTTGCAGCCCAGGGTGTGGAAGGCAACAGACTTGGTAGAGGTTTCGAGCATGAACGGCAAAGTTAATTCGGAGTTCGGAGTTCAGGGTTCAAAGTTTGTTTTTAGGGGTCAGTTTTTTGTTGGGAGTTGGGGCGAGTGGCTATTTCTAAACGAATGGGAGTAACTTACACCGGTGAAGTGGCTGACCTCGATCTTCCAATTTTTCTTCTCGCTCTACGCCTTGGTGGTTTTTGTGGCGCTGATGCTATTGCTTTTCCCTTTATTTCTGCTGGCGGCCCTCGGGGGCAACATCAAAGGCGGCAACGCCATTATGCGGCTATGTCGATTTTGGGGCGATTGCTGGCTGTTCCTGGTCGGCATCCAACATAGGGTGAGTGAGGAAAATCGTCCCGACCCCCGGAAAGCCTACATCTTTGTGGGCAACCACATCTCCTACATTGACGCTGCCTTCATCATCACCAGCGTACGCCAACCCTTTCGGGCCTTGGGTGCCGCCGAATACGGACGGTATCCAATATTTGGTTACATCTATCGGCTGGTGGTGATCTGCGTACATCGAAAAGATCCCAACAGCCGGGCTCAGAGTGTTGAGACCCTGCGTAGTTATTTGCGCCTGGGAATCTCCGTATTGATCTATCCGGAGGGTAGTTTCAATATGGGGTCAACCGCTTTATCCAATTTCTACAACGGCGCCTTTCGCTTGGCGATCGAGACCCAAACGCCGATCAAGCCGCTGTTGTTCCTGGATGGATATGACCGTATGCATTACCGCTCGCTGTTCACCGTAAACCCGGGTCGAAGCCGGGCTATATTTTTGGAAGCCGTTCCGGTCGATGGCTATACGCTGGATGATCTGGCGGCCCTGAAGCAAAAGGTGTACGAAATGATGGAATCCCAATTGCTGCAGCGAAAAGCATCTTGGGTAAAATCCTGATCGGATCCTTCCAATGAATCCTAAAAGGGTTGTTTAGATTTGCTACCCATGCCAGCCCCATCCCAAACACCTTCCTGGTTGATTCCATCGCTCGAGCGCCCGCTGTTTGCGGAGGTGATTGTGCCGATCGCCACCCCACAGAATTTTACCTGGTCGATACCGGTCAGCCTGCAAGACCAGGTTTCCGTCGGTAAGCGGGTAGAAGTGAATTTGGGGAGCCGTCGTCGGTATGCCGGACTGATCAAGCGGCTGCACACCGACAAACCGCAAGGCTTCCATGCCAAACCGATCCTTCAAGTTTTGGACTCTACACCCATCGTTACCCCCGCACAACTTTCCTTTTGGACCTGGATCGCCGATTACTACTGCTGCACCGAAGGGGAAGTGATGGCCGCCGCCCTGCCTGCCCATTTTAAATTGTCGAGCGAGACCTGGCTCCGGTACATACCCGAACACGCTACCGACCTCACCCGGTTAGAGGACCATCAATATGTACTCGCAGAGGCCTTGTCCATCAAAAAACAATTGCGCCTGGCCGAGGTGCAACAATTGCTTCCCCACCGAAAAATAGTTGACACCATCGATCGGCTGACGGAGCTCGGCCTGGCCGAACTCGTCGATTCACTGCATGAAAAGTACATCAGTCGGGAGAAGGTTTACATTGAGTGGACCACCCCTTACCTCCCGGAAGAAGCCCAGGCGGAGCTGCTGAACGAAAAATGGCGGTCCGCCAAACAACTCGACCTGCTCTTGGCTTTTTTACGGCTGCATCCCACCCAAGCTCCCATCGAACGGTCGGCCTTGCTGCTCGAAGCCGGCTCGTCCCCCGCCGTCCTGCAAGCACTGATCGATAAGAATATCCTCCAAGCCGTCAAGCGAAAAGTGGATCGCATCGAACGATCCGCCTCGTTTCTCGACCTTGATTTTTCCTTGAATGAACAACAGCAGCTTGCGCTGGATTCCCTCCGCACGCAATGGGAGGAAAAAGATGTTTGCCTCCTGCGTGGCGTTACCGGCAGCGGGAAAACGCATGTGTATGTACAGTGTATTGCAGAAGCCTTAAAGAATGGTCAGCAGGTTTTATATCTGTTGCCGGAGATCGCTCTGACTAGCCAGATCATTCGTCGGCTACAGAAACATTTCGGCGGGGCGGTCGGGATTTATCATTCCCGGTTTTCGCCCAACGAACGGGTGGAGATCTGGAAGGATGTATTGTCGGGTAAGATCCGTGTGCTCCTGGGCGCTCGGTCTGCACTCTTTCTGCCCTTTACCGATTTAAGTCTCATTATTTGCGATGAGGAGCACGATGCCTCTTTTAAGCAACAGGACCCGGCGCCTCGATACAACGCTCGCGATGCAGCCATTTATCTGGCTACCCTCCAAGGGGCCAAGGTTCTTTTGGGCAGTGCCACCCCCTCGTTGGAGTCTTTTTATCTGGCCCGTCAGGAAAAATACGGGTACGTGGAACTGACCGAACGCTATGGTGCCGGCGAACTGCCAACCCTTCGATTTATCGATCTGCGAGCAATTCTGAAAGAAGACCGTACGCGGGTGTCGCTCTCTCCGTTGTTGCTGAAGAAGATGAAGGAGGTGTTGAGCCGAAAACGACAAGTCATACTCTTTCAAAATCGACGCGGCTATTCGCCGTACCAGATCTGTACGGTCTGCGGATGGATACCCCGTTGTACGCATTGCGATGTTTCGCTGACCTATCATAAAAAAAGCAACCAGTTGCGTTGTCATTATTGCGGTACCCAGTATCCGCCGGTGCCCCGTTGCACTGCCTGTGGCAATCCACGGTTCGGGCAGCGAAGTTTCGGGACGGAACGGATCGAGGAGCAGATCCGGGCGCATTTTCCGCAGACCCGCGTAGCCCGGATGGATGTAGACACCGTGAGGGGTAAAGAGGCGCACGATCAATTGATCAAACAGTTCGAGGAAGGGACGGTGGATATTTTGGTCGGTACCCAAATGGTGGTGAAGGGATTGGATTTCGATCGGGTCGACCTGGTTGGTATCCTGGACGCCGACGGGTTATTGCATTTTGCTGATTTCCGGGCCAATGAGCGGGCTTTTCAATTGATGGAGCAGGTCAGTGGCCGAGCGGGTCGAAAAGATGCACAAGGAGAGGTGATCGTACAAACGAGCGATCCGAGCCACCCAGTTCTTCAATGGGTCGAACAACACGATTATATCTCGTTCTATGAATCGGAACAAAAGAAACGCGCCGAATTCGGCTATCCGCCGCATGTTCGTCTGATTCGAATCTTATTTCGGCACAAACAAGCGGACTTGACCGCGTTGGCGGCTCAGGAGTGGGTGACCTGCATGGGATCAGCCTGGCGTTCGTATTTAGTGGGACCGGCCGAGCCGGTCGTTGCCCGCGTCCGAGATCAGTATCGTATGGAGGTTTGGTTACGATTGCCCCGCCGATCGGCACAATGGAAATTGGCCAAGCAACAGATCCTTCAAGCAGTATATCGGTTACACCAGATCAAATCATTCGCCCGGGTAGACGTTGTGATCGACGTCGATCCGGTGAGCTAAAAAAAACCCGGACGTGCATTCCGGGTTTTTCAATTAGTTGGGATTTTCCGTCCCGACGGGCGGCGTTCCTTCTTTTGCAGGTGCTTTGTATTTGGCCTCGATGTTGTTCAGGGCTTGGAGCATGACCTCGTTGACCACGCCTTCTCGGTCGAATTCCACGATCATGCCGGTAAACTCCTGATTGTATCGGTTGTAGGCTTTTTGTTGCTCCAGGTCGGTTCGCAGGGCCTTGCCGATTCGCTCCGCCATTTCCAGCTTTTTAGCCTTGAAGGCAGCCTCCAGTAATAGCAATCCTGTTTGATTGTGTTGATTGTCGCGGCTGGTCATGGCATAGGGCACATTGGCATCCTTCATTCCCAGATCGATCCGATCCAACAGCTTACCCGCCTCTACGATCTTGCCCGCATCGGCCAAGCTTCCGGCGGCTTCAGCATAGATCGCCCGTATGTGCAGGAGGTGGCGACGATTTTCTTCATCGTAGTACACACCTGCTTTCTCAGCTCCACCCAATCGGAATTGCCGGGTCAGGATATCATTGGTGAATGGAAGATTCATGTTTCCAACGCCGCTTCCCCAAATACGACCGGCGCGCATGGTATTCTCCAACTCCCAGGCCGCCGTGTTATATCGATTCTCAACGGGTGTCAATTGATAGACCAATCCGTTTTTTCGGAAATAGGGTCCCCATCCAAACTTTCCATAGGGAGAAGTGAAGCAAATGGGACGCTTCCAATGGGATGTAGCGACCACGCTGAGGATCGTCAGATCGCTTCGGCTCAGGGCCACCCGCTCTCCGGGAATGGAAAATTTCACCTCGCTTAGGATGCTGTCTCCCGCATGGATCCAACTCGCCTGACGAACCTGATCCTTGTCGACCGGGATCGATAGGTTTCGGGTGGGCAATACCGGTTGCGGGTTGCCACGGCTGTTATCCATTTTGGCCGGATCGTCCGTGCCCACATAGACGCGCAGGATATCTTCCAGAAAATAATATTGGGAAGGGGAGATCTCCGGGCGCGGGGCATAATCGACCATGTAGAGTTTCATGCCCGCGATCTGGTCGGGACGGAAGATCACATCCATCGAATCAGATTCATTGGATTTGTATCGAAGCTGATTGATGTAGTAATCACTTTGCAATAAACTCGTATTGATCACGCGCACATCGGGACGAACGCCTTCCACCTCCTGGGCATACCAAAGCGAGTACGTATCGTTGTCGCCAAAGGTGAAAAGGATGGTGTTGGGCGGACAACTCTCCAGGTAATTTCTGCCCAGGTCGGGGCCCGTGGTCTTTTCGCTGCGGTCATGATCATCCCACTCCTGCTGTGCCATGAGTCCCGTTACGGCCAGTCCCATTACCGTCGCCATCGCGGCGGCCGTAATGGTTTTGGTACCACTGGCAGAAACCATCCGGCTGATCAGCACGCCCGCGGTGGTGACCAGCACAAACAAGCCCGCGGCCATGGCCCCGGTTAGTAAGGCGGTGGCGCCCGGTCCCGGGAAACAACTCATAAAGATGATCAGAAAACTCAGCATGGCCCCATTGATCAGTACCGGTTTGAGGGAAGCACTCCATTGTCGGCTTCGCGCGATCTGTACGATCGCAACGATCGACAGTCCGATCCAGATCGCAAAGGCATAGAAGCTGCCCACATAGGCATAATCGCGTTCCCGGGGTTGGTTGCCGGGCTGATTCAAATAAAGGACGACGGCAACACCCGTGAAGAAAAACAGCAGGAAGCTGACGATCCAATCCTTTTTACTATTGAGGTATTGATAGATACATCCTAACATGCCCAGTAAAAAGGGCAGTAAGAATAATTTATTGTTGGCCTGATTTTGCTGAATGCTCTGGGGAAGTTTGGTTTGATCGCCCAGGCGCTTGTTATCGATAAAGGACAAGCCGGTGATCCAGTTTCCATCGCGATAATTACCCAGCCCCTGGTTGTCGTTCTGCTTGCCTCCGAAGTTCCACAGGAAATAGCGCCAGTACATAAAACTCATCTGATAGCTGAAGAACCAATTCAGGTTATCTCCGAATTTGGGGGCCTCGAATTTGCCCGATTGCGGATCGCGTCCCAAGCCCAGCCAATCGGCGTAGAAGTCGGCGTGACCTTGATCGTTGTTGCTATCCCAAACACGGGGAAACAGCATCTTGGCCTCTGATTTGAAATTGTATTCCAGGCCGCCATCGTATTCGATGTATTGGTTGCCCTGACGGGTGTAACGGATGGGATTCTTGATGTAGGGATCGTTCTCGTCGATGTCTTCCTGGGTGACGGCAAAATGCGGACCATAGAGCAGCGGGGCACTGCCGTACTGTTCCCGGCTGAGGTATTCGACCAGGCTGATGGGATTGTCGACATTGTTCATGTCGATCGGCGGGTTGGCATTGGAGCGGATCAACGTCGTGAAATACATGAAATATCCCAGCAGCATGAAGGCAAAACACCAGAGTCCCAGTTTCAGGGAGGCGAGGGCGCCGGGTCGGATCTTGATGCCGACGAATACGGCCAGTCCGATGACCAGCAACAAGGAAAGGAAACTCAATCCCTCTCCCGGCACGATGATAAACGGCAGCAACGTGAGAAATAAGAAGCCCAGGAACCAGCCGATCATTTTGTTGCGCGTGAATGAAGCATGCTCGAAGCCCAGGGCCCAACCGATCAGTCCGGCTAACAACAGGAAATAAACAGCGAAGCCACTGAAAAAAGGAAGCTTGAAGGAGTTGACGAAAAATACATCGAACAATCCGGCCGCTTTCATGGAGTATTGGATCACGCCTACTTGTACGATGCCGGTGATGGCACAGCCGATCAGGAAAGCGTAGATCGCTCCCCGGACCGTGAATGCAAAGCGGCGGTAGTAATACACCATCACGATGGCCGGAATGGTGAGCAGGTTCAGCAGGTGCACGCCGATGGATAGTCCCATCATGAAAAAAAGCAATACGATCCAGCGGTCGCTTTGCAGGCGAGCGGCAGCGTTTTGCCCGGCTCGCTCATCGGCCTGTTCCCATTTTAAGATCGCCCAAAACACCAAGGCGGTGAAAAAAGAGGAGAGGGCGTACACTTCCCCTTCGACAGCACTGTACCAGAACGAGTCGCTGAAGGTGTATGCCAGGGCGCCAACGGCTCCGGCGCCGAGGATGGTCCACCAATGCTCCGCTTTCACCTCTAGGCTGTCGTTGCGCAGCAACCGGGCGGCAAAATGGGTGATGGTCCAAAACAGGAATAAGATGGTAGCGGCACTGGCCAGGGCACTCATAAAGTTCACGGCACTGGCGATGGTCTCCGGCTTGTCGCCGAACAGTATGATGAAGAAACGACCCAGCAAGGTGAACAGGGGGGCGCCGGGTGGGTGCGGCAATTCGAGTTTAGCGGCCGAGGAAACGAATTCCCCGCAATCCCACAAACTTCCGCGGGCTTCCCGGGTCAGGTAATACGTGGTAAGGGCGATGGCAAAAACGATCCATCCGGTAATGTTGTTCGCTTTTTTGAAAGTCATACGGTTCTGAATTGGTGACGCTGCTCGGAGGGAGAAGCATACAAAAATAGTAGGCTTAGGCGACAACTCCGGGGCGAAAATAGGCAGGGGCGGGCTTACCCGAAGAGTATCCGCACCGTTTGGTAGGCCAGCTGACTTTGTTGGCTGTTCTCGACGTATCCTTTTAATCCGAACAAGCCGGCTGCATTGGCTTTGTTCAGGGCGATCTCCAGGTAACCGGCACTGTTGAAGAGGGCCAATTTACCGGTGGGACCCACATCGGCATAGCTCTCGCTGATGCGGTCGATGGTCTCATCGCGCCGAAACTGTATCCTGAATGGCCGGCCCCGACGCTCTTGCTCGAAAAGTTCTTTCCGGACATTGACCACGATGTTCTCAAAACTGTCGATGAAGATGATCTGGGCATCGATAAAATCTGCTTGAATGATGGGTCGAAGCGGTCGCTTCTCCAGGTAGGGAACATCCGGTATGCCGATGGACAAGATTGACCGGCCATCCACCAATTGTTGCACGGTTCGTCCCATCAGAGCGGCGATCTCTAAAGTATTGGGCGTATGATCCGTCGGAAAGGGGATACCCATGACGATCTCCGGTTTCTCCCCCAGCATCATGGTCAGCAGCCCGTTGTCGGCACACAGATAGTATTGTTCCTGGTGATAGGCGAGGAGCAGTTGGGAGGATCTTTGCTCATAGAGACTGATCAGTAGAAGGTGAAACGTGAAGGCCGGGAACTGACTGGTGGCCGTGCCACACACATAGGCTGCCTGTGAGAAGTGAAACGGAGGGATCTGATGGGTGATGTCGACCAATTGGAAATCTGGATTGATCCGCAGCAGATGCGCTTTGATGGCGCCGACCAGATAATCGGGCTGACCAATGTCGGACGAAAGAGTGATCAGGGGCGCACGCATGGGACTGTTCCGTTATTTGATCAATTTACCATCTTGAAAGAAAAAACGGTGCACGAGCCGATCGGCCCATCCCGCAAAAAATTTATTGAGGAAAACCGTTCGTTTGCCGTTGAACGTTAGCACCAAGGTGCGTTTCTTTTTCTCCATCGCCCGCAGTATGTGCCGGGCACAAACATCGGCGGGCATCATTTTTGATTCGTCCATCGGTGTTTCCCCTTGCTGTTGCCCTTCTCTATTCAACGCCACCTGCCGGATATTGGAGGTCGTGAAACCGGGACACACCCACATCACATGCACGCCTTTGTCCAACATTTCAGTCCGCAGTGCCTCCAACCATCCCTGCAAGGCAAACTTACTGGCCGAATAGCCACTTCTGCCCGGTAAACCGCGGTAGCCGGCAATGGAAGACACGCCCACCACCAGACCCTTGGATTCGAGCAGGGCATCCATTGCATAGCGCGTACAATAAACGCTTCCAAAAAAATTGATGTCCATGACCTGCCGAATCACGTCCAAGCTGGTCTCTTGAAAAAGGGCTCGCATGGATATACCCGCGTTGTTGATCAATACATCGATTCGGCCGAACGACTCCAGGCTGCGCTGGATGAATAATCGGCAGTCATTTTCCTTGCTGACATCGGCCACCTGTGTCAAGAGTGCGGCGGTGGGGAAGGACTGTTGCAGCTGATAGAGCTTGTCCGCATTGCGTCCACAAGTGGCCACCCGGGCACCCAATGCCAAACACTCCTCCACCAGGGCCCTTCCGATGCCATCGGTACCCCCGGTGATGAGGATCACTTTATCTTTCCAGACCGACATGTTTCTTTTTTTACAAACCTACCTCAAATTACGCAGGCCGGTTGATAGTTTTCTGGCCCATAGGGGGCAAAAACTTTTGGGACATACCCGGGGGCATACTATTTTTGCACTCCCTAACGAAAACGGTCGATCTCGTAGCTCAGTTGGTAGAGCAATACACTTTTAATGTATGGGCCCTGGGTTCGAGTCCCAGCGGGATCACAGACAATCTAAACCCCTCGCATGAGGGGTTTTTTCATGGCGGATGCTTTAGGATTTTGGGGCGAGTTCAATCGCCATGTTGCCCAGGATGTCTGTTTGCAACATTTGTTCTGCCAGGCGGATCATGTTCGTGAAGGCCAGTGATCCGGAAATTCCATGACCGACGATCACGGGTTTTCGAACACCCAGCACCGGGGTGCCGCCATAGTTCTCAAAATGAAATCGGTCAAGGAACGGATGCTCGATGCCGGTATGTTTGGCCATGTCGTAGAGGGATTCGGCCATTTTCAATAGGATGTTACCGGTGAAACCCTCGCACACCATCACATCGGCTTTGTCGCCCATCAGGTCGCGCCCTTCGATGTTACCTACGAATTTTATAGAGGTATTCTCGCGCAGCAGCGGGTAGGTGGCTTGGGCGAGCAGATTTCCTTTTCCTTCCTCTTCGCCGACGTTGAGTAGTCCCACCCGAGGCTCTTTGATCCCCAGGATATGCCGGGCGTAGACGGTGCCCATCACCGCAAACTGGTTCAGGTGTTCGGGTTTGCAATCGGCATTTAAACCGACATCCAGGATGAGTCCGGTGCCCCCGTTCAATTTCGGCATGATGGTGCCCATGGTGGGACGAATCACACCCTCCAGCGCTTGTATGCTGAACAGCGAACCCACCAGCATGGCGCCGGTATTGCCGGCACTCAGAAACGCATCGATCTGACCGGTGGCCAGCAGTTGAAATCCTTTGGCCAGCGAGGAGTCGGGTTTTTCTTTCAGCGCCCGGGTCGGATGCTCGTGCATGCCGATTATCTCGGTGGTGGCATGAAAGGCGTATGTCGACGCTGCGATCTTTTCTTCTTCTAAAAGGGGGTTGGCGAGTGCCGGGTCGCCGATCAGGTGCAAGGATGCGGGCGAATCGGTTTGATCGAGGTATCCACGAATACCCCGGATCACTTCGGCAGGGGCTTTATCGCCCCCCATCAGGTCTATACCAATACGAAAGCTCATACATGCAAAAATCCCGTCGCAGCGAAGGGCCGAGGGCGGGATTTTGAAGTAGGGGTGTGGTTAGAGGGCACGCAGAGGTGCTTTCTCGGCGACCAGCTTTCCTTTGTAGTAAAGTTTGCCTTCGTTCACGTGTGCGCGGTGACGTACATGCGTCTCACCGGTGCTGCCATCGGTACTCAGGGTAACCTCACTGGCTTTATAGTGTGTGCGGCGTTTAGCACTGCGCTGCTGACTGTGGCGTCGTTTGGGATTTGGCATATAATGGGTATTACCAGGTTATAAATTTAATCATTCAGATCTTTTCCTTTGAAACGTTCCAAACCTTTCCAGATAGGGTTCTCGGTGGGCGGGGGCGTGCGTTGTTCACGGTTCAACCATTCACGGGCCTGTGGATTGCAAAAAGGACCATCCATGTTTTCGAATGAACAGGTTTTTTGCATCGGCAAGCTCAGGTTGATGAACTCGTAGATCCAGGCAGCGACATCGAGGTGACTTTCGGTGCGACTGATGTAGTACACATCCGGGTCCTCTTCCTGCTCGTTCATGGTCTGCGGGTCCTCCACCATTTTCACGGTAACCGGAAACTCATCCCACAAATCAAGTGGTAGGTTACTGTTGCACCGGTCGCAGGTGACTTCCAGCTGCCCCCCCAACTCAAATTTGAGACGGAGGAAACCATTCTGTTTGTCGAGCGACACATTGACCCGGGCCCGGCACTTCCGGAAATCGGGGGCTTGGAATGATTCAAAGAACGAGTCGTCTATGTCATATTCGAACACATGAAGACCGGGTTTCAGGCCCACAAAAGCGATCTGGAAATCTCTCCGACGGCTCATGGCTCGTAAATGAGTGTGCAAAGGTAGTGAATAGTTTCAAAAGAAACACCTTCGTTTTCGGTTATTTTTAAGGCCAGAATACCTGTATCTTGTTGATAATGAGTAGATTTCATCTGTGAAGACTTGGCTGACCCTTTTCTATTCCCACTTGATGCGTCAGTGGAGTTGGTGGCTCCTGATCCTGCTGACGGTGCTGATCCGTCTATTGGTGTATTTCCCGGATTGGGTCGAGCGCTACTACAGCCAGGGGATTTTCCCACGACTGGCTCAGGGGCAGCGTTTGTTGCTGGGCTGGGTTCCGTTCAGTTTCGGCGATCTGCTTTACGGTTTTTTATTCGTGGCACTTCTTTACCAACTGTTTCAATTGCTGTACGGATTGATCCGGAAACGGTTCACCCCCGGTAGCTTGGCCGAATTGCTCAAGCGCATCTTTTTTCTTTTGTTGCTCGGTTATGTGGGCTTTAATTTACTGTGGGGACTCAATTACAATCGCCCTCCATTGGCCGAACGCCTGCGCATGCAGATCACCACACCCGAACCGGCGGAGTTGGATACACTGGCCGTGGACTTGCTTCAAGGACTCAACCAATATGCATCACTCGTAACCCCCGCCCAACGCGATTCCTTCAACCGAAAAAAGCGACTTTTTAACGGTGCTGTAGAGGCCTATGGCTACCTTCCCTCGGAGTCCCATCCAATTCGATATTCCTATCCGTCCATTAAACCCTCGCTCTTCAGTTACCCTGGCAACTACCTAGGATTTCAGGGATATTACAACCCTTTCACCGGTGAGGCGCAGGTCAATACTACCATCCCTCCCTTCCTGGAGCCGTTTGTGACGGCACACGAAATCGCCCATCAATTGGGCTATGCCCGCGAACAAGAGGCAAACTTTATGGCCGTGCTGGCTTGTGATCGCTCACCTGAACCCGCGTTTCGTTACTCGATGTATTTTGATCTTTTTCTGTACACCCTGGGAGAGATTTCACTGCAGGATACGACCCGGGCCAAGCAATACCTTGAGGCCGCACCGGCTCAGGTGAAAGCCGACATTGCCACGTATCGGCATTTTATGCGCCTGCACCGAAGCCCTCTGGAGCGGGTGATCATGATCCTCTACGATGAATTTTTACGTGCCAACAATCAGCCCAACGGTAAATTCACATACAACGAGGTGGTGTCGTGGGTGATCGCCTATCGTCGTACTTTCGGTAGAACTTCCTTGTTATGACAACCCCGAAAAAGATCGGTGCTTTTTTTCTTTCACTGCTCATCCCCCTGGCAGTGGGCGGAATCAGCGGTTTCTTTACCGTATCGGCCATCCCCGGATGGTATCAAACCATACAAAAGCCTACGTGGAATCCGCCGAACTGGGTTTTCGGACCCGTATGGACTACCCTTTACGTGCTAATGGGCATTGCTATGTACCTCGTGTGGACTCGCCCGTGCACCCCGGAAAGACAAGGTGCTTTGTATCTAAATGCGATCCAATTGGTCTTAAATTTTTTCTGGTCACTTATCTTTTTCAACCTGCACGCTATCGGGACTGCATTGATCGAGATCGGGGTGTTGTGGGTGCTGATTGTGTGGACGATGTTCGCCTACGATAAAGTTTACAAGCCGGCCGCTTGGTTACTGTTGCCTTATATCGTTTGGGTGACCTTCGCCACGATCCTCAATTTCACCATCTGGCGTCTGAATTGATCAGAACGAATTCTTCCACATCATGGATTCGATGGGGCGGTCGGGTTGATTGCTGTATTTGGCGTTGCTTTTGCTTTGATAGGCGGTGAGGATCTCGCCTTCGACCGGGAAATAGATCAGCTGGCCGATCGGCATTCCCTTGTACACCCGCACCGGTTGTTTGACCGAGATCTCCAAGGTCCAATTGCCACAGAATCCGACATCGCCCTTCCCGGCGGTGGCATGGATGTCGATGCCCAGTCGGCCGGTCGAGGATTTTCCCTCAAGAAAAGGAACATGCGCATGGGTTTCAGTGTATTCTTCGGTCACGCCCAAATAGAAAACATCGGGCATCAGCACAAATCCTTCTTCCGGAATCTCAAAGTACTCGATGGTATTATGTTTTTTGGCATCCAGCTGCGCATCGACATAAGTGGCGAGGGTTTTACCCAGGTGCACATCATAGGAGTTAGACCCCAGGCAATGGGCTCGGTAGGGGCGGATCAGGATGGTGCCTTTTTCGATCTCTTGAAGGATGCGGGAATCGGATAGGATCATGGGGATTTTCCGTTAATTCGTGGTGCCGAATATCCGAAGGGAAAAAGGATTTGGCCCGATCTATGCCGGTTTTTTTTCAACATTGTTTATTCGGATCTCCGCTTCAGGTATGGAAAATAGAAGAGGAAGAGGCCTTCTTTCATTCGGCGCTTCCGACCGATACCCCTCCGGTGCTGCCAGCTCATCCGGCCAGACGCTTGCAATCACTGGCCGGCCGATTTCTGCTGAAAGAATTAAATCCCGATTTTCCGTTCGACCGGTGGCAGGTGGACGAATTTGGTCGACCATTCCTGCAAAACGACCCGATGTTTTTCTCTCTTTCGCATACGAATTCCTACGCAGCCGCCATGCTGCATCCAACGGCGCCGGTGGGGATCGATGTGGAACAAGTCTCCGAACGGGTGTTGCGCATCCGAAAAAAATTCCTTTCGGAAACCGAGGAGTCGATCCTTCAATCATTCGGATCCCGGTTCGCCCATCTGTCGATGACCGCTATTTACACCCTGGCATGGTCGGCCAAGGAAGCGGCCTATAAAGCCTTGCATCAGTCCGGCATCGATTTCATCAACGACCTCCCGATAGTACTTATCGATGCACCCGTCGATGCTGCCTCGAACGAATACACCATTAACCTGGGCGGAAAAGGGCAGGATTTACTGGTGCGCGGTTGGGTAATGAGTACTATCTGCCTCGCGGTGGGGGTAGAGGGTAGAGGGTAGAGGGTAGAGGGTTTAGAGTAGAGAGACTTTTTAACGCTCATCTCCTCATCATTCTTCATCCCCTTCTTCCAGTAAATTCAGATTGACATCATTCCCCGAGATCCCTTCGATTGACCCGCGGATATGGGCGGCGTTGAGCAGTACTTTTTCCAATTGTTTTTCTCGTTGTTTCCAGAGTTTTTCCATAGCGTCTCGTTCGCGTTGGATGGAGTTTCGCATGGAGAGGAAACCTTCGCGGACAGCCTGCCATTGTTCGGCGAATTCCCGGCTATTCAGGTAGTCGTAAAGCAGGTGCATTTTATCGCCTTTGTTTTCTTGGCTTTTGGTGGCATTGTAGATGCGGATCATGGTTTCGCGTAGGAGTTGCACGAGGGCTTTGACATCTTGGAAGGTGCAGATCCAGACGCCTTCTTTTTGGCCGAAGCTGTGCATGTCTTTGGGAAGGGCTTGGGAAACGATCACGGCCACTTCCGCGCCTTGGTTGCGCATGTCGTTCTTGATCTTTTCGATCCAGTCGGCTGAGAAGTCCTTGGTTCGCTTGCTCTCGAAGATGATCTTGCCGCAGTCCTGGGCAAAGGGATTACGGACGGTTTGGATGCAATCGGCACCGCGCACGCCTTTTCCTACTTCTTCTACTGCGTCGAAGGGGAAAGTTGATTTTAGCAGCTCTTCGAGGAGTAATTCCTGTGCTTCGCCTTGTGATTGCATGCTGCCTTGTTCGGCTTTTCGCTTCATTTCCTCGGCCAATTTGCGTTGGGCTTCCAGCTGTTCTTTCATCTCTTTCATCTTCAGCTGAAATTCCGTCTCCAGGGTGGATACGCGTTGATCCTCTTGTTTCCGGATCTCGGCGGCCAGTGCTTCCCGGCCTTCCAGGAGTTTTTTTTGCAGGTCGATCTCCAGTTCTTCCTCTTTGGCTTTGAGGGCTTGTTCTTTTCGTAAGTATTCGAGTTGTTGGTCGCGCGCGGCTTTTAGTTTTTCTTCATTTTGCCGGTTGGCGGCCGCCAGTGATTGTAGTTGTACCTCGTAATCCTGTTTGAGTTGATCGCGCAGGTTGGATTCCAGTT
>SXGQ01023686.1_pt1 | contig 17783 bp, 4 predicted proteins | sample 3178371 | NCBI WGS metagenome assembly SXGQ01 (sample SAMN11356859, study PRJNA531348) | freshwater metagenome | isolation source: freshwater sample F1-20 | place: China: Fuxian Lake, Yuxi | collected 2017-12-25 | reverse complement strand
GAAGGCACCGTGTAAGCGCCGCCGAAGGCGCCCATCATCTGGATCAGAGTGGTGCGCGACTTATTCATCAGCACGCCATTCTCGGAGAGGTACGCGGAATTCGCGGGATCGACCGCAAGCGACAACAGCTTCGGGCAAAACCCAAATGGCTCGATTCCGATGGAGGTGACGCTAGCGGGAATCGTCGCCGTTGTGAGTTCGCGGCAGTAGACAAACGCCCAGTTTCCCAGGGACGTGACGCCGTTCGGGATATTGCATGCGGTCAGCGCCAGGCAGCTTTCGAACGCGGATCTTCCGATGGTGGTGACCGACCCGGGGATATTCACCGAGGTAAGCGAGGTGCACCCCCAGAACGCCCAGTCACCAATCGCCGCAACCCCGCTCGCCACGGAATAGGTTCCGGCCGTCGCCCCGGGCACCTGCACCAGCGTCGTCTTCGTCTTGTTATATAGTCCGGTGGCGTCGCTCGTGTAGGAAGGATTTGCCGCGTCCACCGTGATCGAGGTCAGCTTCACACAATAGCCGAACGCTCCCGACGTGATGGTGGTCACGCTGGCCGGCAGCGTGATGCTGATGAGGCCGGAGCAATACGCGAAGGCCGAGCCACCGATGCTCGTGACGGAACTGGGGATCACGACGCTAGTCAGCGCCTTGCCATTGAAGGCGTTGGCCGCGATCGCCGTGACCGGCGCTCCGGACAAGGTCGCAGGAATCGTCACCGCCCCACCCGCCCCGGTATAACCCGTGATCGTGACGGCAGCACCCGTGCTGCTGTACACGTAACCGTCTGTCGCTCCGCCCGTAACCGTCAGCACCGCCGACGTCGAGGTCACGGTGCCGGCGGAGTTGGTCAGGACGACGTCGTAACTACCGGCATTCCCCACGGTCACGCTCGCGATCCCGTAAGCAGCGTTCGTTGCACCGGAGATGGCTACCCCACCCTTTCGCCACTGGTAGGTCGGTGCGGGCGATCCCGTGGCCACGACGGCAAGATTCGCGGCGGCGCCCACGGCGACGGTTTGAGCCTGCGGCTGAGCTGAAATGGCCGGCGGGGTCGCGGTTTGCCCGGCCAGCGGCCAAGCCAAGGCACCAAGGATCGATACGAGGACCACGCGAAAGAGCTGCTTCATAGGGGCAATACGGTCGGAGGCCGTCTCTCCACCGGAGAAGTCCTGCCGGCTGAAATCGGCTGCCAACCGTTCCACGAAGCCCAGATTCACACCCGGGAAACGCAAACCGAAATTAGGAGTGCCCAAACGAAAACGCCCCGCCAGGCGGCGGGGCGCTTTCCCTCACTTACCTTGGCGCCTCAAGGCCCGGGCGCGAAGCCGTCCTCGGTGCCGGCCTGTACCTTGTACTGGCCGGTTCGCGTCGTGCCGCTGCGGGTGTTGTATAACTCGATGACGCGGGTAAGCTCAGTGAGGCTGATCTTACCGTCCCGGTTTGAGTCGGCGCTGTGGTAGCGCGCCAGAGCGACAACCGCACTGGTGGAGCGGGTGGGGTCGGCGACAAAGCCGTCCTCGGTGGTCGTCGTCGCCACGGCGTAGCATCCCGTCCGGGTCGTGCCGTTGCGCGCGTTGTAGAGCTCAATCACGCGCGTGAGCTCGATCAGGGACACGCGGAAGTTCAGGTCGAGGTCGGAACTGTGGGTTCCGCCGGTTCCCCCGGTCAGCGCCACGGTGGCCGCGGGGCTTGTGAACGTGCCCGAGGGGTTGGTGATCACCACATCATAGCTGCCAGCGTCAGAGGCCGAAGCCGAGAACACGCTGAAGCCCGGATTGGTGGCACCGGCGATAGCCACACCCCCGCGACGCCACTGGTAGGCGGGCGCGGGCTTGCCTACCGTGACGACGCCCACCGTGAAGGGCTGCCCCACGGGCACGACCGTGTTTTCCGGCGACGAAAGCAGGGCGGGAGCGAAAGCCGGGGGCCGGCGCTCATCGAGTTCGTGGATTTCCAGGAGGACGAGGCCGGAACTCGTCGAACCCACCCCGGAGACCTGGACCGTGAAGGCGCCGCCGCCGGAGGTGGGCGGAGTGAAGAGCAGCGCAGCGTCCTTGCTGGCTGCGGGTAGCGGCATCGCGCCGACGGTCGCGGCCGCTGTTTCGATCACCGGGCCTCCGCCCCAATTGTCGTTGGAAGCGAGCGGAGTCGCTCCGCCGCTGGCGAATACCGCGAGCGACGGGTCCGCCAGAGATCCCGGCGCCCCGAGCGACGGCCCGAGCGCGCGGATGAGATAACTGCGGCCCGCGGGAATATTCGTGGCCACGAAGCCCTGGATGAGGGGCGCGCTTGCGCCTACCACCATGGCACGGGTGGCAAGTTGTACCAAACGCGGGGTCGAGTCGGTATCGTAGATTTCCAGCAGGCAGGCGCCGGTCGTCGCCCCGGAACCGGAAACGCGGACCTGGTAGGTGCCGGGACTGAAGGAGCCGAGAATCACCGCATCCTTGCCGCCCGCCGTGAGGCCAAACGCCCCGACTTGGGCCGAGACGGTGGCAACTTCGGTGGAGTTGTCGGCGAGTCCCCAATCGTTGTTGGAGGCAATCACCTGACCCGTGCCACCATGCACGACCTCGACGATTGGGTCGGCCAAGACACCGGTTAGACCGAATGTCGCAAGAGTCGGCCCCACCGCCCGTACCATCATCCGTTTGGCGATTGCACCCTCGACCGTGAACGATCCGAGAAGCACCGCCGCCCCATTGCCCACCGAGCTACGAACCGATCCGTTGATCAAGCTGCGCGTGACGGGCGTGGTCGGACTGACCACCTGCAAGGCGAAGGAAACCGTGAGGTTTCCCGACAGCGTGACAGTGAGAACCTGAGCTCCGGTCGGAACGGTCGAAGGCACCGTCGCGGAGATTCCCGCCGGGGACGCGTTGATGACCACATTAGTCAGGCTGACGTTGCCGATCCGCGCGGATGCCGTACCGCTCGCGGGAAGATTGTTACCCGTGATGGTGAGGTTGCCTCCCGCAACCACCGGATTCGGGGAAACCGAAGTGATAACAGGCGATACAGCGTCGGTCGTGTTCGTGATCGCCTGAAACGCCGTCGGGTGAGGATCGCCCGACCGGCTGTACGTGCCGGAAACATAGACCCTGCCGCCGGGTGCGAAGCCAACCTGCGCCAAACCTCCCAGATAGGAGCGATGAAAGATGTCGGTCGCGAAACTGGTATCGACCGTGCCATCGGCGTTGAGCCGAACGATGCCGGGGGCGGCGTAGCCGTTGAAGGTGTCGAATGCTCCGGTCACCCAAAGTCTGCCATCGGAGTCTACCGTTACGCCCTGCACCCCTCCGAAACGTCCGGGCTCCTGGCGCAACTCCGCCCCCAGACCCACGCTAAACGTCGTGTCTACCGCCCCGGTGGAGGTCAACCGCGCAACGCCCCGGGCCGTCTGACCACCCAACCATTGGAAGATGCCGAAGACGAGTATCTTGCCATCAGCCAAGGGTAGTACGCCGCTAAAAGGCGTACCGCCGATTCCCGTGGATGCAACCTGGCCAGGGGCGCCTCCGTTCGTTTGAGAGTCCGTCACCGTGGAAAAGCCCGAAGAGGCCGACCAAGAAAGAACCGGCGCTACGAAACTGGTGTCACGCGATCCGTCGGTGTTGATCCGCACCAACGTCTGGTTGAGCGACGTGGCAAACGCAGGATAGGACCCGCTGGTTGTTCGCGCAATCAGTCGCCCGCTCGCATCATGCGCCATCACCCGGAAGCTACCGCGGGTAATGGAGGTGATGGCGCCGTTCCCATCGCGATAAACGGTGCCGAAAGATTCCAGACCGGAGGCGGTGAAGCTGGTGTCTATCGCACCGTTCACACCCAACCGCCGAACGAGGGAGTTCCCGGACACGAGCGATTGCGATGATAGCAGCCACACCGCGACCTTGCCATCAGGCAGGAGCCGGAACTCCAGACCTCCCGTGAGGCTGGACAACTGGGCATCGAGCGCGAACTCCGAGTCGACCGAACCGTCCGCGTTAAGACGGGATATCCTGTTGACCAAGTCAGGCCCGATGCGAGTGCCCGCGAGGATCTTTCCGTCGCCGCCGAGTTCCGCGAAGGCGATGTACTTCAGGTCAGCGATTCCGGTGACGTTGTACGACGTTTCCAACGTGCCATCCAGGTTGAAGCGGGCGAAGCCGGGGCGGGCTGTGCCGTTACTCCGGTCGAATCCACCCCACGTGAGGAGCTTGCCATCGCCCAGGACCGCGAAGCGGCCGGGATAAACCTCCCGGTTGAAGACAGGCGCAGCGAAAGAAGTGTCGATCGCCCCGGTGGAGGTGAAGCGCACGAGGCTCGGAGCCGCCACGCCGTTGACGGTGGCGCTCGCCTCGGGGGGAACCACGACGCGCCCATCAGCCATCACATCCATCCAGAAAAACTCCGCCGAGAAGGCCGGACGCGTGTAGCCGGGGTCAACCTCGCCGTTGGAGAGAAATCGCGTGACGGACGAGCCGACGACGTAGAACCGGTCGTCGGGCAGCACGGATAGCAATCTCGGCCGGACGCTCATGCCGGCGGCTGACTGCGTGACCAGAGTGAAGCTGGCATCGATTTCGCCGGATTGATTCAGCCGGACGACCGGCCGATTTTCAGAGGAACCCGTCACGTTGATAACGCCACCGGCGACCAGCAGCTTGCCGGCGTTCGTCCCCTGGGTCTGCAAGGCGAGGCCGCGAATCTGGCTGAAGGACGTCAGAGTGAAGCCGGAAGGACTCCATCCGGTATCCACGGCGCCGTTCGGGCTCAGCCTTGCGACCGCCGGACGCGCGACACCGTTGATCGTGGAAAAGATACCGCCGACGTAGATCCGGCCGGCCGGATCCACCACCGGCGGGGCGAAGATCGAGCCGTTCGTACTGAGAACCGGCTGGATGAAGGAACCGTCGGGCGAGCCATCGGGATTGAGCCGCGCCATGATGGGAATACCACCGTTGGCGCTGGATCCGGATGCGGCGACGACCAGCAGCTTCCCGTCGGGCTGCAACGTCATGAAGCGGGGCGAGGTCGCGAAATGCGGCGAGTTGTAGGAGAAATCGCGGGAACCATCCGCGTTGAAGCGGAAGACCCGTGGGAGACTGAACCCCGTTTCCGCTGACTCGTTGCTCGCGACGCCACCGACCAGTATTTTGCCATCGGGGAGCGGAACAACCGGCCAAGCGTCGATCAGTGCGGTACCCAGGTTGAAGGACTCGTCGACCGAGCCGTCGGGTTTGAGACGGACCACCGCCCCGCGCAGCTGGTTACCGGCTCCGGAAAGGTAGTTGCCGTTGGTCCAGGTGGCGTAAACGCGACCGAGCACATCCACGGTGACGCGGCCCGCCAAGGTGTCCTGCTTGAAATCAGGACGGATGAAGGAGGCGTCGGAGAGGAAGGTACCGGACGCGGAGGCGAGCGATACGACTGCCGTCGAGCTGGTGATCGAAGCCCCGGCGGAGTCGGTGACGACCACGTTGTAGGCTCCCGTGCCCGTTTCCGCCGACGCGACATTGGAGCGCGAGTACACCGGGGAAGTGGCGCCAGAGAGCACCTCGGAGCCCTTGCGCCACTGGAACGAATAAGGCGGCGTGCCGCCGGCGGGACGCACCTGCAAGGTGAAGGAACCTCCGTTGCGGATGACCGCGGAGGTGGGTTGAGCCGCGATGGAGAGGGCGACCGCGTAGGTGAACCCTCCGCTGGACCCGGCCGGCGTGGTAACCACGACCGAACCACTCGTCGCACCCGAGGGCACGGTGGCGCTGATCGTCCCCGCGGCGGAGTTGAATGTGAAAGAAGCGGACTGGCCGCCGAAGGTCACGCGGGTGACGCCGGAAAGATTCGATCCGGAAATCGTGACCGAGGCCCCGGGCGCGGCGTTGCCGGGTGAAATCCCGGCGATGACCGGCGCGGAGCCGATCTCAGCGACAGCCCAGGACCGAGGAAGCGTGTCGCCCGACCGGGCAACAGTTCCAAAGACGTATAACTTGCCACCGCTGATGCGGAGCGCGGCGGTGGCGCGCGGAGCGTCCACCACCGCGATGCCCGGCTGCCATGCGGCGTCGAAGCTTCCGTCGGCATTGAGACGGAAAAGACCCGGCACGGGGTTACCGTTGAACGAGTCGAACCGGCCGGCCACGTAGAGGCGGCCGGATTCATCGAACACCAAGGCGCTGACTCCCGGTAATGACGTGCCGCTGGAAAGAGCCAACCCGGTGCCCGCGAACGTGGTATCGATCGTCCCGGAGGCGGTCAGACGAACGAGCCCCCTCGGGGATCCCGCGACATTGAGCCGCCCGCTCACGTAGACCTTGCCGTCGGGCCCCTGACGCGCGGCGGCGATCAGGTTCCCGGCCGAGTAGGTGCTGATCGGGAACTGGGCCGTGGTGTTGGTGACGGGATCGCGGGTGGTTCCGGAGGTCACGGCGACGGAGGGATCTATCGTCCCCAGCGAGACAGCGTTGAACGCGGAATCGGCGGATCCGTCGGCATTGAGGCGCACGAGCTTCACCGTGCCGTCGACACCCGCGCCCACCGCCAGGACCCGTCCGTCGGACAGGACGTCGGTGACGAAGAAACCGCCCGTGCGGATCATCGTGACGGCATTGTTGGCGCCGCGCTCCACCGACGCGAAGGATGACAGCGTTGAAGTGAAGCCGGTGTCGCGGGAGCCGTTGGCGTTCAGTCGGAGGAGGGCGTCTCCACTCTCACCGTTCAGCACCGCCTGCGCTGAAACGAACCTCTGGAAGAGGAGGACTTTGCCACCGGGAGACTCGGCGAGACTGGCCGAACCGAGCGAATAGCCAGCGGGCAGCACCGGGTCGAAGGTGCTGTCGACCGCACCATCAGTGCCGACCCGGACGAGCGACTCGCTGTAGGTTTCCAGGGAAGTGTAGGGGGTGGCCGTCGTCACGAAGACTTTGTCGCTGCCCGCGGGAACAACCATCGCGGAGCTCATGAGGCGGGAGGAGCTCAGTTGGGGTGTCGCGAGGGTGCCCGTCGCGGTGAAGCGGGCCGCTCCGGGCACCGATGAGGCGCCGTAGCGATTGAAGGTTCCCGCCACCCAAACGCTACCGTCGGACAGCGGCACTCCGGAGGTTACAATGGACGAACGCCCCCAGCCGCCCGTCTGGAAGGAGAAGTCGGGCGTGCCGTCGGCGGCGAAACAGGCGATGCCGTTGTGCGCCAGCGACACCGGGGAGCCGTCGGCAGCCGCCACGCTGACTTGATCAGCCACGAAGTAACGGCCGTCGGACGCGCGACTCACCCAGAATGCTTCCTTGCCGAAGGCGCGGCTCACAAAGCTGGTGTCACGCGTGCCGTCGGTATTCAAACGGACCAGACGATCCGAAACCGCCACAATCCCGTCGTCCGCCAGGATGACGCCGTAACGCAGGCGGATACCCACGGCGGTGTTGATGCCCAACTCGCTCCGCAGCGGCCGGGCGTAGGTGTCATCCAGCGCGCCGGCGGTCGTGAAGCGGATCGCCATCATGGGATTGGCGGAAGTCCCCCTCGCGGTGGAGCGGAAGTCACCGAGCACCACCGCCTTGCCGTCCGACTGGATCAGCACGGCGCGCGCCTGCGAACTGCCGAAGCCCGGTATGGCGGCGGGATCCGCGAAGGCCGTGTCGACCGCTCCGGTGGGGGACACGCGCGCCACGTTCACGCGCGGCGTGCCATTCACGGAGGAGAACAAACCGGCGAGATATACCCGGCCCGAGGAATCCACGACAGGGGGCGAGAAAAGGACCGCGGTCGGATTAAGCGCGACGGAGAAGGAGGAATCGAGTGTTCCGTCGGCGTTAAGCCGCAGAATCGAGGGAGCAGCCTTCGCCAGGGCCTCGTTCGGGGCGGTCTCCTCCAGGCCATCCGTGGACGCCACCAGCACTTTGCCGTCAGCTTGGAGAGTAATGAACCGGATGCCGCGAGCGAATCGCGGCGCGACGAAGGATCCGTCGACCGCGCCGTTCGATGAAAGGCGGACGACCGAATCGGAGTCCCCCACCCTCACGGCCGCCAGCAGACGACCGTCCGCCAAAGGTACCACGTGGCTTACCGCACGGAACCGCCGATCGACCTCGAATGAAGTGTCGAGGGAACCGTTGAGCTCGTTGAGACGAGCCAGCGCTCCGATGAGGCGACCTCCGACCATGTCGGGACTCCGGTCGTTAACGGACCATGGTACGTAGACTGTACCCCCGGCGGCATGCACGGTCCGGGCCGGCGCCTGCTCCGTGGAGACTGCGGGGAACTGCTCCCACAGCACGGCATCGGCCGGGAGAACCCGGATGGTCACCGGCACGCTCACCGTCACCCCGACCGCATCCGTGGCAGTGACCGTGTAGATCGCGGCGGCGACGGATTTGGCCGTCACGCTGAAATCGTCGAGATGGTTCGAGCCCGCCGCCACGGCGGTTGCGATCGTGCTGTTGGCGAAAACCTCATGGAAGAATCCCCGGCTGGAGCTTCCAGCCCATGTCGTGGACGCGAGCGTGAGCAGATCGGTGTACGAAGTGCCTCCATTGGTGCTGTAGGCGCCCTTGAGCGATCGCGTCGCCGCATCCCAAGTGAACCGCAGTCGCACTCCCTCGCCCGATGAGATGGTCGCGACCGGCGAGCTCGCCAGCGCGATGCTGGAGCTCTCGCCTCGCACCGTGAATCCTCCCGAGGAGCGCGTCACCATCACGGCTGCCCAACCTCCGTCGGAAGCGGCCTGCAGGCCGACGGAGGAATACTCGGTTCCCGTGACTGCCGCCGTGTTCGTAACCGTGACATCCGACTGCCAGCTGGTTACGTAGCTGGCGCTCGTGCGCGTGAAATTGGCGACCTGCGGATCACCGTCCCAGCGCCGGAAATGACTGCCATCCCCGGCGCCCTTGCTGAAGTCGAGACGCCCCGCGGTCGTGTTGACCGTCAGCAATCCGTTGGTCGTTCCCGAGCCAAGCGTGCGGTAGGAAGAGGGCCACTTGGTGGAAAGGTTATCCGCGGAGAAATTATCCGAGCCCACAAACAGAGGCACGGACGCGCCCCCGGAGACAGTCCCGGTGATCTCTCCGGTGGAGGGGTTCAGGGACAACCCGGTGGGCAAGGCCGGGGACACGAAGTAGGTTAAACTGCCCACTCCGCTGGTCGCGATCACGGGCTTGAAAAGCGGCACGGTCGCTCCGGCCGTCAGGGTGCGGTCGGAAATCACCGGCGAAGCGGCGGGCTGCGACAGGGTGGCGATCGCGCCGTTGAATCCACCGGCCACGTAACCCTTCGGCGTACGGACGATCGCGCGGAAAACACCCGAGAATTGGGAGGTTTCCGCGGTCCACGTCGCGCCGCTGTCGGCGGAAATCAGCATGGTGCTGGTGCCGCCCACCGTGCGGAAGCGCCCATCGGCATAGGTCATGCCGCGAATCGTACCGGTGAAAGGAACATTAACTCGCGACCACGTCGCACCGTTGTCAGTGGACCGCATCAAAATGGAGGAGGCCCCGTCCCAACCGCCGGCGACGAAAGTGCCCGCTCCGTTGCCGGCGACCGCCTCCAAACTGACCGAGGCTCCCGTGTTCACCATGGTCCAGGCCACCCCGTCCGCCGAGGTAAAGGCGGTGCCGTTGTCGCCGGTGAGCACGAAGCGTCCGCCTGCGGCGGTCGCGGCGCGTACGGCGGCGGTGGAACCGCCGGGCTTGTCCACGGCGGTCCAGCCATCCGCCCCGGAGCTCAACGCCGGATTCTTCGCGTAATAAATCTTACTACCGGCGCCGGCGGCGACGAAGCGTCCGCTCACCGAGTCGTAGGCCACCGCCGCGAGGAAGTGAGGACCCGCGATATCCACGCGCGACCACGTGCTGCCCGAAGCGCCACCAGAGAGATTCGAGCTGAAGATGTAACCCATCCCAGCGCCCGCCGTTGTGTTGTCGTTTCCGCCGACCAAAACATAGGAGCCGGCGCCCTGAGCCGCGCCGTAAAGCTTCGTAGTCCCGGGAATCACCGTCGAGTCCTGCCCAAAATTCGCCCGCGCCCAACCCGCTTCGTGGTTGGCGGAAAAATAAACCTGGCCCACCTGTCCCGCCACTAAGGTCCCCGGCGTCCCCGTCGCGGCCGCGAACATTTCGCCGGGGAAGGTCAGGCCGCCCGTGTAGTTTTGCCACGTTGCACCTCCATCCGTAGAACGCGCGATCCGGCCTAAAGTGCCCACCGCGGTGACGGCTCCTGCCGCAAACGTTCCACCGATGAATTGCGGACTGTCAGGCAGGGAGGGGGACGAAACGGCGGTCCAAGTGACGCCGTCGTCGGCCGAGCGGGTAACGTAGCCGATGTAAGTCGAGGAGTAATTCCCCCCCAGCGCCACCCAGCCCGAATCCGTCGCGATGACCTGGTTCCAATCCACCGCCGTGCCGGGTGAAGGTCCCGGCACCACTTCCGTCCAACTCGTGCCGTTCGTGGAACGCAGGATCTTGGAGGCACCCGCCACCAGCGTGGTGGTGACCACGCCTGTCGTGCGTTGCTGGATGTCGTAAAGTGCGGTGCCCGGTGCCGGCTGGGTGACCGTCCAAGAAGTACCCGTAGAGTCTCCGACCAGCACGTGTCCGCTGAGAGAGACTGTCATAAAACCGCTGGAGGTCGCGATCACGCGTTCAAGCGTGGACTTGAACGCCCCGTTGCCGATGTTCGCGGCCGGCACCCGCGTCCACGTCATGGCGTCGGGCGAGGTATAGATGGCGCCGCTGGAACCCGTGATCACCCACGTTGTCGCGTTGCGCGCCACGCCGTAAAGGGTGACGGCTTCACCCACGTTGCGGACGCTCCCACTCTCAAGGTCCGAGGAGATGACCAGGTTGCCGTTGGATCCCACCGCTACGAACTTCGAGTCGGCGAAGACCACGTTGGTGAACAACGTCGGCATGAGTTGCGTCACCGGTGTCCAGGCTGAACCGTCGGTCGAGGTTAGAACAGTGCCGGCGCGTCCCACCGCCGCGTAGCGCCCCGCCCCGTAGGCTACCGCCCACAGGTCATTACCGGTCGTGGTCGGATTGCGCCACGTCCAGACGTCTTCAGTCGCCAAGCGCAAGGCGGCGGAGATGGAGTTCACCGTCGTGGTACCGTCCGAAACGGTGACGCTGTAATCCCCGACGTCGGCCGAGCTCACCAACGGAAGGTATAGTCCCTGACTGTTACCCCCGACGTTGACCGTGGTTACTCCACTGGTGCGCTTCCACTGGTAAGAATAGGTGCTGCCCACCGCGCCTCCGCCGACCGTGACAAAGAAGAATTTGGATTGCTCGGCCGAGATCACGTCGTGGGCCGGCTGGGTGCTGATCGTAAGCGGAATGGTGTAGGCGAAGTCCGCGCTCGTGCCGCCTGGAGTGGTCACCACGACCGCGCCGCTCTTCGCGGTTGCCGGCAGAGTCACTTTGATCGTGCCCGCGGCGCTATCGTACGGGAAGGTTGAGGCGGAAACGCCGCCAAAAGAGACCCCGGTAACACCGGCGAGGTTGGAACCTGAGATAGTGACGCTCGCCCTCGGGGCGGCGTTGGCCGGCGAGATGCCGGAGATAACCGGCGCCGATGCAGTTTGGCCGACTACCAAAAGCGAGGAGAGCAGGAAGAACGCGATTAGGCTAAGCTTCATGGATGGAAAGGAGAGGGTTCGGTGGAATGAAGGGGCGAACTTCGGAGATGTTCCGGAGACCCGCTTCTCTAGTGAAGTTCGAGGTCTGCCTGGAGGAAGAATACTTGCTCAGGGCTGACAAGCTTCATCGTGAGGAAAGGATCCAATTACTCAATACACGCGATTGCCTCCTGTAGACTTGCAGGCACCTACCGTCGCCTTTTTCAGCCCGCCATCAGGCATCGTGAACTGTATGCAGGGCTCACTCCGCCCGCGAGGGCAGCCGGGCGCCTTGGGCGCGGAGTTCGGACTCGAGGCGGAAGCGAAGGGTGCGGCTACGGGCGGGGTCGGAGGACGTGAGGTCGCGTTGCTCGGAGGGGTCGGCGGCGAGGTCGTACAGTTCGTCGCGGTCGTCTTCGTAGAAATGGAGGAGTGTCCAGCGGCCGAGGCGCAGGGACGAATGCGGGCGGGTCTGGCTCACCGCGAAATCGTCGACGCCGATCGTCGGCCGGGCTGCAGCGTAACCCGTCTCCGGGTGGTAATACGGAAAATGCCAGGTGAAGGCGCGGTCGGGATCCCCGTTGGCCGCGCCCAGCCAGAGCGGCAGGACGTTTTGGCCGTCGAGCGTCACGTCTGGCGGTAACTTCGCGTCGGTGGCCGCGGCGAGTGTCGGCAGCAGGTCAGTGCCGATGAACGGCGCGTCGCTCACCCGGCCCGCCGGGACCCGACCGGGCCAGCGCACGATCCACGGCACGCGCACCCCGCCTTCGTAGAGGTTCCACTTGCTGCCGCGCAGAGGTCCGTTGGCCGAGTACACCGGGTGGCCGCCGTTGTCGGATGTGAAGACCACGAGCGTGTTCGCCGCGAGACCAAGTTCGTCCAGCGCCGCCAGCAGCCGCCCAACGTGGTGATCGAGCGTCTCCACCATCGCGGCGAACTCAGCCCGGCGCGGATCAGAACCGGCAGGAAGCCGCGCGCGGTATTTCTCCACCAGCCACACGGCCCGGCTGTGGATGGGGTCGTGCACAAAGTAATGGGACACTTGCAGATGAAACGGCCGTCCGCCCCTCGCGCGCAGGAAGGCGATGGCTTTGTCCGTCAGCGCATCCGTGCCGAAATCCCCCGGCGGCAACAGGCGTGTCTTCAGCGCCGGGTCGGCCGCGTAGGCGTACGGGTGGAGACCGAACTCCTGCTCTCCCTCGGCGTAGCCCTGCTGGCGTGGTCCATGCGTGGGCGACCACCCGAGGTAGCCGCCGTGGTGCTCCCCGAGGTGCCATTTCCCCAAATACCCCGTCGCGTAGCCGGCGACGCCGAGCATTTCGCCCACCGACACCTCGGAGAGCGGCAGACTGATCGGGTACGGCGGCCCGAGGAGCGGAAGGTCCGCGGGACGCTTCGCCGTGGGAGGCTTGATCACGAACTCGAAACCAAGGCGCGCCGGGGAGCGGCCGGTGAGCAGCGCCGCCCGGGAGGCGGAACAGATTGGCGCGGCCGCGTAGGCGTGGGTGAAACGAGTCCCCTCTCCTGCCAAGCGGTCGAGGTGCGGATTGTCGTGCCACGGGTTCCCGTAGCATTGGAGATCCCGCCAGCCGAGGTCATCGGCGAGGATGCATAGCACGTTCGGCGACACCGGCGCGGCCGCCCGGAGGGAGACCACAATCACCAACAAACCGCCGAGGCCCGCGGCCAAGCGAAACCCCGCGCGGAAGCATACGCGAACCGGCAAGTTCACGGACGGAAACGCGGGGGCGTTCAGCTCTTCGCCTGATCCGCCGAGGGCCGGATCAGCAGCACCAGCGCACCGGAGAGAAGGGCGATGCCGCCGAAGGCGCCGAAAATAAGATTCAGCGCCACGCCGTGGTCACGCAGCCAGCCGAACGCCCAGTCCCCGAAGCCGCCGCAGCTGATGCTGACGAGATTCATGATCCCGTAGCCGGTGGCGCGCCACTCGGGGCGCGTGATCTGGCAGAGGATGGGCATGTTGTTGCAGTCGAAGAAACCCCAGCCGAGGCCGAAGATGGTGAGGCCGATGATCGCCATGGTGAGCGTGTCGGCGTTGCCGACGCTGAACAGCGCGGGCAGGAAGAGGATCATGCCGATGGCGCTGGTGTAGATCCTACCGCGCGAGGTCTTCTGCATCCACTTGTCGGCGAGCGCGCCGCCGATCAGGACGCCGATGATCGAGGCGATCTGCACGAAGAGGATCGCGCTCACGCCGGCCTTGCCCTGCCCAAGACTGAATTTCTCGCGCAGGATCTCGGGCATCCAGTCGCGCACGACCCAACCCGCGATGGCCGGGAGCGTGAAGTACAGGACGAGCAGGATGAAGTTGCGGTTACCCAGCAGGCCGCGGAACACCGCCGAGGCCGGCTCGCGCGGAGCGTCGGCCGTGGCGGCGACCTCGCGCGGAGTCTCGCGCAACGCGGCGAGCAGCGGCAGCGCGTAGATCACGCCGATCATGCCGCAGGTGGAGAACGCCCAGCGCCAGCCGTGGTCGGGCGAGTCGGCCACGTACCCCGCGAAACCGCCGAGAATTTGCCCGATGTAGATGCCGGTCTGGTGAACACCCACCGCGCGGGAGCGCGTGGGCCCGAGGTGGTACTCCGAGATGAGCGCGAGCGCGCAGGGGATGTAGAACGCCTCGCTGATGCCCATCAGGGCCCGCGCCGCGACAAGCTCGTTGAACGTCGTGACGTGGCCCGTCCACCACGTGACGGCGGACCACACGAAGAGGCTGCCCGCGATCACGTACCGTTTGCTGAAGCGGTCGGCGATGTAGCCGCCGAACGGGCTGAGCGCGGCGTAAGTCCACTTGAAGCAACCGAGGACGAAGCCCCAGTCGGCCTTGTTCGCGATCGACGGGATGTCGCCGACCATCGAGGCCTTCATGGTGGCGAGCATCTGGCGGTCGAGGTAGTTGAGGAGCGCGACCGGGAAGAGCAGCGCGATGACGTACCAGGCGTAGCGCGCGGCACTGGGAGTGGATGACATGGGGATAAAGCGATCCGGGGTTGAAATTAAAGGCGGTCAGCGGCGCACGCGGGGGTTCTTCACTTCGTAAAAGAACCCGTCCTCCGCGCCGATCAGCAGATCGGGCGGGGCACCCGCGCCGCGGTTGACCGCGGTGGGCTTCGTGGCGTGGCCGGCGAGCACGTGCTTGCTCACCGGACCCTCGTCACGGAAGCGCCAGCGACCCTGGTCGTCACGGCCGAGGCCGCGCAGAAAGTTAACGTTGGGCGCGCTGTTCATCATGAGGTCGGGGCGGCCGTCACCGTCCCAATCAGCGATGCAGAACGTGCGCCGGCCGCTGCGGCCGTTGACGCCGTCGTTGATGCGGAGAAGACCGGACTCCTTGTTTTGCGGCAGGCCGTTGCTGTTGAACACGCTCACGCCCTCGCTCCAGAACACGCGCTGCGCGGCGGAAAGCGTGAGGGAGCCATCCGGCGCCCGCTTGCGCTCGAAGAGCGCGAGGTAGCCCTCGTGGTCGGACATCACGAGGTCCATCAGGCCGTCGCCGTTCCAGTCGATCATCTGCGGCGTGGTGCGCCATTGGGTGACGAACTCGCGGCCGCGCGGGTTCCACCAATTCCAAGCGGGCTTCGGTGAGACGGCGCCGGGCGCGACCTCGACCGGTTGCGCGGCGGCGAGCCGAGGCGCGGTGCGGGTGCCAATATTGCGGTACCAGACGATCTTTCCCCAGATGCCGTTGGTCATGATGTCGGGCAACCCGTCGCCGTCCCAGTCGGCCACACTGAGGACGGAGTAACCCCACTTCGCCTCGGCGGGACCCTGGATGGAACCGTTGGGGCCGGCCTGCTCGCGGATAAGCGCGCCACCGGCGGTGAGATAAACCGGGGAAGCCCAGCGGACCGGCGAGCCGCCGAGATTCTCGATGAACCCGATGTAGCCCGCGGTGTTGCCGCTGATCAGGTCTTCGTCGCCGTCGCCGTCCCAATCCACGGCATAGGGCGTCGCCAGCGCGCCGAACTTCACGTCGGCGGCGTATTGCCGGAAGTAGCGCGGCGGAAGGAATTGCGGCATTCCGTCGGCCACCGCTCCCGTGTGCTCGATGAAGGCGACACGGCCGTCCTCGTCGCCGCAAACAAGGTCAAGGTCACCGTCGCCGTCGAAATCAACCGCGGTGGGCGTGATCATGCAGAGTTCCATGCGCACCGGCACACCCGCTCCGGCTAGGACGCGGCCCGCGGCGTACACCGGCTTCGTGCGGGTGCCGGTATTCTGGAAATAGGTGAACCCGTCGCGAAACTCGCCGCACAGCAGGTCGAGGTCGCCGTCGCCGTCGAAGTCGCCCCACATCGGCGAGGGCATGCCAAACGGGTCCACGGGGCGGCCGCCCGCCATCACCCTCTCGGGCGCGGCGTAGACGGGCTTCGCCGTCGTGCCGGTGTTGCGCATCAGGTAGACGTAACCGTGCAGGGGCCCGCGGGTCCATTCGCCCCGGGGGTTGAAGGCCGCGTCCCAACCGTAGTCGCCCCAGAAGTCGATCCCGAGCGTGAGGTCGACCGCACCGTCGCCGTCGTAGTCGACCAGCTTCCACTGGTTCTGGCGGATGTTGCCGGGCTCGGCGTGGATCTTATCCGGCGCGCCGAGGTTCACCGGAGAGCCGAACTGCGACTGGCGGAAGTTCGGGAAAACGTTGCCGCGGAACCGGTAGGTCTCCCCCTGCTTCACCGAGGCGGTGGCCGTGATGACCGGTTCGCCGGTGACGTAGGAGATACCGGCCGAGGGGGCGGATTTGCCGACGAGCACCGCGGGCTTGAAGATTGGCAGACGCAGCTGGGGATCAACGGCGCCGCTGTTCTCGAAAAACCACGTGCCGTTGAAGGGCTTGTCCGTGCAAACCACCACGAGATCCATGAGTCCGTCGCGGTTGTAATCGAGCGGAAGCGGCCAGGCCCAGAGTCCGACGCCAAGGTCGGCGAGCATTCCGGGGCTATGGTGCCGGAGACGCGGCAGCGCGTCGTCGGCGGCGCGGGCGGGGACGAGAAGGAGGCAGGCGACGACGGCGCACCAACGCGGAAGGAACGAGGGGCGGCACATGGCGGAGGAGGTAGAACCGGGGTGAAAGCGAGCCGGAGTCGGGCGGGGATGACGCACGCGCCCGGACGGGATAGGCCCGCGGAGGCGATGCCGGCGGATCGCGAACACGGCATGGCACGTTTGATCCCCCCTGTAGTCAAGAGCCCCTCGGCGCGGGGCCGGAGCGAACGCGGGGCTTGCCTCGACCGCAGCCGGCCGTTTTTCCTCTCCAACTGGTCCCCCGGACCTCCCTGCCATGAAGAAGAAAGCCACCTCCCCCGCCGCGTTTCCCAAGGCCGACATCGGCCGCGAGATGAAGGGCTCCGACTGCGTCGTCGAGTGCCTGATCCGCGAGGGCGTCGACGTCGTCTTCGCCTACCCCGGCGGCGCCTCGCAGGAGCTGCACCAGTCGCTGGCGCGCACGGACAAGATCCGGGTGATCCTGCCGCGCCACGAGCAAGGCGGCTCGTTCGCGGCCGAGGGCTACGCCCGCGCCACCGGCAAGGTGGGCGTATGCATGGCGACGAGCGGCCCGGGGGCGACGAATCTCGTTTCCGCGATCGCCGACGCCTTCATGGACTCCGTCCCGATGGTGGCGATCACCGGCCAGGTGTACTCGAAGTACATCGGCAAGATGGCGTTCCAGGAAACGGACTTCTACGGCATGACGCTGCCGATCGTGAAGCACTCCTACCTCGCGATGAGCGCGCACGATTTGCCGCGCATCTTCAAGGAGGCCTTCCACCTCGCCCGCACCGGTCGCCCGGGACCCGTCATCATCGACATCCCGAAGGACGTGCAGCAGGCGAAGTTCCAGCCGGTGTTCCCGCCGGTCGCCGAATTCCGCAGCGCCTACGCCAACGCCACGTTCCACGCCTCCGACGAGGAGTTGAAGCAGATTCTCGGGCTCATCGCCGAGGCGAAGCGTCCCGTGATTTACGCGGGTGGCGGGATCATCTCCGCCGGCGCGCACCGCGAGCTGAAGTCGTTCGCGGAGAAGGTGAATATCCCGGTGGCGACCACGCTGATGGGCGTGGGCGGCTTCCCCGAGACGCACCCGCTCTCGATGCAGTGGTTCGGCATGCACGGGACCGCCTACGGCAACTGGGCGGTCGACCAGTGCGACCTGCTGCTGTGCATCGGCGCCCGCTTC
>SXGQ01652436.1_pt1 | contig 17784 bp, 16 predicted proteins | sample 3178371 | NCBI WGS metagenome assembly SXGQ01 (sample SAMN11356859, study PRJNA531348) | freshwater metagenome | isolation source: freshwater sample F1-20 | place: China: Fuxian Lake, Yuxi | collected 2017-12-25 | reverse complement strand
CGCATCCGAAGAATTATCGGCTGATGGTTTTCCGCGACTCCGCCTCCGGCGAGTCGTTCCTCACCAAGTCCTGCGCCTCCACTCCGCTCACCGCGACGTGGGAGGACGGCAAGGAGCACCCGCTGTACCTGATGGGCATCAGCGGATTCACCCATCCGTTCTACACGGGCCAGCAGAAGTTCGTCGACACCGCCGGCCGGGTCGACAAGTTCCAGCAGCGCGCCGCCCGGACTGCCGAGATGCAGGCCGCCAAGGCTTCCGGCAAAAAGAAGGCCTAGTGCCGCAACCGACACCGCCCGCCGCCCGGTTCAGCCGGTCGGCGGGCGGTTTGCTTTTTGCAGGTCGGATTTCCGCCGTCATTCTCCTGCGTCACCGTGGATCTTCATCCCTTCATCGTCCGTTTCCGGGAGCGCTTCGCCGAGGTGGAGTCGCTCCTGAGCGCACCGGATGCCTTTGCCCAGCCGCAGCGTGGCCAGGAGCTGACCCGGGAACACGCGCGGCTCCGGGGTCTGGTCGAGGCAGGGGGGCGGTTCCAGAAGGCCCAGACCGAACTGGCCGAGAACAGGGCCCTGGTGGCGACCGAGCCGGCGGGTTCCGAGCTGGCGCTGATGGCCCAGGAGGAGATCGGGCGTCTCACCCTCGAGGAAGCCCGGCTGGCGGCGCGGCTCCAGGAGGGAATCCTGCCGCCGAGTCCCACGGACTCGAGAAACTGCATCCTGGAGCTCCGGGCCGCCGCCGGAGGTGCCGAGAGTGCCCTCTTCGCCGCGGACCTCCTCCGGATGTACCAGCGGTTCGCCGAGGCCGAGGGCTGGCGGTTCGAGATGCTCGAGGCCAGCCCGTCCGATCTCGGCGGCTACAAGGAGGCCATCGTCAGTGTCACGGGCCCGGAGGTCTTCAAGCGACTCAAGTTCGAGTCGGGCGTCCACCGGGTCCAGCGTGTCCCCGCAACCGAAGCCCAGGGGCGCATCCACACCAGCACCGTCACCGTCGCCGTCATGCCCGAGGCGGAGGAGGTCGATGTCGTCATCAAACCCGAGGATCTCGAGATCAACGTCTGTCGGGCCTCCGGTCATGGCGGACAGGGTGTCAACACCACCGACTCCGCCGTCCGAATCTTCCACAGGCCCTCTGGGATCGAGGTCCGATGCCAGGACGGCAGATCCCAGCAGAAGAACAAGCAGCAGGCCATGACCGTCCTCCGGTCCCGTCTGCTCGAGCGCAAGCTGGCCGAAGAGAACGCCAAGTATGCCGCCGCCCGCAAGGAGCAGGTCGGCACCGGTGAGCGCAGCGAGAAGAGCCGTACCTACAACTTCCCGCAGAACCGGGTCACGGACCACCGGATCAACCTGACCCTCTACAACCTCGCCGCCGTCATGGAGGGCGAACTGGAGCCGCTGATCGGCCCGCTCCTGGCCGAGGACGTCCAACGCCGTCTCGCCGAGATCAAGGCCTAGTGCGACGGGCATGGGACCCGCACGGCGATGCGGAGGAGGGGGGAGCTGTGGAGTTTACGCCACCGGGGGTGATCCCATGCCGAGCATCACCGTGGGCGGGATGCGCTCATTCCAAGGGATGGGCTTGATCACACCCAATGGCTGGGAGAACCCTGTATCTGGTGGCCTTCTGCCCCTCCAGTTTCCTGCCGTTCTTCGCGCCTTCGCGCCTCCGTGTGGATCCCTCCTCCCCGCGGGAGTCCTTGAGTCGGACCGGTCGCCGGTGGTTCGCTGGGCACCACGCATGGGATCCGAGAACGAAGGTCCGGAGATCGTCCAGATCGGCCCCACCACCGTAGAGTGGCGGGGGCGGGAGCTCCTCTATTTCGGCGGCAGCGACTACTTCCGTCTGTCCTGGAATCGCGGGATCCGCGGTGTGATCCGTCGGGCGGTCGACACCCTCGGCCCCAACGTGGCGGCGAGTCGGACCACGACCGGCAATCATCCATTGTATGCAGGACTGGAGCGGGATCTGGCCCGGATGTTCCGGTTTCCATCGGCGGTGCTGACCTCGTCCGGGTATCTGGCACCGCTGGTGGCGGTGCAGGGATTGTCCGGATTGGTTGGGCACGTGTACCTGGCGAGAATGGCCCACGGCTGTCTGCGCGATGCGGCGGACCTGCTGGGTGTGGCCCGAACGGAATTCGACTCCGTCGACGATCTGCGGAGGCAACTTGCACGCTCCCGGAAATCCGCTCCGCCGCTGGTGATGACGAATGGATTGTCGCCCCTCGACGGATCCTTGGCGCCGGTGTCGGAGCTTCTGGCTCTCCTGCCTGGCGAGGGTTGGCTGCTGGTCGACGATGCCCACGGTGTCGGAACGCTGGGACGTAAGGGTCGGGGAGTTTTGGAGGTCCAGGGAGTCCGGGACCCGCGGGTCCTCCTCACCGGAACCCTCAGCAAGGCCTTTGGGTGCTACGGCGGCTTCGTCCTGGGATCGACGACGTTCCGGGACCGGGTGGTGGAGCAGGGACGCTGTTTCCAGGGCAATACGCCGCCTCCCTTGCCCTGGGTGGCCGGGGCTCGTGCTGCCCTCCGGTTGCTCCAGGAACGCGGGGAAGGGTGGCGAAGGACCCTGGCCACACGGATCCAGAAGGTTCGTGCGGTATTCCCAGAATCGGACACCCGACGGCATGCCATCGGGCCTACCTTCATCCTCGTGCCCCAGGATCCGCGGGCAACCCGTCGCATTGGGCGCCGGCTTCAGGCCGCGGGCATCTACCCGTCGTGGATCCGTTATTCCCAGGGCCCGGCCGACCGGTTCTTCCGGTTTGCGGTGTCCTCCGCCCACACCGCCGAGGAGGTGTCGCGTCTCGGAGAGGTGGTCGAGGAGTGTTTGCCGTGGTGTCGGGTGGAATGAGGAGGTGGAGTCGTGGCGGCCCTCCGCGGGCGTGGTTTCTCTTGGTCGATGCGCCCGGCATTGCTACCACTCCCGTCAATGTCCAACCCAAGCATCGGTTTTCTGGGGGCCGGCAAGATGGCGACGGCCCTGGCCCAGGGGTTCCTGAAGGCGGGACTCGTCGACGCCCCCCGGCTCTTCGCGAGCGACGTCGTCCCGGCGGCCGCCCTGTCCTTCTCGAACGCGACGGGTGGGCGCTCGCTCCCCAACAACCGCGAGGTCGCTGCCGCGGCCGACGTCCTGGTCGTTGCCGTGAAGCCGGACCAGGTGGCCGGCGTGCTCCATGACATCCGCGACGTGCTCGATCCCCAGCGGCATCGGATCCTGTCCATCGCGGCCGGGGTCTCGATCGCCTCCCTGGAGTCGGCTGCCCCGGGACAGCGGGTGATCCGGGTCATGCCGAACACGCCCGCGCTCGTCGGGGCCTCGGCCTCGGCCTACGCGCTGGGTTCGGTGGCGACGGCTGAGGACGGGGCACTGGCTCAGCGTCTCCTGGGTAGCGTCGGCCTCGCCCTCAAGGTGAAGGAGCGCCTGCTGGATGCGGTGACCGGGCTCAGCGGAAGCGGTCCCGCCTATGGATTCCTGATGATCGAGGCCCTTGCCGATGGCGGCGTCGCGGCGGGCCTCCCGCGCGACATCGCCCAGCGGTTGGCGGCCCAGACGCTGCTGGGTGCAGCACGTCTGGTCCTGGAGACCGGTCAACACCCCGGCGCCCTCAAGGATGCCGTCTGCAGTCCCGGAGGAACCACCATCGAAGGTGTCCATGAGCTGGAAAAGGGAGGCGTGCGCGCGGCCCTGATTGCCGCCGTCCGCGCCGCCGCCGACAAGTCGCGTCGACTCGGCCAATCCTGACCCCGATGCAGTTCCCGCCCCCATCCGAACGGCAGGCTCGGATCATCTGGACCTCCCTGACCACCTTCGCCCTCGCGCTGGGGTTGACCCTGCTGGGTGCCGTCCTCTGGGGACTCGGGATCGTCGTGCAGCACCTGTCGCCAGTCCTGTGGCCGTTCGCCGTCGGGGTGGTCCTGGCCTACCTGCTGTCCCCCGTGGTCAATTGGCTCGAACAGCGGGGACTCCCCCGGATGCGCGCCCTCGTCCTGGTCTTCGCCGGTTCGGGGCTGATCCTTCTGGGCGCGTTGGGGAGCCTTGTCCCGCGGGCCGTCGTCGAGGCCCGCGACCTCGCCAGCCAGCTCCCGGTCCTGGTGGTCCAGCTTCAGCATCGGGTCCAGGCGTGGCTCGAGTCTCCGCCCGCCTCCCTCCGATCCCTCCTTCCCAAGGAGATCCTGGAACGTCTTCCACAACCCGACGGTTTGTCGGGCACCAACCGCGTGGGTGCCGGAGCCGCAGCACCGCAGGAGGCGGAGGTGACCCCGACCAATGGGGCGCCGGCGCTGGCCGCATGGATCGCCAAGGAGTCCGGACCGGGCACGGAACCTCCATGGTGGGTGAAGGCGCTCGATCCCAACTCTCTGAAGTCCGTCGGGACCTGGGTGGCTGCGGTGGTGCCCGACATCTTCCGGTGGGGTCTCGGACAGGTTGGACGTCTTGCCTCCTTCGCGGGGATCCTGGCCGGCTTGTCCCTCATCCCGGTGTACGCCTTCTTCCTCCTGCTGGAGGAGCGTCGGATTGCCCGGACCTGGACCGACTATCTCCCGGTTGCGGATGCCGACTTCAAACGCGAGGCGATCTTCGTGCTGCGGAGCATCAACGATGCCCTCATCGTGTTCTTCCGGGGCCAGGTGCTCGTGGCCCTGTGCGACGGGATCCTCTATGCGGTTGGATTCCTGCTGATCGGGCTCCCCTACGCCCTGCTGATCGGGCTGATGGCCTGTGTGGTGACGATCATTCCATTCCTCGGGGCGGCCCTGACCTGTGGGACCGCCCTGATCATCGCGGTGGTCCAGTTCGGGGACTGGCAGCATCCAGCCCTCGTCGTCGCGGTGTTCTGCGTCGTCCAGTTCATCGAGGGCTTCGTGCTCCAGCCGAAGATCATCGGGGACCGCGTCGGACTGCATCCGGTGATGATCATCATCGCGCTGATGGTGGGGACCACCCTGCTGGGTGGAATTCTCGGCGGCATCCTTGCGATCCCGCTCACCGCCGCGCTTCGGGTGCTGATGGCCCACTACGTGTGGCGGGTTGACGCGGGCAACGAGGGAAGATCCAGGACACCCGCGCCCAATGCGCCGCGGGATTGATTCTGACGGGGCCTGTCGCCAGCGTGACCCCATGTCGACCACGCCCGGGCAGTTGGCCCGACTCATCGATCACACTCTGCTGCGTTCGGATGCCGTCCTGGAGGACTTCCAACGGCTCTGTGCCGAGGCGGTGAAGCATGGGTTCCACTCTGTCTGTGTGCCGGGCTCCCGGGTCGTCCAGGCGGTCCACCTCCTCGACGGCAGCGACGTGAAGGTCGCCGCGGTCGTCGGATTTCCGCTCGGGTCCACCGATGGGGATGCCAAACGATATGAGACCGAGACCGTCATCGACCTCGGTGCCCAGGAGATTGACCTCGTCCTCAACATCGGCCGGCTCAAGGACGGCGACGATCGGTATGTCCTCCGGGAACTCCGAGACGTCGTGGAGGCTGCGGAGTCGATTCCGGTGAAGGTGATCCTGGAATGCTGCCTGTTGACGGAGGATGAGAAACGGCGGGCCTGCTCCCTCGCGGTGGAGTCCGGTGCAAAGTTCGTGAAGACCAGCACCGGGTTCGGCTCGGGCGGTGCGACCGTCGCGGACGTGGCGCTGTTGCGGTCGTGCGTCGGGCCGAAGATCGGAGTAAAGGCTGCGGGAGGGATCCGAGACTGGGCTTCGGCGGTGGCTCTCGTCGAGGCCGGAGCCACGCGGCTCGGAACGAGTGCCGGTCCGGCGATCCTCGCCGGCGGGATGGCGTCTGGGTCCTATTAAGCACGGAGCAGAGCAACCCCATCGGTGCGTCAATGAGCGGGTGATCCACCCAGCAGGGCATCAGGAAGAGAGGGATCAGGGATGGCAGAAATATCGGTGGGGCTGCGGTCCCTCGCGGCCCCATCTCGATCCCATGCGCGTGGTTCTCCGCCGTGAAGGCGGACGGAACCAACCCACGCGTCAGAGGATCACGGCTCGCCCACCAGGTTTGCTCCACCCTCGCGGGTTCAGATGGGGACCTGAGGGACCAGGTTGCTACCAAGGGTGGGCGCTCCCGCCCTTTGAGGACTGCAGATGGGCGGGGGCTGACTGGAAGCTGGGAGGGGGTTGGGCTTTCAAGGTCTGGGGACAGGTTCATGAGGTGGTGGCATCCCGAAGATGGAGGAAGTGTCTTCTGGACACGGGGCTGTCTTTCGGTAGGTAGAGGGAGATGCGAATTCTGATGGCTGCGGTGGCGATGTGCGTCGGGGTGGTCTCCCTGTGGGCGGGCGGCAAGAAACCCAACCTGCCCTTGGCAAATTCCGGGTCGAACCAGTTAGGAATTGCGTCTGACCAGACGGTTTCGAGTGCGAAACGGAAAGCGGCAAACCGAGGCATCCAGAAGACGGTCCCTGTTGAGGCGCAGGATTTCGAGTTCGCGCTGAGGAACGATAGTGGTTTTGGAGACCGGATCATCCAGCCCATCGTCATGAAATGGATTCCTGCGGGGACCTTCCAGATGGGGAGCCCCGAGACGGAGGAGAATCGCTACGACGATGAGACCCAGCACACGGTGACGTTGACCCGGGGATATTGGATGTTGGAGACGGAGGTGACGCAGGCGATGTACTACGCGGTGATGGGTTTGGGACGCGGTAGAGCTCATTTCCCGGATCCCAAGAATCCGATGGAGACAGTGAGGTGAGGTGATGCGTATGACTTCTGCCGCGCGATCGGGAAAAACTCCCTGCTAACGGCGTTCAACGATCTGAGTGGTTTTGAGTTTCGCCTGCCGACGGAAGCGGAGTGGGAGAATGCCTGTCGAGCTGGGACGACGACTGCGGTGTACGTGAACTATGGGGATATGAAAAAGGATCTGGATGCCATCGGGTGGTATGATGTGAATTCGAGAAATGCGACGCGCAACGTGAGGCAGAAGCTCCCCAATGCCTGGGGATTGTACGACATGTCGGGCAACGTGTGGGAGTGGTGTTGGGATTGATATGACACCTACCCGACCGGGGGCGTGACGGACCCCTCGGGTCCCGGATCGGGCTCCGGCCGCGTGATCCGCGGGGGCAGCTGGTACGACGGCGCCCGGCTCGTGCGCTCGGCCCTCCGGGGCAGGAATGCCCCTGGCAACCGCAACGGAAACTTGGGATTCCGCCCGGCCCTCGGTCGAGTTCGGTGAGCTCAAGGTTCCGGAGCGCCCCCGTTGGTAGCACCTGGTCCCGCAGGTCCCCATGTTCCCCGCGATGGGTTTGACCGATCCATAGGTCCAGCTGGGATCCTCTGACGCGTGGGTCCCTGCCATCCCCCTTCACGGGTGCGCCACGCGCTGCGGATCGAGATGGGGCCGTGACGGAGCCCAGCCCTACCGGCATCGCCTTCGTCATGATCTCCCTCGCCTTTCCTCCGTGTCTCGGCGTCACCGTATGAGTCCCTACTTCCGTTCGACGGGAGCATGGAACCCGACCATGAAAAAACCCGCCGCGGGAGATCCCGGGCGGGTCTTGGGAAGAAGGTGGAAGATCAGCTGCCCGACTCGGTCTTCTCACCGGACTTCTTCCAGCCGGCGATACCCTTCGAGTAGTGCTTCACATTGGTGTAGCCGAGCTTCTTGGCGGCGGCGGCGCCGGCCTTGTAGGCGGAGCAGCGCTCGTTGCCGCAGTAGGCGACCACGAGGGCGTTTTTGTCGGCCGGCAGGACCTTGGCGAGCTTACCCTCGACCTTGTCGAAATCGAGCGCCCCAGGGATGTGTCCTTCCTGCCAGCTCTCGGTGCCGTTGACGTCGAGGAGGATGACCTTCTTGGCGGCGATGGCCTGCTTGAGGTCCTCGGTGGAGATGCTGGGGAAGGCGTCGTCGGCGAGGGCCAGGAAGGCCGAGGCGACAACGGCGAACAGGGTGGTGATGGTGCGTTTCATAGTGGAGAGGGGACAATAATCGGACCTGTCCGATCGTCAACGGGCCGATCCCGCGTCTTGCCGTGTCCTGCCCCAGGTGATACCCACACGACGTTTCTGGGCGTGTAGCGCAGTGGTTAGCGCAGCAGTTTTACACACTGTTGGTCGGGGGTTCGAATCCCTCCTCGCCCACCACCTCCTCGGCCGTCCCGCGGGGGTGGCTCTGCCTGCTCAGGGCTGCGCCGAAGGGCGCCGCAGCGTAAAGCTGCCGTCGTCCCCGTCGCTCATGTACTTCGAGTCGAATTGGGTCGAGGTGATCCGTCCCTCCTGGTCAAACCGCCACCCATACACCTTCTCCTGGCCTTCGAAGACGAAGACATCGTCCTGCCAGGAGCCCCTCAGGGTCGTGCGGAACGTCCCGCTGAACACGACATGCCACCACGCCTTGAAGCGGGCGCGGTATTCCGTGTCGGACACCCGGGTGATGACCGCCTTGAGCCGGTCCTGGTGGTCGTTGTTGGAATTCTGCCAGGTGCCTTCCCAGGCGCCGGTGATGTCCCTGGGGGCGGCCGGCTGACGCGAGGCCGCCTTCCACTCGCGCGAGAAGGTGCATCCGGAACCGAGGAGGCTGAGTCCGGCGAGGCAGCAGAGCAGGGCGCGATGACGTGTCATGGCGAGGAGGCTACCTCCCTGGGATCCAAGAAGGAAAGCTCGCGCCCAGCGCCCGGCGCTCTGACGGACACGGGGCGGGCATGGGGTGTTCCGGGCAGGGTCTAATGGATCCGCCGGATTCGCCCGCGGGGCGATCGGATCGGGGATCGATCGGCCGGGTGGGATTCGGGGCGAGCGTCCAGGCCCAGGTTCCCGATCCGCGGTCCGGCCTCCGCGGGACACCGCGTCTCGACACTGCCGCCTTACACGCCGTAGCGTTTGCACGATCTCTCCCAGCCATGAACCTCCCACTCTCCCGCCTTTTCCAGGGCCTCGCCCTTGCCTCAACCCTGTTCGCGTTCTCGACGGCCGCTGCCGGTCCCGGAAAACGCATCCTCGCGGGCGATGACTCCACCCGTCGCCTCGCCATCGTCGCGCCCGATGGTTCGCTCGAGTGGGAAATCCCGGTCACCGCGATCCATGACGCCACCGTGCTGCCCAACGGCAATGTGCTGCTCCAACAGGGCTGGACCCGGATCCAGGAGGTGACCCCCGACCGCAAGGTGGTCTGGGAATACGACGCCGCGAAGGCCAACCCGGGCAAGCCGGTCGAGGTCCACGCGTTCCAGCGTCTGGCAGACGGCCGCACCATGATCGCCGAGTCGGGTCCAGGCCGGATCATCGAGGTCGATCGCGAGGGCAAGGTCCACCGCGAGGTGAAGCTCCAGGTCGATCACTCCAACGCCCATTCCGACACCCGCCTCGTCCGCAAGCTGGGCAATGGGAACTATCTCGTGGCCCACGAGGCGGATGGTCGTGTCCGCGAGTATTCGCCCGAGGGCAAGATCGTCTGGCAGTACGACATCCCGCTCTTTGGAAAGGAGCGCAAGGGCGGCCATGGACCAGAGGCCTTTGGGAACCAGGTCTTCGCCGCCACCCGGCTCGCCAACGGCAACACGCTCATCGGCACCGGCAACGGGCACAGCGTGCTCGAGGTCAATCCGGCGGGGTCCATCGTCTGGAAGGTCGAGCAGAAGGATCTCCCCGGCATCACCCTTGCCTGGGTCACCCGGGTCGAGCGGCTCCCGAATGGCAACACGCTCATCGGCAATTGCCATGCGGGCCCGGAGAACCCCCAGCTCATCGAGGTCACCCCGGACCGGCAGGTGGTGTGGAGCTGGACCGACTTCAAGAGCTTCGGGAATTCCACGCCGGTGGTGGCGGTCCTGCCTCCTCGGAAGTAGCTTCCGGAACCATGGCACTCGTTCCTCCCTTCCTCCGTCGGCTCCGGTCGCGGCTGGTCCTCGCGGTGGTCGGGATGATGGTGCCGCTGGCGTCGGCCGCGGAGCCGTCTGCCGCCGACCTCGAGTTCTTCGAGAAGCGCATCCGACCGGTCCTGGCGCGGGCCTGCTTCGACTGCCACAGCGAGGAGGCGAAGTCCGTCAAGGGAGGCCTCCGACTCGACACCCATGAGGCGCTGCTGAAGGGCGGCGAGAACGGGTCGGTCGTGACCCCGGGGGATCCGCAGTCCAGCCGGCTCATTGCCTCGGTGCGATGGACCGATGAGGACTTCCGCATGCCGCCGAAGCGGAGTCTCGCCGCGGCCGAGATCGCCGATCTCGAGGAGTGGGTCCGTCGCGGGGCCCCCTGGCCCTCCGAGCCCAACCCGACCGCCGGGCCCCGTCGCCGTGGCTTTGAGATCACCGAGAAGGATCGTGGCCACTGGGCCTTCCAGCCCGTGGGGCATCCGGTCCCGCCGGTGCCTCAGACCGGGCCCGCCGCTCCCCATCCGGTCGATGCCTTCATCGGACAGGGACTCCGGGATCGCCAGCTGGCGGCCGCGCCCGAGGCGGACCGGCGGACCCTCTTCCGAAGGGTGCACTACGATCTGCTCGGCCTGCCCCCGACCCCCGAGGAGGTGGAGGCCTTCGTCCAGGATCGATCCGAAAACGCCTGGGAAAAGTGGGTCGAACGGCTGCTGGCCTCCCCGCATTACGGGGAGAAGTGGGGTCGTCACTGGCTGGACCTCGTCCGCTTTGCGGAGACCAACAGCTATGAGCGCGATGGGGCCAAGCCCAATGCCTGGCGCTATCGGGACTACGTGATCCGGGCGTTCAACAGCGACAAGCCCTTCGACCGCTTCGTCCGGGAGCAGCTTGCCGGCGACGAGCTGCCGGATGCGGACGACGAGGCCCGCATTGCGACGGGCTACTATCGGCTGGGGATCTGGGATGACGAACCGGCAGACCGGGAGTTGGCCCAATACGACCAGCTGGATGATCTGGTGGCCACGACCGGGCAGGTGTTCCTCGGACTGACCGTCGACTGCGCCCGGTGTCACGACCACAAGATCGATCCGATCGGCCAGCGCGACTACTACTCGCTGCTCTCGTTCTTCCACAATGTGACGCCCTACCGGAACGGTGGGGACACCGACGAGGTGGTCCTGGGCGAACTGGCCGCGGCGGGTGCAGCACCGGCCAAGGCGTTGGTGGTGAGCGAGTCCGGGACCCAGGCGCCCGAGACCCGGGTGCTGGCCCGGGGCAACCCGGGGAGTCCGGGGGACCGGGTCGAGCCGGCTTTCCTGCAGGTGCTGAATCCGCCGCAGCCCCGGATCGTGCCGCCGCCCTCGGGCAAGTCGCTGGGACGTCGTCTCGCCCTTGCCGACTGGATCGTCTCCCCGGAGAACCCCCTCACGGCCAGGGTCTGGGTCAATCGCGTCTGGCAGCATCATTTCGGACGCGGTCTCGTGAGGACCCCGAGCGATTTCGGGCGTCAGGGCCAGGCCCCGACGCATCCTGAACTGCTCAATTGGCTGGCGTGGCAGTTCATGGAGCAGGGGTGGAGCGTGAAGAACCTCCATCGACTGATCCTGACCTCGGCCGCCTACCGCAGATCCACCACCATCAGCAGGGAGGCCCTCCAGCGGGATCCGGCCAACGATTCACTGTCGCACTTCGACATGCGGCGGCTCACGGCCGAGGAAATCCGCGACTCCCTGCTGTGGGTGAGCGGACCCGTCAACCGGGCGATGCAGGGTCCCGGAGTCTACGTGACCCTGCCGCCCGAGGTGCTCGCAGGACAGTCGGTTCCTGGCAGCGGATGGGGCCAGGCTCCCCCCGAGGAACAGGTCCGACGCAGCGTCTACATCCACGTCAAGCGATCGCTTCTGACGCCGATCCTCCTCGGATTCGATCTGGCCGAGCCGGATCGTTCGACCCCCGTGCGGTTCGCCACCACCCAGCCCACGCAGGCGCTGGGGATGTTGAACAGCCGCTTTGTCCGGGACCAGGCCACGCGTCTGGCCCGACGGATGGAAGAGGAGGCCCCCGGGAACACCCGGGACCAGGTTGCCCGTGCCCTGTACCTCGTCACGGGACGTCCTGCCGCAGAGGAGGACCTCGACCGGGGGCTGCGTCTCATCGGATCGCTGTCCGACCAGGATGGGCTCGATCGGCAGGCTGCACTGGAGGCCTTCTGCCTCCTCGCGCTGAACCTCAACGAGTTCGTGTATCTCGACTGAACCCCTTCATTGCCATGAACCCCGATGCCTCCGCCCCCCGTGGCCAGTTCTGTCGTCGCACCCGTCGTGAATTCCTCTGGGAGGCGGGTGCCGGCTTCACGGGTCTGGCGTTGGCCGGGTTGATGGCACGGGATGGGGTCCTGCCGCGGGTCCAGGCGGCGCCGACACCTGGTGGCTTCGTGAACCCCCTGGCGCCCCGGCAGCCCCTGCGCACGGCCCGGGCCAAGAGTGTCATCTTCCTCTTCATGTATGGCGGTCCGAGCCATGTTGACACCTTCGACCACAAGCCCGCGCTGTACCCGCTCGACGGCAAGACGATCACCGTCAAGACGTTCGGTCGGGGCGGACGCAAGAACGAGGGGCGGGTGGTCGGCCCCAAGTGGGCCTTCAAGCCCTATGGCCAGTGTGGTAAGCAGGTCAGCGATCTGTTTCCGAACCTCGGCCGCTGCGTGGACGACATCGCCTTCCTGCACAGCATGACGGCCGACTCGCCGATCCACGGATCGGCGATGCTCCAGATGAACACCGGCAAGATCCTTTCGGGCAGCCCGTGTCTCGGGTCCTGGGTCAACTATGGCCTGGGGAGCGTGAGCGAGAACCTGCCGGGGTTCGCCGTGATGCTCGATCCGATCGGGGGGCCCATCAGCGGGGCCAAGAACTGGTCGAGCGGCTACATGCCGGCCAGCTACCAGGGCACCGTGCTCCGCTCGGCCGGCGACCCGATCCTCGACCTGCAGCGTCCGGAGGGCATGACCGCCCCGATGCAGCGTCGGATCCTCGACTCCCTCCGTGAGTACAACGCCGACCATGCTGCGGCGCATCCGGACAACTCGAACCTCGCCGCGCGGATCGCCAGCTACGAGCTGGCCTTCAACATGCAGCGCTACGCACCCGAGGCCGTCGACCTCAGCCGGGAGAGCGAGGCCACCCGGGAGCTCTACGGGATCAACAGCCCCCGGACCCAGGAGTTCGGGCGACGCTGTCTCCTGGCCCGACGTCTGGTGGAGCGGGGGGTCCGGTTCGTCCAGCTCTACGCGGGTGGGGCCCACAACGACGACAATTGGGATGCCCATTCGGACCTCGAGAAGAACCACAATTTCCACGCGGGCCGCACCGATCGACCCATCGCCGGCCTGCTTCAGGACCTCAAGCAGCGCGGACTCCTGGACGAGACCCTGGTGATCTGGGGGGGCGAGTTCGGACGTCAGCCAACCGCCGAATACGAGAAGGGGACCGGGCGCGATCACAACGCCTACGGGTTCACCATGTGGATGGCCGGAGGCGGGGTGAAGGGCGGGGTGAGCGTCGGGCAGACCGACGAGCTCGGGTCGGCCGCCGTGGAGGACCGGCTCCATGTGAAGGATCTGCACGCCACGGTGCTGCACCTGATGGGCCTCGATCCCAACCAGCTGAGCTATTTCTACGGGGGACTGGACCAGAAACTGGTCGGGGTGGAGGAAGTCCAGCCGATCCGGGCAATCCTCTAGGGTCCAAACCCGGCCACCGCGTGGGGCAGGGATCCAGACACAACGAGGTTCCCCTTTCCTTTCCGGAATCGATGGCTAGGTATCAGGAGGAGGCCGGATGAAGGCGCATCGCAACAGCCCGCTGGCGATCCGATCGGGGTTCACCCTGATCGAGCTTCTGGTGGTCATCGCGATCATCGCGATCCTGGCGGCCGTCCTCTTGCCCTCTCTCTCTCGGGCCAAGAGCGCCGCCCTCAGCACCCAGTGTCGGAGCAATCTGAGACAGGTCGGCCTCGCGCTGTCGATGTACACGCAGGAGCACCGGGTCTACCCCTACACGGTCGATGCCAACTCGACCAACACGTGGTTCACCTCGATCGCCCCGCATCATGGCAACACGACCAATCTGATGCGCTGTCCGACCTTCAAGGGCGAGTGGCCCGTCGACAAGGCGATCGTCTGGATGTTCGGCAATGCCTACATGCGGGGTCCGACCGGGCCGGACAAGATCGTGGGCGTGAGCTACGGCTACAACGGGTTCGGGATCGGGTCGGCCGGGAAGACCCGGTGGCAGGACAATCTCGGCCTGGGCTTTGTGGTGGCGCCGGGCGAGGAGGTGCCCCAGGTGCGCGAGGAACGGGTGGTGGCTCCGGCCGACATGATCGCGGTGGCCGATTCCATGCCCCAACCCGGCTTCCCCCAGTACTATTCGTTCCTGCTGTCGATCAGCGGCCTGCCGTCGAAGCAGCGTCACAACGGCGGTGCGAATGTCCTGTTCGCGGACGGCCACGTGGTCGGCATCCGGAATCCCCAGCTGGTGGAGGACACGGAGGCGAACCGTCGGCGCTGGAACCACGACCACCAGCCGCATCCGGAGGTGGCGTTCTAGGACGGCGCGGTCAACGTCGCCGCGGTCTCGACCTGGACGCCTAGCGGCGTCGGAGATCGAGGGCCACCAGCCGGTCCTCGCTCCGCAGATAGAGTCGGCCATCCGAGAGGACGGGTCCGGCCCAGCAGGGGTAGTGCAGCGAGGGTGCCTGCCAGCGGGCCAGCTCCTGGCACTTCTGGCTGTCCGCCTGGAATATTCCCACAAGCCCCCCCTCACCCAGGGCGTAGAGGACACCGTCGGCCCAGATCAGGGAGCCGCGTCCGAACACCGGAGGCTGCTTGGATCCGAACTTCCCCCAGCGTTCGTCGCGTTCCCAGGCCACCTTGCCCGAGGCAAGATCCAGGCACCGGAACACGGAATCCGGTTCGTTGCGTCCGCTGAACCCATACAGGTGGCCATCGACCCGGACGGGTGTGCTCCAGTGCATCTCGAGTCCGAGCCCGCGCCAGACCTCCTGCAAAGCCATCGGAGCGCCGGTGGCTTGGAGCAGGAGGGATCCGGTCCGGTAGTAGGCGCTGGAGACGAGGATCTCGTTGCCCAGGACGACGGGGTTGGCGGCATTGACGGATTCCTCCACCCGGGCGCGGAACCAGCGCTGGAACAGGACCTGTCCCTGGACGGGGTCGACTCCGACGAGGCCCTGTCGCATGAGACACAGCACCACGCGTTTCCCATTGAGGGTGGTGGCGACGGGGGAGGCATAGCTCGCCTGCTTCTCCCAGCGCTTCCACTGGATCGGGGCCTCTCCCGGCCAGCCGAGCATGGGCTGACCCTGCCAGTTCTTCTCCCCGACCGAGGCCCAGACCGTCGCGCCGGTCTCGGGGTCGAACGCCACGACCCCGGAATCGGGTTGGCCTCCGACCATGACGATCAGGCGTCCGCCTTCGAGGATGGGCGAGGATCCGACCCCGAAGAACGCCTCGGGAACCTCGAAGTCCTTGGCGGTGTCCCGCTGCCACCGGAGACGTCCTGTCGCGGTGTCGAACGCGCTCAGCTTCCCCTCGGCCCCGTAGGTAAAGACGGTGCCCTTGGAGACCAGCGGGGCGCAGCGGGGCCCGTTGTTGTACCCGTAGGGATCCTGGAACGCGGTGGGATAGCCGTTGGTCCACAGCACCTTCCCGGTGACGGGATCCATGGCCTGGACGATCTCGCTGGCTCCGATCCGGTGGAAGAGGAACAACTTCCCGCTGGCGACCGACGGGGCGGCATAGCCCGTGCCCATGGCGAGGTCGAACACCACCGTGGGACCCGTTGCGGGAAAGGACCGGATCAGGTTCGTCTCCGGGGAACGGTTGTCCCCGGTTGGACCGAGAAAGGCGGGCCAGTCGGCGCCGATTAGGGCGCCTGCGGTGGCGAGGAACAGGACCAGGACTCGGATCGGCATGCCGGGATTTTCGGCGCCGCGGCCCCGGAAGGGCAAGCGTCCTTCTGGACGCCTTCGATGGGATCAGTCGGTCTCCGACCAGTCGGCCAGCTTCAGGAATTCGCGGGCCTTGCGTCGTTCGTACCGGTGTTTCTGGGGTTTGCCCTGCCGGTTCTCGACGGCCCGGAAGGGGTGCTTGGTGTCGCGGAGGGCTTCAGTCACGAGGTCGTTGCTTTTTTGCATGGTCTCGATTCTCCGAGGCCCCAGGAAGCCGCCCGTGGATCGAACGCTCCTTTGGGGAATTTCAACCCGATGTCAGCACATTTCCTGCCTTCTCATTCCTGTCAACACACGGCATGGCTCTGGTCCAGGATCGCGGCCCGACGGATGCTCCGTACAGGCTCCGTGCTGGATCCGTGCTGGATCATTGCATCCGCGCCCCTGGCCGGCATCTTCTCCGCGCACATGCTCGGGCGCGTTTGGCACACGATGGGGCTTCTGGGAATTCTTGCGATTCTCCGACACCTCCATGCCGTCGTCGGAGCCGAAGCCGTTCCACAACCCGCGGCGCCCTCGGCCGTCGGGACCACCAACAAACCCCGGGCCGAGGTCTTCGCGGTCCAGGATCCCGCCGCCACCGCGGCGTTCGTGCCGAACGCCTCCGTGGTCCGCCGACTGGTCGAGCGCGGACTCATGGCTCTGGCCAACACGGCCGACATCACCAACGCCTGGCGGACACTGATCCGGACCAACGATGTGGTGGGATTCAAGGTGACCTCGGCCGCGGGCGAGATGAGCGGCACCCGTCCCGCCGTGGTGAAGGCGCTCGTGGAGACCCTCCTTGCCGCGGGACATCCCTCGAAGCAGATCGTCATCTGGGACAAGCGTACCGAGGACCTGCGCCAGGCCGGCTGGCACACACTGGCCGCGTCGCTCGGGGTCCGCTGCCGATCGAGCGAGGAGGCGGGTTGGGATCCGAATCCCGACCGGGCCTATGAAAAACCCGTGATCGGACGGCTGGTGGCCGGCGACCTCGAGTTTGACCAGCGACAGGACCTGAATGCCGGGCGCCGGTCCTATGTGACCCGCCTCCTGACCCAGGAGCTGACCGTGGTCATCCCGGTCACCCCGGTCCTGGCCCACAACCTCGCAGGAGTAAACGGCCAGCTGGTCGGGCTTGCCCTCGGGTCCATCGACAACAGCCTCCGCTTCCAGAACAACCCAGCGCTCCTGGCGGAGGCCGTCCCGGAGATCTGCGCCCTCGACGACCTCCTCGCGCGCGTCGTGTTCGGCGTCAGCGACGCCCTGATCTGCCAGTATCGCGGCGAGGAGAGCCTGCGTCTCTACGACACCGTCGTCCTCAACGAGCTCCGCTTCAGCCGAGATCCCCTGGCGCTCGACGCCCTCGCCGTCGACGACATCGTCCGGGCCCACAAGGCGTCGCCCTACGCGGTGGGAAAACTCTACGAGACCGACCTGTACGTGAATGCCGAGCTCCTTGAGCTGGGCGTGTCGGACCTGAAGCGGATCGACGTGACGAGGGGGAAATGAGGCTGGGGGCTGGGCCCCGGGGTCGGTTTCTCGAGCCGACGGTCGTTCGGCAGACTTCCATTGCTGGCCCCGAGGCTCTCCCGGTACAACGAGGGGCCCCGGGACAAAGGGTCCTTGGGAGATCCATTCCTCCATGAGCCAGACACGTCTTGAATCCGACACGATGGGACAGATCGAGGTCCCGAACGACAGGTACTACGGCGCCCAGACCGCCCGAAGCGTTCACTTTTTCGACATCGGCCACGACGTCATGCCCCGGGCGGTGATCCGGGCCATGGGCCTGCTCAAGAAGGCCTGTGCCCAGGTGAATGCCGATCTCGGCAAGCTGTCCCAGGACAAGCTCGCCCTCATCGCAGCCGCGGCGGATGAGGTCATCGACGGCCGGCTCGACCCGCACTTCCCGGTGCACATCTGGCAGACCGGGTCGGGAACGCAGTCG
>SXGQ01314446.1_pt1 | contig 17784 bp, 16 predicted proteins | sample 3178371 | NCBI WGS metagenome assembly SXGQ01 (sample SAMN11356859, study PRJNA531348) | freshwater metagenome | isolation source: freshwater sample F1-20 | place: China: Fuxian Lake, Yuxi | collected 2017-12-25 | reverse complement strand
CGCTCGCTGCTGGAGGAGTGAGCGATCCGCCAGGCTGTGTGCCGGACGATCTGCCGCCCCACCAAAGGGCCAAGGCCATCAGTGAGACACCCAGCAACTGCGCCGGTGACAACCAGCGTTCGTACACCAGGGCATCGCACAGCAGCGTGACCGCCGGGTAAACGAACTGCAGCAGCGCGCTGCGCGATGTGGTCAGGCGCGACATGCCACCGTAGATGAGCACATAAGCCAGCCCGGTGTGCACGATGCCCAGTGCGGCGAGCCAGCCCCAGGCCGGCCCCCAAGCGGGCCAACCGCCCAGCAGCAGCCAGGGCCACAGCACCAGCGAGCCCACCGCGCACTGCCACCACGCCAGGGCCAGCGGCGGCACCGGCGTGCGCGCGCGCAGCAGCAAGCCGACCAACGTCTGGCCCGCCACGGCCACGCCGCACAACGCCACACCCACCACCGACACCGCCGCGCCGCCACCGAACAGGCCGGTGGCCAGCGCCAGGCCCAGCAAGGCCAGCACCACCGCAGCAATGCGGGCACGCGGCAGCGGCTCGCCCAGCCACCAGGCGCCGGCCAGCATCAAACACAGTGGCTGCACATGGAAGACCACCGTCGCCAGACCCACCGACAGCCGTTGAATGGCGGCAAAGAACACGACCCAGCTCAGCACCACCAGGCCCGCAGCCAGCACCACCCGGCCCAGGGCGCCCGGCGGCAGTTGCCACAGCGGTGCACGCGCCGTGGCCCGGGCCCACAGCGTGAGTGCGAGCAGACCGAAGGCGCAGCGGAACCAGGCAGCACTGGCAGCGTCGCTGCCCGATTCGAGCAGGAACACCCCCAGCGTGCCCAACAGGGCGCCGCCGGCGGCCATGCGCCAGGCGGCGCGTCGTTCGTCGCTTGCTGCGTTGTTCATGGCGTCACTGTGAAAGCGATCACTGGTTTCGAGAAGCGGATAATTCGGAATCCATTCATCCGGAAATCGAATCCATGCGCGCCGACGACCTGCAGATCGACTGGCTCAAGTGCTTCGTGGCGGTGGTCGACGCGGGCTCGCTCTCGGCTGCCGCGCCCGAGGTGAGCCGCTCGCAATCCGCCGTGAGCATGCAGTTGCAGAAGCTCGAACGCGCGGTGGGGCGTGCCCTGCTGCTGCGCGGGCCGCGCCAGCTGGAGCTCACCCCGGATGGCCAGGCCCTGCTCGGCTACGCGCGCCGCCTGCTCGACCTGCATGCCGAAGCGCAGGCGGCCATGAAGCCGGACACCTTGCAGGGCCGCGTGCACCTGGGCGTGCCCGACGACTACGCCGCGCGCTACCTCACGCCGGTGCTCAAGCGTTTCGCGGCGCGCCACGCAGCGGTGGAAATCGAACTCGACTGCGAGCAGTCGACGCGGCTCATTCCACGCGTGGCACGCGGCGAACTCGACCTCGCGCTGATCTCGCGCGACCACGCGCAACGCGGCACGCTGCTGTTCCACGAACCGCTGGTCTGGGTGGGTTCGCCGCAGTTCGATGTGTGGCGTCGCGACCCCCTGCCGATCGCGGTCTACGAAGACAGCAGCCTCGCGCGCAAGCACGCCCTGACCACGCTGTCGCTGCAAGGCAGGCGCCACCGGGTTGCATACCACAGCTCCAGCCTGGCCGGGCAGATCGCGGCGGTGGAGAGCGGCCTCGCGGTGGCGGTGCTCACGCAATGCAGTGCGCCGGCGCACCTGCTGGTGCTCGGGCCGGAGCACGGACTCGGGCCGCTAGCGCCGATGGCGGTGGCGGCCTACCGCAGCCGTGCATCGCGTGGCGCGCCCGCGGTGGACGCGCTGCACCGCGTGTTGGTGCAGACGCTGCGGCAGGCCGCCTGAGCGCACGCCGCGGCTTTTTTGCCGCAGCGCAGCACGCGCTTCATGTCCGCGCCACAATGGTCCGGCACCATGACTGTCTCCCGACCCGATCAACTCCCCGATCCGACGCCCGATCTAACGCCCGACCCGTTGCTCGACCCCGAACACAACGAACTGCCACTGGTGCTGGCCGGCCCTCTGTTGCGGCGCGTGCAGGCGCAGCGTGTGGCGTGGTGGCTGGCCACCACACAGGCCTGTGACCTGCGCATCACGCTTTGCCATGAAGACGGTCACCACACAACCCACGACCCCTCGGTGCGCACACTGCGCGCAGGCGAACGTCTGTTCCTGCTGCTGATCGATCTGTCACTGGACGAGGCACTGGGCGAGAACACCTGGACCGGCTACCGCTTCGAATTCGCCAACCCCGATGGCACCTGGGTTGCGCTGGACGACGCCGCGCTGTGCCACGCCGGCCATGACACGCCCGGCTTCGTGCACGCGCCGCGGGTGCACGCGCTGCTGCACGGCTCCTGCCGCAAGCCGCACCACGCGGGCGGCGGCGACGGGCTGGCGCGCGCCGATGCCCACCTCGCGCAACGCCTGGCCGAGAACGACCTCGCCCACTGGCCGTCGGCCCTGGTGCTCAGTGGCGACCAGGTCTATTGCGACGACGTCGCGGGCCCGCTGCTGCGCGCCATTCACGGCCTGATGCAACGCCTGGGCCTGCGCGACGAAGCCATTCCCGGCGCCGAGGGCAGCGGCGTGCGCGACAGCGCCGACCTGCTCACGCACCCGAACACCTACTACCGGCGCGAGCAGTTGCTGCCGCGCACACCGCGCAGCGAGCGGCTGATCGACCTCCTGTTCGACGGCGCCAGGAAGCCCATCTTCACCACCGACAACGCGCACAACCACCTCATCACCCTGGGCGAGGTGCTGGCCATGTACCTGCTCGTGTGGTCCCCGCTGCCGTGGCACGGGCTCGATCTGTCGCCACCGCCCGGACTCGACGAGAGCGACCGCGAACGCTACGCCCGCGAGGCGCGCGCCATTGCGGACTTCCGCGAGGGCCTGGCCGCCGCGCGCCGCGCACTGGCGCACCTGCCGGTGGCGATGGTGTTCGACGACCACGACATCACCGATGACTGGAACCTCAGCCGCGAGTGGGAGGACGTGGCCTACGGCCACCCGTTCTCGCGCCGCGTGATCGGCAACGCGCTGGTGGCCTACCTGCTCAACCAGGCCTGGGGCAACCGGCCGGAAGCGTTCGAGCCGCAGGGCCTGCTCGATCAGGTGCAGGCCGCGCTCGATGCACCCGGTGGCCAGGCGCACGAAGCATTGATCGAGCGCCTGCTGCAGTGGCGCGACTGGCACTACGTGTGGCCGACCTCACCGCCGCTGATGGTGCTGGACAGCCGCACGCACCGCTGGCGCTCCGAGGTGTCGCCGCGGCGCCCCTCGGGCCTGATGGACTGGGAGGCGCTCACCGACCTGCAGCAGGCACTGCGCGGCCACCCCGCGGTGCTGCTGGTGGCCTCGGCGCCGATCTTCGGCGTCAAGCTCATCGAGACGGTGCAGCGCGTGTTCAGCTTCTTCGGCAAACCGTTGATGGTGGACGCGGAGAACTGGATGTCGCACCCCGGCGCCGCGAGCGCGGTGCTCAACATCTTCCGCCACCCGAAGACGCCGCAGACCTTCGTGGTGCTGTCTGGCGACGTGCACTACTCCTTCGTCTACGACGTCGAGCTGCGCCCACGCGGTCGCCGGCGTGCACCGGTGCAGGGGCCGCACATCTGGCAGGTCTGCAGCAGCGGCTTGCGTAACACCTTTCCCGACGGCCTGCTCAAGTGGCTCGACCACCTCAACCGTTGGCTCTACTCGCCGCGCTCGCCGCTCAACCGCTTCACCAGGCGGCGGCACATGAAGGTGACGCCGCGCAAGCCCGAAGGCACGCCGCACGGGCGGCGGCTGCTCAACGGCGCCGGTGTCGGCTTGCTCGAACTCGACGACAACGGCCGCCCGCAGCGCATCTGCCAGTTGCTGGCCGACGGGCGCGAGGTGGCCTTCGTGCCGCGCGAGGCCGAGGCGCGCGAGGACTGAACCGCGCCGCACCGCAAAACGTCCGCTGGTCCGCTGGCCGCGCCGCGTGATCCCGATCACGCGCCTCGCCCAGCGCCCTGCGCTAAGGTGCCAGGCTGACCATGGACAACGCTTTCGACCACCTCGTCGCCGTCTGCGAGCGCATGCGCCAGCTCACGGCCGCGCTGGAAACCCTGCGCAACTTGCTGATGGCCGACGTCACCGCCACCGGCGACGCCCGAACCGCCATGGGCGACACCCATGAAACGGCGCGTGGGCTGTTCATTCACGCCATGGGCCTGCGCCAGCGCGCCGGGGGCGACCTCGAATCCACCGTGCGGCTCATCACCGCCGACACCGACCCGGGCCATTCGGCCCAGCGCCAGGAATGGCTGCAGCTGTGCCGCGAGCTGGCCACCACGCTGCAGGGCATCGACGGCGTGCTGGCCGAACTCGAGACGCACCTGCGCCGCTGAGCGCAGCGCCCGGGGTAGCGTGCGCGCCCTGGCGTGCAGGTTGCTTGCAGCACCGGCATGACCTCCCCCACCCTTCCCGCCCCCGACCTCGGCCTGAGCCGCCTCGACAGCGCGTTGCTCAACATCCTCGTCAAGGACGGCCGCGCGTCCTTCGCCGACCTTGCGCGGCAACTTGGCATCTCGCGCGCGCATGCCCGCGCCCGGGTGCAGGCGCTGCAGGCCAGTGGCGTGATCGAGTTGTTCGCCGCGGTCATCAACCCCGAAAAGCTCGGCCAGGTGAACTCGACCTTCCTCGACATCGTGGTCACGCCGGCGGCGATCGAACGCATTGCCCAGGAGTTGGCGGACTGCCCCGAGGTGGTGAGCCTCTACATCATGAGCGACCTGCGCAGCCTGCACGTGCACGCGCTCACCGAGAGCCCGGCGAGCTTCGAGTCCTTCGTGCGCCGCCACGTGTTCAACCGCCCCGAGATCGTCTCGGTGGACTGCAAGACCCTGCTCACGCGGGTGAAGAACCGCCGCGGCGGCGCGCGGCTCTGATCGCCCCGCACAACGCGTTTGGTGCACCCGCACCGCGCTTGTGCGGTGCTGCCGAATGTTCCGCCCAGGCGTGCCAGCGGGCCACGCTGAACAACCTCACGGGCCGGCAACGACGTTGTTGCTGAACAAACGGTCATGGATCGGCTGGCGGCTGAACATTCGATACCGCCGCCTCGCTCCACGGCATGCACCAAAACGGGAAGCATGCCAACAAATTAGCCGTTAAGTACGCGCAAACAAGGTCGCCAGGCGGACTTCGCACATGGCACAGGGATTGCGGACAGCTGTTTTCGTCGCATGACAAACGGCAACCGCCACCCATCCTTTCAACACCTTTTTGCAGGAGCGTCGCCATGTCCCTGATCCGCCGCCAGTTCCTCTCGCGCGCCGCCATCGCCACCACGGCGCTGGGTGCCCCCATGCTCGCCAACGCGCAAAGCGCGCGCTTCAACTGGAAGATGACCAGCGCCTACGGCAAGGGCTCGCCGTTCTACATGGACGGCCCCGGCAGCGCGACCGATCTCGCCAAACGCATCCGCGAGATGTCGGACGGTCGCCTGAACATCCAGGTGTTCGGCGCTGGCGAACTGATCCCGGCCTTCGAAGGCTTCGACGCCGTGCGCGCCGGCACGGTGGAGATGAACCACGCCAACGCCTACTTCTGGACCGGCAAGACCGCCGCGGCCCAGTACTTCACCGCCGTGCCCTTCGGCATGAACTTCCAGGGCATGAACGGCTGGTTCTACGACGGCGGCGGCATCGACCTCTGGAACGAGGTCTACGCGCCCTTCGGCATGGTGGCCATGCCCTGCGGGAACACCGGCGTGCAGATGACCGGCTGGTTCAAGAAAGAGATCAAGAGCGTGGCCGACCTGCGCGGCCTGAAGATGCGCATTCCGGGCCTGGCCGGCAAGGTGTACGCCAACCTCGGGGTGGACGTGAAGGTGCTGCCGGGTGGCGAGATCTTCCCGGCGCTGGAGCGCGGCGTGATTGACGCGGCCGAGTTCGTCGGCCCGTTCCAGGACCGACGCCTGGGCCTGCACAAGGCCGCCAAGTTTTACTACACCACCGGCTGGCACGAGTCGTCCACCGTGTCGGAGCTGCTGATCAACAAGGCCGCCTGGGACAAGCTGCCCAAGGACCTGCAGGCCATCGTGAGCAACGCGTCCGCGGCGTGCAACGTCATCAGCGAGGGTTGGTGCCAGAAAGCGAACTCGGAGGCGATGGACGACCTGATCAAGAACCAGGGCGTGACCGCCCGCCCGCTGCCCGATGACGTGGTGCGCGCGCTCAAGACCGAGACCGACAAGGTGCTGACCGAGGCCATCAAGGACCCGCTGACGAAGAAGGTGCACGACTCGTACTTCGCGTTCAAGGCCAAGTACGACCGCTGGAGCGAAATCAGCGAAGAGGCTTACCACCTCAAGGTTCGCGGCTGATCGGGCAAGGGGCGAGGCATCATGCTCAAGGCATTGCGGCCGCTGGCCGCGTTCATCGAGGGGTTCATCGACCGCATCGGCACGCTGACCGCGTGGATCGCGCTGGCGATGATCGGCCTGGTCGCCACCAACGTCATCCTGCGCTACACGATGAGTGTGGGCTCGGTGTGGGCGCAGGAGCTGGAATGGCACCTGCTGGCGGCCCTGATCCTGCTGGGCATGAGCCACGCCCTGCAGCGTGGTGAGAACGTGCGCGTGGACCTGTTCTACGCGCGCTTTCCGGCGCCGCTCAAGCGCGCGGTCGACGTGCTCGCTGCGCTGCTGCTGATCACCGTGAGCGTGCTGTTCATCGCTCTCTCTCTCGGCTACGTCGAGCAGTCGCGTGCCATCGCCGAGGGCTCGCCCGACCCGGGCGGCATTCCCTTGCGCTGGATCGTGAAGTCGCTGATCCCGCTGGGCTACGGCCTGCTGGTGCTGCAGCAGCTTGCGCACCTGGTGCGCCTGCTCTCGCCGGCTGACGGCGCGCAGGAGGCACGCCGTGTTTGAGATGCACACCTACGCCCTGCTGATGCTGGGCGGCTTCTTCCTGATGCTGATGATCGGCATCCCGGTGGCGGTGAGCCTGGCCGTCACCGGCTTCGTGTTAGGCTGGCTCGGCTTCGGCGAGACGCTGTTCAACCTGCTGCCGGCGCGCTTCTATGGTGTGGTGGGGGGCTACCAGTGGATGGCGATCCCGTTGTTCGTGTTCATGGGCGTGATGCTCGAGAAATCGCGCCTGGCCGATGACTTGCTTGATGTCATGGGCCACCTGGCGGGCGGACTCAAGGGCGGCATGGCCATCGGCATCGTGCTGTTTGGCGTGCTCATGGGCGCCACCACCGGCATCGTGGGCGCCACCATCATCACGCTGGGCCTGCTCACGCTGCCCACACTGATCCGCCGCGGCTACGACAAGAGCGTGGCCTGCGGCGTGATCTGCGCCTCGGGCACGCTGGGCCAGATCATCCCGCCCAGCCTGATCCTGATCCTGCTGTCGGACATCATGCAGCTCTCGGTGGGCACCTTGTTTGCGGCCGCCGTCGGCCCGGGCATGTTGCTGGCGGCGGTCTACATCATCTATCTGCTGGTGATGGGCATGCTGCGCCCGGCCAGCATGCCGGCGCTGCCTGTGGCGGAGCGCGACGCGGTGTCGCGCCGCCAGCTCTGGGTGCGCTTCCTCAAGGTGCTGGTGCCGCCGGTGATGCTGGTGGTAGCGGTGCTGGGTTCCATCGTGGGCGGCATCGCCGCCCCCACCGAGGCCGCCAGCATGGGCGCGGTGGGCGCGGTGCTGATCACCGCACTGTCGCGCCGGTTGAGCTGGAAGACGCTCAAGGAGACCGCGCTGGACACCAGCAAGATCACCGCCATCATGATGTTCATCCTGATGACGGCCCAGGTGTTTGCGCTGTCGTTCCGCGGGCTGCAGGGCGAGGAACTGATCGCCGGCCTGTTCGAGCAGCTGCCGGGCGGCGTGAACACCGCCGTCTGGTTCCTGATGGCCATCATCTTCGTGCTCGGCTTCTTCATCGAGTGGATCGAGATCAGCTACATCGCGGTGCCGCTGTTCCTGCCGATCCTGCTCAACATGGGCGTCGACCCGGTGTGGCTGGCCATGCTCATCACCCTCAACCTGCAGTCGAGCTTCCTAACGCCGCCATTCGGCTGGGCGCTGTTCTACCTGAAGGGCGTGGCGCCACCCGAGGTCAACATCAAGGACATCTACAAGGGCGTGATTCCCTTCATCGGGCTGCAACTGCTGGCGCTGGTGCTGCTGTTCCAGTTCCCGCAGATCGCGCTGTGGTTGCCCAAGGCCATCGGTTGGTAGCGCGATGGAGTTCTTCGCACAACACAGCGGCCCCTGGCTGCTGGGGCTGGCTGCGGCGCTGCTGGCCACCGGCCTGGTGGCCGGCGTGCTCGCCGGGCTGCTCGGCGTGGGCGGTGGCATCGTCATCGTGCCCATGCTCTACCACCTGTTCACGCTGCTGGGAATCGACGAATCGGTGCGCATGCACGTCGCGGTGGGCACCTCGCTTGCGACCATCGTGCCGACCTCCATCGTTTCCAGCCGCGCGCACCGTCGCAAGGGCAGCCTCGATCCGGCGCTGATCCGCCGCCTGCTGCCTTCGGTGATCGCGGGTGTGGCGCTCGGCGCGCTGGCCAGTGGTTTCCTCAAGGGCTGGGTGCTGACCGCCGTGTTCGCCAGCGTGGCGCTGGGGGTGGCGCTGAACATGGCCTTCAAGCGCGACGGCTTTGCCTTGCGCGACGGCCTGCCCGGCCCGCTGGGCACCGCGCTGCTGGGCAGCGGCATTGGCGGCGTCTCCACGCTCATGGGCATCGGCGGCGGCACGTTGTCGGTGCCGATCCTCAACGCGCTGCGCGTGCCCATGCACACGGCCGTGGGCACCGGCGCCCTGCTGGGCACTGTCATCAGCGTGCCCGGCGCGCTGGCCTTCATGATCGGGGGGCTGGACGTGCCGCTGCGCCCGCCCTTGAGCCTGGGCTATGTGAACCTGCTGGGCTTTGCGCTGATCGTGCCGGCGACACTCCTGACCACCGCCTGGGGAGCGACACTGGCACACCGCATTGACGCACGTCGCCTGCGCTGGCTGTTCGCCGCCTTCCTGGCGCTGACCTCGGCGCGCATGTTCGTCGGGCTGTTGAACTAGAAACACATCGATGGAGACCTGCAGATGATTCACACCTTGAGAGCGCTGGGCGGCATGGCCGTCGCGCCGCACCACCTGGCCGCACAGGCCGCGCGCGATGTGCTGCGCGACGGCGGCAACGCCGTCGAGGCCATGGTGGCCGCCGCCTCGACGATCGGCGTGGTGTACCCGCACATGAACGCCATCGGCGGCGACGGTTTCTGGCTGATCCACGAGCCCGGCCAGACGCCCGTGGCCATCGAGGCCTGCGGCCCGGCCGCCGCGCTGGCCACGCGCGAGTTCTACAGCGGCTTCGAAGCGATCCCCTCGCGCGGCCCGCTGGCGGCGGTCACGGTGGCCGGCACCGTGGGCGGCTGGCAGCGCGCGCTGGAGGTCTCGGCACGCTGGGGCGGGCGCCTGGATCTGTCGCGACTGCTGGGTGATGCCATCCGCCACGCACGCGATGGCGTGGCCGTCACCGCGAGCCAGGCCGCACTCACCCGCAGCAAGCTGCGCGACGGCCTGGGCGATGCGCCGGGCTTTGCAGGCACCTACCTGGTCGACGGTGAGCCGCCCTCCGTGGGGCACTTGCTGCGCCAGCCCGCGCTGGCCGACACGCTGCAGCACCTGGCCACGCGCGGGCTTGACGACTTCTACCGGGGTGAGCTGGGCGCGCGCATCGGCTCGGCCCTGCTGCGGGCGGGCAGCCCGGTGGGGCCGGACGATCTGGCCGCCTACCACGCGCGCTTCGTCGACGCGCTCGCGGTGCGGCTGCACGACAGCACGGTGTACAACCTGCCGCCGCCCACGCAGGGCCTGTCCACGCTCATGATCCTGGGCCTGTTCGATCGGCTCGGCGTGAGCGAAGGCGAGGGCTTTGCGCACCTGCACGGTCTGGTGGAGGCCACCAAGCGCGCCTTTCGCGTGCGCGAGCGCGTCGTCACCGACCCCGCGCACCTGCCCGAGGACCCGCGCCGCTACCTCCAGCCCAGCGTGCTGGCCGACCTTGCCGACAACATCGACCCCAAGCGCGCACTGCCCTGGCCGGAGCCCACGGCACCCGGCGACACCATCTGGATGGGCGTGATCGACCGCGAGGGCCGCGCGGTGAGCTTCATCCAGAGCGTGTACTGGGAGTTCGGCTCGGGCCTGGTGCTCGACGGCACCGGAATCTGCTGGCAGAACCGCGGCACCAGCTTTTCGCTGAACCCGCGCGCGCTCAACACCCTGGAGCCCGGACGCAAGCCCTTTCACACGCTGAACCCCTCGCTCGCCCTGTTCGATGACGGGCGCGTGATGCCCTTCGGCACCATGGGCGGCGAAGGGCAACCGCAGACGCAAGCCGCCATCTTCACGCGTTACGCGCGCTTCGGCCAGACGCTGCAGCAGGCGGTGAGCGCGCCGCGCTGGTTGCTTGGGCGCACCTGGGGCGCGACCAGCACCACGCTCAAGCTGGAAAGCCGCTTCGACCCCCATGTGGTGAGCCAGCTGGCCGATGCGGGCCATGAAGTGGAGGTGCTGCCCGAAGCCTTCAGCGACACCATGGGCCACGCCGGCGCCCTGGTGCGCCACGCGAACGGCGTGATCGAGGGCGCCGCCGACCCGCGCAGCGACGGCGCCGTGGCCGGCCTGTGACGACCGCAGAATGCCCGCCATGCCAATGATCACATCGCCCTGGATCGCTGTGGCCCTGTGGGTGGCCGCCTCGGCCGCGCAGGCCGCTGCCATGCAGCCGATCGGCCGCTTCGAGATCGACCGCACCGAGGTCACCGTGGCGCAATTCCGCGCCTTCGTCGACGCCACTGGCCTGGTGACGGCCGCCGAGCGCGCCGGCGGTGGCAGCACCTACGAGGGCGGCTGGCAGCAGCGCGCGGGCTGGACGTGGCGCACCCCGTTCGGCGCCCCCGCCCGCCCGGAAGAACCCGCCGTGCACGTGACGCACGCCGAAGCCGCGGCCTTTTGCCGCTGGGCCGGCAAGCGCCTGCCCACCGATGCCGAGTGGGGCGAAGCCGCGTACACCGAGCGGCGGCCCAGCCCGGCACCGGGCCTGGTGACGGGCAAGACCTACCGCTACCCCACGGGTGACAGCCCGCTGGGCGCCAACTGCCTCGGCGACTGCGGGCCGACCGCTTCCGTGGGCAACGCCGTCACCTCACGCGGGCGTGGTCACGCACCGGTGGCGGCCTCGGCCGTCGGCGTCAATGGCCTGTACGACATGGGTGGCAACGTGTGGGAGTGGGTCGACAGCGGCCCGGGCGGCGAACAGCGCACGCGCGGTGGTTCGTGGTGGTACGGCGCCACGCAGATGATGGACGCCCACGTGCAGACCAAGCCGGCCGACACGGCGGTGGTCTACATCGGCTTTCGCTGCGCGCGCGATGTGAGACGACCGTAGGCGAAGCCGGCGAGCACTGCCCCGGCGGCCATGCTCAGCAGGCCGGGCAGGTGCCGGGTGGCGTCGATGAACGACGGCATCGGGGCCACCGCGTCGACCGCGAGCACCGCCGCCACCATGCCCGCACCGGCCGCCGCGGCCAGCCACGCGTTGCGGGCCGCGGGCCAGCGCCGGCCCAGCCAGTTCCCCACCGCCAGCGCGGGCAGCCAGCCAGCGGCCAGAATGCCTGCGTACACCGGCGCGAAGCCGATCAGATCCTGCCAGGTCGTGCGCGCGCGCTCGGCCCACGGAATGTCCACACCGAGCCCGGCCAGGGCCTGCAGATTCCATTGCGTCTGCGCCACCGAGCCCCAGGCGCTGGCGAGCAGCCAGGCCGCCAGCAGCGCAACGAGGTGTGATGTCCAGCGACGGTGTGCAGAATCGCTCGCGATACCGTGTTTCATGTTGATCAACCGATGGCCTGTCAGAAATTCCTTGCTGCCCTGATCGCCATTGTGCTCGCCAGCCTGACCTCGGCACACGCCGCGGGCTATCGCGTCGAGACCGTGGCCAGCGGGCTCGAGCACCCCTGGTCGCTGGCGTTCCTGCCCGATGGCCGCCTGCTGGTGACCGAGCGCCCGGGGCGCCTGCGCGTCATCGAGCCCGGCCCCGGCGGACGGCTCGAGCTGCGTGCCGAACCCGTGGCCGGTGTGCCCGCCGTGCTGGCGCGCGGGCAGGCCGGGTTGTTCGACGTGGTGGCGGACCCGTCCTTCAGCACGAGCGGCGAGGTGCTCCTGTCCTTCGCGCACGGCACCCCGGAGGCGAACCACCTGCGCGTGGTGCGCGCGCGCTTCGATGGTCGGCAACTGCAAGGCGTGCAACCCGTGTTCACCTCGCAACCCGCCAAGCGCGACACGCAGCATTTCGGCGGCCGCATGGCCTGGCTGCCGGACGGCACCGTCCTCATCGGCATGGGCGACGGCAACCTCGACCGCACGGACGCGCAGCGCCTGAACACGCATCTGGGCAAGCTGCTGCGCATCCACCCCGATGGCCGCGTGCCCGCCGACAACCCCTTCGTCGGACGCGCCGATGCACGGCCCGAGATCTTCAGCTCTGGACACCGCAACCCGCAGGGGCTGGTGGTGGTCAACGGCGTGCCCTACGCCCACGAACACGGCGCGCGCGGGGGCGACGAGCTCAACCGCATCCGGCCCGGTGCCAACTACGGCTGGCCGATCACCACCGGCGGCATCGACTACACCTACGCACGCATCACGCCCTACCGCAGCCTGCCCGGCATCGAGCCGCCGCTGCTGGAATGGACCCCGTCGATCGCGCCGGCCGGGCTGGCGTGGTACGACGCCGCACTGGTCCCGGCGTGGCGTGGCAGCCTGTTCGTGGCGGCCCTGAAGGAGCGCAGCGTGCGCCGCGTGCCCATGGCGGTCGACACACCGGGGCCGCAGGACGTGCTGTTCACGGAACTGGGCGAACGCATCCGCGACGTGCGCGTCGGCCCGCAAGGCGCGCTCTACCTGCTCACCGACAGCGCCGATGGCCGCGTGCTGCGCGTGCTGCCGGCATCGCCCTAGCCCTGCGGCCGGGCACAGGGCACATTCGCAGGTCGACACACGCAGGGCCATCTGGGGCGAACACGCATGGATCTGAAACTGCTGGAAGACCTGGCCGCACTGGCTCGCTGCGGCAGCTTCGTCAAGGCCGCCGAGGAGCGGCATGTCACCCACCCGGCGTTCGGTCGCCGCATCCGCGCGCTGGAGGATTGGGCGGGTCTGCCCCTGGTCACACGGGACAGGCCACCCGTTCGCCTGACCGCGCAGGGCCGCGAACTGCTGGAGCAAACCTCGCCGCTGCTGGAGGGCCTGCTGCACCTGCGCCAGGGGTGGCGCGATCTGCACGGCACGGACCAGGAGGGTACGGGTCTTCTGCGCATCGGCACCGGCCGCACCCTGGCGCGCACGCTGGTGGCGGACTGGCTGGGCCGCCTGCGCAGCACGATCCGCGGCGCGCGCGTGCAGATCCACACCCGCGCGATGGCAGAGATCTCCGCCGCCTTCGAGCGCGGCGAGGTGGACTTCCTCATCTGCTACGAACACCCCGCGCTGTCGAACCCGCTGGCGGGGCAGCGCTTTCGCCACGTCACGCTGGCCAACGACCGTCTGATGCCGGTCGCCCGCGTGGACGCGGCCGGGCGCGTGCGCCACGGCCTCTTCGACCCGGAGTGGATCGGCTATGCGCCCTCGCTCACGCTCGGGCGGCTGCTGAACGACCACCTTGGCGCGACCCGGCCCGGGCAGCAGCCGCCGCCGGCCATCCTGTGCGATTCGGCCGATGCCGTGCTGGAGCTGGCCATCAAGGGGCTCGGCATGGCCTGGCTTCCCCATTCGCTGGCCTCGGCGGCGGTCAAGGCCGGTCTGCTCAAGGTACTCGGTGGTCGTGGGGATCAGATCCACTTCGAGGTGCGCCTTTACCGGCACCGCGCACGCCAGTCGGGGTTGATCGAAGCGGCCTGGGACATGAGCAACCGGTGATGTCAGTTATTGGCACCGCTCGGTGCCGGATCGGCACCGACGGCAAGCATGTGCCGCCTAGAGTCCGGCTCCATCGGCTCGCTTGAAGCCGTCCAGGAGAACCCCATGCAATCCGTCAACGTCCGTCGTCGTGTCGTCCTGCTGGCCGCGGGAGCTGCAGCCGCCAGCACCTGCTCGCCATTGCTGGCGCAGGGCAGCACGTTCCCGAGCCGGCCCATCACGCTGGTGGTCGGCTACCCCCCCGGCGGCAGCACCGACCTGACCGCGCGCGTGCTGGGCGAACAACTCGCCCGCGTGCTGGGCCAGCCGGTGGTGATCGAGAACGTCGGTGGCGCCGGGGGTGCTCTGGGCGCACAGCGCGTGGCGCAGGCACAGGCCGACGGCCACACCTTGCTGCTGGGCAGCAACAACGAAATGGCCATCGCCGGCCTCGTGAACCCCGCCCTGCGCTACGACCCGCTTAAGCAGTTCACGCCCATCGGGCTGGTGGCCTCGCAGCCCATGGTGCTGGTGGCGGGTTCGCACACCGGCACACGCGATGTGCCGTCGTTCATTGCCAAGGTCAAACAAGCACCGGGCAAGTACAGCTACGGCTCCTCGGGCGTGGGCACGGCATTGAACCTGGCGGGCGAGATGGTCAAGCAGTCCGCGGGCCTTTTCATCGTGCACATCCCCTACCGGGGCGTGGGGCCGCTTGCCACCGACCTGATGGGCGGGCAACTCGAGTACGGCGTGTTCGTGCTGTCCAGTGCACTGCCACACATCGCTGCCGGCAAGGTGTTCGCGCTTGGGGTCACCGAGCGACAGCGCTCCGCCGTCACACCCGACATTCCCGCTCTCTCGGAGGCGCCCCAATTGCGCAACGTGGACATCGGCACCTGGTTCGGGCTCTGGGGCCCGGCCGGAATGCCCGCGGCGGTTGGTCAGCGGCTGCAGGCCGCGCTGCTCGAATCGCTGAAGGCGCCGGAGCTGGTGCGCAAGCTCGTGGCGTCCGGCTCCACCATCGCGGACGGCAGCACCGCACTGGCCGGCTTCCAGGCGGCGGAGATCGAGAAGTACCGCCGCATCGTGCAACAGGCCAACATCCGACTGTGAAGCCCCCGGTTTTCGAGATCGAGCCCCCGGACCTCGGGCCCTGGCGCACGGGCAACACGGGCACCGCCGGCGTGTGGCGCTTCACCGCCACCGCGCCCGGCCGCCATGTGCTGTTGACGGCGCTGATTCACGGTAACGAACTCTGCGGCGCCTGGGCACTGCGCGATCTGCTCGCCGCCGGTGTGCGCCCGCGCCGTGGAACGCTCAGCCTGGCCTTCGCCAACCTGGACGCCTTCGACCGGTTTGATCCGGGCGATCCCCACGCCTCACGCTATGTGCACACCGACATGAACCGCCTGTGGGGCGAATTGCCGTGGCGCCGTGATGTCCCGGCGCAGGGTGTCGAGCACCGGCGTGTGCTCGAACTGCTGCCGCACGTGGAAGCCAGCGACTGGCTGCTCGACCTGCATTCCATGCACGAACCCGGCCCGCCGCTGGCGTTGGTCGGGCCACTGCCGCATCAGGCCGAGCAGGCGCGCGCGCTGGGTCTGTCTGCGCTCTGCGTGGCCGATCAGGGGCACCGCGCCGGGGTGCGGATGCGCGACCATGGCCGCTATGGAGACCCCCATGCCACCGACCGCTTTGCGTTGCTGGTGGAATGTGGCTATCACGGAGCGCGTGAAGCAGTTGACGTGGCGCGCGATGCGATCGCGCGCTTCCTGGTACAGGCGGGCGTGGTCGAGCGCGCGGATCTGCCAAGCTCATGGTGGCGTGAGCGCGGCGATGCCAGGAGCCCGCTGCTGGAGGTCACACACACGGTCACGGTGACGCCGGGCCCGCCACCCCGGTTCGCGCAACGCTGGCAGTGCGGTGATGTCATCGAGCGATGCGGCACTCTGATTGGCTGGTCGGGTGGTGACCCTGTACGAACACCGTACGACCATTGCTGGCTGGTGATGCCAACGCTCGTGCACGCAGCGCCTGGCGCAACGCTCGTGCGCTTGGCGCGTGAGCTTCACGATTGAGCGATCGCCCAACCGGCGTCAGTGAGCATGGGCGCCCAGTTCAATGTCAAACCATCCGGGCCACCACGGCACGATGAAGTGCCGCATTGGCACAGCGTAGTCAATGAACCGACTCAAACTGGCGCGAAGCCATGCATAGCACAGTTACGCCGCACTGCCACCAGCATCTCGCCGATGTCACTGCGATTTCTCCCAAGCTGCTCGGTGGCCGCATCGACGAGTTGATCACGGTCATCGCTGGTCAAACGGCAGACAACCGCACCGGATAGAAGGCTCGAACCAACTACCTCGACTCTGACAAGTCTCCCGCGAACCCGATGAAGTCCACCTTTTGCTATAGAAGGTCCCGATGAGAATCCTTGCCACCACCATGTTGTCAGCCACGGTCATCGCCCTTGCGGCTTGCGCCGGCGGGTCACCACACAACGCGATCAAGCCGACCCTGCCAGAGGTCGGCATCCTCAGTGCCGGACCCGGCAGCGCGTTCCTGCCTTACGCCCAAGGCGCGGCGGCCTTTCTCAGCGCGCAGGGTCTGAAGTCAACGGCGCTGGAGTCCCGAGGTTCGATCGAGAACATGCAGAGGGTACAGAGCGATCCCACGGTCATCGGCATGGTGTTCATGGGCACGGCCCACGAGGGAGCGAACGCAAGCGCGCCCTGGACGCAAGGCCGAAAGCTCGACAAGGTGCGCGCGCTACTGCCCATGTACGAGACCTCGTTCCAGCTGGTCGCACTGAAGTCCGCGCGCATCGCCAGCCTGAGCGACCTGCGAGACAAGCGCGTGGGTGTCGGCCCTGCCAAAGGGCCTGCAGAGAGCTTCTTCGTCGGGCTGATGGAATCGCTGGGCATACCGTTCAAGCTGGTCAACGGCACCCCGGCAGCCTTGGCGGCCGAGTTGAAGGCCGGGAAGATCGACGCCCTGTGGCAGGGCGCACCGCCCCCGATTCCCACCATCAAGGAAGTCACCGACAACGCTGACGCTGTGGTCTTTGGCTTGCAGGATCCGGAGCTGCAGGCGATGCGCAAGAGATTTCCCTTCCTGTCTCCCGCCACGGTGCCGCCAGGGACCTACAAAGGCCAGTCGAAGACCATACAAAGCGTGGCCGCCTGGAACTTCCTGATCGCGCACCAGGATTTTCCAGAGGCAGATGCCTATTGGATCACTCGAGCGCTGCTAGGCAGCAGCGATCCAAGAGCACAGATTCACGCCAGCGCCGGCCCGACTCGGGCGGAGAATGCGCCGAACAACAACGTACTCGCATTTCATCCCGGCGCACTTCGCTACTACCGAGAGCGAGCGATCCCTGGTTTGAAATGAACCGACCGCGGGCGTACATGTGATCGACCTGACGTTAAAACAGTAGTCGACCTGTTCTCTTGTGCGCAGGTGCGTAGGAGCATGACGCTCGCTCGAGATCCCGAACAACGTAGAGGTCAACTGCTCCGTCTCCGGTGGAGGTGGCTTGCTTCGCGTCAGGCCTACGCAGTGATGTCCTGATTGGCACTTTCGACAATAGCCGGCGCCGGCTACATCATTCTTGCTGCGTATGCAGCAGGGTTCGTTCACGCATCAGCTTCAGACAAGAAACAACTTGGATTGGCGCTGAATGTCTGTTGGCGGAGACTGCGGTCCTTTGGGCTGCTGCCGGTTCCGTTGACACCGACCTAAGCTTCTTGAGCTCGCTCGAACTGTACGGGACTGAGATAGCCGAGCGTCGAATGCCGACGCGTCGGGTTGTAGAAGCACTCGATGTAATCG
>SXGQ01137168.1_pt1 | contig 17788 bp, 16 predicted proteins | sample 3178371 | NCBI WGS metagenome assembly SXGQ01 (sample SAMN11356859, study PRJNA531348) | freshwater metagenome | isolation source: freshwater sample F1-20 | place: China: Fuxian Lake, Yuxi | collected 2017-12-25 | reverse complement strand
GTAGAAGGCATGGAACTCCGGGAACTCGAGCTTGTACTTGTTCACCAAAATCACACCAAGAACAACCTGGACAAACATGGTGAGTTCGGCAAGCAAAGTAAACCACCACAAGGCTCGAGTGCGCAGGGACTCAATCTTGTGTGCACCCAAAGACCACAAACCTGCCAAGCCGTTCGAAATGATGACGAACCAAGCCCACGACTGGTGAAGATCAACCAACATCAAAGCATTCATGCCTCATTGACCCTAGTTGCTCAAGCCTCACGTCGCACAGGCGACGCCGCCAGTCATCGAGATCACGACACCATTCGGAGAATCGTTACTGAGTGTTCCCGTCAAAGTGCGATCGATCTCAAAGCCCATTCCCAAAATGTCGTCGTTGAAGATCTCAGCCGTCGGGTACACATTCAAAATCTCGGAAACGGTTGAACCGAGCGTGATGTCGCCATCGGTCACTGGACCCATCGGAACCGGTTCAGTGCCTTGCACCGGCCCATAGGTCCACGAATAGAAATGCAATCGTCCGCGAGCAACTTCGCTCTCATCGCCAAACATCAGCAACAAATCACCCCAGCGCACACCGCGCACTTGCGTGCCGGAACACGAACCGAATTCAGACACAGGGCCAACAATTCCCGAATCCGAGCTTGGCTTTCCTAGAAGTTGAGTGACATATGTGATCATCTGGTCGGCATTGACACCGAACAACACATCACCTAGGCCATCTTCACGCAACACCAATTGTTCGGCTGGCGAAACTGTTGTCGAAGTCGAACTTGTCGAACTTGTTGTCGTGCTTTCGGGAGCAACCGATGTTGACATTGGCGCCAAAGTAGATTCGGGAATTGTTGTCGCTGTCGTTGGCAACGGGGCCAAGGTCTCACCTGACGAGTCACCGCCGCCACACGCAACGAACAATGTCCCGAGAATCGCGACTACCACTACCGAACGAATTGAATGACGCGTACGCATATCTACAGTCTGCCCGATCAGCGGATCAGAGTGTCGGCTTGATTGCCACGTTCGATGAGCCGTAAGCCACCATGAGTTTCAAATACTGTTACCGAAGCGTTATCCAAACTGTCAATCACCAAACGGTCATCACCCAGACACGATCCGATCACCGCGTTGATCGCGATGAAGTGACTAAAAATCACAGTGTCCACTGCGCTCTGCGCAACATACCGAACAACGTCATCGCGAAAATCTGTAAAGGGCGAACCGAGAGCAGCCCACGTACCTGCCATAGCTGCGCGCAACCACTCAATACGTTCACCCAATTCGTATCCATCGGGCGATGGAATTTCTGTCACCAATGGCTCAACAGTCACTGCAGCGTGATCCCAGAGGTTTGCCAAAAAGCCAGCAGTTTCTTGACAACGCTTCATGGGACTGGACACCAATGTCATGCGCGACAACTGTGCCAGTCGTTGTGCAGTCGCTGCCGCTTGCTCACGACCGACTTCATCTAGACCAGGGTCGACGTCGGTATCCCAACCAGCGGCAGCCCGTCCATGTCGCACCATGTACACGCGACTCACATGAACCAGCCCCTCGGTGCACCACCAGGCTGACCAACTTCGATGAAGAACTCTTCGCCGAAGGCAACCGCAAATACCTCGGGAGGCATCTGCAAAAACATACTGCTGTCGGTGACTTGACTGGCATGACACATAATCGACGCACGCTTCACTTGAACAAACTCACTCACGTCAACGGCCATCGTGATTTCTTCTTGCAAGGTTCCAAAAGGATTACCGTCATCGGCCGGAGCCTCAGGGTCGAAGTCTCCCCCGCCCATTTGCTCCATCATCTGTGCGATGCGCGTGCGGTTCATCGTTGATTCAAGGACGCGAATGTTTTGTCCATTGGCGATTGCAATATCGGCCGCCCGATGACCAACTCGATGTACTTGAATGTGATCGGGGTGACCATAACCACCATGCCAGTCGTAGCACGTGAACACATCAGCTTGTTCGTCGTGCAAAATCTTGGCTAACGCCAATGCGGCAGTTTCAACATCGGCACCAATAAATGAATTCGGTTCTTTGTTTTGTGGCCAGCCAGTCATTCCGCTGTCGTGATAGCCCAACCAATGCACCTTTTTGACGCCCAATACTTCGGCCGAGCGTTCGGTTTCGGCTTTGCGACGATCTTGCAACGACTCACCTTCGGCAAGATCTGCTGGAGTTTCGCCGTGCCGACCATCGGTACCCATCACCAAGACAACTCGATGACCTTCAGCAGCGGCGCGAGCGATTGAACCGCCCGTTGCTATTGATTCATCATCGGGGTGAGCGTGAAAACATACAAGTGTGCTCACGCGTCAACAACCGCTCCTGAAGCCAACAACTTCTCAATCTCACTTGACGCAAAGCCCCAACCTTCGAGAATTTCTCGTGAGTGCTGACCGGGATGTGCCGGCGGACGCGACACCGACGGCACTGTTCGCGAGAAGCGAGGCGCTGGAGCAGGTTGCTTTGTGCCAGCGATATCAATGATCATGTTGCGCTCAACGTTGTGCGGGTGCGCAGCAGCCTCGCTCATTGTCAGAACTGGAGCGAAACACACATCAGTGGTTTCCATAATTGCGCACCACTCTTCGCGAGTTTTCGATTTGAAGACTTCGGCAATGCGCTTCTTCAAATGTGGCCACTGCGACTTATCCATCTGCTTCGCGAACTCAGGATCAGAATCAAGTCCCGTGAGTTGCAACAACTGTGCGTAGAACTGGGTCTCAATAGAACCAATCGAGATGTACTTACCGTCTTTACATTCGTAGACGTCGTAGAAGTGTGCACCGGTATCGAGCAAGTTGGTTCCGCGAGCATTTTCATCGTGAACACCCATTTGCGAGAAGGCCCAGAACATCGTCATCAAAACAGATGTTCCGTCAACCATCGCAGCATCAACAACTTGACCCTTGTTGCTCTTGCTGGCTTCGAGTAACGCGCACACCACACCAAAGGCCAAGAACATTCCGCCGCCGCCGAAGTCACCGACCATGTTCATGGGAGGTACTGGTCCTTCGCCGGCACGACCAAAGTGAGCCAAAGCACCAGCGAGCGAAATGTAGTTAATGTCGTGACCCGCGGCTTGCGCATACATACCGGTTTGACCCCAACCTGTCATGCGGCCAAACACCAATTTCGGGTTACGCGCCATACATACATCGGGGCCGATGCCGAGTCGCTCCATGACACCTGGGCGGAAACCTTCAATCAACGCATCTGCTGACTCGACGAGCTTCAACAGTGTTTCAACACCCTCAGGGCTCTTGAGATCAATCGCGATGTTTTGGCGGCCGCGCTGCAAAATATCGAAGGCCGGGCCATCGGGTGCGGGGCCACGAACTGCCTGGGCTCGCTCAACGCGAATCACCTCGGCGCCCATGTCGGACAACATCATGGCGGCAAATGGGCCAGGCCCGATGCCAGCAATTTCAACAATACGAAAACCTGAAAGAGGACCAGTCATTCCTTCATCGTATTCAGTGACCGGTAGCGCGCTGCCAGTCGGCAAGTTTCATGTGAGCTGCCATTGCCCCGGTGATGAGCGGCAACAAGGGTTCGGGAAGGTCGTGGCCCATATCGGCCACAAGTAAGAACGTTGAACCAGGCACCAATTCAGCGGTGCGCTTTCCACCTTCGGACGGCAACAAAGTGTCGTCCGTACCGTGAATCACCAACGTCGGAGTCTGCAGTTTTTGCAATTCTTCTGCCCGCGAGCCACTGGCGTAGATCGCCGCCAACTGACGACTTGAGCCCTCAGGGTAGAACGATCGGTCAAATGCTCGAGCCGCTTCACGCTTGACAGCCACTTCATCGAAATAGCGCTTCGATTGCCACACTCCGTACTTCGGACTCGCGTCGATATACGCCTGTCGATCGGTTGGCGGTGGTCCGAGCAATGCCTCTGCTGCTTCGGCCGTCGGCGCGCCGATCTCAAATTCGCCCGTCACCGAATACAACGAGATCAAGGATCGCGCGCGCTCTGGGTGTTCGATCACCAAAGTTTGGGCAATCATGCCGCCCATCGATGCTCCCAAAATATGGGCCGAGTTGATTCCGAGGTGATTCAGCAACTCAATAGCGTCTTGTGCCATATCCGACAATGTGTACGGAACCGGGGGAATTTCTTGGCCGGTCAGCGCCGCAGCAAAAACAGCGTTCGGGTCGACGACCACTCCTTCAAGTTTGGTTGAAAGACCACAATCACGGTTATCGAAGCGGATGACGTAGAAGCCTTGGTCAACCAACATCTGACAGAACCGATCGGGCCAATTGATGAGTTGGGCACCAAAGCCCTGAATCAACAACAATGCGGGGTTGGTTGCCTCCCCCATTGTTTCGTATTCAATGGTGATCGTCCCGATGTTGGCAGCAATATTCGCTTGTGGCATGCCGTGAGAATAGCCATCTCGTCACTTCGACACCACCATCGCAACGACTACCTTTGGTATATGACTTCAGGAATGTTCCCGCACATGCGCTTTGGCGTCCACACCGGATTACAACACACCACCTACGACGTTTTGCGTCCGGCGTGGCGCAAGATCGAAGACCTCGGATTTGATTGGATCTCCATTTGGGATCACTTCTACGGCGCAACTGGCAAGCCTGACGATGCTGCGTGTTTTGAAGCGGTCGCGATGCATGCCGCCTTGGCCGCTGAAACTTCCCGAGTGCGCGTCGGTTCACTGGTGTATTCGGTCGGCTATCGCCACCCATCGGTACTCGCGAAAATGATTACAGCTATTGATCACATTTCGGGTGGCCGTGCCGACATGGGACTTGGTGCCGGTTGGGCACAAGTTGAATACGAGGCCTATGGCATTCCGTTCCCCGGAGTCAAGACGCGCATGGATCAACTTGAAGAAGCCGCCCAATGCGTTCGTGGCTTGCTGCATGATGATGTCACCAACTTTTCGGGCGAATGGTTCAATCTGAATAACGCCCGCAACGAGCCACGTCCTATTCAGAAGAAGATTCCGATCTGGGTTGGTGGCGGTGGCGAAAAGCGCACGCTCAATATCACTGCCAAATACGCCGACGGATGGAATGTGCCGTTTGTATCGCCCGAAGCTTTTGCCCACAAGAGCTCGGTTCTCACCAAACATTGCGAAACAATTGGTCGCGACCCCAAAGAAGTGAAGCGCACCGTCAATGTCGGTATCGCGTGGACCGAAGAAAGTCTGCAGTCACAATTTGGCATGCTTGCCGAAGGCGTTCGACCTGGTGTCTTAACCGGAAGCGACGAACAGGTCATTGATCGCATTGGTCAATATGTCGCAGCGGGCGCCGAGCAAATTAACTTGGCGTTGCGAGCTCCGTTCGACATGGACTCAGTTGAACGCTTTAGCAAAACTTTGAAATTGGCGTGACCGACACCGTCCACATCTCGGTCCCTGGGCGCGTCAATCTGATTGGCGATCACACCGATTACACCGGCGGCCTTGTCATGCCGATGACACTTGAAATGCACACCACGGTGTCTGGTACACGAACTCATGAGCTCCGGTGGCTGTTGACATCACACGACGAACGCGAACCAGCTTCGATCACGCTGCCTGTTGGTAATCCCGAACATGCCGAACCGCGCTGGGGTCGATATGTAAGTGGCGTTCTCAGTGAACTCCACAAAATAGGGATTGATATCCCAGGATTTATTGGTGAGATCAACACGACGCTTCCGATCGGTTCGGGTTTGTCGTCAAGCGCTGCTCTCGAAGTTGCTATTGCCCGTGTCGCTCTTGACATATCCAATTGCCGAATGTCCGATACCGATATCGCTCTGCTATGTCAACGTGCCGAACACATCGCATCAGGCGTGCCCTGCGGAATCATGGACCAATTGTGCGTCGCAATCGGGAGACCGAATACCGCGACGCTCATCGACTGTCACTCTCTTGAGGTTCAACACGTCGCTATACCCGACGAAATTGAAATCGTGACGCGATTTGTCTCGCACCGCACACTTGCAGGAAGCGAATACTCCGATCGAGTTGAAGATTGTCGACAGGTTGAAATCATCGTCGGCCCATTGCGCTCGGCCACCATCAATGATCTACAGAAAATCACCGACCAACGATTACTTCAGCGCGCCCGACATGTCATCACCGAGAATCAAAGAGTCCGCGACTTTGCTGCTGCGCTATCGAGGAAAGATTTCACCTCAGCCGGCGCCCACATGTTGGCCAGCCATCACAGCCTGGCCAACGATTATGAGACTTCGAATGATCAGATGAACCGCGCCGTACAAGAAATGATGAGCGAGCCTGGATTTCTCGGTGCTCGAATGACTGGCGGCGGCTTTGGTGGGTGCATCGTCGGCTTGCGCCAACGCTGAAGATCAACTTTCGAGCAATCGTCGTTTCTGAGTTTCAAATTCGTCAGCGGAAATCGAACCACGATCACGAAGACCTTCGAGTTTTTCAAGCTGAGTAGCGACGTCATTACCGCCCTCTACATTGACGCTGAAGGAACGCTTCTGATTATCTTCCATCTGCATATGGATCAGATTTTGAACCTTGTCGGGATGCGAAATATCCGTGAATCTTTGTTGACCTTCTTCGCCGCCCGATTCGATGAGTAGATCGCCCGCACCAATGATGCGCTCAAAGATGGACTGCTTGAAGTTCACATTGTTGACACGCTCGAGCGGGATCTCAATTCCGGCTTTGCCGATGACGCCATGTCGATAAATCAAACGATCTGAGGTAATCACAAAATACGTCGTTCGCCATTTGAGATAGCGCACGAGAAGCCACGCAGCTGATGCCAAAGCGACCACCCCGACGGGATAGGTGAAATACCAATGTCTTGGTTCTTGGCCAAACACAAAGAGCCAAAGAACCCCTGAGACTGCAAACGCACTCACCGACTCGGCGAAATACCACCAATGAGGGTTGAGATCAAGAGCGACAGACTCTTCAGTGTTTAAAAGTCGAGCGGGATACGGCATGTACCTGACTGTAGTTCGGCACCCATGCCCTACGATGACGGGGTGATTCATGCGGACCTCAAGAATGAACTGCTGCTGGGCCTCGATCCCACACAAAGGGCAGCAATAACCTCTGATGCTCCCCTGCTCGCAGTTATCGCCGGAGCCGGTTCAGGAAAAACCGGAGTTCTGACTCGTCGCGTCGCCTTTCGCTGCTTAAACGAATCAGCGGACGCTTCGCACGTCGCCGTTCTCACTTTCACACGACAGGCTGCCATCGAGTTGCGTCGTCGCCTGAGAGCACTCGGACTTCGCGACACCATCATCGCTGGTACTTTTCACTCCGTTGCCCTCGGCTTACTACGTCAACGCTGGGATGAGCAAGGCAAAAGTCACCCCGTGGTCGTTTCAGATCGTCGCCGTTTAATCGGTGAGGTCATCGGGCCAAAGCGAACCGCCAACATCAATGATCTATCAGCTGATATTGATTGGGCACGCTCACGAAATATCACCGCCGACCGTTACGCATCAGCAGTTCAGTCGATTGGTCGACGTTCGGCGGCACCGGTAGCCGATGTCGCCAAAGTCATGAGTGATGTCCAAGCGCTGAAGCGCAAACGCGGAGTCATTGACCTTGACGATCTCTTGTCGCTCACCATTGATGCAATGCGCGACGACAACAATTTTGCCAACATCGTGCACTGGAAGATCCGACATCTTTTTGTCGATGAAGCCCAAGACTTAAACCCGCTGCAACTGGCGGTACTCGATCAGTGGCGCACTGGTCGAGACGACCTGACTCTGGTTGGCGACCCGTCACAGTCGATCTACGGATTCAACGGTGCCGATCCTTCCGCTCTTACCGCGCTCGAACAACGTTTCCCTGGCATTGAAGTTATTCGTTTGTCGGCCAACTATCGCTGCACGCCGCAAGTCGTTCAAGCAGGCCTTCGAGCGCTGTCACATTTACCCACCGAACCACCTCAACTTTTCTCCACCCGACCCAACGGTGCACCTGTACAGATCTACGGATTTGATGATGAAAAGTCTGAAGCCGATGGTGTTGCCCAGATCATTGAATCGTGGCGAACACCAACATCTCGATGGCGCGACTTCGCCATATTGGCTCGAACTAATGCCCAATTAGCGCCACTTCGCGATGCGCTCACGGCTCACGATATTCCGACACGCATTGTGGGTTCAGTTGCTGCCGACCCCGTTCAGCGCGCAGCTCGCGAAGTCGGCGACTTACCAAGTTCAATGCGAATCGCTACGTGGTCACGCGATGCCCGAGCGCCACTCTCTGAAGATTCACCAGAATCTGATGAAGACCTCATTGCTCGGCGACGAGTTGCAGACGCCGTTGACGAATTCTTGGCTGAGGGTGGCGGCGATGGACGCACATTCTTGGCATGGGTACGCACCAATCGGCCATTTGAAGGCGACCATTACCAAGACACTGTAGAAATACTGACTTTTCACGGCGCCAAGGGCCGTGAGTGGGACAACGTTATTTTGGCCGGTTGCGAACAAGGACTCATTCCTCATTCGTCAGCCAAGACACCAGCAGAAACTGCCGAAGAAATTCGCTTGGCATACGTTGCCATGACTCGTGCTGCTGATCGTTTGGCAATCACTCATGCTCGTTCTCGTCGTGGTCGGGCGCGAACACGCAGTCCATTTGTTGACGGAATCGATATCGCCCTACAAGTAGCCCCTCCATCTTCTGATTACGTTCGCGATCAATCACGCCGCCGGCACAAACTCGATCCACGAGATTTTGTCTATGAAGAATTGCTGGCGTGGCGAGCCAATGCTGGTCGGGCTGCAAACCTTGATCCTCTGATCTTTTGTTCCGACGAAGTTCTTTCACGAATGAGTCAAGTTCGTCCCACGAGCATTGAAGAACTTGCGGCCGTTGATGGAATTGGACTGCCGATGGCTCAACGCGTTGGCCACCGAATTCTCGCCGCAATTCAACGGGGAATTGATCAGTCCGAATCGTGATTAATCACGCGTTTGACGATCGAGATTGAGCGCAGCGAACTTCTCGGCCTTGACCGAGATAAACGTGCCGACAGCCTGAGCGCAGAGTCGATCACCCGCGTAGATCTCTCCCGACGTCATAATTTTGCGACCATTAATGCCATCAAAGCGGCCAGTGACTTTCAAAGGTAGATGTAGCGGCGTTGGAGATCGATACGTCACCTCAAGACGACCCGTCATTCCGGGAGCACCAGACAATGCTTGAGCAAAACCCAACACCTCATCAAAGATCGCTGCAATCAAACCGCCGTGCAGACAACCGGGCGGACCTTCGTAAGCGTCACCGTATGTCACCGTTGCGATGATCTCGTTTTCGTTACTCTCGAGTTCAATCAAACCCGCTAATCCGTTGAGCGGTCCCGTCACCGGACTGTGACTAATGAATCCGTGCGTCGTTCCGCCAACTGCCCCTTCGGCACTGCCGTGATACGAGCGTCCGTGCGGGCCAGGCTCAAGCAAAGCCGCAGCCTGCTCGAGTAGTTCGGCAGCTTGAGCAAACACCGTGGCAGGAGCTGTTGAAGTTGCCGAATGCTGCAGCACTTCTCGAGTTGCATGCGCTAAACGTAGACGAGGATTGTTGGCGTCAAACATTTCCACTCGATGGCGCGGCAAAGCCAATGGCGAAGGAATTACTGAATCGCTGGGGTTCGACCACACCGAGCGTTCAGAATCAGAATTAACTTCTTCAGACATCGATATCCACCAATACGGGAGCATGATCGCTCGGCTTTTCGCCTTTACGGGCTTGGCGATCAACGATTGTCCAGCGCGATTTATCAGCGACTGATTGTGTGGCCATGATGAGGTCGATGCGCATTCCCTTGTTTTGGTTGAACCCACCAGCGCGATAATCCCACCAGGAAAACAACTTGTCGTCAGGATGCTGCTGCCGAAAGACGTCAACCATCCCCCACGCCTCGAGATCACGCAGCACTTGACGCTCAGCTTCACTGACATGCGTTGCTCCGACAAAGTCAGCGGGGTTGTACACGTCAATATCGGCCGGCGCGATGTTGTAATCACCAGTAACGACAACTTGATCAGAAGACTTGGTGTCGGCATTGAGATGATCAATGAGTCTCTTCATCCACGCGAGTTTGTATTTGTAATGATCGTTCTCTAATTCGCGACCGTTTGGCACATATACCGAACTCACACGAATGCCGCCACATGTGGCTGTCACTAAACGCGCCTCAGCATCAAGCAGTTGACCATCGGCAAAATTACGAACCGGATTTTCTAGACCAACTTTGCTCAAAATTGCGACGCCATTCCACTGACCTTGGCCATGATGAACAGACTCGTATCCCATATCGGCAAAATGTTCGGTGGGGAAAGCGTCCTCGGCAAGTTTGGTTTCTTGCAAGCACACCACGTCTGGTTGCACATCAAGTAACCACTCATCGACCCGTGGCATTCGAGCCCGTAAAGAGTTGACATTCCAAGTAGCGAGGCGCACAGAATAACCGTAGGCGATCGGTGACCCTTAAGTCACTTGCGGCGAGCAGCAGCCTTAACTGCAGGCTTTTTCGGAGCGACTTTCTTCACAACCGCTTTCTTGACTGCCGCGGCTTTCTTTGCCGGTGCAGCCTTCTTAGCCGGTGCGACTTTCTTTGCAGGAGCGACTTTCTTAACTGCCACGGCTTTCTTTGCCGGTGCAGCCTTCTTGACTGGAACAGATTTCTTCACCGGTGCGGCCTTCTTCACAGGCGCTGCTTTCTTCGCGGGAGCAGCCATCTTGGCCGGTGCAGCCTTCTTTGCTTTCTTCGCTGGTGCCGCCGAAACTGCTTTGGTCGTTGGAACCAGATCAATACTTCGACGTCCGGCAATGATCTCCACAATTTCAAGAGTCACGCTGTCGCCAAGTTGCATCACTTCACGCGCTGAACGAGGCGGAGGACTTCCAAGAAGACGAAGTGGAACATATCCGAGTACATCTCCGATTGTCACGTACGCACCATGCGACGAATAACTCTCGACGACTCCCACGACAACCGAGCCGACCGAGTTCTTTTCGATGAACTGCAAGAAAGGCAAAATGTCATTGACTGATTTAGAAGTCCCAGCTTTTTTGGCTGGCAACGTGGCACCGGGCGGCAACGATTTCGGCACCGGCATTGGCTTCATTGCTTCGGCACTCACCTTGACCTTGGCAACGCCCTTACCTGGCTTATCGGCCGAAGGTTGTGCTTCGCGTATGGCGCGTCGGCTCTTGTCGCCGCGCACAGGAGTGCGATTCACAAACACCCAACCCACGTTCGGAACGGGTTTGCCGCCGATCAAACGACCCTCGTCAAACAACCACTCGTATTGACCATGGAATTCTTGATAACTGTCGTTCGACAAAATTGAGGCGCCAACTTTTTGCGCAATGCTCAAAACAAATCCGTCACCGCGTCCAACCGTACCGGCAGGCGGGGTCACGAGTTCGTTGTGTTCGACTGCTTTATCAAAAGCTGCCACTTCTTTCGGATCAATACGATGGCCAAAAGTTGCATCCACAATGACGGTGATAACCGCCTTGGGATGATCACTAATAAAGGCCATCACGGCTTCGTTCAATTGCTTCAAACTCGGCTTCGAACGGCCCTCAGTGGCGATGTTTGAACCATCCACAATGACGTGTTTGGGGGCAGAAGACTTCGGTGACATATCCCTTCTAGTGAACCACTAATGGGGCGCCAAGATGGGGATAGCCCTACGATCAGAGGTGTGACTCGTACGACGACTATTTCGGCTGTTTTGTGGGATTTTGGTGGGGTGATCCTCAGTAGCCCGTTTGAGGCCTTTAACCGCTTTGAGACCGCTCAAGGGCTCCCCTTGGACACGATTCGGACGATCAACGCCAACAATCCCGACGATAACGCCTGGGCCCATTTTGAACGCAGTGACATCTCGGCGGCCGAATTCGACCAGGCCTTCGCCAAAGATGCCGCAGCCGCCGGATTCAACATTCGGGGATATGACGTGTTGGCACTGTTGAAGGGCGAGATTCGTCCCGAAATGGTCCGGGCCCTCGATCTCGTGAAGGCGGCGGGATTTAGAACTGCGTGTCTGACCAACAACATGGTGGGCGGGGACGGATTAACCGAGCATCCCGAAAACAGTCGCGAGGCCGCCATCGATCTCATCATGGATCGTTTCGATACCGTCGTTGAAAGCTCGAAGGTTGGTTGTCGCAAGCCCGAAACCAGGTTCTACGAGATCGCCTGCGAGTTACTCAATGTGCAACCGAACGAGTGCGTATTCCTCGACGACCTCGGAATCAATCTCAAACCTGCCGCGGCAATGGGAATGCAAACGATCAAGGTTCTCGGTGCCGACAAGGCCATCAACGACCTCGAAGCAATCTTGGGCATTGCCCTGCGTTAAGAACTCTCAGAGAAAACAAATATCAGAGACCCTGAAAGGTTTCATCCATGAGGTCGGCAAGTTCTTGATCGTGAACGATCTTCGAACCAGTTGCAGGACTTCCGCTTTCGACACGCGCCACTTGACGTAGGTCGTAACCCTGTTCTTTGACTCGCCAAAAGCGATGCTCAACAAATGTCCAAGCACCCATATTGAGTGGTTCTTCTTGTAGCCATACAACTTCTTTGGCGTTCGGATAATGCTTTAAGACATCCATCATCTGCTCAATGGGGAATGGATACAACTGCTCAACGCGAACAATTGCTGCAGCGGCTTGACGCTTGTCGCGTTCGGCGAGCGCATCCCATACAACCTTGCCCGAACAGAACACCACGCGCTTCACGCTCGCCGCATCGGTCACGAAAGGGTCGTCCAGTACTTCTTGGAATGACGTACCCGGTTCGAGATCGGCGATCTTCGAACGTACTTCCTTCATTCGCAATGGTCCCTTGGGAGTAAAGATCACCAAAGGCTTACGAATCTCGCGGTGCATCTGGCGACGCAACACGTGGAAAAACTGTGCAGCTGTTGTGGCGTTCACGACTTGGATGTTGTCCTCTGCACATAAAGTCAAGAATCGTTCAATACGCGCCGAACTATGCTCGGGGCCTTGGCCTTCGTAACCGTGTGGCAACAACATGACGAGAGCATTGTGTTGCCCCCACTTGTCTTCGGCGGCCACCAAATACTGGTCAATGATGATTTGCGCTCCGTTAACGAAGTCACCAAATTGTGCTTCCCATAAAACCAATGCTTCAGGATTGGCATGGGCATATCCGTATTCAAAACCAAGCGCGGCATATTCGCTGAGCAACGAGTCGTACACCCAGAACTTTTCGGCACCTGGCAATTCGGACAACGGAATCCAAACCCGCTCGGTGTTGTTATCAACTAACGCCGAGTGACGGTGACTGAACGTTCCGCGTCGTGAGTCTTCTCCGGCCAACCGCACCGGAACGCCTTCGGTGACGAGTGAGCCATATGCCAACAGTTCTGCTGTTGCCCATTCGACTTCACTTTGCTCGTTGTAAATCTTTGAACGCAGCTCGAACTGCTTACCCAATTTCGGATGGACCGTAAAGCCCTCGGGATAATTGGTGAGCTGTGCAAAAACTTTGTCGAGCACTGCTCGTTGAACACCGGTGTCAACATGCGGCAAAACGCCAACAGGCTTGGGCGGCTTGGCAACCTTGGTCGGCACTGGAGCATGCGAACGAGTTTGATCAAGCGCTATTTGCAACTTGCCCTGGAAATCGTTGAGCGCTTGTTCAGCTTCTTCAAGCGTGATGTCACCACGCCCGACCAGGGTTTCAACATACAACTTACGAACACTGCGCTTTTCAGCAATGGCCTTGTACATGAGTGGTTGCGTGTAACTGGGGTCGTCACCTTCGTTATGGCCATGGCGGCGGTAACACACCATGTCAATAACAACGTCTTTATGGAAACGCTGGCGATATTCCCATGCGAGTCGAGCGACACGGACACAAGCTTCGGGGTCGTCGCCATTGACATGGAAGATCGGAGCTTGGACTGTCTTGGCGACGTCACTGCAATACAACGACGAACGAGCGAACTGTGGCGAGGTTGTGAAACCAATTTGGTTGTTAATGATGAGGTGAATGGTTCCACCAACGCGATATCCGTTGATATCGCTCATGCCTAAACATTCGGCGACAATGCCCTGGCCAGCAAACGCCGCATCACCGTGAATCAAAATTGGCAATGCCGGGAAAGACCCAGGCGGATCGATCTGGTCTTGACGCGCACGGATCATGCCGAGCACCAACGGGTCAACAGTTTCAAGGTGACTCGGATTGGCTGCAAGTTCAATCTTGATTGATGCGCCACTCGGGTTGACGTACTGACCCGACGCACCCAAGTGGTACTTCACATCGCCAGAACCTTGAACCGTTGCAGGGTCGACGTATCCTTCGAATTCGCCGAAGATACTGTCGAGACTCTTGCCCATGACATTGGCCAAAATGTTCAAGCGACCGCGGTGCGCCATACCGACAACAGCCGAGTCAAGACCGGCCGAAGCGGCACGCGACAAAATTTCATCGAGAATCGGTACTGCACTTTCGGCACCTTCAAGACCAAAACGCTTGGTTCCGACATACTTTGTCGCCAAGAACTTTTCAAATGCTTCTGCTGCATTCAAACGTTCGAGCACACGATGCTTTTCTTCTTTTGACAACTGAAACTGCACGCCCTCAAAATGACTCTGCACCCAACGCTGTTCTTCAGTGTCTTGAATATGCATGTACTCAACGCCGATGCTTCGGCAATAGGCATCACGAAGAACGTGCAACAACTCGCCCAACGGCAAGCGATTAGTACCAGCGACACCACCAGTTAAGAATTCACGATCAAGGTCCCAAATGGTGAGACCATATGTTGCGGGGTCGAGTTCGACGGGCAACTTGGGTTCTTTCCATCGCAACGGATCGATGTCAGCAATCAAGTGCCCGCGTACGCGATGCACGCGAATCAGCGTGGCAATCTGCATTTGCTTATGCAGATTCGATTCCTCACGATCAAGTGGGTTGACGTCGGTACGCCATTTCACTGCTTCATACGGGACTTCCAGGCTCTTGAAGACACCTTCGTAGAAGCCGTACTCACCCAACAACAGCTCATGAACGCGCTTCAAGAACATTCCGCTTTCGGCACCTTGAATAATGCGGTGATCGTACGTACTCGTGACAGTGACAACCTTTGAAATACCCAACGTTCCGAGAGCACGTTCGTCAGCACCCTGGAATTCGGCTGGATAGTCAATCGAGCCAACTCCGACGATGACACCTTGACCCGGCATGAGTCGCGGCACGCTTTGAACGGTTCCGATTGTGCCGGGGTTGGTCAGGCTGATCGTGGCACCTTGGAAATCAGCAACGGTGAGTTTGTTTTGCTTGACCTTACGAACGAGATCTTCGTACGCGACCAAAAACTCGGCGAACGACAGGCGATCTGCTTCGCGGAGCACCGGAACAACCAACGTGCGACTGCCATCAGACTTTGCGACGTCGACAGCAAGTCCCATGTTGATGTGTTGATGATGAGTTACTCGTGGCTTACCATCAGCGCCTTCTGAAAACCCACTGTTCATCGCGGGCACCGCATCAGCAATGGCACGCACAATCGCATAACCAATCAAGTGAGTGAAACTAATTTTGCTTTGACCCGTGCGAAGGCGATAACCGTTGATGACACCACGGTTCACTTCAAGCAATTTGGCGGGCACGTTACGGAAACTTGTCGCCGTAGGAACCGTCAGACTGCGTTCCATATTCGAAACAATGGCTAAACCGGCACCACGAATTGGTTGGCTGACATCTTCAACAGGAGCAACGGCAGCTGCTGGTGAAGTTGAGGCGACGGCCGTGATGCCAGCGGTGGTTGCGGCGGCTTGAGGAGCGGACACAACAGCGGGCTCGGTTTTCGGATGAGTCACCGCTGCGACCGCTGTCGCCATCGACTTATAGTCCGAGAAAAACTCTTGCCATGATTCACCGACCGATGCAGGATCGAGACGGTATTGCTCGTACATCTCCTCGACAAGCCACGAGTTGGCTCCAAAGTCGGGAGTGGCAGCATTGGCAGGGATCAGTGCTTCAGACATCGTTGAAAACTGTACCCCTACTGACCCGTCTACCTGCGGAGCAATGAACCCCCAAGGCACAAAGTTGACGAGCGTCACGCACAACTGACATGAAGTTGTTTGATTTTCGCAAGTAGTTACTTATATATTTCAGGCATGCGTTTTCTTCGCCCCGTCACAGCCACCGTTTTCGCCGCTTCCCTCGCAGCCCTCAGTTCATGCGGCGGATCGTCTTCAAGCACCCCGGATTACACCATCCCAGCTGACGCCGATCTCGTCGTCAAGGCCATTCCTTCGATCCGCTGGGACGCCAACGATTACACCGCTGCGGCTGGTGACATCAAAGTTTTTTTGGCTAACGACGACAGTGTGAAGCACGTCTTGGTCGTACTGAAAGATGACAAGGTGGTCGGCGACCTCGAACTGGTCGTCAATAAGCGAGGCGATTTTGACGAAGGAACGATCACTCTCGACGCTGGCGAGTACCGCGTCTACTGCAGCATCCCCGGACACGGAAACATGGACAGCACATTTACAGTTTCCTGAACGAGTTTTTAAGAATCAAAAAGGGCCGCCCATTGGGCGGCCCTTTTCGTTTCAGTTCTATTCGGCTCAAGCCTTGAGGAAAATCTCGCTCAATACGTAAATCACAACAAGCAACGCCGATGCGCTGATAATTGCATTCTTGTGATTCTCATAGGGCCACAACAATTTGTTGGTCGCAGCGGTGCCACCAAATTTACCTAGGGCGTTGAGTTGAAGAATCGCCCCGAGGACTGCGGCAATAATCACGAATGTCCATGCGTTACCCGCTGAAACGTTTTCGCCAAATGCTCCACCGTTGTAGAAGTGAGCCGGTCCCACCATATAAAACAGCATCGAGAAAGAAAAGATCATGTTTTGGCGACTCGCCAACATTGCACGACGGCCAGCGGCTGGGGCACCAGCATCTGCTTCGCCGCCACCCAAAACATTGACTGCATTGGCCAAAACGACCTTCTGGTTTTTCCAGATGACCATCCACACGTTGGCGGCCATGGTGATGCCAAAAATCATTCCGACGAAGATCGTGGCGTCATGAGCAATGTCGTTAGTGCTCAAGTCACTCATGTAGTCCTGCATATAATTTTCGGTCACGCCAATAATCAAGAGACCCAGGACCAATGTGGTCAGGGCAGCCCAACGGAACCACCACAAGGCGCGACGGGCGAGTTTGTCGATTGAAATATTGCGAGCTTTGCCCTCATCGCCGTACGCAGCGAACGCCGGAACCTGGACGACATTGAAGTAGTACAACAAGCCGATCCAGGTGACGCCAGCGAGCACGTGCAGCCAACGAACCAAGAACGTCAGACCGTCCTGCGTGAAAATTTCCATGATGAATTCCTCCAAATAGACCTGCGTCGCTCAACGGCAACGACCCATCGACACGGACAGGCTTTTATAAAGTACCAAACAACCTGGCGTGGGTGGGTGATGTCAGCAGGTACCTAGGCGCCTTTGCCGACTAGCCTTGCGCCCTGGAGGTCATTTATCCATGGCTCATGAGTTCATCTACACGTGTTACAAACTGGCTCGGCATTACCCACCCGACCGCACAGTTCTGGAAAACATCTCGTTGTCGTTCTACCCCGGTGCCAAAAGTGGCGTTATTGGCTCAAACGGCTCGGGTAAGTCCAGCCTATTACGCATCATGGCGGGTCTCGACGACGGTTTTTCGGGCGATGCTCGCCTGACCCCTGGCTTCAGCGTGGGCTATTTGGCCCAAGAGCCTCAGCTTGATCC
>SXGQ01139742.1_pt1 | contig 17789 bp, 19 predicted proteins | sample 3178371 | NCBI WGS metagenome assembly SXGQ01 (sample SAMN11356859, study PRJNA531348) | freshwater metagenome | isolation source: freshwater sample F1-20 | place: China: Fuxian Lake, Yuxi | collected 2017-12-25 | reverse complement strand
GCTCGACGAGATCCACCGCCGGTCGCCGAAGGCCGACATCCACGTGCTGGGCTACCCGGGCATCTTCAAGATCGGCGAGACCGCCAGCTGCCCGGCCATGGGTGTGGGCGAGGACGATGCGCAGTACCTCCGCAGCATCCAGGAGGGGCTGAACGGCATGATCCGCTCCGTCGCCGACGCTCCCGACCGGACCTACAGCGCTGCCGCCGGGTACGTCGACGTGTACGGGCCGAGCGCCGGCCACACCGCCTGCGACCTGCCGCTGATCCGGTGGGTCGAGCCGTTCGCGCCCGTCAACGCCGCCGCCCCCGTCCACCCGAACCTCGGCGGCATGACGGCCATCCGGGACATCCTCCTCGACGAGGTCTGGCCGAAGGGCCTGCCCCGGCGTTCGACGGCTCCCGGCCTCCCGGCGCCGCCCGACCTCCCCCTCTGAGCAGACCGCAGCCGGCGGTCAGTCCGTCCGATCCGGCTGGGCACGCCACAGATCGCGCAGCAGTGCCAGCTCGGCGCCGTGGTGGATGAACTCGTCCAGCATGTGCAGCACGTAGCCGGCGCGGGTTGAGTCGGCCCAGGGCCCGGCGACCGGTCCGACGGCCTCGCCCAGCTGCTTCTCGGTGACCAGGTGGAGGTGAGCGTCCCAGCGGTCGTGAGCGCGCTCGAGCAGGGCGATGGACTCCGCCGCGGTGCCGGGCGGCGACCCTTCGGGATCGTCCAGGCCGATGGCCGGTCCCTGTGGTGGCACGTCCAACCAGGTCGGTGCCCGGTCCTCGCCGTACAGGTCGATGACGTGCCACAGCCGCCACGCGATGGTGGTGAAGGGCGCGGGATCAGCCCGAGGATCGGCTCGCTCGGCGACCCAGCGACCGTCGACGCTGGGACGGACCGACCAGCAACCCGGCACCGGCTCCCATCGGTACTCCTCGTCGGTGAGCCCATCGAGGCGAGACCGGTTCCGGCTCCAGACGTGGTCGGACAGCGCAGTCAGCTCGCCCTTCAGGCCCATGACCGCAGGGTATGCCTGCGCACCGGGGTGGCTCCGGGCCTTCGGTGATCCTCGACGCGTCGGCAGTCGATCGCGTCACTGGAGCAGCTCGGTCTCGCATCGCAGCCCCGGCGCAGCTGCCAGCTTCGCATCGGCGGTGAGCAGCGGAAGGTCCATCGCCTCGGCCAGCGCCACGTAGGCGGCGTCGTAGACGGTGAGGTTCGATCGGAGCTCCCAGCACCGGCCGAGCAGACGACCGTGCGGCACCCGATCGAGGCGGAGCGCACCGAGGTCGTCCATGGCGAGCGCCACCCGTCGCTCGTCGAGGTCGCCCGCCGCAGCGAGGCGACGCCAGGCCGAGACGACCTCGACGTCGACGAGGTGCGGTGCCACCAACCGTGTGCCTCGCAACCGACGCCGAACCCGGTCGCCGTCGGGCCCGTCGTCGCCGAGGGCCGTGACGAGGACGCTGGCGTCGACGACGATCAACGTGCGTCGCGCTCGCGGCGCACGGCCTTCGCTGCGGCACGGAGGCTCGCTGTGCCCCCGGCGCGTCCCCCGGCGCGATCGAGGACCTCGTCGAGCGTGGGCGTGTTCGCATCGTCGACGAGACGGGCGAGGAGGTACTCCTGCAGTGACATGCCCGCAGCGGCCGCCCGGCTGCGGAGGGTGGCATGGACCGCGTCCGGTACGTCCTTCACCTGGATGCTCGGCATGGACCGACAGTAGCGCCAGAACGGCGCCACACCATGTGATCTGGCGCCGGCCGTCACCCGTCCCGGGAGTCGACGATGTTGCCGGACGGGTCCACCAGGAACGCAGTGTCGCCGCTGTTGTTCCAGATCGCCGATCCCTGGTTGCACCAGTGGAGTTCGGTGGGCGTGTCGGTCCCGCACCCGGAGCGGACCGTGACGCTCGTGCCGGCGCCGAGGGGAAAAGCTTCGGGGAACGCGTACCGGTGGCTGGCCGACGTGTCCTTCAGCACCCAGCCGCTGAGGTCGACCGGCGACCCGCCACGGTTGGCGATCCGCACCCACTCGTCGTTCAGGTTCAGCGTGTCGTCCCTGTTGGCGTCGAACCGGATGGCGTCGATCACGACGTCGGCGTCGACGGCAGCCGCACCGCACGCATCGGCCGCCCAGAGACCGAGGCCGGCATCCCGCGCCGAGCGCTGCACGGCCTCGTAGGAGTCGGCACGGGCGACGTCGGGCGGGTAGCGACGGGCCAGCGCCAAGCCCTCCTCCACCAGCACGGCGCCGACGTCGGTGCCGTCGACCTCGACGTGGCGCAACAGGCGCCCGAACCGGTCCCGGTCGGTGCGGTCCGGGACGAGCGCCACGTCTCGACCGTCGACGAGGTCCCGCAGCCGCTGCGCCGCCTCGTCCGCCAGGCACTCGCCCCGCTCCGGCGAGTTGATGCCGATGAGCCGGACCCGCTCCTCGGTCCCGTCCGACGCCACGACGATCGTGTCGCCGTCGACGACCTCGACCACCCGAACAGAACGGGGGTCGGCCGCCGGCCGGACGGTGTCGGCGCTGGTGGTGGACCTCGACTCCGACTTCGGTGCAGTGCCTGCAGTCTCGGGGTCCGAGCTTGCTGCACCGCAACCTGCGAGGGCAAGTGAAGCAGCGAGGAGGCAGACGGAGAAGCGCATGGCGTCGCCCCTGTCGTACCAGAGCACCGTGACGCCATCGGCGACCGTTGACGGTCCGGAGCGGTACGTTCCGGGCATGGCGGCGGGTTCGAAGGTGGTTCGACGTTCGTGTGCGGTGGCGCTGCTCCTGGTGGCGCTCGCGGCCGGATGCGGTGACGACGACAGCGGCGCAGTGGCAGCCATCGACGAGACCACGTCGACGACGGTGCCGGGGCCGTCGAGCACCGAGGTCTCCGACACGACCGATGCACCTTCGGCCGCGCCGGCCGTCCTGGAGTTCCGGCCGGTGCTGGCGCAGCTTCCCCCCGGTGGGATCCCCGACGAGGCCGGCGAGGGGTGTCCGCTGGCAGAGGACTGGGCGGCCGACCGACCGGGTCGGGCGCCGCAGCTGGAGAGAGGAAACCAGGTGGCCTGCTTCGAGCTGGGCCCGGCCGGCCTCGGCACCGACAGCGTCGAGTCGGCCACCGCGGTCGAGGACGGGATGGGCAACTGGGTCCTTGCACTGACGCTGACCAGCGAGGCGATCGCAGACTTCAACGCGCTGGCGAAGGAGTGCTTCGACGGTGCCGCCACCTGCCCGACCCGCCAGCTGGCCATCGTCATCGATCGGAACGTGCTGAGCGCTCCCTCCATCAACGCTCCGGAGTTCGAGCGGGACGCGATCTCGATCTCCGGCGGCTTCACGCAGGCCGAAGCAGAAGCGCTGGCGGCGCGCCTCGGCTGAGCGTCGGTCGGTCAGCGGTCAGGACGTCAGCGACCGCAGCCGAGCGATGCGCTCGTCATCGGCGCCCAGGTGGTGGACGAGCACGCCAGCCACCGTGGCGATGTCGAGCGTCCCGGCGTCCCGCATCTCCTCGAGATCGGCCCAGTCCTTCGTGCGGTTGAAGAACGCCTTGAAGACGGCGAGGTCGTCGCACGACAGGAACGGCAGCTCGTGATCGGCGAAGGGCTCCCACCGGACCCGGTTCGCCACGGCCTCGTGGAACGCCGTGGTGTTGAGGAACAGATCAATGGGGGTCCGGTCCCACCACAGCCGGGCCTGCCCGTCCCGAGCCAGGAGCGCCCGTCCCTCGTCGTCGGCCACGACCTCGGTCGGGAGCGCGGCCAGGACGTGCTCCGAACGATCGGGATGGAGGAACACGTTGATGTCGAGGTCGATCGTGCCCCTGGCCCGCTGGGTGCACCACGCCAGGGCGAGCGCCCCGCCGAAGGCGTGGTGGATGGCGGCGTCGACCAGGCTGAGGTGGACGGCCACCATCTTCTCGGGCAGGCCGAGGGAGCTGGCGGCGGTCATGCCGCTGGAGCCGGCGGGAACCGGGGGTGTCTCGGGTTGCGGGCGTGGCGCGCCGGGAACCGACCGGCCAGGTCGAGCACCTCGATCAGCTCCCGTCCCTTGGCCTCGCGCTCGGTCGGCGTGGCATCGGGGCGACGTCGCAGGCTGATCCCCGCCTCGTAGCCAGCGGCCCGGAGCACGCGGTCGAGCGTGTCGACGCGCGGCGTGACCCGTCCGGATTCGTACGCCGCCAGCGTGGCGTGCGAGGTCTCGGAACGGACCGCCAGCTCCCGCAGGGTCAACCCGGCGTCCCGCCGTGCCTGCCGGAGCGTTCGCGCTGCGTCCACCGTCTGAGCCTACCTGTTGGGTGGTATCGGATCGGATACCACGATGTCCCGCTCAGGCACCCGTCGGGTGCCTACGGCTGGTCTGCCTCGCCGAGCGAACGCACGTCGTCGATCGAAATCGGCTGGCCGGTGGCCGGGATGACGAGCCGGCCGTTGCTCTTCTGAAGCTCGCTCGACCGGCGGCCCCCGCCATCGCGCCGAGACTTCGGGATCACCAGCCGCCCGGCCTTGCGGATGGTTGGGCGCATGCACTCACGCTACGCACGCTCGCTGAGCTCAGATAGGTCGTTGCCCCTTGGGAGGTTCGCGCCCAGGTCGTCATCCAAGTCCTCCCACCGATCCCGCACCTCGAGCTGACGGTGCGCCCGGTCGAAGTCCCACGACGCCACCCCGCAGTGGTGGGCGGCCGATCGGTCGTCCATCGACTTCCAGCGGAAGCCCCGCCGTCGGCCACGGTGGCGCATGGGGCGCCAGGCGCCGCCGTGCTCGTCGAGCGCGAGAGGGGGCCATCCCTTCCGCGTCGAGCCCGTGAACGGGTACACCCACAGCTTCGGCACGTTGCGGTCGGCCGGCAGCGTGCCCATGTGGTGGAACAGGTCGAGGAAGAAGGGGAACATCGACGGCTGCGCCCGCGCCCGTCGCGCGAGCTTCGCCAGCGGCTCGAACGCCGACATCGGCACGTCGACCGAGCGGGGCACGCCGTGGCCGATGGCGATGTACTCGAAGAGGTCGTCGGGATCGCTCCAGTTGCGTCCGACGGAGATCTGGACCATGCCGGGCGGGCATGCCGGGTCGTGCGGGAGGTAGCACTGGCAGAAGAAGTCGACGTCGACCCCGTCCGGTCGAGGCCGCCCGTCGGCACCGAGCCCGCCGTAGCACTGGAGCGGTTCGAGCAGGGCCGGCTCCGGATCGCTGTCCGTGGTGAGGCGTCCGGTGGCGACGCAGAACCGCAGGACGTTCCAGAGATCCTCCATCCACCGCTCCGGGAGGGTGGTGTGGAGGAACGTCGCCTGGTTGCGGATGGCGCCCCACGTGGTCCTGTTCACCGCGGCGCGGTCGAGCCGGAGCCCGTCGTCGGTCCGCTCGCGCTCCAGCGCTTCGAGGCAGAGCGCAGCCACGTCCAGGTCCACCATTCGTCCGTGCGCGAGAGCCCATCCGGCGAGCTCGGCCAGCGTCGCCCGATGCGAGCGGCGCAGCTCCGTCGCCGCCTGTTCGAGCGGCGTCCGCTCCAGTGGTCCGGGCGCGAGCGGCACCTCCGGCCGTTCGATGGGGCGCAGGCGGTGCCCGCAGTGGGAGCAGCGCTCGGGGGTGGTCGTGTACTCCTCGCAGAGGTCGCAGTACGAGGGCGACTCGACGCTCGTCGCCCCGCTCATGCCGGCTCCGGATGGCGCGTGGCGACGAGGGCGGAGACCGAGCACGCCCGCTCGAGCGCTCGCTGCCGGTCGAAGCAGACGTCGCAGCCGTCGAGCTGGTCGACTCGCACCTGCAGGGCGCGCAGCGACGTGGTGCCCTCACCGGAGGCCCGTGCGGCCGAGGGCCACTGGGCGAACCACTCGCCGGCGAGGTTGCGGTGGTGGACGTGACCGAAGGTGACCTCGACGTCGGGGAGCACCATGAGCGCGCCCGGACGGGCGACCTCGCCCTCCCCGATCCGCTCGACGACGTGGTCGAGCAGGTGGTGGGCCTCCACGGGGTCCATGCCGACGACGATCAGCTCGGGATGGTCGAGACGCCACCGCAGCCCGGCGGTGTAGGTCCACGGCACCGCGGAGTCGACCGCGATGGCGGCCCAGCCGTGGGCTTCGATGAGTCGGGCGTAGTGGCGAGCGATGTCGTCGTCGCTCCAGCCAGCGCAGCGCAGGCACATGACGGGTTCCCCCTTGCACGGCGACGGGCCGTGCTTCGGTTCCGGGGACACCCCTTCGCGGCGTGGTGTCGAGCGCTTCCACCAGTGTCCACGCGGGGTCTGACAGGAACCTGCGATCGCTACCGCTGGTCGTCGCGCATGGTGCCGAGCAGCTCGTCGCGGATCGATTCCTCGTGCACAGCGCGGCCGGCGGCTTCCATGGCGTCGGCGAGCCCGGGATCCCACGGCGTCGGGCCGACTCGCCCGGCGAAGGCTCCGGTCGGCCGGCCGGCCAGCGCCGCCGCGTAGTCGTCCGCGGTCATCCGCCACGGCACGGTCCCCGCCCGGTCGTGCAGCCAGCGGGTGATGGCGATGCCGGCCGGATCGAAGTCGGCGTGCTGGTGGACGACGGCTCCTGCACGTCTCAGCTGGCGCACGAGCACGACCACGGCGATCGAGGGGCGGCCGGAGCTGCAGGCCAGCGGCGGCCCGGACCAACGGCCGGCGACCTCGGCGAGGATCGACGGGTTCTCGACGACGTAGGCCACGTCGACATCGGTCACCAACGGGGCGCGCTGCAGCTGGCGCAGGGTGAGCACCACCGGCTCCGCGGCGTCAGCACACGCACGGAGGTGCCCTGCCAGCGGGTCGTCGCCCAGCGGGCGGAGCCCGAGCACCAGCACGTTCGAGGAAAGCGGATCGGGGACGACTCCTGCCCGTTCCCACTGCGAGCGGACCTCCTCGGCGTCCCGGGGTGCTGGGAGATCATGGGCGAGGGCGAGAGCATCGAGGACGAGACGAGCGACACGGCGGCCCGGGTCGAGCCCGTGGGCCGACCCGGTGACGTCGGCGGCCAACCCGGCGAGCGTGATCGGTTCTCCCGCTGGGAGGCGGCCGAGGCAGTCGAGCACCGACGTGAGCCGGCGGCGGTGCGCGTCGACGTCACCCTCGGGGACGCCGAGCTGGCGGAGCCGGTCGATCCACGCGTCGAGGTGCGCCGGTCGGTCACGGAACAGCTCGATCCTTCGGGCCTGGGCCTCGACGTCGTGCCAGAGCGCCTCCTTCGCCGCTGCTGCTGCAGCGCGGCGGGATCGACGGTCGTCGAGCGGTCCCCGGAGCTCGACCAGCGCCTCGCGCAGCCCGGCGGCGTCGGCGGCACCCACAGCCGCGGCCAGGCGATCGACCCGCAGCCGACGCCCGGCGACCAGGTGGCGATCGAGCCCGAGGAGGTCGGCCAGCCGGCGGTGGCCGGCGTCGGACAGCTCGGGCACCGTCACCGACACGGGGTCGACCCCGCTCTCGAACCGGCGCACGAGCTCGTTGACGAGCGGAGCGAGCTCGATGCCCCCCAGCCGCTGGGTCATCGGGCCGGCCCTCTCCACCGCAGGATCAGCCATCCGTGTCCGCCAGGACCCGCTGCCGACCGTCCCACGTGAAGCGGGTCGAGGTCACCGGCTCGTCGTCGGTACCGCCGTGGAGGTGGTGGATGGCGATGCCGTCGAGCGAGGCGTACTGGCACCACTCGTGGTCCGACGTGAACACGGCGTCGAGGTCCCACTCGGTGAACGTGCCGAAGAGCTGGGCGCGGTTGGCTGCGTCGACGCCGGCGAACAGCTCGTCGAGCAGGATCAGCCGCGGGCCGGTGCCGGGTTCGCCATCGGGACCGGTGTAGTGCGCGGCGATCGACGCCAGCATCGGCAGGTGGAGCGCGACCGAGCGCTCGCCGGTGGAGAGCCGCTGCAACAGCCGCGCCGTGGCAGGCCTGTAGCCCTCCCAGTCGCGGTGCGAGAGCTGGAGCGTGAACCGGTGCCAGGCCCGGTAGTCGAGGCTCTCGCGCAGGCGGGCCTCCCACGGCGCGTGCAGCTCGAGCTCCGCTCGTGCCTGGTCGACACGCGCCCGGACGAAGTCGTGCAGGGCCTGACGCTCGGTCTCGTCGAGGTCGGCGGGGTCGCGGAGCAGCAGTGCCCGGGCGGCGCGCACGGCGTCGGGCTGGTCGTCGTCGACGTCCCACCGCAGGCGTACGCCGACCCCACCGGCTGCCGTCTGCACGGCTGACAGCTGCCGGTTGATCGCGGTCACGAGCGCGTTGGCGCCACGGATCCGGTCGGCGAGGGCGTGGCGGATCGACCCGGCCAGGGTCCGCTCGAAGAGCGCGGCCTCTTCCTGGTGGAGCTCGGCGCGCGCCTCGACGAGCTGGCGGTGCAGGTGGGCGCGCAGCTCGCCGAGGGCGTGGCGCATCCCGCCGGTGGAACCACGCAGCACGTGCCACCCCGCCGGCGTGGCGTGCCGCTCGAGGTCGACCCGGACGCCGACCGCGGCCCGGGCGTCGTGCAGCCGCCGCTCCACCTGGAGCGACAGCTTCTCGATCACCTCGGCGGCCGCGTCGACATCGGCCAGTGCGGTCGCGACCGTCCGAGCGTGCTCGAGGACGGCCTTCACGCCGTCGAGCGGAGCATTCGGTCGATCCAGACCGGCGTCGGACGGGAGCGGACCGTCGACGAGCTGGATCAGGCGCTCGTGCGTCTCCACCCGGTCGGCCTCGGCGGTGGCGAGGTCGGCGGTGGCGGTCTCCAGATCGCTCTCGGCCTTGCCGTGGCGCCGGTCGAGCGCCGGTCGCTGCCCGGCCAGTGCCTGGTGTGCATCGCTCAGCTGCGCCCGCTCGGCGTCCAGGTCCTCCAGCCGCCGGGCGAGCTGCTGGAAGTCCTGGCCGATGCTGGACTCGACCGCGGCGACCTTGGCAGCGAGCTGCTCGACGTCGGCGTCCACGCCAGCGAACCGCTCCCGGACGTCCGTGGCCGCTCGCTCGGCCCGCCTGAGCGCGACGTCCAGGGTCGCGACCGCCCGTAGCGCGGTGGCCAGCTCGCCCGCTCGTCGCAGCCACGTGTCGGCCGCCTCGTCGACCGCGCCGACGGCGCCGGCGATCTCATCGAGCTCGTCGGGGTCGGACGGCGCCCGGAGCGCGGAGGCGCGCGTGGCGAGCGCCCGCTGGGCGGCCCGCACGACGTCCTCGGCGGCCCTCACGGCGTCCTCGGCCGCGGTCCGTGCCGCGTCGGCCTCGCCGAGGCGGACCTCAGCGTCGTTCGCCGCGGCGACCGCGGACACCACCGGCGCCGGCGACGGGAGCACTTCCAGGTCGGCGTCCAGGAGGGACTGCCGTGCGTCGAGGTCGCGCGCCTCGCCCTCGACGGCTCGGGCCTGCCGGTGGAGCTCGTCCAGCTGCCGTCCCACCCGCTGGAGCGCATCCTGGCGGTGGCGCTCGCGCGCGACGGCACCGAGGAGCGTGGCGGGCTGAACCGGGCCCCGGCCGCCAGCGGTGCCGACCCGGAAGGTCCCGTCGAGGCCGAGCACGACCGGCACGTCGGCGTCGTCAGCCGTCGGAGCGACGGCGATGGCCTCGAGCACCCTGGTGACCACAGCGGCGTCGAGCGGGCAGTCATCGGCCGGCCGCAGGTGGCCTCGCAGGTTCTGCCGCCGGATCTCACCGGTCGCAAGCACGATGTCCGCAGCACCGTCCGGCAGGTCGACCGCGCCGGACGGCGAGACCCAGGCGTCGGCGAGACCAGCACCGACCAGCGCTCGCTCAAGTCCCTCGACGACGTCGACCGACGTGTCATCCACCACCTCGAGCAGCTGCCAGAGCGGCGCCCCGGCGCGCCCTTCGCGCGGCGAGCGCCACGACGGCGATTCCACTTCGGGGAGGCCCCCGTCCTCGAGGCGGCGACGCTCGGCATCGAGCTCGGCCACCGCCTCGCCGAAGGCCGACCGCCGAGCGTCCAGCTCGGCTCGCAGCACGGCGGCGATGGACGCAGCGTCGGAGCGGATCCCGGCGACCGCCGACGCGACGGCGCCCACCGGATCCGCCGACCCGACGGCGTCGAGGACGGCCTGCCGCCAGCCGTCGTCGAGCGATCCTGACTGCTCGGCCCACTCGGTCGTCGCGGCGACGAACGCGCTGCGGGCGGCGTCAAGCGCCTGTTCTGCCTGCCGCCGCTCAGCCGTGAGGATGTCCACCCGCTCCCGAGCCCGTTCCCGCTGCTCCTCGGCATGGCGCCGCCGGTCGACAGTCCGATCGTGGTCGGCCACCAGACGACGGATCTCTGCGATGGCCGACCGCCGCTCGCGGGACCATGCGGCGAGCAGGGTGCGGCCGTCGTCCGGCGTGGCGGCCGACACCGCTTCGTCCAGTGTCGCGCCTGCGCCGGCCGCTTCGGCCACCACGCGCAGCGACCGCTCCGCCTCCCGCACGTTGCCGTCCGCCTGCTCGGCTCGCGCCCGCTCGTCTTCGACGGACTGCCGAGCCCCGGCGACGTCGTCCTCTCGGGCGGCCAGGTCGTCCTGCAACCGATTCCGGTCGGATCGCCGCCGACGGAGGTCGGCCTGCAGCTCAGCGAGCTGGGCACCCTCGCGGTACAGGTCGGTGCTGCGGATCCCGTCGACCTCGCCGTTGATCTCCACCAGCCGCCTGCCGATGCGGGCGCCGTCCGCCTCCAGCTCGGTGATCGCAGCCGCCACCTCGTCCAACTCGTCGGCGGCTCGCCGCTGCCGGCGCACGACCCCGTCCCTGGAGGACTCGGCCTTGCGGACGTCGGCCGCCACGGCGGCCACGACGGCCCGGGCGTAAGCGCGCTGGCGCTGCGACACGGCGTCGACCTCGGCGACGTCGCGTTCGAGCAGGGCCAGCTCGTCGCGCCGGCGGTCGAGCCGCTCGAACCCCTCGGCCACCGCCGCGATCTCGGCGTCGTCGATGGCGGGCAGCGCCTCGGACATGACGTGGCTGAGCTTGTCGAGGTCGAGGTGCTGGGAGAGCTTCTCCTTGCGCAGGGCCAGCAGCGCGTTCAGGAGCGCGTCGTAGCGGTCGGTGCTGAAGTCCGGGAACAGGGCGGCACGAACGGCGTCGCGGTGCTCGCTGGCGGCGTCGGTGACCCGACCGTGCGGGCCGATCGCCTCCTCCAGCGCCTTGCGGGCGAGCGGCACGCGGGCGTCGTCGAGCAGGTGGAGGTCGCGCCCGATGACCTGCGTCGTGGTGAACAGCGAGCGGTTGACCGAGCGGCTCGACGACGACGCTCGGATGCGCGCGCCGACGGTGAAGGTGTCATCCCCTCGTCGCAGCTCCACCCATGCGAAGCCGGTGCGGGTGGCGTCGGTGGTGCCGGTCATCACCCGTTCGAACAGCCCGCCCCGGGACTTGGCGGCCGACGTCAGGCGACCGGGCGACGCGTCGCCGTCGAGCAGGAACGGCAGGAGCAGCTCGAGCGCCATGGACTTGCCCGAGCCGTTGGGCCCGCGCAGGAGGAGGCGTCCGGCGTGGAACCCGAAGGTCTCGTCCCAGTACCGCCACAGGTTGACCAGCCCCGCCCGGGTGGGGCGCCAGCGGTCGTCCGGCGCCGGTGGCAGCGGGTGGAGCTCGACGGGATCGGAGAGCAGGGTCATGGCAGCCTCGGCTGGGTTCAGAACAGGGCCGGTTCGGTGCGACCGGCGATCTCGGGCTCGACGGGGGAGTAGCGGCACAGCGCCGGACGGGCCTCGACGACCGTGCCGTCGCGGCGGACGAGGCCGAAGGAGGCGAGGAGTTCGACCGCGTCGGTGGCCAGCCGAGCGGCGCCGCCGTCGCCCTGGAACGCCCGGGCCCATGACGGATGGGCGTCGAGGCGGCGGGCGGTGGCGGCGGTCAGCTCGGCCATGGTGCGGCTCCTCGCCGTGCGGACCGGGCTGCCATCGGTCCTCGTGCGGACCTCGACCAGCTCGTCGAGCAGGAGCAGGGCCAGCTGGTGGACGGTGCCGTTGGGCGCCGGGAACGTCTCGTCGGTGGCGCGGGCGCCCTCGTCGACGGCGAGCATGCCCTCGGCCCGCTCCTCGAGGGTGAAGCCGGCCTCGGCCACCCGCGCCCGCAGCCACTCGCGGCCGGCGCTGGAGGAGAGGTAGGCCAGCTCCGCCTCGGTGCACTCGTCGAGGTGCAGCACGGGTCCGTCGAGGAGCTGGCGGGCGAGGTGGTGGCGGATCCAGCGGTTCGGGTCGCCCACGTCGGCGTGCTCTGCGCTTCCGTACCTCGGCTCGCGCAGGAGCGCGTCGACCGCAGCCTCGAAGGACAGCTCGGCGTCGAGGCGGCTGGGAGCGGTGGCGGAGTCGATGAGGCGGTGCAGTCGGGACAGGTCGGCGGTCAGCAGCGCGTTGGCTCGTTCGTCGCCGGCGAAGTCCTCGATGTCGCCGCTCGTGACGGTGACGGCCCGCCACGACTGCAGGACCAGGAGGGCATCGACGAACGCGACCCGGTCGCGGTGGCGGTCCGTGGCGAAGTCGCCGGAGGACGTCACGGCCTGGGCGAGCAGGCCGACCGTGGTGACCTGGTGCGACACGAGCTCGGCGGCCACGAGGCAGAGCAGCTCGTAGCGCCGCCGGTCGAACGGGGCGCCGGAGCCACGGGGACGGAGCAGGGGACGGGTGGGATCGGGCCGGGCGTGGCGCTTGGCCAGGCGGACGAAGCCGGCAGCGGCGTCGACGTGGAGGGTCCAGCCGCAGGCGACGTCGAACCAGTCGGTGAGCCACGGGGCGTGCCGGGCCACCCGCGTGTACGCCTCCCGATCCGTCTCCACATCGAGCAGCGGCCGGGCGAGCAGATGCTGGATCGCCTCGGCCCTCTCGCGGTCGAGGTCGGACTGGAGGGAGGTCATCAGTCCTGCACCCCGGCGGTCAGCTCGACCACGTGGGCCAGGCCGTCGGCGACCCCGAGCGTGGCGATCGAGATGCCGAAGTTCGGGGCCCGCAACGTGCCGTCGGCGGTGCGGAGGACTGCGGTCCGGTCGTCCGGCGGCCACAGGACGACCTCGACCCGGCCGTCGGTGGACAGCGCCCGCCGGGTCCCGTCGCTGACCACCGGCGCGTCCGGCGCGTGGGCGAGCAGGTCCAGGAGCTCGCGGAAGGCGTCCGGTTCGAGGCTGCCGAGCGTGCGCAGATCGACGCGCCCGTCCGTCTCGACGGCCGCCCTGACCCGCTGGTGCGCGAGCAGCTCCTCGGCCTGCACCCGCAGCCGCTCGGCTCGCCACCGCTCGGTGCTCGCCACAGGCTTCGACCGGCCCCGGTGCTGGAGCGTGCCGGTGGTGCGCAGTGACGGCGCCACCTCCACGGCCTCGACCTCCCCCCAACCCCGCCGAGGCTGGCGCGCCTCGGCGTCGGCCGGCGCGAGGTGGGCATGGCGTGACGGCCACAGTCCGAAGGCGGCGTGGAAGAGGCGATGGGCGTCGTCGTCGCCGGGCGCGTCGCAGAACCAGCGGGCGAGGGCACGGAGGTCGCTGGCCACCGAGGCCGACCGCCGGCGCTCGTCCCACCGGCGCTCCAGCACCCGCAGCAGCTCGACGATGGCGGCCTGCGCGACCCGCAGCAGCCCGGTCACCTGCGCCGACGAGTCGTCGACCGGAGCGAACCAGGAGCGCAGCGCTTCCCACCGGCGCTGGCGCTCGGCGATCCAGGCCGGTGCCGGGTCCTCACCAGCCACCGGCGCCAGGTTGGCGCCGCGGACCGCACGATCGAACAGGACGGGGGTCCGGTCGGCGAGATCTCGCACCGCGCGTTCGACCCGCCGGCGGGGACGGTCGACACCCTCCACGAACTCCTCGAGGTACGAGACGGTCCGCCGCTTCACGTCGAGGAACAGCTCGCCGGCGCTGCCGTCGTCGGTGCTGGCTCGCACGAGCCGTTGGAGCTGGGTGTTGAACTGCCGGACGCTGGTGACGAGCCCGGCGAGGTGGGTCTCGACCTCGGCCAGGCGGAGGTGCACCTGGGCGTCAGCCTTCGGGTCGGTCGGACGGTCGAGCAGGGCGGCGATCTCGACCAGCGCGTCGCCGATGGCGTCGAGCACCGCCGGCTGGAGGCTCACCGCGTGGCGCAGCGAGTCGAGGGCGGCGAGCATGCCGACGACGGCGGCCTCTCCCTTCGGCGCCAGCGACCACTGGAGGTTGCGCCGTTCGAAGTCTTCCGGCGTGACGTAGGTGGCCGTGTGGTCCTGGGACACCTCGAGCAGGCCCCACTGGGTCAGCGAGCCCAGGGCGGCGACCAGCTGGTCGTCGGCGAGCGGCTCGTCCCAACCCACCGTTCGGAGCGCCCCCCGGACGCCATCGAGGTTCAGCGTCGGGGCCAGCACACCGCTGCGCTCGAACGCCGTCATCACCGCCACGTACAGCTCGCGCAGGTCGGTGGCAGTGAAGCGGAAGAGGTCGGCGTCGAGCTCACGCCACGGTCGGGGACTCACCTCGGCAAGGGTACGCACGGGGTGTGACGGCGTCGGAGGAAGCGGACGCGGCACGGGGGATGACGCCGTCCGCTCGACGCCGGCCAGCGCAGCTCGTGTCAGCGAGTCTCGCTGCTCACGGCAGCACGAACGAGCAGCGGGGCCCAGGCGCGTCGGCGAGGCGACGGTCGAGCGTGGCGAGCGGCGCGTCGAGCAGCTCGGCGACCGCGACGTACCACGCGTCGTACGCAGTGACCGTCGCCCGCAGCTCCCACACGCGCTCGGCGACCACGGCGTACGGGAACAGCTCGACCCGGAGATCCAGCAGGTCGGCATGGGCGAGGGCGGCGACGTCAGCGGACACGTGACCGGCGGTGGCCGAGCGTCGCAGGACGTTGGTGACCTCGACCGGCAGCAGGTGCGGCGCGACGAGAGCGTCGGAGAAGAGGACCTGTTCGGCCCAGCGCCCGGTGTCGCCGCTGTCGACGAGCGCAGCGACGACGGTGGAGGCGTCCGGGACGAGCGTCACCGCCGACCGGCGTCGAGGTGCTCGAGGATGTGCTCGGTCGACACCGAGGAGTCGGTTCGGTGCTTCCGCTCAGCAATGCGCCGGGCCAAATCGCCGGCGTCGGGCCTGGCCGCCAGCTCGATGAGCGAGAGCCGCAGGTACTCCTGCAGGGAGCGACCGCTGCGTGCCGCCCTGGCCGCCAGCTCGTCGCGCGCCTCGGGCGGGACGTCGCGGATGGTGATGGATGCCATGCATGCAGGGTACTGCTTGTCGCAGCATCTTGCTGCGAGCGAGGATGGAGCCCTCAGCGGATCGGCTCGGGTCCCCGCACGTAGACGTTGCGGCCCGCGATGGCGTGGAGCGCCACCACGGTCTTGCCGAAGGGCACGAGCGCCAGCAGTGCCAGCTTGAAGTTGGCGACGCCGAGCGGGATGCCGATGATCGTGAGGCACAGGGCCAGCCCGGTGACGACGTGCCCGATGGCGAGCCACCAGCCGGCCAGCACCAGCCACAGGACGTTGCCGATGCACCCGAGCGCCGAGCTGGCATCGGGGTCGGTGACCACCACCCGCCCGAACGGCCAGAGCGAGTAGCCGGCCAGCTTGAAGGACTGCAGTCCGAACGGGATCCCGATGAGGGTGACGCAGAGGATGAGTCCGGCGATGGCGTAGCCGACCGCCAGCCAGAAGCCGGCCAGCACCAGCCACAGGATGTTGCCGATGGTGCGCACGGCGGGACGGTACCGGCACGGTCCGAGTGGGGGCGGCCGACGGGCCGCCCCCCGGGTCGGCTCAGGCGGGCTGCACCACCTCGACGTCGGCCAGGTCGGCGCAGGCGATCTTGGCGCCACCCGGCGCATGGACCACGACCGACACGGCAGCGTCGCCGGCACGCACGGGCACGACCACCCGGCCGCGCCCGACGCCGGCGCCGTTGGTGGTGAGGGGCCCGGGCCAGATCTCGTCCTCGTAGCCGGTAGGACCGCCGTCGAACCCCTCGTGCTCGTAGTGACCGCCGCCAGCACGAGTGCCGCACGGCAGGTTGTGGACGTGCGACCCGTAGGTCGTGCGCGGCGACAGGCCACTGACGTGCACCGACACGATCGTCGACCCGTCGCCGGTGCGGACCAGCTGGGCGTGCCCATCGAGCGAGGCCGGCGCGGCGCCGAAGCGGACGAGCTCGCCGTGCTCGGCGCGGCCTGCGTCCTGGGCACCGGCGACGGCGACCCCGCCGACGACGGTCGAGGCGAGGAGGGCGGTGGCGAGCAGGGACTTCTTCATGGACTTCACGGGTGACCTCTTCGGGTTCAGGGGTTTGTGTTGACGAAGCCGTGTGTCGTCTCCGACCCCGGGATCGGTTCACGGTCGGTCGTAGGGTTTCCGACGTCATCGGATCCGGCGCCGGCGTGAACCGTTCCGGGCACTCGTTGCGACAGGTGGTGCGTGACCAAGAACGACGCACGGAGCGACCCCGAGCTCCTGTCGGCCATCGCCGACGGTGACCGGGCTGCGTTCCAGGAGCTGTACCGCCGGCACAGTCCGTGGCTCACGCTCCGCCTCACCCGCCGATGCGCCCAACCCGACGTCGTCGACCAGGCCGTGCAGGACACGTTCCTCGCCGTGTGGCGCACGCCGCAGTCCTACTCGGGCTCCGGCGAGGTCGGCGCCTGGCTGTGGGGCATCGGCGTCCGCCGGCTCATCGACCAGCTCCGCCGCACCCGCAAGCCGATCCTGGCCAGCCGGGAGGAGCTGGTGGTCTCCGCCGAGGACCGGGTGCTCGAGGGCACCGAGCACGGCGATCTGGCCGGCGCCATGCAGCGCCTGTCCCCCGAGCTGCGAGCCGTGGTCCAGGCCACCGTGCTCGACGGTCTCACCACCCGAGAGGCATCCCGCCTCCTCGGCATCCCCACCGGGACCGTGAAGACGCGGATGTCCCGGGCCCGCACCCAGCTGAGGGAGTCCCTCGCATGACCACGTCCGATACCTGGCACGCCACTCCCGCCCTGATGGCCCGCTACGCCCGGGGCGACGTCTCCGATGCCGCGGCGTACTCCGTCGAGGCCCACCTCGTCGCCTGCGCCGACTGCCGCGAGATGGTGGCAACCGAGGTCGCCCCACCCCGGGTCGACGCGGTCTGGCACGGCATCCTCGACGAGCTCGACGCGCCGAAGCCCGGTCCGGTCGAACGGTTCCTCCTGGCGGTGCGGGTGCCCGACCACCTGGCCCGGCTGCTCGCCGCCACACCGTCGCTGCGCCTGTCGTGGCTGCTCGCCGTCGCCGCCACGCTCGTGTTCGCCGTCGGCGCTGCCCACGTCGGTCCCGGTGAAGGCGCGCTGTTCCTCGTCGTCGCGCCGCTCCTCCCGGTCGCCGGCGTCGCCGCCGCCTACGGCCGAGCCTTCGACCCCGCCGCCGCCGTCTCCACGGCCACGCCGGCAGCCGGCGCGCAGCTCGTGGCGATCCGCTCGGCGGCTGTGCTCACGACCACGATCGGCCTCTCGCTCCTCGCCGGCGCCGCAGTGCCGGGGAGCGGGGTCGTCGCCTGGGGCTGGCTGCTGCCCGGGCTCGGCCTCTCGCTCGCCACCCTCGCGGCGGGCACGGTGGTCGACGCCACCCGTGCCGCCGTCGCCCTGTCCGGCGCCTGGCTCGCCGGCACGGGCCTGTCCATCTGGACCGCCATGGGCGGCGGTGCGGCGATCGCCACCGCTGCCCGTGAGGCCCTCGCCTTCCGTCCGGCCGGTCAGGTCGCGTTCCTCGCCCTGGCCCTGGTTGCCGCCTCCGTCCTCTTCGCCCGCCGAAATGCCTTCGCTCTGGAGACCATCCGATGAACCTTCCCGACGTGCCCGGGCCCACCGTCGCCCTCCGTGGCCTGACCCGATCCTTCGGCCGCACCCAGGCCCTCGCCCCTGTGTCGCTCGACCTGGCTGCTGGCGTCACCGGGCTGCTCGGCCCGAACGGT
>SXGQ01417530.1_pt1 | contig 17790 bp, 11 predicted proteins | sample 3178371 | NCBI WGS metagenome assembly SXGQ01 (sample SAMN11356859, study PRJNA531348) | freshwater metagenome | isolation source: freshwater sample F1-20 | place: China: Fuxian Lake, Yuxi | collected 2017-12-25 | reverse complement strand
AATTGCTAAAATTAAAGCTAAAGTTGAAGAAGATAAAAAAATTGTGATCGAGGCGGGAGGGCTTTATGTTCTTGGAACTGAAAGACATGAAAGTCGTAGAATTGACAATCAACTTCGTGGTCGATGCGGTCGTCAAGGTGATCCCGGAAAATCAAAATTTTATTTATCGCTTGAAGATGATTTAATGCGAATTTTTGGTTCGGATAAATTAAAAAATATGCTTTCACGATTTGGCTTAAAAGATGATGAAGCGATATTTCATCCGATGATTACTAAAACGCTACACGGTGCTCAGAGAAAGGTTGAAGCCCGAAATTATGAAATGCGAAAAAATTTGTTGAAATATGATGATGTCGTCAATTATCAAAGAAAAAATATTTACGCTTTACGCAATGAATTAATTGTCTCAAAAGATATTTCCACGAAAATTAAAAAAATTATTAGTCAAATTAATCAGGATTTGGTCGATGATTGTATTCCGAAAAATTCATATTTTGAAAAATGGGAAATTTCTTTGCTTGAAAAAGAATTATTAAGAATTTATGGCTTAAGGCTTGATATCAATGAAATAGCCAAGCAAGACGGCGCTTCGGAAAAGGAAATTATTCAATTTATTAATCGAGAAATTAATAAACATTTCGATGAAAAAGAGCAAAAATATGGCGAATATATAATGCGTAGAATTGAAAAACAGATTTTTTTACTCACCCTCGATTCGGAATGGAAAGATCATTTATTTTCACTCGATAAATTGCGTCAAAGCATTAATTTAAGGGCTTACGCACAAAAAGATCCGCTGATTGAATATAAAAAAGAAGGCTTCAATATGTTTGAAGATATGATGCTTAGGGTTGAGGAACAGCTGATTTCTAGGCTTTCGCATGTTGAAATTGCGATGAGTTCAAATGAAGGCGAGGTCAATTTAATTGCACAAGCGCCGAAGCCAAAAACTTTTGAATCACGAATTGATCAAAATTTTTCTCCGCAAAAAAATGAAAATGTTAAAGTGCCAACGGCACCGATTCGTAGTCATGTTGATCCTGCCAATCGCGATCCGCGTGATCCTTCAACTTGGGGTCAAGTTGGACGCAACGAGCCTTGTCCTTGTGGTAGTGGCAAGAAATATAAAAATTGCCACTCCAATTAAAAAGGGAGTTAAACTTAAAAAATTATAAATTAATTTTAAAAATACTCGCAAATTAAATGATATTAAAAATCTTGAGCTTGAGGATATGCTGACAAGGCTTGAGAGGAGTGTGATCAAATGCAAAGAATGGCAATTTTTGAAAAATCGCTTGTTAATTTTAATGAAAAAACAATAGAAGATTCAATTAAAAGTAAACAAAAACTTTGATACAAATAGATATATTTTCATAATTGTTGATAATAATTTAAGCATGGTTAATTTTAATTAATAATTACTAATTAAAATTATTTAACATTATGCCATCTCAATTTCGACTTGAATATCATTCATTAAAACAAGAATTTTATACAGAAAAAGGAATTGAAACGTTGCCTTTAACATTTGATCCAATCCAAGCTTCAGATAATTCGGAATCGCCATTTAAATCAATTTCCGATTCAACAAATGAAGTTGATAAAAAAACTATTTATGTTTGTAAACCAAGCACCTGTTTTTTTGATTAACTAGAAAAATATCATCAATATTTATTAAATGTTAAAGAATTGTTAGATCGAAATTTTGTTGTAAGATTTATTTATCAAGATAAATCAGGTGATTATAAGGTGGCTCAAATAAATCAATATAATTGTTCATTCGATGATGAGAATGATACAAGACAACTTCTTGATGAATATCTTTTTTATCAAGATCCAATTGACGTTAAAAAAGCAAGAAATGACCTAGGGATTGTTCACGATTCGTCAATATTTTTAGAAGATTTTGAAATTCATAAATCTGGAATAACAATAAAATATCCACCTGTGTTTGGGTTTTATAATTTGAAGAAAAACCGCGAAAAAAATACACAAGAAGATAATGCAGATTTATCAAATTATATTTTTAGTTTAAAAAAAATTTTTGATAATAAATATTACAATGATAAAGGTCAATATGATCAATATTTTAATGTTTTTTTAATTGAATATTTAGAACAAAATTTTGATAAAGAATTTAAATCTGGAAATGGTTATAATAAATTTAAAACTATAATCGATTATGTTTTTAATTGTTTAGAAAATAATGATAATAAATTTTTTCCTATAGATGAACTTAAAAATTTAAGTCATGAATTAAAAAAATTACCACATGTAGATTATTTAAATCAAAAAATTTCTCAAAATAATCCCCTTCAAAAAAGACCACAACAATCTGAAGCTAATATTAAATATACTATTGAATTTATTGCATTTAGATCAGAAATAAGAAAAGAACCAAATCTTGATAATTTAAATATTATTTCAGCTCCACTCCCCCAAGAAAAAGAAGATTTTAAAAGATTTGTTGAAACTTATAAAGAATTTAAAGCTTCCAAATTTGATGATCAACAATTATTACTGGGATCGACAATTGAATTTAAAAAAGATCAATCGGTTGCTATTTCTAATTCTCATCGCAATGCTTCGCAAGATAAAATAATTGGATATTCGATAGATTCCGATGAAACACCAAAACCTCAAATTACTTTCTTTCAAGATCCAGAAACAGGTCTTCTTTATGCAAAATCAGATAAAGAATGCAAAGTTAATATTTTAATGAAAAATACATATTTAACTAGAGATGAAAGACAAATTGCTATGATTAATTTATTAAAACAAGAAAATCCTTTAGATAAAATTGTAAAAAAAGAGCATGATAATTCAACTTTAGTGATTTCATTTGAAAGCAATCCAAAAAAATTAATTTATATTACCAAGCAAGCATTTAAGACAATTGAGGAAGCTTCAAATTCTTCAAATAAAAAAAATATCATAACCGTTGGTAATGCTTTATCAACTTCACCTTTATCAAAAGCTTCTAATGTTATCCAGAAATATTATGCTGGTGAAATTTTATCAAGAAACTCATTGCACATAAAACCATTCGCTACTCGTGACGTAAATTTTATATTAACTCCGGCTGATGATATACAAAGCGATTGGCTAATTGAAGAAGATAGTAAAAAACAAATAATTGATTTATCATCAAGCAAAAAAAATTCAAATGAATTTCTAGATTTTGTCTCAGAAGATTTTGATTCATCAGAAGCCAAAACTACCGCTCATTTTAAATCTTCAATGCAAGCTGGAAATTTAATCAAATTGCACTCAATTGCTTCGGATGATAAAATTCTTGCATTTACAGTTAAAACTTCAGATCTCTCTTCAGAAATTGCCAATTCAAATATAAAATTCTTTAAAGATGAAAATGGATATTATTATGCTCAAAGCGATCAAGATTGTGTTTTAGAATATATAACTCAAGGCACCGAGTTGCAAAGACATGATGTTCAAGATTTTGCTATAACTCAAAAAACTGCTTTGGATGTCGAAAATAATTTTACCAAAGCATTAAAAATTTTAAATGATTTTTCTTCAAATGAAAATTTTAAAAGTTCTGTTGAAGATGTCGATATTAAATTGCCAACATTACAAGACGGCAAAACCGATAAATATCTTGATGAATTATTTGCAAATCCCGCTAGCTGTCGCCATCGAGTTATGGCGGTAGCTCATAAATTTCAAAAAGAAGGTTTGAAAAATGGTGAAGATTTTAGAATTATTGGAACTAAAGGAGATCATACCGAAATTGAGTTAAAAATATCCGATGATAATTGGGTAATAATTGATTTAGGTGGATCAAATTCACAAACTATCGAAGCAGAGGGAGAAGCCTTGAGACCAGCAGAATTTTCGCAAATACAATCAAAAATTGCAATACAAGATCCAACAACCTTATCAAATATAGCTATCTCGCATACAGACACTCAAATCACAACAACCATTTTAAGCAGTTCTAACAAAGGGTGCTTAAATGAACTTTTAAATTGTTATGGATTTGGAGGCGGTCAATTAACTGAAAATCAAACTAGAGAGGAAGCAACCGATCCTTTACCAGGCCAACTAACCATGACAACTACTCTACCAACTGAAACAAGACAAGTCTTGGCTCCATCGCAATCACCCAAACCAAGAGCAGAATTATCAGAATCTTTAATTGAAAATTTTGGTGATTTAATCAAATTAACTAAAATTGAGTCATTAGCAACTCAAACTTCACCACAAGGTAATGAAGCTAACTCGATTCAATCAATCGCCGATGATATTATTTCTTTATCTTCAGCCAATAATTCTATATATTTAAAATCTTCATCATCAAGCGGTCAGGAGGCTTTAAAATGCCATTTGCTTGCCACTCATAGAAATAATTGCATAAAATCAGATATTTCAACTTTAGAATTGAACCAAGAAGTTGCCAAAACTCATTATTTAGTCTCTTCATCCAAAGATTTGGCGATCGCTAAAGAAGTTTTGTTTGATAAATCACAAACCGCAAATGATAATCTTGAAATCACCTCCAATACTCGCTTTGCTTCATTTTTGCAATCGGCAAGGAATGAACCGCAAAAATCACATTTGTTAATCATCGATTGGAATGAATTTAGCGATAAAATGAAAGTTGCGAGCAATAGCATGTTTGATAAAAGCGATAGAAGAATTGGCGATGAAAAAATCCCCGATAATGTTAAAATAATATGCTTAGACAATTCAAAACAAAGCAACCAAGATCCTTCGATCACTTCAAGATTTAACCAAGCTTTTTCAATTGAAGTTGAAGATTCTAAAATAAAAACCGCGACTCAAGAAATTTCAGCGAACTCAACGCAAAAACTTTCCGCCACTTCAATACCAACCAAAAATATTAATTATGATTTTGACTTTGCAGGCTTGCCCGATTGGAAATCCGCTTTAATGGGTTTAGTTGAATTGCAAGGAGATAAAATCTTATGGAATAAAAGTCAATTTATTGCAGAATTGCAAAATATTTCTTCATCAAATCCACATGAATCTCATCATTTTACTTTTAGCAATATTAACAAAGAAAACCAACAGCAATTAACGAATTTTCTCGAGCAATCAAGAGTCTTGGGTTATATCGAATTTCAAGGAAAACAAATTGTATTTCCGCAAAATTTTACTTTTGAATTTAAAGAGAAAGAATTTGATTTTGCTAGAGTTATTCAGGGTTTTCAAGGAGATACAACAAATTCAATTCAAATTTCTCAACAACCAATTATTTCTCCACCAAATCCACAAACAACAACATCATTGAGTGCAGATTTGGTTTATGCTCAACCAAATCAACAAAAAAGCTCTTCGCAAGATTTACCAAAGCTTCGAATTGCCACAAATTGTCAATTTCATGATTTAGCAAATTTTACCGAAGATCAATCAAAAAAAATATATTCGGTCAATAATTTTTCTTTTGATAAATTGTTAACCTCACCAAAAATCGATGACCAAGGAAATTTTTATCAAGAAGAAGGAATTTTGGAAAAAAACCGCGGGCATAATTTGCAATTATTTATTTCTGGAGATTTGTCGAACCAGCAATATTATTTATTACTCTCCAAGGCTCAAGAACTCGATATTAAACTCGATTTACTATTAGCTCCAGAAGTAAAACTTCCCGCAGAAATTATTGTTGATGAAGCAAAAAGTTCAGAGCTAAAATCAGAATTTTCAACAAAGCCATCTTCCTTAGCATCAAGAATTATTGTATCTAACGATATTGTCAAATCATCAACAAGTTTAATGAATAAACTCCAAGAAAGTTGTGGTGACAAAAAAATATTTGCAATAAATATCGAAGATTTAATGGTAGGTGATTTATTTCCTTCATTCGATACTAAAATTAAAGAAAGCCCCGAAGATGCTACAAAATACAAATTCCAAATCTCGAAATTAACTAGCGAAATTGATGATAAATTAGCAAATGGCGATAAAATTATTATTAAAGGACGTTTTAATGATAAGTTATTAACGATGCTTCACCAACATCTTTTGGCAACTGAAAAATCATATGAAAATTTATATTTTGTGATGGAAGAAAAAGAGCAATCAGTTTTTCAAAAAAAAGCGTCAATTTATAAAAAATTAAGTTTTTTACCACCTTCTCAATATCGCCTTGAATCACATGAATTAGAATCAAAAAATAAACCCGAAATAATAACTTTACCATATTTTCAAGAAACTGATAATGGAGCTGGAGTTTTCCAAGGGTCCGCTCAATCGCAAGTTGATTATTCAATTCATTTAACTCAAGATAAAATAGAAAATGGCGATATTTTTGTTGAAGCAATTAGCTCGACTCTTGATGTAAGTAATTTAAGCGACGAACAAATCGAAAAAAATTCCAGCGATTTTATCTCGGCAAGAAAGCAAATATTAACAAAATTATTTGAACATTCTGCATTGGTTAAAATTGTTGGAGAAAGCGGAGTTGGCAAGAGTTCGCTATTAAGAGAATTTGCTAAAACCGCTGACGATTCAACTTCGCCCGCTATTAAAACTTATAATGAATTAGACAATCTTGAATCATGGGCAAAAGATAAGGAGGGCGATAATTTAAAAATTCTCGTCATCGATGAATATAATGTCGATACTAAAATGGATTATACCATGTTTAGAGATTTTAACCAACAACAAGATTCAACGAAACCGCGAGAAATATTTTACAAAGGCAAATTTTATCAACTAACCGATAAACACAAAGTTGTCTTTATGGGCAATCCAACAACATATGGCAATCGCAAAGAAGGAAAATTATTTGAAGATAGCAAAGTTCCAACTCTAGAATTAAAAGATTTTCCGCCCGAATATATATATCAAGAAATTTTACAAAAACCAATTCTTGAACCAATGATTAGCGACAGCTCAAAATTGACTAGGGAAATAAAAAAATCACCAGAATTAGTTAAAGAATTTAAAAAAATTTGCGATGAAGAAATAAAAAAATATAAAGCCCAAAATAGTGGTGGGGTTGCAAAAAACAAAACTGAATTAACCGTCAGAGAATTACAAGAACAAGTCTTGTTAAAACTTTCTAAATATATTGACAAAGAAATCAATCCGCAATCAAAATCCCAAGCACCAATATCAACTGCCGATTTTGTCGAAACCTCAAGCACTAAAGATAATATTGAGGCAATTAGAAATGCCCTAATGATTCGTAAGCAACAAAAACAAGGTCTTTTGCCTCAATCAATTATCGGGACTTCTGGCTTGATATTTGAGGGCGATTCGGGAGTTGGCAAAAGTGTGATGATTGAGGCAGTTTTAAAATCGCAAAATATCACCAGATTAGCAAGTAAAAATGACTTAATGAAACTTCCGATTTTAATTAATTCAACCGATCAATCTTTGCAACATTATTATTACAAAATACCTGCCAATATTTCTGCTCAAGAAATTGAACAACAACTAATCGAGGCATCTAAACGTGGCGTTATCGTTGTGTTTGACGAGATAAATACTCGATTAAATGAAGGTCTAGAAAAAACTATCAATGCACTTCTTACTGGTTCTCACCCTAGCTCAAAAGAATCCAATGATCAACCAAAAGCTGGTTTCATGATTATTGGCAGTATTAATAGTGCGATTCACGCCGGTAGAAGTGCAATGAGTCCTGCAATAATCAATCGCTCAACTTACATCAATGGTAAAGAATTAAAAGATTATTCATCGCAAGATTTTAAAATAATCATGCAAAATTGGGCAGAGCATTTAATTGATAAGAATGATGAGGGCAAGACAAGTAATGATGAAACACAAATTTTACAATTTAAAATAACAAATCCTGAACAATTTGAACAATTAATTGGCAATCTTGCCGAGACCTTCCATAAAATGTTAAATCCGCAAAAACTTCAATCAGATTCTTTTCAAAATTATAAAAAAATATCTGAAATTCCAGCAGAATCTCTTAATATTCGTAACCTTAAATCAACATTCTTAAAATCATTATCACAAGAAATTGAAAATGTAAAATTATTACAACCTAAAAGAATAATATAAGGCATAATTAAAAATGTGATGCTATTTTTGCCTCTCGAGACTTATTTTACATATCTCTGTAAATATATCTTATAAAAAATTTATAAGATATATTATTTTTTAGATAAAAAGATGTTATTTTTTTACTAAAAAAAATGATAAAAAAATGCTTAAAATGTGGTAAATTTTCCGCAGTAAAAAATGGTAACAAAAGAGGAAAAAATAAATTCAGATGCGGATTATGTTTTTACCAATGGGTAGAAAAAAGAGGTAAAAGAATAAACTACTCCAAAGCATACAAAGACTGGCTTCTTGGTAGAAGAGCATTAGCGGAAATTTGTAATGATTTAGATGTTTCATATCCGAAGTTAAACAAAGAATTTGATAGGTTCGACATGTCCGAAGGCTTGTTAGAAGAGGCTTTGCAAGATTTGAATCAACCGATAAATCTCCTAATCGACGCCACTTTTTTTAATGGAGAATTCGGTTTTTTAGTTTTTCACGATTGTCAAAAAGTGACACCATTTCAACTCTAAAATTTACCATTATAACAAAATTTTTTTGTGATAAAATTTTTCAAAAATGAAAGCTGTATGTTCATACAGCTTGAGGCTTTGGGAAGATTTTAACCAAAAAAATAAAGTTAGAATGGTAAATTATCAAATTACTAATTTTGGAGTTGAAATGGTGATATCTCAAAGAAATAAAAACTTAAGTCCATAAAAGATTTTAAAGAAGGCATAAGGGCTGTAAAGCAAGCAAATATAGGCATTCAGAGCATTACGATTGATGGCAAAAGAGGTTATATAAATAACATTAAAAAGCTTTTAGGAAATATTCCTGTACAAATGTACTTACAAATTTATATTTTTCATTTGCGTAAGTTGCAAATTACTGCGTAATTTGTGTTTATTCCATCAAAAAGCCATCATTCGAAGATATATCACCGACAACCCGCAATCATTATGTGGCAAGGATTTGAAGGATTTAATGAATCTACTTTGCAAGCCAGAATTTCATCAAGAATTCATCGATAGATTTTATTTTTTAAAAGAAAAATATTATTTTTTTCTTCAACAAAGAAATGAGCTTGGAGACTACAGATTCAAGAATCTAAGATCATCTTTTAGATCGATCGAAACCAATTTGCCATTATTATTTACTTATAGCGACTTTGAAAATCTAAAAATTCCATCAACAAATAATCAATTAGAAGGACTTTTTTCTCATGTAAAAGAGCGAATAAAAATGCATCGTGGATTAGACAAAAATCGGAAGAAAAAAGCAGTCAAATTTTTACTAAAAAATTTGGGGAAAAAATAGGTTTCCATCGCCCCATTTTTTTAATTATGCCAGAAATTGATAATTTTTTTTGCGAATAAAAAAACTAAGATTTTTAATTAATAAAATCAAAAATCTTTTACAAAAAATAAAATTTTAAAACCATTAATTACTTGAAAAAAAAATTGCAATAGCTAGCTTTAAAATAACTAAAAAATTTACAAAAAAATTCCAAATCTTAATCTCAATTTCAATAAAATTTATGAAAAAAATAACTACTTTTTTAGCGATGTTTTTTGTCGCCTCAATTTCTGCTAAAATGGCTTTGGCACAAGATGCCTCTAGCACAGAAAATAAATACACAATTGAAAAAAATCATACGAGTGTAATGTGGATTGCCGATCATTTTGGTTATTCAAAAGTTTCAGGAAAATTTACCGATATTTCGGGAGAAATTGTCTTTGATGAAAAAAAACCACAAGATTCTTCAGTGCAAGTTGAAATCAAAACTGATAGTATCGCAACCGGATTGCCTAAGTTCGAAGAGCATTTGAAAAGCAAAGATTTTTTCGATGTAAAAACTTTTCCAACCGCCAAATTTGTTAGTAAAAAAATTATCGTTGAAGCTAAGAAAAATAAAGCCCAAATCGTTGGTGATTTAACTTTACTTGGAGTTACTAAAGAAGTGATTTTGAAAGCTGAATTTAACAAATCAGCACCAAATCCAATGAGTCAAAAACCAACAATTGGTTTTAGTGCAAAAACCACCATCAATCGTTCGGATTTCGGCGTTAAATATGCCATTCCAAACATTGCTGATAAAGTTGAATTAGTAATTGAAGTTGAAGCAAATCGTTAATTTTAATCGATTAAATTTCATAAAATATTTGGCGAGACTTTTATCGGTCTCGCCATTTTTTTGTCTAAAATTACAAAATTTAAAAGCCTTCTTGACGACTCAACTTTCTTTTTTAAAATACGCGTTTTCGTTGCAAAAATAATTTCAAAATTTTTTTAAAAAAATGGTTGCCTTCAGTTTCATTTTCTTTCTATTTTTATTCGTTTTAATCGGTTTATTTTCGGGTTTAAAAAGCAAAAAAACCAGTAAAGATTATCTTCTTGCCAGTCGCACCGAAAAGCCATGGATGATTGCGCTATGTGCCGTCGCCACCAATAATAGCGGTTATATGTTTATCGGCGTTATCGGCTACACTTATCTCAACGGCTTGGCGGTAATTTGGATTTTTTTACCATTGATTATTGGCGATTTTTGTGCTTCACTTTTTGCTTTTAAAAATATTCGCATCGCTTCGGCGAAGATTGACGCCATTTCGTTTCCCGAAACACTGGCACGTTGGTCGGGAAAGGAATTCAAAATAGTGCGATATTTATCGGCTTTTATTTTGATAATTTTCTTAGCGGTTTATGCGGCGGCACAACTTAGAGCAGGCGGAAAAGCCATGCATGTTTTATTTAATTGGAATTACGATATCGGTGCAATAATTGGGGCGGGAATCGTTTTAATTTATTGTTTTGCCGGCGGAATTCGCGCATCAATTTGGACTAACACCGCACAATCTTTTGTGATGATTATTTCAATGGCGACGCTTTTCTTTGTGGCCTTAAATCATCAGGGTGGTTTTGAAAATTTTAGCGCTTCCTTGCAAAAAATTGAAGGCGATTATTTAAGTTTATTCCCTAAAAATGCCATCGAAAATCCTTTTTTAGCGCTCGGACTTTTTATTTTTGGATGGTTTTTCGGTGGCTTTGGAATTATTGGTCAACCCCACATCATGACTAGCTTCATGGCGATGTCCAAGCCCGAAGATATTAAAACAATTCGCCTTTATTATTATAGTTGGTATACAATTTTTTTCATTTTAACAATTTTGACGGGGATGATTTCGCGAGTTTTGATTCCTAATTTTGCCGGCTATGATCCCGAGCTTTCTTTGCCGATTTTATCGCAAATGGTTTTGCCTCAATTTTTGATTGGCTTTATTTTGGCGGGAATATTTTCGGCAACGATGTCAACGGCAGATTCCCAGATTTTATGCTGTTCGGCGGCGATTACTAACGACTTAATCAAAAATCGTAAAAAATCTTATTTAATCGCCAAAATTTCGACGATTTTTATAACTTTTGTTACTTTGGGAATTGCACTTATTGATAATCAAAGTGTTTTTTCTTTAGTGATGTATGGCTGGCTCGCCTTAGCCTGTAGCTTTACGCCCGTTATTATAATTTATTCAATTGAAAAAAATCCAACCGAAAATTTAATTATTGGTTCGATGCTAACTGGTTTTGTTTCGATGATGATTTGGCGTTTTATGGATTTGGGCGATGTGCTTTACGAAGCGGGAATCGGCATTCCCTGTGCTATGATTTATTATTTGATTTGGCGAATTTTATTTAAGAAAAATCTTGCAAAAAATCACTTTAAGAAATAATTTTTAAGCTTAAAATTTATTATTAAAACTAAATATAAAATACTTAAAAATTTTTCTAAAAAATGAAGCAAGCAAAAATTTTAATTATCGCTGGATCTGATTCTTCGGGCGGTGCGGGCATTCAAGCTGATATCAAAACTGCCACCGCTCACAAGGTTTTTAGCTCGACCGTCATCACCGCTTTAACGGCGCAAAGTACGCAAAAAGTTCATGCAATTCACGATGTACCGATCGATTTTTTACGCAAACAAATTGATGTTGTTCTCGAAGATATTCAGTTCGATGCCATTAAAATTGGCATGCTATCCTCGGTTGAAATTATTGATTGCGTTGCATTAGCGTTAAAAAGTAAATTTAAAAAAATTCCGCTAATCCTTGATCCCGTTATGGTTGCGACTTCAGGCGATGTTTTACTGCAAAAAAATGCTATCGAAAATCTGAAAAAAAAATTAATTAGCAAAGCTTTTATTGTTACCCCAAATATTGACGAGGCACAAATTTTAAGTGGCATGAAAATTCGTAATCTAAGCGAAATGCGTGATGCATGTTCGCAAATCAAGAATCTAGGTTGCGAGGCGGTTTTAATTAAGGGCGGACATTTAAGTTTTGCCGATGGCAAAATTCACAGTCTATTACTCGATTATGATGATGAATTTCATATAATTTCTAATAAAAAAGTTGGCAATAAAAATATTCACGGAACGGGGTGCACTCTTGCCAGTGCGATCGCTTCAAATATTGCGAAGAAAATTAATTTAGTTTCGGCGGTAAAAAAAGCCAATGATTATGTTTATCGCTGTGCTTCTGCTAATATAAAAGCCGGCAAGGGGAGCCTAGTTCTAAAACACTGGTAAAATATCGTTTAAATCTTAAATGATGCGATTGAATTTATCGCAAGGCTTCGTCGCTTTTCTCAATCAAAATTTCATTTTGATTTCGAAGACGACTCCGCGACTGGGAACGCGTCGCATTCGCTCCTTGTCCCGTTATTTGCTAAAAATAGCCGTTTAGGCTATTTTTTTAACGCAAATAACCTTACGCAGACTCGCCTTCAAATTCAATCGCCTGATTTAAGATTGGAAGCATTATTTATGAGAGACTAATTAATAAATTTAGGGAAAAGTTGCATCGCTACACGGCAATTAAATCACCGTATTCGCGATGAACCTTGGGTTTTTTTGCGGATAAATGTTTCATTTTTTTCTTTGAAAAAGATTCACGACGGGGACCCCGTCGTCTTTGCTTCTTATCTATATCAAACTAAAATTTTGATAAAATTTAAAATTAAAAATTGAATAAATATGAAAAAAATTTCTTTGTTATTGGTCATTTTTTTATTTTCTTGTAAAGTAGATTGGTCTTACTCTGGAAAAGGTTCTCCGCAAAATTGGGCGAAGATTTCAAAAAAAAATAAATTTTGTAAAATCGGTTATAATCAATCGCCGGTCGATATAAATTCAACAATGAATAAAGATTTTATTTTAAATGATTTGCGTTTTGATTATAAAACTGCCGAAATTGAAAAATTTAATGCAAAATATTATCAAAAAATTAATTTTTATGGTAAAAATTTTGTCTTTCGTGGTAAGAAAAAATATTGGTTAAAATATATTGAATTTCATCATCCAAGCGAGCATTTACTTGATTCAAGCCCACATTCTTTGGAAATGCAAATCTATCATAAAAGTGAAGATGAGCAATGGTTGGCTCTGAGTTATTTTTTAGAAATTTCAGCCCAAAATAATAATGAAAATTTATATTTCAAAAATTTAATTAACTTCTTAAAATCGGATAAAATTGAAGATAAATTTGATTTATCAAAAATTATCGATGAAAAAAGTTTAAGTTTTTTTTATGAGGGTTCTTTCACTACTCCGCCATGTATTGAGGGCGTTAAATGGTTCATCATGAAAAATCCAATTTTCATTTCAAAAGAACAAATGAATGCAATTATAAAATCGACAATTTTCGTTAAATCAAATGCTCGTGAAGTACAAAAATTTAATTCCGAGAAATTTTAAAAATTAATAAATTTTTAAATTAAAGGTTTTAATTTTAAATAATTAAATACATCAAAACTTATCAAATGTTACAAAGTCTTAATGAGTCGCAAAATCAAGCAGTTTCAACTACCGAAGGACCTTTGTTGGTGCTGGCTGGAGCGGGTACGGGCAAAACTAAAGTTTTAACTTCGCGAATTATTCATATTCTTGAAAGTGGTTTAGCGATGCCAAGTGAAATTTTGGCGGTGACCTTCACTAACAAGGCGGCGGCCGAAATGAAAAAAAGAATCGGCGAGGCGATTGGCGATCAAGTTAATTATTTATGGGTTGGAACTTTTCACTCGATTTGTGCAAAAATTTTACGTCGGCATCCTGAAAGTGTGGGCTTAAGATCGGATTTTACCATTATCGATGATGATGATCAAAATCGTTTAATTAAACAAATTTTGCATGATTTAAATATTGATCCAAAGCAATTTCCTACCAAAGTTTATTTATCAAAAATTTCACGTTTAAAAGATTCGGGCAAAACTTCAATTAATTTTGATGACGTAAATTTGCCAAAATTACGTGAAGTTTTTCAAAATTATCAACAACGTCTGAGGGCGATGAATTCAACCGATTTCGGCGATTTATTAACTTTAAATATTGAGATTTTTAAAAATTCCCCCGAAATTTTATCGCAATATCAAAATCAATTTCGTTATGTTTTGGTCGATGAATATCAAGATACCAACGACGCCCAATATCAATGGCTTTTGAAATTATCGCAACTTTATTGCAATATTTGTTGCGTTGGCGATGATGATCAATCAATTTATAGTTGGCGCGGAGCCAATATTGCCAATATTTTGCGCTTCGAAAAAGATTTTGACGATGCCAAAATTATTCGACTCGAGCAAAATTATCGCTCAACTTCGCGCATTTTAAAAACCGCTCACGCCGTTATTTCCAACAATAAAGAGCGTCATGGCAAAACTTTATGGACCAATTTAGGTGAGGGCGAAAAAATCAAAGTTTTCTCATTTTATGATGATAGAACCGAGGCGTCGCGAATTGCCATCAATATTAAAAATACGATTTTAACCAACGCAGTCAAGGCATCGCAAATTGCGGTTTTAGTGCGAGCGGGATATCAAACTCGACAATTTGAAGAAGCTTTTATGCAAAATGCTCTGCCTTATCGAGTGATCGGAGGCATGAAATTCTATGAACGCATGGAGATTCGCGATAGCATTGCGTATTTGCGAATTTGTTCAAATTTTGATGATGATTTGGCGTTACTTAGAATTATTAATATTCCGAAAAGAGGTATTGGCGAAGCGGGATTGGCAAGTCTTCAAGACAAGGCGAAGCAAAATAAAATTTCACTTTTTGAGGCGATAAAAAATAATTTAGCCGAAGGTTTGTTGAAAGGAAAATCACGCGATTCTTTGATGAATTTAATTAATTCTCTCGAAAAATTTCATGCTTTTATCGGCTCAAAAACTTTGATGGATCTTGCGAAATCATTGCTCGAAGAAGTTGGATATTTATCGATGTGGCGGATTGAAAATACTCTTGAATCGCAAGGGCGTGTTGAAAATATTGAAGAATTTGTCCAAAGTCTCGGCGATTTTTCCAACATTACTGAATTTTTGGAATATGTGTCTTTGGTTGAGGCACGCGACGATAAAAATTTACAAGACGCCATCAATATTATGACGATTCACGGCGCCAAAGGTTTGGAATTTGATATGGTTTTTTTACCGGGACTTGAAGAAGGAATTTTTCCGAGTAATAAATCGGTTGAACAAAAAAATGGCTTGGAAGAAGAGCGACGCTTAATGTATGTGGCGATTACTCGCGCTAAGAAGAAACTCATAATGTCTTTTGCCAAATCGCGTTATATTTTTGGCGATATGCAAAATTCTTTGCCTTCCAGATTTTTAAAAGAATTGCCTGAAAATGAAATTGATTTTGAAGAAGTTGGTTTCGCTGGACGCAATAATTATCAAAAATTTAGCGATGATGATGAAAATGATTTTGTGCAAGATGATTTTTCGCAAAATTCACAAAAAACTTCTTACAAAAATAATTTTTCTTCGGCGCAATCGAGTAAAAATTTTGGCGTAATGCAACCGCGAAAATTTGTTAATAATTTAAGTTCTTTTGCCTCGAAAGCATCAATAAACTCAACCTCAAATAACGCAAATTTGATTGCGAGTTCAACGGGCTCGAAGCCAATAAATTCAAGTGTTCTAGCTAATAATTCTTTAATTGGCTCGCGAGTTTTTCATCAAAAATTCGGTTATGGTAAAATCGAAAATGCCGACGGCAATCGCCTCACAATTTCTTTTGAAAAATCTGGAATTAAAACGGTGATGAAAGATTTCGTAAGTTTTGCGTAAATCTTGAACTAAAAGTTAAAAAATTATATTTTTTATGTTTAGATTTAACTTTTTTAGTGAGTATTGTAAAATTTATTTATTTTTAAATAGCTTTATAATTATTTAATATCAGCATATTTTCCTTTGAAATAAAGCAGAGGTTTAGAGTCTTTGACGCTATTAAAATCAAGCACTTCGCCAATTATAATATGATGATCGCCCATTTTTATCACCTTATGTTTTTTGCATTCAATAAAAGCTAGTGAATTATAAAAAATTGGATTACCAAATTTACTAAAAAAATAGGGCTCGACATGCCATTTATGTGAGTTTTTTGGGGTGGCGAAAGCACTGGATAAATCGCGTTGTTCAACTGCTAAAATATTCAACAAAAAATAACGATTTTTCTTAAAAAATTTTAAATTGGTGGATTTATTATCGACACAAAATGAAACGAGTGGAGGCTCAAGAGATATTGAAGAGAAGGAGTTGATGGTCATGCCGAAAAATTCATCGGCGAAAATTTTTTTAATTTTATTGAGAATTTTTTCATCGACAAAATTTTGAAAATCACCTTCTTTAATTTTAAAATCTTTAGGAAATATTTTTTGCGATAAACGTTTGCCGACTTGATTTTCTTCAAAAAAATTCTGCCAAAAATCTTCAAATTTTTTAATGAAATTATTATTTTCCAAAAAATTTTGATTGAAAAATTTGGTGGCGAAGAAATTGCGTTTGCGAGCACAGGCGATGATTACGCCCGTGGTAAAATTTCCAAGATTTTCTCTTAGTTTTTTCTTATCCATAATTTAAAAATTTAAAGAAAATAAACTAAAAAAACTGGTTTTGATTAGCGTGTATAAAGTGTCGCCTTTAGAAATTATTGGGATGGCGAAATCAATAAAAATTAAACTAATAATCACCAAGCCAAAAATCATCCAAGTGGCGTAATGATAAACCAAGCCGTTTTGAATTTTTGAAACACCTCGAGAAGCTAGGCGACAAAGCGAAACAGCTCCGTTTGGAATGCCATCGACGATTTTCATATCGACAATTTTCCACAAGAAATTACCAAGTTTTTTGGTCGGATTAATTAAGGTATTTTCGTAAAATTCATCGAAATACCATTTGTTATAAGAGAGTTTGTAAAGCCTAGGGAATTGCTTGGCGAGAGCGTTTGGCAATTGTGGTTTTTTGATATAAAATATATAAGCTAAAGCGATGGCGATAACGCCAACTAGCATCGGCGCGATTTTAACTAAAAATGGCGCGTGATGAATTTCGTCATAAATAAAGAATTTGCTGAGAGAAATTGCAATGGCGGAAGTGAAGAAGCCGTTGGTTGAAACCATGTGCAAGATTTCTGAACCTAAATAGCCCACAACGATTGATCCAATGCTTAAAAGAATCAAAGGAATAAGCATGGTTGATGGCGATTCATGGGCGTGATCGAAAGTGTGATGGTCGGCGCGACTCTTGCCGTGGAAGGTTAAAAACAAAAGACGCCAAGAATAAAAAGCCGTTAAAAATGCCGAAGTAATTCCCATGATAAAGGCGAATTTACCGACCCCAGTATGTGCCATGAAAGCTGATTCCAAAATTACATCTTTGGAATAAAATCCGGCGAAAGGCGGAAAGCCGGCGAGAGCAAGGGAGCCAATCCACATTGAGGCGTAAGTAATTGGAATT
>SXGQ01026105.1_pt1 | contig 17794 bp, 13 predicted proteins | sample 3178371 | NCBI WGS metagenome assembly SXGQ01 (sample SAMN11356859, study PRJNA531348) | freshwater metagenome | isolation source: freshwater sample F1-20 | place: China: Fuxian Lake, Yuxi | collected 2017-12-25 | reverse complement strand
GCGATAATTATCGAGCCGTTGTGGCCACCGAAACCAAAATTGTTTGAAATCGTCGGACCAGGTCGCCACGCACGAGCGCTACCCGTGACAACGTCCACACCCGTCATTGTCGGGTCAACAACGGTTGTGTTTGCCGTAGGCGGAATCAACTCGTGTTCGAAAGAGAGCAGAACTGCTGCCGCTTCAAGAGCACCGGCAGCGCCAAGTGGGTGACCAGTCACACCTTTTATTGAAGTCATCGGCGGTTTGTTGGCGAACACGGCCGCAACTGCTTGCGCTTCAGCAGAGTCGTTCAGCGGTGTCGATGTGCCGTGCGCATTTACCTGTTTGATTTCATCAGCCGACAAGCCGGCGTCTTCGAGTGCGAGTTGCATACATGCAATTGCACCAATCCCGCCAGGTGACGGGGCGGTGATGTGGTGGGCGTCGGCGTTGCTGCCCGCGCCGAGAATCTCGCCGATGATTTTTGCGCCCCGGGCGATAGCCAGGTCTAGGCGCTCCAAAACGAACACCGCTGAACCTTCACCGAAAACGAAACCGTCGCGAGTGGCGTCGAATGGTTTGCTGATTTTTGTCGTCGAGAGCGCAGTCATGTTGGCAAAACCGGCGACGGCCGTGATCGTCGCTGCAGATTCTGCACCACCTGAGATAACTGCGTCACATCGGCCCCACGCCACAAGTCGGGCGGCGTAGCCAAGGGCGTGTGTTGCTGCGGCACACGCCGTGCAAATAGTTTCAGCAGGGCCTTGAAAACCGTAGCGCATCGAGATGGCGGCGCCCGATGCATTGGACATCATCATCGGGACCAAAAATGGCGAGACGCGTCGTTCGCCTTTTTCGACGCGTACGACCACTTGATCTTCGAGCGTGCGCAGTCCGCCGATGCCGGTGCCGAATATCGTGCCGATTCGAGAGTTCTCGTACGGCAGTGTCCCCGATTGCTCGAGTGCTTCGGAGGCTGCCGCAAGAGCGTATTGCTCGCACCGATCGGCGCGGCGAATTTCCTTTGGTCCGGCGAAGTAAGACGAGGGATCCCAGTTTTCGATTTCGACGGTATGGCTACCTGAAATGCCAGGTCCGAGTAGGCCTTTCCAGAAATTCTGTTTACCGACACCGCACGGAGCAACGACTCCGTAACCAGTTATTGCGACGCGATGACCAGCACCTTGCATGAATTTTTGAGACGACTTATCGTCAAGAAACTTTTGCAGTTACGAGAGCGAAGGCCTTGCCGACCGTGTCCACACCCTCAAGATCGCTTTCAGGCACCGTGATGCCGAATTCTTCTTCAAGCGCCATCACGAATTCGACAAGATCGAGGCTGTCCGAACCGAGATCATCTTTGAACCTGGCCGTCATGGTGAGTTTGGCGGCATCGACTGCCAAAACGTCGACAGCGCACTTTTTGAAACGATCGAATAGTTGTTGGTCCATGCAATAAGTCTAGTGCCCCATGCCGAGGCCGCCATCGACTGGGATTACTGCGCCAGTTATGTAGCCGGCATCTTGGGATGCGAGAAATGCAACTACCGAAGCGATTTCTTGCGCGGTTGCCATGCGTCCAAGCGGAACAGCGGCAAGCATGTTGTCGCGTTGTTCTTCAGTCAGTGCAGCCGTCATGTCAGTTTCAACTGGACCGGGTGCTACAACATTCACGGTTATCGTTCGTGAGCCGAGTTCGCGGGCGAGCGAACGCGCAAAACCGACAAGTCCTGCTTTTGATGCGGAGTAGTTGGCTTGACCAGCCGAGCCGAGTAGACCAACCACGGAAGACATCAAAATAATTCGCCCAGACCGCGCGCGCAACATGCTTTGGGTCGCCCGTTTGCAAACTCTGTATGCACCAGTCAGGTTGGCGTCGATCACGCTGGCAAAGTCGTTTTCGGTCATGCGCAGCAGCAACAAATCTTTTGTGATGCCAGCATTTGAAACGAGCACTTGTACTGGTCCGAGTTTTTCTTCAACCGCAGCAAATGCAGCGTCGACTTCGCTTTGTTTTGTGACATCGCATTTGACTGCAAAAAAATCGTTACTAGGTTTCGTGGTGTTGTATGTGACCGCGACTTTGTCGCCAAGTTTTGCAAAGTGTTGGGCGCAGGCGAGACCAATGCCTTTTGATCCGCCAGTCACCAGCACAACACGACTCATGATTGATTCCATTTTATAACCGCGCTGGCGGCCGTCATTCCGGCGCCAAAACCCACTAGCAAGACGTTGTCACCAGTCTTGATGCGACCGTTATTCGCTGCATCAAAGAGCGCCAACGGAATTGTCGCTGATGAAGTGTTGCCCGTTTCTTGGAGAATGACGGCGGTTTTGGCCATCGGAATGTCGAGTCGTTTGCACGCCGCCTCGATGATTCGAAGGTTGGCTTGATGCGGCACCACCAGGTCGATTTCATTCGACGTAAGACCCGAAGCCTTCAGCGACTTCTCGGCTGAGTCGACCATGATGCGCACGGCGCGGCGAAACACTTCTTTGCCCTCCATGTGTAGTGTGCCGCCGATCTCGGCGTACAACAAATCTTCGAGTGATCCGTCGGCGTCAAAGTCCCAACCGAGCAGTTGACCGGGGCCGGTAACGGCATCGATAATCGCCGCACCAGATCCGTCGGCGAACAAAACTGCAGTGTTGCGATCGGACCAATCGGTGATCCGCGAAAGAGTGTCGGTGCCGACCACTAAAACACGTCGCATGCCCATAGCGATCAAACCGTGCCCGACGACTAGTGCGTAGACAAAACCCGAACAAGCAGCGTTGACATCAAAGGCGCCACATCGCAAGCCAAGACCGTGCTGCACGGTTGCGCTGGTTGCCGGCACTGTTCGATCAGGTGTCGTTGTCGAAAGAACAAGTGCATCAATTGTCAGTGGATCAATGCCAGCCATTTGGATTGCCTTGCGCGCAGACTCGATCGACAGACTTGCAGTGGTACCGCCGACATGTCGTCGCTCGATGCCAGTTCGCTCACGAATCCATTCGTCCGAAGTGTCGAGCGTTTTGGATAAATCGTCGTTGGTGATTATTTTTTCGGGCAACGAGGTGCCCCAGCCAATGAACTTTGCGCCGATCGCACCCATCGGGACTATCGGCATGACGAGATCGCTGTCATAACGTTCGAAGCCAGGCGATTGGTTGGTGCGCAGTCAAGCGCTCGCCGTCGACGCTGATGTAATTCTGCAAAATCCCGTCAAACAGAGATCGAACTTCTTGATCTCCGACCATGCCCAGCACGTCTCCAACGCTAATGCGTGCTCCGTTGGCAATCGACTTTTTCGGCACGAATACACCTGCACCCGGGCTCACAACGAGGCGCTCCACGGCAAATAGGTGCTCACCTTCGTGCAACTCGGGAGTACTTAGCGGCGAGGCTCCGATCCAACCAATTAATTTGTCGAGTTCATCCGGTGTGCTGATGCTGAGAGTGCGAGCAGACGCGAGAGTGCGCTTGGCCATGCCCGTGAGCACGCCGCCTGGTCCGAGTTCGACGAAGTTGTTGATCCCGCTTTCGGACATCGTTTGCAGGCATTGCTTCCAACGCACAGGGCTCGATAGTTGCGCCGAGAGAAGCGTTGTCCATTCGTTGCCGTGGCTGTGCGCCTTGGCGTCGACATTCGAAACAATCGGCACATCCGAGTCGCGAGGTTTTGCCAAAGCGATTGCATCACGAAGTCTGTCGCGTGCCGGCGTCATTAATGGAGTATGAAACGCGCCAGAAACTGGGAGAGCGATAACGCGCTTGGCGCCGATTTCTTTGGCGTGATCAGAAGCGAGTTGGACGCCGACTGCCGTTCCCGCGATGACGACTTGTCCTGGCGCATTGAAATTGGCGACCCAAACATCGCTGTCGGCGCGTCGGCACGCGGTTTCAACCTGGTCGTCTTCAAGACCGAGCACCGCAGACATCACACCTGGTGACTTGAGACCAGCATCATGCATCGCAGCGGCCCGCTCGATCACGAGCCGAACACCATCATCGAAGCCGAGCGCACCGTTAGCAGTAAGCGCCGTGTATTCGCCAAGTGAATGTCCTGCGCAAAGGCTCGGCTCAAAACCGAGGCGCTCAACCGCGTCGAGCACCATCAAACTAGAAACAAATGTTGTGAGTTGAGCATTGCGAGTATCTTTCAATGTCTCGGCGTCAGCGTGCAACAACAAATCACCGACATCACGACCCGCAATCTCGGACGCCTCGTCGACAAGTTCCCAACTTTCGTGGTCAACCCAAGGTGCGCCCATGCCTGGTCGCTGGGATCCTTGACCAGGAAAGGTGAATGCAAGCATCGTCTAGGGAGTGCCTTTCGTGTTGCCTACATCGTAGAAGAATTTCGCATAGTTGAGTAATCTCTTTGCAGTGTGGGCTGGACTAAACGCTAGATACGCTTAGCCCGCAAGCCCGAGTGGCGGACTGGCAGACGCGACGGACTCAAAATCCGTTGTCTGAAAGGGCGTGCGGGTTCGACTCCCGCCTCGGGCACTGAATGACAACACCAAATTTAAATGATCGCTTTGTTCAACGGCGCTTGCGCCGTGGTACTCAGACGATGCGCGAGTTGCGTGAAGAACTACGTATTACCTCCGAACAACTCGAATTCGTAGAGAACGAAGCGCAAGAAAAAGAGATGCGTGCGATGGTTGCTGAAACTGCAGACGCAGCATTGGAGCATCATGAAGCGCAACGAAATCTTGAGGCGATCCAAAAGTATCACCGATATCTGTTGACGACAATTGCCGATCATGAACTGCGCCAAGATCAGCTTCTTGACAAACTCGGCGATTAGAACCGAGGTCTTGTAGTGGCAATACGAATCGTGCTGGCAGAAGATGAGGCAATTATTCGTCTTGACTTGCGCGAGACGCTTCAAGAAGAAGGTTACGAAGTGGTTGGTGACGTTGGTCGCGGCGACAAAGCGGTCGAGTTGGTTCGCGAGTTGAAACCAGATGTCGCCATTTTCGACATCAAGATGCCGGGCATTTCAGGCATCGAAGCCGCGAAAATCATCTCGAAAGAAAAGATCTGCCCGGTGGTGATGCTGACGGCGTTCAGTCAACGTGAGATTATCGAAGAGGCGCGAGATGCTGGTGCGTTGGCATATCTTGTTAAGCCATTTCAAAAGACCGATTTGGTTCCGGCGATCGAGTTGGCAATCGCTAGATTTGCCGAAATGCGGGCATTGAGCGGAGAAGTCGACGCGCTTGGCGCGCAACTAGAGGTGCGCAAGTTGATTGACCGAGCCAAAGGCGTGTTAATTGATAATCATAAAATGTCAGAAGCCGATTCGTTTTTGTTCATACAGCACTCGGCCATGTCTGAGCGCAAAAAAATGGGTGAAATCGCCGAGCGAATAATCGCCGGCACGCTCAAACCATAGTTTTATGAAATTGATGGCGTTAGACGGCAACTCGTTGGCGTATCGGGCATTTTTTGCATTACCGACCGACATGATTACGGCAAGCGGGCAAGTGACCAACTCAATTTACGGTTTCACGTCGATGTTCTTGACTTTGCTCCGCGATCATAGGCCAGACGGTGTCGTTGTCGTGTTTGATCGCAAGGAGCCGACATTTCGCCACGAAGCCGCCCCCGAGTACAAAGCGCAACGCGAATCACAGCCTGACATTTTGTATCAACAACTGGATCTGATTCGCGAGATGCTGTCAAAAATGGGAGTGGTGGCGATTGACGCTGCTGGTTTCGAGGGCGACGACTTGATTGCGACGATCGCCGATCGTGCGCTGAAAGCAGGCGACGATCTGATAATTGTCACGGGTGATCGAGACAACTACCAATTAGTCAGCGACCCGCACATTCGGGTTCTTTACAACAAGCGCGGCGTCAGCGACTATGCGCTTTACGATGAGGCCGGAATTTTTGAGCGAACTGGCGTCACGCCGAAGCAATATGCCGACTACGCGGCTTTGCGTGGAGACCCGAGCGACAATTTGGATGGCGTTCCAGGTGTCGGCGAAAAGACAGCGGCCAAGTTGATCAATCAATACAAAAATATCGAGGCGGTCTTTGATCATGCAGACGAACAGACGCCGAAACTTAAGCAGTCTCTGATTGAAAGTCGAGAGCGAGTGTTGCGCAATGCAAAGTTGATGAAATTGCGTCGCGACGCACCCGTAGATATCGATATCCACGCTTTGTCACCGAAGCCAAATATGCTCGCCGTAAAGCAGATCCTCGCGCTATTTGAATTTAAATCGATGTTCGCACGGTTCGTCGAGGCGACCAAGCATTTTGCAGGGATCGATTTGATAGCTGGTGATTCTGGTGCGACGAAAGACGATGATACCGAAGGTGTCAGGTCGGCAATCGTCGCGGTGACAAATAAATGTCAATCAGTCAAAGACGCGATTGCCGCATTAAACAAGAATGCAACAACCGATCTCGCAGGAGCTTGGTTGGGTGACCCTGGCAGATCAGAGTTGGCTGGTCTCGCAGTTGTCCAAGACGCAAAGAGTTCGACCGTGTGTTGGATTCCGACTCACTTACTGACATCGCCCGAGGTCAAAAAGATTCTGACCGGAGCTTTCAAGTTTCGGGGGCACAACGTCAAGCCGTTGATGCGCAGTCTTTTGAATTTAGAAATTGATTTGGGGGACATGGTCCTGGATACTGCGATTGCGGCATATTTGCTTGACCCATCCGAGTCGAGATATGAAATCAAACAAGTTGTATCTCGTTACCTCGATGTCGAATTTGGTGCCTCTGATTCGAAGACTGGAGAAGGTCAACTAAATTTTGAATCACCTGATTCGGCGAGTGTCGCCAGCACCGTTGCCGCAACAGAGGCACTGGGTGTTGCGTTGGTTGCACAAACTTTGGTGGATGCTCTGGCCAGTCAAAAATTGACGAATTTGTATTCCGAGATCGAACACCCATTGGTGCGCGTGTTGGCGAAAATGGAGTTTCTCGGTGTGGCTGTCGACAAGCATCAACTCACCGAGATCAATAAGCGTTTGACGGCCGAATGTCTCGCGTTGACCAAACAATTGCATCAGGTTGCCAAGCAAGAGTTCAATTTGAATTCGCCTTTGCAATTGCGCAAGATTCTTTATGAGGACAAGAAACTCACTCCAGGCAAGAAGAACAAAACAGGACCGAGCACCGACGCTGCAACACTGGAAAAACTAAAAGATCAATGGCCCGAGTTCATCGAGCCGTTGCTCGAATATCGTGAGGTCGAGAAACTCAGGTCTACTTACGGTGAAGGCTTACTCAACGTCGTTGAGCAGGACAGCCGAATCCACGCCACTTTCAACCAGACTGTTGCGCGTACCGGGCGATTGAGTAGCGATCAACCGAACCTGCACAACATTCCGGTTCGTAGCGAACAGGGCAAGGTTTTTCGGTCTGCTTTCGTGCCGCGCCAGAACTGTCAATTTTTGGTCGCCGACTACAACCAAATCGAATTGCGTTGCATTGCGCATCTCGCCAACGATCCAGGACTGATTGATGCGTTCAACAAAAATATAGATATTCATAATCTGACAGCAGCGAATGTGTTTGGTGTAGCGACCGACAAAGTCACGAGCGAACAACGATCCAAGGCGAAAATGGTTTCGTATGGTCTGGCTTATGGCATGGAGGCCTATGGCTTGGCTCAAAGACTGGCGATCGGTGTCAGCGAAGCCAGCGAAATTCTGGAAGCATATTTTGCTGCGTTCCCGAGAGTGAAAAAGTACATGGATGAAACCGTCGAAGAGGCGCGAAAACGCGGGTACACCGAGACTCTTTTTGGTCGACGGCGATCAATCCCCGAATTGCAGAATACGAACTTCAGGGTGCGACAGATAGGCGAGCGTCAAGCCATGAACTCGGGCATTCAAGGCTTGGCTGCCGACATTTTTAAGGTTGCACTGGTGCGACTCGACCAGGCTCTTGAAGCCGGCGGTTTTGAGTCGCGGCTGGTGTTGCAAGTGCACGATGAGGTGATAGTTGAAGCGGTGATCGCGGAGAAAGACAAAGTCGAAGCTTTGGTGCGCAAGTCGATGGCGCAGGCGGCAGAACTGGCAGTAACCCTCGAGGTGAATCTCGCATGGGGCGACAGTTGGGCCGCGGCGAAAACCTGATATTCGAGCCGAAAAAACCGTGTCGCAGATAGGCTGAAGCGTCCTATCCACCTCTCCTATCCACCGAAAGTAATAACAGTGTCTACAACTCAATTGATGTCGAGTCCTGAAATGGGAACATTCGACGCAGAAGGCAATTACACCCCGCGCAAAGTTACTGAACGAGATGTCTCGTTCGTAGATTCAATCAACGAAACGATTGTTGAATTAAAAGAAGGAAAACTAGTGATCGGCACCGTCGTGCGAATTACTCGTGATGAAGTACTTGTCGAAATCGGCTACAAGACCGAGGGTGTGATTCTGAATCGTGAACTCTCGATGCGTCATGATGCCGACCCGAACACAATCGTTAAATTGGGCGAAAAGATCGAGACAGTGATTCTCACGCTTGAAGACAAAGAAGGTCGTTTGTTGCTCTCCAAGAAGCGAGCTCAGTACGAGCGCGCTTGGGGAGATATCGAAGCAATCAAAAAAGCGGATGGCACAGTCGAAGGACTCGTAATCGAAGCAGTCAAGGGTGGTCTTATCGTCGACATCGGTTTGCGCGGCTTTTTGCCGGCGTCACTCGTCGAATTGCGTCGTGTGCGTGACCTCGCACCATATCTTGGCCAGAGAATCACCGCAAAGATCCTCGAACTCGACCGTCAACGCAACAACGTCGTGCTGTCGCGCCGTGCATTGCTCGAAGAAAGTCAAAAGGGTACCCAGACAGATTTCCTCGAGAACATTGCAGTCGGCGAAGTTCGCACTGGTCGAATTTCAAGCGTCGTCGCGTTCGGTGCATTCGTCGATCTTGGCGGCATGGACGGTTTGATTCATGTGTCCGAACTTTCATGGAAGCATGTCGACAATCCGGGTGCGGTCGTGAAAATCGGTGATGAAGTTTCGGTGAAGGTGCTCGAAATTGATCGTGAACGCGATCGGATCAGTCTGTCGCTGAAGGCAACTCAGCAAGATCCATGGCAAGAGTTTGCGACCAGCCACCAAGTTGGGCAACTTGTTTATGGTCGTGTCACAAAACTTGTTCCATTTGGCGGTTTCGTGCAAGTTGGTGACGGAATCGAAGGTCTTGTTCATATTTCTGAAATGTCGACACACCACGTTGAAGCACCAGAGCAAGTAGTCACGCCCGGCGAAGAGCTGTGGGTAAAGATCATCGATCTTGACCTCGCCCGACGACGAATCAGTTTGTCGATCAAGCAGGCCGCCGAAGGTGGCGAGTTGGCCGAAGAGTATCGTGGCCAATTCCAAACCGATGAACAGGGCAACTGGGTGAGTGGCGATGATTCGACACGAGAGACGGCATGGGCCGAGTTTTTTGATCCAAACGGTGCACCTGTAGAAGAACCAAAAGCCCCAGAAGAACCAAGCGTTGGCTGAGTAAAAATCAACGGTTAGATACGGTGAGTATCTGATGATTTTGATTGGACTCACTGGTGGCATCGGCTCGGGTAAATCTGAAGTTTCGCGTTTGTTGGTCGCTCGCGGCGCCGTAGTAATCGACGCCGACTTGATTGTGCGCGAATTGCAGCAACCAGGCGCCGAGGTCTACAACAAGATGGTTGAGATTTTCGGCTCCGAAATTATCGCACCTGACAAATCTTTGGATCGTGCGGCGATCGCAGCGAAAGTGTTCAGCGACGAGAAACTGCTCAAGACGCTAAATGATCTGATCCATCCGACGGTGCGCCGAGTGATGAACGAACGAGTGGAGAGTTTTCGAAAAACAGACAAAGTGGTGGTACTCGACATCCCGTTGCTCGTCGAAAATCCGCGCGAAGGCTTGGATGGTGTGTTGGTCGTGGATCTGGATGTAGAAATCGCAGTATCTCGGTTGGTCGAGCAACGCAACATGAAGTTAGAAGACGCGCGGGCACGAGTTGCCAAGCAGGCGACGCGAGAACAGCGCTTGGCAATCGCCAACCATGTGATTGACAATTCAGGAGACAGGGACTCGTTGTTGAAAGAGATCGATACGGCATGGTCTTGGATTCACTCGTTGAAATGAGTGATCGCAAATTTGTAGTTGAGTCCCCGTTCAAGCCTGCGGGCGATCAACCCGAGGCGATTGCCAAACTGGCCGCCGGGGTAAAGCGTGGCGACCGTTTTCAGACACTCTTGGGCATCACGGGTTCTGGTAAATCGGCGACGATCGCCTGGACGATAGAACAAGTTCAGCGACCAACCCTGATCTTGGCGCCGAACAAATCATTGGCGGCACAATTGGCCCAAGAGATGCGCGAGTTCTTTCCGAATAATCGTGTTGAGTATTTTGTCAGTTACTACGACTACTACCAACCCGAGGCCTACATCGCCTCGAGCGACACATTTATTGAGAAAGATTCTTCGATCAACGATGAAATTGATCGTCTGCGCCACTCCGCGACCGCCGCGCTTTTGACGCGACGCGACACGATTGTCGTCGCATCGGTGAGTTGCATTTACGGCATGGGTGACCCTGGTGAATATCGGGGTCATCTGCTCGAGTTGCATGCAGGCGTCGACTATGACCAGCGCAGTATCTTGGCGCGTCTCGTCGATTTGCAGTACGACCGAAACGACATGACCCTTGGTCGTGGCAACTTTCGTGTGCGCGGCGACACGATCGAAGTTCATCCTGCTTATGAAGAAACGGTTACGCGTCTTGAGATGTTTGGTGACACCGTTGAGCGCATAAGCGTCGTTGATCCGGTCACGGGCGAGACACTTCGCGATTTGAGTGAAGTAGTCGTCTTTCCCGCGACGCATTATGTGGCAGGCGAAGAACGCATGCGTGTCGCCACCGAAAACATCGAACTAGAACTCGCGGAGCGATTGAAAGTCTTTGAATCGCAGAATAAATTGCTCGAGGCCCAACGAATCCGCATGCGCACGATGTTCGACCTCGAGATGATGAAGGAGGTGGGATATTGCAACGGCATCGAAAACTATTCGATGCATATTGATGGGCGTCAACCCGGTGAACCGCCGTTCACCCTGTTGGATTATTTCCCAAAAGATTTTTTGCTCGTAGTTGATGAAAGTCATGTTGCGATACCCCAGTTGCATGGGCAGTTTGCGGGCGACAGAAGTCGTAAACAGACTTTGGTCGAGCATGGATTCAGATTGCCGTCGGCGATGGACAATCGTCCGTTGCAATTTGAAGAGACGATGGAGCGCCTGAATCAGTGCATTTTTCTTTCTGCAACACCCGCAAAGTTCGAACTAGAACTCAGCGACCAAATTGTCGAACAAATCGTCCGGCCTACTGGTTTGATCGACCCAGAGGTGATCGTGCGCTCCACCAAGGGTCAAATCGATGATCTGATTGAAATGATCAAGGCCAAAACAGCTCGGGGGGACAGGACACTCGTGACGACCCTGACCAAAAAAATGTCCGAAGATCTTTCTGAATATTTGATCGAACAGGGTCTGCGCGTCAGGTATTTGCACTCGAATATCGACACGATCGAACGCATCGAGATATTGCGTGCTCTGCGCCTGGGCGAGTTTGATGTCTTGGTCGGCATCAATTTGTTGCGTGAAGGTCTAGACCTACCCGAGGTTTCGCTGGTCGCAATTTTGGACGCCGATAAGCAGGGCTTTTTGCGCAGTCAGACATCATTGATTCAAATGATCGGTCGTGCGGCACGAAATGTCGACGGTCAAGTGATTATGTATGCCGACAATCGCACGGCAGCAATGGACTATGCGATTTCCGAGACTGCACGGCGCAGAGAATTGCAGATCGCCTATAACACGAAGCACGACATCGATCCCCAAACCGTGCGCAAGGCGATCGGTGATATTTTGTCTGTATTGCGACCGAGCAATACGGCGCCGATGCCAGGTAAGGGCAGGCGCAAAGACCACGAACGCGACAAAGTCGTCCGCGAATTGCGGGCGCTGCCTGAAAGCGAGTTGGCGCGCTTGATAATGACGCTGGAAGAGGAAATGAATTTGGCGGCCGAAGAGTTGCGGTTTGAGTATGCCGCACGTCTCAGGGATGAAGTCAAGGAATTAAAGCGCGAATTAAGGGATGCCCATTAAGTTTTTGTAGCCTGCCTGTGATGGCAAATCAGATAATTGTCCGTGGTGCGCGAGAGCACAACCTCAAGAACGTCAGCGTCGAGTTGCCGCGCGACAAGTTGATCGTGCTGACAGGTCTGTCGGGTTCTGGTAAGTCGAGTCTCGCATTTGACACCATATATGCCGAAGGGCAAAGACGATATGTCGAATCTCTTAGTTCGTACGCCCGTCAGTTTTTGGGACAAATGGACAAGCCGGACGTCGATCACATAGACGGACTCTCTCCCGCGATTTCAATCGATCAAAAATCTTCTTCGCGCAACCCGCGCTCAACGGTTGGCACGATCACCGAGGTCTACGACTATCTGCGCCTGTTGTATGCGCGAATCGGGGTGCAGCACTGCTCTAAAGACATGACCAAACTGTCTCGTCAAACCCCACAACAAATAGTGGATCGAATCATGAAGTTCGACGAAGGTACACGATTTCAGATCCTCGCCCCCGTTGTGCGGGGGCGAAAAGGCGAGTATGACACCTTGCTGCAAGATTTGGCGGCGCAAGGGTTTTCGCGTGCGCGCGTCGACGGAGAAGCAGTTGACATCAACGAATTCTTGAAAAAAACGAATCGACTGGCAAAATATGAGCAGCACCAAATTGATATCGTCGTCGATCGTCTCGTTCGTCGAGACGGAATAACCAGACGATTGACCGATTCGTTAGAGACGGCTCTGAAGCTCGCCAATGGCGTGGCAGAAATTGAAATCGTGGACGGCGCCGAGCCGATTACATTCAGTCAGCACTTGGCTTGCCCGAAGTGCGGCACGAGCTATGAAGAACTTGCTCCGAGAAATTTTTCGTTCAACTCTCCATATGGTGCTTGTGAGACCTGCCTTGGTCTCGGCACGAAATATGAGGTGGATGTCGACTTGGTGGTGCCCGACCCAAATCTGAGTATCAATGACGGCGCGATTGCTCCGTGGCGGTCTGCGCACACGCAATATTTCACACGGATGCTCGAAGCGGTGGCTGATCGTTTTGATATCGACCTAGACAAAAAATGGTCGAAACTTTCGGCCAAGGCGCAAAAGATCGTGATGAATGGTGTCGACGACAACATGATGGTCAAATATCGCAATCGTTACGGTCGCACGCGCGAATACAGCACGTCATACGAGGGTGTGATTCCGTGGATAAAGCGGCGTCATGAAAGTGCGGAAAGCGACAACTCGCGGGAGCAGTTCGAGGGTTATATGCGCGAAGTACCGTGCCCATCTTGCAGTGGCGCGCGCTTGAAGCCGGCGTCCTTGGCTGTGCTCGTCGAGGGCAAACATATTTCTGAAGTTTGTGAGTTGTCGATTGGCGAGTCGGCCAAGTTTTTGGCCGCGCTCAAACTCTCTGACCGCGACGTGATGATTGCCGAGCGCATAACAAAAGAAATCAACGCACGGCTGGGTTTTTTGTTAGATGTCGGCCTCGATTACCTGACGCTGTCGCGAGCGGCAGCGACGCTTGCCGGTGGTGAGGCGCAACGAATTCGTTTGGCCAGCCAAATCGGGTCGGGTTTGGTTGGCACGCTCTATGTGCTTGATGAGCCAAGCATCGGGTTGCACCAGCGCGACAACCATCGACTGATCGAGACCTTGCAACGCTTGCGCGACCTGGGCAACCCGGTGATCGTCGTCGAACACGATGAAGACACGATCAGATCAAGTGACTGGCTCGTAGATATCGGTCCCGGTGCAGGCGAGCATGGCGGACAAGTCGTCTATAGCGGGCCAGTCAAGGGTGTGCTCAAGGTGAAAAGTTCTATCACTGGTCAGTATCTCTCGGGCGAACGAAGTGTCGAGACGCCGGCGATGCGCAGGCAACCTGGCAAAGAGTTCTTGAATATTCGCGGCGCACGGGAGCACAATCTGAAAAATCTCAACGTGAAAATTCCGCTTGGGTGCTTCGTCGCCGTTACTGGCGTTTCTGGCAGCGGCAAGAGCACCTTGATCCGCGATATTTTGCTGCCATCGCTGATGCAAAAGATCTATAAATCAAAAGATGCACCGGGGCGTCATACGGGTGTGGACGGCGTGGCGCATCTGGACAAGGTAATCGACATGGACCAATCTCCGATTGGTCGCACGCCTCGCTCGAACCCCGCCACTTACACGGGCGTGTTCGACGACATTCGCAAACTTTTCGCGTCAACCCCCGAGGCAAAAGTTCGGGGCTACATGCCGGGACGTTTTAGCTTCAACGTGCCAGGTGGCCGGTGCGAGGCATGTTCGGGTGATGGAACGATCAAAATCGAGATGCATTTTTTGCCAGATGTTTATGTGCCATGTGAGGTCTGCAAGGGTGGTCGCTACAACCGTGACACGCTGGACATCACTTTCAAGGGCAAAAATATCGCCGAAATGCTGGACATGCCGATCTCGGACGCCGTCGATTTCTTCGCCAATCAACCCCGAATCGCCCGTCATATGCAAACTTTCGTCGACGTCGGACTTGGTTATGTGCGACTCGGGCAGTCGGCACCCACCTTGTCCGGTGGCGAAGCACAACGAGTGAAGCTTGCCAGTGAATTGTCGAAACGCAGCACCGGGCGAACAATTTATTTGCTGGATGAACCAACTACCGGTCTGCACTTCGAAGACGTGCGCCGGTTGCTGATCGTCTTGGCAAGGCTCGTCGACTCTGGCAACACTGTTTTGGTGATTGAGCATAATTTGGACGTGATCAAATCAGCAGATTGGGTTATCGACCTCGGACCCGAAGGTGGCAGTGGTGGTGGAGAGGTGATTGCCGAAGGCACGCCAGAGTCGGTGGCAAAAGTTTCGGCGTCGCACACCGGCAAATATTTGGCGCAGATTCTTAAATCCAACAAGCCAACTACCAAGTCAACCAAAAAGTAGGTCCAAGAAGATATGCAGCGTCCGGCTGGTGTCATACCTGAAACACCGGGCTCGTATCAATTCAAAGATGCGGCTGGACGGGTGATCTATGTTGGCAAGGCCAATAATTTGCGTGCACGGGTCAACAGTTATTTCGCCAAATCTGACACTCTGCACCCTCGCACGAGCAACATGGTCGAGGCTGCACACAGCGTCGAATGGATAGAGGTGCGCAATGAGGTCGAGGCACTGATTCTTGAGCACAGCCTGATCAATCGGTATTCGCCGCGGTTCAATATTCGACTCAGGGACGACAAAAGTTATCCGTTTTTGGCGGTGACGATCGATGAGCAGTGGCCACGGGCAATGGTGATGCGAGGACGCAAGCGTAAAGGCACTCGCTATTTTGGTCCGTACCCACATCCTTGGGCGATACACGAGACGCTTGATCTTCTGCTGAAGACATTCCCGATACGCACCTGCTCGCCGGCGACGTTCAAGCAACATGAAAGACTCGGTCGTCCGTGTCTGTTGTTTCATATTGAGAAATGCTCGGGACCGTGCGTCGGCTCGGTGCAACCCGAGAAGTATGCCGAATTAGTGCACGATTTTTTGCAGGTGATGGATGGCGAGAGCGAAGTTGTCGTCTCGCGACTTGAGCGGCAAATGTCCGAAAGTTCGCAATCGCAAGAGTTCGAGCGCGCAGCCAAGTTTCGCGACCAACTAGAAGCGATCAAATTGGCCCTTGAACGCCAGCAGATGGTTGGCGAACGAGATGAAGATTTGGATGTGATTGGTATCGCCGAAGACGAGTTTGAGGCTGCCGTGCAGGTGTTTTTTGTGCGCAAAGGTCGGGTTGTCGGACGCAAAGGTTTCATCGTTGACAAGGTCGAAGACGTAACGTCGGCTCGCTTGTCCGCTTTGATCGTTGAGCGACTTTACGACGAATCACCGATTTTGGGCATACCGAAAATAGTGATCGTGCCCAGTGAACCCGAGCAAGCAGAAGTTTTGGAAACTTGGCTGACCCAGTTGAGAAGCTCAAAAGTTGAGATTCGGGTTCCACATCGTGGCGACAAGCGAGAGTTGCATGAACTGGTAACTCAAAATGCCAAACAAGAACTGAATCGCCACAGACTGCGTCGTGCGTCGGACCACACTGCTCGGTCTCGGGCGTTGACCGAGTTGCAAGATTTGCTCGGACTACCCGAGGTGCCACTGCGCATCGAGTGCTACGACATGGCGCATCTGCAGGGCACAGATTATGTCGGGTCGATGGTCGTGCTCGAAGATGGCTTGCCGATGAAGCGCGACTATCGGAGATTCAAGATTAAAAGTGGCCAAGGCAACGACGACTATGCGGCGATGCGCGAGGTGCTGACTCGGCGTCTCACTGCCTATATAAAGGAGAGAGACCAACCAGTGAGCGAGCGTGGCGATCGGCCGGGCAAATTCTCGTATGCGCCGCAGTTGCTGTTGGTGGACGGCGGTAAAGGCCAGTTGGGCGTGGCCGAGCAAGTCGTGCGCGAACTTGGGTTGGAGCACGAGATACCAGTCGCATCGTTGGCCAAGAAACTCGAGGAAGTGTTCATACCGGGCAACAGTCAACCAGTCGAGATACCGCGTGGAAGTGATGCGCTGTTTATGTTGCAAGTAATTCGCGATGAGGCCCATCGATTCGCCAATAGATTTCATCGCGAGTTGCGCGCCAAGCGCATGACTAAGAGCGACCTCGAGGGAATCAAGGGTCTTGGTGAAGTGCGCGCCAGAAAGTTGATCGCCGCTCTCGGAGGTGTGAACCAGGTAAAACAGGCGACTCGTGAAGAATTGGCTGAATTGAAGTGGTTGCCAAGCAACACGGCAGATGCCATCTATGAGCAGTTTCATTCAACGCCAAACAACACGCCGTAGATAGCCTGAAGATCAGTGGCTGACATCTTGTTGATCGCGGGTCTTTCTGGGGCCGGGCGTTCGCAGGCTGCCGATGATCTCGAAGATTTGGGCTGGTTCGTAGTCGACAACATGCCAACCGAATTGATCGACAAGGTCGTCGAAATCGCCGCCGTAGGCGAGGCATTAGCCAAACTGGCGCTCGTCGTGAGCACGCCTTCAGCGCAACTTGATGTAATCGATGTGTTGAAGCGACTCCGTCTTTCTGGTCACCGCGTGCGAATGTTGTTTCTCGATGCGACCGTCGCCGAGTTGGTCAAACGTTATGGAGCGACACGACGCAAGCATCCACTTGCTGAGGGCAATTCAGGTGTCGAACAGGCGATTTCAAAAGAGCGCTCACTTCTCGAATCTGTCAAAGCCGAGGCAGATCTGGTGATCGATACGACCAATTTGACGATCCACCAGTTGAAGTCACAACTCGGTGAGCTGTTTACCGAAGATGGTGTGCTCGATTCGATACAAGTTTCAATAGTTTCATTCGGCTACAAGCACGGATTACCACTTGATGTAGATCTTGTTTTTGATGTGCGTTTTCTGCCCAACCCGCATTGGGACGAGAACTTGCGACCAATGTCAGGCTTGGATCAACCGGTTCGCGACTTCGTGATGACCCAGGATTTGTCGAGAGAATTTTTGACGCAACTGCAAAACATGCTGACGTTGCTATTGCCCGGCTACAAGCGGGAGGGGAAGAGTTACTTGACTGTTGCGATCGGATGCACGGGCGGGAGACATCGATCAGTTGTAATTGCAGAGCAAGTAAAACAGTGGTTGATTCAGAACTCTCATAATCCACGCACAACACATCGAGACATTTCTCGCTAAATCACTGATCCGACTAAGATTTCGCCCATGACCATTCGAGTAGGCAT
>SXGQ01791360.1_pt1 | contig 17798 bp, 7 predicted proteins | sample 3178371 | NCBI WGS metagenome assembly SXGQ01 (sample SAMN11356859, study PRJNA531348) | freshwater metagenome | isolation source: freshwater sample F1-20 | place: China: Fuxian Lake, Yuxi | collected 2017-12-25 | reverse complement strand
TGGCACTGGCCACCGCCCCGTCGGGAGCCGGCGCGTCGCTTCCCGCAGAAGCACCACCATCACCACCGGATGACGAACCGCCACCCCCACCACACGCAGCGAGCATGACGAGACAAAAAGTGAGTCCAACTGCCGTGAGCCAACGGCGCGACCCAACAGTCATGACCGTATTTTATGGCAGAAGTGGTGACTATTTCACGTCGCGACCCACACTTTGATTGGACTGAGGCCCTGTTGTTTCTCCTACTGTGCAAAGAAATTCCCCGCGACACAGGTGCCGAGCTGCGCCCCCGCCTCGATGCTGAATGCGTAGTGGATTCCGCCCAAGACACGCGACTGACCGGCCTCGTCGGCGGCCGCGCGGAATGAGGCGAACAAACGAGGCTCGATCTCGAACTTCTTGCGCGAACCGGGTGCCAGACCCCAGCCGGGGTCGGTGAACGACCACTCCCCGATCGTCGACGTGAGAATCTCGGAAGCAACGCGTGAGATCGTCGAGTGTCCCGACGGGTACTCGGGGAACGCCGGCGTCGTGAGGTACGAGTTCCATTCGGGGTCGGTGCGTGCGACAACCGTGACGGGACGTTCGACCGACCATCTGTATTTTTCGCGCCAATTCGCAATGACGCCATCGGCCAATGCCATCGTCATCGCGCCGAAGAGCCCAATCATCTCGGTTGCCGGCAACGAAGTCGCCTCGGCGGCGCGTGCAGCGATCTCGACCCAGTGGCCCGATGGCGTACTGCTGCGTCCCCGGCTGTCATCCCAGAAGCGGGCAATCATCTTTTGTTCGTCTGTCAACGACGCGACGACATCAGCGACTTCGGTCGCGGCCTCACCGAAGGGATTTGCTGCGTCATTCGAACGTGGTGGCGCCGGCAAACTGCACGTCGTCGTCGACGGTAGGTACGTGCGCAACGTTCCCCATCCCGGGTCGATCGCACCCTGGAACGACGGCGGTGTCGGAGCCCACGCGCCCGCCGCTTCGGGCGCGGTGTACTTCACCTTCAGCGCCTCATCTAAGCCGTCGCCTTTCGCACGTGCCAAGACGGCCGCGACGGCTGACGCACCCCGCGCGATGCTCGCCCGCACATCGGTACCTTCCGGGGCGCTTGCCAAGAGTCCGGACAGCCATTTGTCGCGCAGTTCGGCATAGGTGGTGCGGTCGAGTTGTGTCGGCATCAACTTGCGGACGGCCGTCGTTCCCGCCGCTACGGCGGCGATCGCATCGTCGAGTCCGGCCGGAGGATCGGGCAGTTCGACCGGTTCGTTGATGGACTGTGTGAATGCGACCTGCGCACCCGAGGCGGCCAACATCGAATAGCCGATGATTCCGTAGAGTCGGCTCGCGCGCGTGGGACCCTGGCGATTGCGGGCAATCAACGGTGCCAACTCGGTCAACACGCCCGACACCTCGGCGGTGCCGCGCGGCACCGCCGAATTAGCCCCGGCCGACGTGCGTGTTGCGACCACGCCGATCGTCACCAACAGCGCAACAATGCACAACCTCGTCGACCTCAACACGACGGTTCCGCCACTTCACCGTCGGGCATGGTCGTAATGCAGGTGAAAACCTCGGAGAAGTCACCGCCGGTCGCACCCGTGAAGTTGGCATCGGTGGCAAAAACATCGACCATGACCGCGCCTTCGAGAACCGTCTTGGTCGCCTTCGCGCTCGTCAACCGGGCGCGTGTGAGATTCGCATCGACGAACACCGCGTCATCCAATGCCGCACGCACCAGTGCCGCATCCGAGAGATCCGCTCCCGACAGGTCGGCACCGATCAGGTTCGCATCGGTGAGGTTCGTGCCCGCGAGGTTGGCTCCCGCGAGATTCGCCGAGCGCAAGTCGCTGCCCGACAGATCACGCCCGGAGAGATCGACGTTCGACAGGTCAGTGCCACGACACCTGGCGCGCGGTGCGGGCTCGCACACTGCGGATTCAACTGTCGGTAAGTCTGCCGGTTTGGTCACGCTTGGATCACCACCGCCACAACCCGCGAAGCCGTACACGAGCGCGACGACGGCAAGTGCCGTGCCGATGCGATGGTTCATGAGCCTGCCGCCGTCGTGCCGTCGGGTTCAACGACTTCAACTGTCGTGTTGCGTTCGACGTCGGTGAGAACGACAGTCTCGTCGCTGAGAGGAAAATACACCTCGATGCGATGCACGGGATCGGCTCCACCGCCGAGGCCGATGCGCATGAGAGACGTGTCCTGCGAGAGGTACGTACCCGTGGTGCCGACGAAATACTTCTTCGTCGGACTGTCGGGCGTTGGCATCACCGAGACGACCGCGCCAAGCGCGTCACGATTACTCCGGGTCCCAACCACCCGGACGTCGACATACCGACCAACGACGGGTGTGACGTTGTGAAAGAACACAGGGGTCTCGGCATCGCGAGTGACCAACAGGTCCATGCGGCCATCGTTGTCGGCATCAAACACAACGGTCGCCTTGGTTGGCTTGGTTTCGACGACACCGACACGCGCAGCAACTTCGTCGTATGTGTCGGTCCCGTCGTTACGCCAATAGACGATGGGGTCCTTCGCGTGGCATCCAGCCGGGTTCGTCCACGGTTCGTCGATACCAGCAGCCTGGACGAGATCACGTGACCCTGTATTGGTGGCGTCGATATAGCTGGCTCCCCACCCCCAACCGCCGTCGCGTACGCCGGCGCGGTCGGTGATGTCATCGAAAATCCGCCCTTCACCGTACAGATAGAGCCTGTTTCCAGTGCCTTCCAGCCCGCTGTCATCGGCACAGTCCGACAACGACTTGATCGACGTGAGGAAAACCGTCGGTTTTTGGTCGTCCCCATGGAATCCGACCGCCAAACCCATGCCGTTTTCTTCCCCTCCGAGGCCCGACTCGTAGGTGGTGTTCTCGAAGGTGCCGTCACCGTTGTTCCAAAAAAACTTCGATGTATTGAAGTCGGCGACGACCGCAAGGTCGGGATAACGGTCGCCGTCGAAGTCGGTGAAGATCGAACTGAACGTCCATGTCGTGTCGATCACCGAGTCGACACGCACTCCGGCCGCCTCGGTCACGTCCTCGAAGACCCCGGGCCTGCCTTCAGCACCCAGATTACGGAACAGTCGCGAGTGCGACGGAACCCCGAGTTTGGCCACGATCGACGATTGCCATTCGTTCACGTGCATGTCGATCCAACCGTCCAGGTCGTAGTCGCCGAATGAGACACCCTGCCCCGCGTGCGGTTCGCCGTCCACCATGCCGACCCCGCGGGCAACGGCCTCTTCCGCGAACTTCCCCGTGCCGTCATTGACCAACAGATACATCTGTCGGGATGCGATTCCCGTGAGCACCACGTCCTTGTCGCCGTCGTTGTCGATGTCGGCATAACCGACGCCATTCGTTGCGCCGTCGACGAGGTCGAGCCCCGAGCCCTCGCTCGATTCGACGAACTTCGGTTCACCCGGCGTGCTCTCGTTGAGATAGAGCAGCGGGTGTCCGGTGAGGCGTGTGAAGACGACGTCGTCGTCACCATCAGCATCGACGTCGACCGCGGCGGCGCCCGATGTCATGCGTTCGGGCACGCACTGGTTGAAACGCAGACCGGAGGCAACTCCGGCTTCTTTGGTGTCGGGAAACAGTGGCTTGAGGTTCGACTCACTGAAGAGGCAATTCGCAGTGTCGTTGCGTACGCCCTGGGAGTCGACGAAGTCAACCTGCGCACCTTTTTCGACGAAGGTGGGCAAGGCGTCAGGAACGACCGATTCGAGCGATTCGCCGCCGGCAATAGAACAGCCGAGCGCGGCTGCCGACGCCAGCACCAGAAGTGCGGGCCCCGACAGCCGCGCTGTGCGACTACCTGTGTGGGTTCGGATCACCGGATGCCGTAGCGGCGCCCGTCATATACGACCCAGATGCTCGTTGGATTGATCGAGAAGCCGAGACCCAGCGACGCCCAGTTGGCCCAACCGGACCAACCAGCGTTCCACCAACACCTCGGCCTCCAGGCGCGGCAACCCGCGTCTATCCAGTAGTACGAGCCTTGGAGGTTGACCGAACCCGATGCCGTGAACGAGACGTACGGCGACCAGCTGTAGACACGCAGCGTCGCATTGACACTGGCCGTGAGGCGCAGCCTGACGACAGCGAGGTGAATCTCGCCCGAATCCCAATAGAACCCGGAGGTGACAGAGAAGTCAAAATTGCCATTTCTGTCGATGTTGCCCGAGAACCAGAAGCCGATGCCTGCGGTCGCGAAGTATCCGGAGATACTGAAGTAGGTGCCACCGCGATAACGCTGGCCGTTCGAGTAGGCGACGTTACCCATCTTCAGGGTGCCACCCGCGTTCACGATGCCGAGCGAGACATTGACTCCGATGCTCGCATCGAACGTGCCGTCGGCATTGATGGCGATCGAACCGCTACCCGAGATACCCGGCACCTGCAGCGACACCGACGCAGACATTCCTTCCCTGCCGGGTTCATTCGAGATGCTGAACGTACCGCTGGCTGCAACACCCCCGGCCGACAACGAGGCGTTGCCCGTCATCGTGAAGCGGAAGGCGTTGTTGACTCGCGAGAAGTTGCCGCTGAAGCCGACGTTGACCGCACCCAGAACCTGAATGTTGGTCGACAGAGCAAAGGCCCAGTTGGCTCCCGATTTGCTGCCGCTCACGCTGACGGCCGCGCTGAACCCGACGAGGTTCAGGTTGCCGCTGCCGTTGAACCGGAAGTTGCCGTCGGTGCCGAAGTCACCACTGACGCTGAGGTTGCCACCGATGTTGCCCGAGCCGATCACAAATGACGCGTTGAAGCGCGCGTAAGCGACGCCGCTCGCGCGGCCCACGAGCACCGAACCACCGGCGGCAAATCCACCGAGGTTGATGCTGATGTTGTCGGCTCCGACGCGGAAGTCACCGGCCGCCGCCGTGACGGTTTGTCCGTCGCGGTTGACGATGGTGATACCCGCACCAGCGGCCCAGACGACCTGACCGGTGAGTTGCGCACTGAAGACGCCGCCCACGGCAATGGTGCCGGTGATCTTGACCTGGTTCTTGTCGACGACACCCGTAACACGACCGAAGTCGTAGCCAGCAACGGAACCCGTCGCATCGAATGCGAGAGTCGGGAACTGACCGTCCTTGTAGTCGATCGAGAAGGTGCCATCGATCTTGACGACGCTCGCAATCGTCCGGACTGCGCGGATGTTCGCCTTCAGCGTCTGCAACTTGAAGTTCGACATCGACATCGCGAAGTCGACCTGCGTGACGGAACCGAGGAAGTTGAAGTCACCGAGTGCCTGGACCTCGGCGAAGCCGTTCTTCGGGCGCACGTTCACACGCACGGCCGCCGAGCGGATCTCGAGGAAACCGGGGACGATGCTCAGGTTGTCGACACTGCCCGTGAGGTCGACCCACGGACCATCGGTGACGTTGTAACCGATGTTGCCCTTCACCGCGACCTTCGTGATGCCGATCGTGATTCCACCCGAAAAGGCGACGAACGACTCGGTCGGCGAAACCTTGATCTGCAACTTGGTCTCGTCGACTTGCACGCCGCCGGCTTTGAAAGCACCGATTGTGAGGCTCGCATCGAGCGAGAACGGATTGGTGCCGATCTTCGCGCGAACGTCGACCGGAGTGCCGAGCACCGTGCCCGAGAAGCCGACCGAAATGCCCGGATCAAGGACCTGGTTGCCGATCTGGCAACCAAGCGGCGCGATGGTGAGGTCCATGAACGTCGAGGTCAGGACCCCGCTGCCCACGTTGATTACCTTGGCCGTGCCATTCGAAATGGTTCGACCGTCACTGCCGAGTGTGCCTGCCTTGAACTGGAAGCAGGGTTTGGTCACGTCGATGTTCGCCATCAGACGAACCGCAACACCGGCTTCCATGCCGAGCGGCTTCTTCCACGCATCAGGCAGCTGAGCGGTTGCCGCAAGGCCGAGAGTCGGCAGCGGGAACGGCGTGGTTGCAAAGTTGATGCCAACCTGGATTGCGGCGTCGGACAGCGTGAGTCCGCTGATTCCGAACGCGTTCTTCCACTCGTAGGGCTTGCCCGTCGTCGTGTCGATGCCGAGGCTGAGTGCCATCGAAATTGCGGTGGTCGAGACCGTGCCGCGCACTTCGAGCGGGATCGGAGCCTGGCCCGAACCGGTGATGAATTCGATGTTGCCGATGAGGCTCATCGACGGGGTCGGGCTGCCACCGATTTCGACGCCGAAACCGGCGAAGCGCATCGACAGCGAGCTCGTCTGGAAGAGGAACCAATTCGACGGGGTCGGCAACATGATCTTGAGGGTCGGCAACTTGCCGCCCGCCAGGCCCGCCAGCGGCACCGTCACCGGCACCACGTTCAGACTCGGCTGCTTCACCATGTCCTTCAACCACTGCGGAACCTTGAAGCCCGCGAGGAGCGTCGGATTGTTGAGCGGAATGTCGACCTTGCCGAGGTTCGGCGCATTGGGCAACGTCACCTGGACCGCGTTGTACGTTGCAAACGCGAACGATGCGTTGGTGAGTGTCGGACCGCCGGGGATCGGCGTCCAGTCGCTCATGCCACCCGAGACGATCACGCCCTGGGCCGAGAACACAGCCGACATCGACAGGGTCGTGCCGAGAATGTCGGCGCTGCCAGAAACGCTGGCGGACAGACCGCCCACCGTCGCGTATGCAACGGCGAGCGTCGGAGCCTTGATCGTGACACCGGTGGTGACCGGAATGTCAGCGAACACGGCCTTCAATTCGGACCTGTCCTTCGCAAACGTTCCCGTCAGGGTTGCCGGAGCCGTGTAACCCTGACCGACGTTCACCGACACCTTGCCGGTTGCGGTGAAGGCGAGCACGCAACTCGCACCGACCTGGCATGTCGCCGAAATGGCGGCGCCGGGTTCGCTGATCTTCACGCCGGGGCCGGCAGCGGAGCCGACCGGATACCAGTCACTGATGCCCTTGAACGCGAGGCTGAACGTGCGGGTCTGACCCGAACGTGCCATCGTGCCCGTCAGGTTGCCGAGCGGCAGGGTGAACCCCGCGAACGGCGACCACGACGTCGAACCACCCGACGGCTTGACCGTCACGGCGAACGAGTAGTCAGTGGACGACTTGTAGTTCAGGTTGAAGCCGAGCGTGATCGGAGTCGACGGAGTCGAGATTTCGATGTCACCCGTGCCGGTTGCCTGAACCGTACCGGTGGTGTTGTTCAAGTTGAGGTCGAGCGCCTTCACCTTGACACCATCGACGACGGTGAGCGGCTGCTTCACCTTCGCCGTGATGTTGTAGGTGAGGTTCTTGCCCGTTCCTTCACGCGAGAACGAACCACTGAGGTCGGTTGCGTCCGAGCTGTACGAAGCGGTCAGCGAGAACGCACCGGTCGCAAGGGTCATGCTGCCCTCGACCTTGACCGCACCGAACGTGAGGCTGGTGCTACCCGAGAGTTGCTTCACAACGTCGGGAGTCGGCATCGCCAACACGAGGCGCGGGGCGCCGGCGGGCAGGCTGATGGCCGGCAACGATGGGAAGCTCGGAACCTTCGGCGTCCAGCTGATGTTGCTGGGAGCTCGCAGCGCCCACGCGAACTGGCCACCGTCGAAGCCGATGTCGGAGCCCGGGAAGTTGAACTTCGGGAAGTCTCCGGTGAGGAGGACACCCGAGGAGTTGAACGTGACCGCCGCGTTCAGGTTCGCGCCGAACAGCGAGAACGTTCCCGACAACGTGGCCGAAGCCTTGGCGGTGCTGGTCTTGGGCGGAATCGTCAGGCTGAATGTCGGAGCGAGCAACTTGATGTCGGCATTGAACGCGAGGTCGTTGAACTTCGCGCTGAAGGCGAAGCCCTTGTCGTCGAGTTTGCCGCTGATCGTCGCCGAGTTCAGACCCGATATACCGAGGTCGAAGCCGAGCGTGCCCGACAGATCGAACGCCGGCACGCACTTGGCACCCGTGTTGCAGGTGACCGATGCCTTGGCCGACACGTTGGTGACGCTGAGGCCACTGACAGGCTTCCACGGACCGGCAGTCGACAGGCCGACGTCGAGGACGCTGCCCGTCGCGGTGCGCTTGAACGTACCGCTGGCCTGTCCGAGGCTGAGTGCCTCGCCACCGGCAACTGCGAACGACGGAGCATTCGCACCGGCCGACACTGTCACGGTGAAGTCGGTTGCCGAGTTGTAGGTGACCGCACCCGCAACCGTGACGACCGTTGCGTCGGGCAGCTTCACGTCGACCGAGCCGTTGCCGGTGAACGTCACCGGTCCGCCTGCGGTTTCATTGCCGAACTTCACGTCGAGCGTGGTGATCGACACCGAGTCGGTGAGAGCGATCGCCTTCTTCACCTTGCCGGTGAGGTTGTACTTGAACGGATCACCGGTCTTCTCGCGGCTGATTGCGCCGGCCAGATCGATGGTGTCGTTCGACAGCGACGCGGCAAGGCTGAACTTGCCGGTCGAGAAGTCGACTTCACCGTCGAGTGCAATGTCGCCGACGTTGGCAACCGTTGCCGAAGCCAGACCCTTGATTTGGTCAGGCAGTGCGATTGCCATGTTGAGGCGCGGCACCTTCGGTGTCAGGTTGACCGACTTGATGTTCGGCAACGACGGCACCTTCGGGGTGATGGTGATCGGACCCGACGACCAGCTCAGCTGACCGGGCTTCCACACCGGGCCACTGGCGCCGAACGGCGCAAGCTCCGGCAGGTCGGCGGTCAAGAGAACACCGGTCTTCGAGAACGCCGCCGATGCAGTGACGGTCTTTTCGAACACCGTCATCGACCCGGCGAGCGTGACCGTGGTGGCGGCGTTGGCCGCACCGATATTGGTCGAATCGATCGACAGCGAAGCCGAGTTGATGTCGAGACCCGCGACGAGCGGAATCTTGTTGAGCGATGCCTTCAGCGATGCGGTCTTGGCGGTGATGTCGACCGCACCCGTGATCTTGCCGGTGGTCGATGTCGACCCAAGGGTGACTTCGGCACCCGAATCAAGGTTGACCTTCACGTCGCAGGCGCCCGTTGCGGGACACTGCGCCGTTGCCTTGATCGTGGGTGCAACGAACTTGAGACCGCTGAACGGCGAGACGTCGCCGCCCACCACGGTTACGTCGATGGTCTTCGCGCCGTCCTTGGCAACGTACGAACCCGATGCCGAGGCGAGCGGGATCGAGATGTCCTTGCCCGGGCTCCACTTGCCACCCTCTGTCGCCGCAGTCACGGCGAAGGAGTGATTGTTGGCATCGGTGTAGTTGAGGTCGGCCTTCACGGTCAGTGCCGTGTCACCCGAACCAATCGTCATCGTGCCGGCACCCGAGATCGCGCCGCCCTTGTCGTACGAGGCCGACAGCGCGGTGATCTTCACGTTCGAGGTGAGCGCAATTTCACCGGTGAGCGAGCCCTTGAGCGACAGTGCGACGTCGGAGGTCGGCGTTTCCTTCTTCACCGAACCGGCGAAGTCGATCGTCGATCCGAACAGTTCGAATCCGTTCGCGAGAGATGCGTCGAGTGCGAACGTTCCGTTCGTGGCGACGGCACCTGCGATGCGAGCAGTCGGCTTCTTGCCGTTCTTTTCGGGGCCCGTTGCCGTGGCCTCAAGGCTGACAGCCTTGCCACCCTCGGCATCGACACTGAAGGTCAACGTCGCCGACGGGGTCCAACCAGCGGGAAGCTTGAGGAACGGCATCGAGCCGGACTCGATCTTGCCTTCGAACGCGCCGATCGCAACCGATGCGCGAGAGAACGGAATGAACAGACCGACCGGGTCGGACGCACCGATCGAGAACGCGGGCGAACCCCATGCCTCGGGACCGGTGAAGGTTGCCGAACGGATCGTCAGACCTGCTGCGCTGACCGAACCCGACGCACCGGACACCGTGAGGTAGCCGGCGAGCGAGAAGCCCGCGTTAGAGAACGACACCTTCGACTTATCGGTACAGGTCGCGGAGTTCACCGCGAACTGCGAGAGGTTCAAACTGCCGAGGCCGATCGAGTTGATCGTGGCGTCGAGCTTCGAGAGTGTGTTCGTCGAGATCGCCTCGACGAAGTCACACAACGGAGTCGGCGCGCCACTCGGCGACATCTGAAGAGTGATCTGGTCGGTCGCAACCGCGCCTGCGGCATCGGTGGCGGTGACCAGGATGACGGCAGTACCCACCGCAGCCGAGGCCGCGATCGACACCGCAGCGGTGTTCGCACCACTCAGCGTGAGTGCGGGACCCGACACCTGCGACCATGCGTAGGTGATCGCACCCGAACCGGCCGCGGTCGCGTTCAGCGTGAGCGCCTTGGCGGTGTCAACAGCAAGCGGACCCTCACCCTCGGTGATCGTCGCCGAGACGGTGGCCGTGCCACCCGTACCGACAACCACATTGACGAGATCAGTTGCCTTTTCACCACGCGAGTCGGTGGCCACGACACGCAATGTGATCGTGGTGTTCGCCGACGGTGCAGTGAACGACAGCGTTGCCGTATTCGTCGTCGCCGATGCGAGCACCGACGGGTTCGAGCCGGCGGCCTGCGACCAGGCGTAGGACACCGCGCCGACGCCCGCGGCAGCCGCGGTCACCGAAACAGCGGCACCCTGGGCAACGGTGACGGTGGAACCACCAAAGATGTTGGCGTTGACCGTGACGCCGGCGTTCGCCGACGTGAGAACGGATGTGTCACCCGCACCCGAGGTCGGAGCGGTCGCTGCGAATGCGCGCACGCTCGGACCCGACTGCTTGGGCACGCGACGCAGCACGGACGAACCGCTGCCACTCGACGCCTTGCCGGTAGGACCCTGCGCCGTCGGAAGTGGCTGCACACGCACCGAAGCGCGGGCCGTTGCGGAACTGCCGGCCCCATCGGTCGCGATCGCTTCGAACACGAGGGTCTCTTCCTTGGTGACCACCGGAGCGAGAAGCGTCGCCGTCGGGCCCGTCGACGGAGCGTTGTTCACCCACTTGGCTGTCGGAGCGACCGCCTTGCACTCGCCCTTCGACGCCTTCACATCGGCATCCGAGGTGCAGAGCTGCTTCCACGTGAACGCCGATCCGTCGGCGTTGCCGACCGTCGTGAGAAGAATCGTCGACGGAACGCGCTTGCCTGCCGCATCGACGATCTGGTCGACGATGACATCCGGCCCCTTGATTGCGAAACCGAGCGGTGCACGCAGGTCGATTTCCTGGCTCGACGTGCTACTCGTGGGTTCGCCGTAGATGTTCGAAACGATCGACGTCGCCTGCAACACCAATGTCTTGGCCTTCGGGTCACTCGACTGGTAGTCGACAGCAACCGACTTGGTCTCTTCACCGACCTTCAGCGGCAACTTGCGCGAACAGGCGATGAAGCCCTGCGCGATGAAGCCACCGACGACGGCGCATTTCCAGCCTTCGCCTGTCGCGCCCGTCAAGCGACCACCGCTCGTCTTGATGATGAGCGACTGCGCATTCGAATCCGCGGTGCCGTCGTTCTTCACGCTGAACTGCGCGACCGCCTTGCCGCCGGGACGCGGTCCCGCCGCTGCAGCAATAGCCGCACTGAGTGTCGGCTGCTGCTTCACGATCGTCACGCCCATGCCGTAACGCGCCACGGGAGCGGTCTTCACCGCGGGCAACGACGCGTACACCGGCCACTCGGGCTTGCCGGGCTTGGCCGACTTGGCGGCCTCGACGGTGAGATTGAGGATCGGCGTCTGTGCCTCGGGTGCGATTGCTGCTGCGAGCGTCAGCTCACAACGAATCGCTGCGCCCTTCTTGCCGGCGGCGACGACAGTCGTCGGCGTGGCGATTGCACCACCAACTGCGGTGAGCGACTCGGGCAACTGAACGGCCGGAGCGGTTCCCTGACCGGCCACGCAGGCCCACTGTCCGGGTGTCGCTTGAATCTGCTTCGAGTCAAGGTCTCCCTTGTAGTCGGCGGGCTTCGGAGCTGTCTTGCCGGAGAAGATTGCGAAGTCGGACACATACTGCTCGACCCGTACGACGGAGCCTGCCGCAATCGGTGCGGCACCGAGGTTCGACACGGCAATGCCGTAGCTGGCCTTCTTGCCGACGACCACTTCGGTGGCCGAGCCGTCGCTGACGGCCTGCGTCGCGCCCTTTGAATCGGCGCGTGTGAGGACAATGCCAGGCATCGCTGCAGGAGCAGGCTGAATCAGCAACGTCTGTCCGGAACGGTTGTTCTCGACCTTCGCAGGATCTTCGTTCTCGGCGGAGATTACGCTGACGACCTGAGCCGCGCCGGTTTCAGTGTCTTCGGTTGCCGTGAACTTGAAAGCAACTGTCTCTTCGGCGGTGTCGAACAGTTCCGCCTTCACACATTTGAAGGCCGTCGAACCCTCACCGGCTGCCGGGTCGGCAGCAGCCGACGCACACGTCCACCCGGGCGAGCCGTCGGCTGACGTTTCAATGGTGACGCCTTTGCGAACACCCACGGTGACGGCGACGTTCTGACCTATGCCATTGATCGAACGCACCTTCGCATCAACGAGGAGCGTGCCAGGAGCAACCATGCTGGTCTTGCCCTCGCGGGCGATGACCTTTGCGACGAGGTCGGGCTTCGGAGCCTCAATGATCTTTGTGCTGATCTCGGCGTAGCCCTCGAGTTGCGTTCCGTCGACCTGGACGCGACTGACCGAGTTGACCTTCCACGTAAACGGCTGAGCCGTCACCGCTGCAGTCTTCGACGTGCGACCTTCAATAATGAGCGGAGTGCTGAAGAAACTGGGTCGAATCTCGCCACCGGTGCGCGTGCAGCGCTTTGGCGCGGTGGGGTTGTCACACGTCCATCCGTTGCCGGAAATCTTCACGTCTGTGAGACCGACCTGCGACGGAAGGATGTCTGTGAAGATGATGTCACCCGAGAAAACCTGATCACACACCGGAAGGGTGCGCAGAACGATCTTGAAGCGACCTCCCGGGTAGGTGTTGCTCGACGCTTCGGAATCGACGTACACGCACGAACTGCGCCCAGTGTCTTCGGCCGGTGTCGCACCGGTTGTGTTGCGTGGCGCACCACCAACAGCGAGCGCAAACTCATTGTTTTCGGGAGCAACGTCACCCGCGAGTGACGCACGCACAAGGAAGTGCGGGACGGTTCGCGCCAGCGCCGAGATACCGGCGATGTCACGATTCTTCGCCAGTTCGTTGCTCTTCGTGTTGTACGCGTCATCGGAAACGAACAGTTCGGCATCGGGTGCGTAGTTGACGCGCAGGTCGGCGCGCACGACACCCGCGGTGGGAATGATGCCGCCCGCAATACCGCTGTCTGTCTTCTGCTTCAGCGTGCACGACGTTGCATTGCACTCCCAGCCCTGTTCACCGACGGCGGAAGTCTCGGTAAGAGTCGGTAGAACTTCAAGCACTTTCACTCCGCGCGGCAACTTCACGAGCGAGAATGAAACAGGCGATTCGAGTCCAGCAACGACATTGCCCATGTTCGACAGACGGACAATGATGACCGAGTTGAGGTCGGTGGTAACAACGCTCGTCTGACTGGCCGAAGCCATGACATCAGGCCCTGACTTCGTGGTGCCTGGCGTTGCCGGCGGCAGTGTTGCCGCCGGAGCCGTGGTCTCAGGAACAAGGTCGACATTGTCGGGCTTGACCCCACTGGGCAATGGCTCGAGCAACGTATTGCTAAGACCGGGGACGGTGGTCGGCGTAGCGCCGGTCGTCGCGACCGTCGTCGGTGTTGCGCCATCGATGGGTGTCGTGGTGGTCGTCGAATCAGCGGCCGGCGCACCGGTCGTCGTGGTCGACTCAGCAGCAGGAGCGGCCGTTGTCGTCGTCGAGTCGTTCGGGCTGCTCGCGCCGACCGGAGTGATGTCGACGATCGCAATACTGATTGCGGCCGATACCAATGCAAATTTCTTGAAGCTGTTCATGCTCATTTCGCACATCCTGTCGAGGCAAAGCCAGTCAGAGCCCGGGCATCACCCGAACTCGCGAATACGGGACGATAAGAGGGCGTGGCAATCGCCACCCTGTCGATAGCTGCGCGTTGGCGCACGAGGCTCGCCGTTTCGGCGTTTGCCCCCTTCAGCAACTTGGTTGCATCGGCGAGGAGGATCTTCGGTCCCCCGTTCTGGAGAGCCGACGTGCAATCGGCAACCGACCAGATCTGGTTCTTCCAACGCAGTTCACCGATACCAAGATCGGCATTGCGACACGTCGATGCGGTGTCGCCCGTGCAGTTCAGAACCCAGTCACGGATCGCGTTACCGGTCTTTTGCGCCTCAGCCGAAGCAGGGTCACCAATGAGAACTTCGAATCCCCAACCACTGCCCTGATACTGACCGACACCGACCGCAGTCGGGTCGAGACCGCGAACACCGGTAATACCCGACCCAGCAAGGTTGGCCGCGAGCAGGGCCTTCACGACTTTCTTTGCGGAGGCCGAGAGAAACGCACAGTTGTCGCACGGCTTGCCACTGACGGTCCAACGCAAAGTCAACGGCGTCGCAGAACCAATCCATTCGGCAGCACTCACGTTGAGAACACCGTCGGAGTCGGTCCTGTATGAGTTGCCGACGGCCTTTGCCGCATTCGTCGTGATCGATGCCTCGGTGGGAAGAGCGGGCCGCGGTGAACCCGCGACGTCGGTAGTAGCGAGGTAGGTCGGCTGATAGTTGCCCGGGTCCTTCACCTTCGTCACCTCTGGAACCGAAACAGGTGTCGTCTCGGGTGTCGATGCTGGTGTCGTCTCGGGCGTCGATGCTGGTGTCGTCTCAGGCGTCGTCTCAGGCGTCGTCTCAGGCGTCGTCTCAGGCGTCGAGTTGTTCGGCAAGGCCGCGTTCTTCACACGCGTCGATGCCGTGGTGTCTCCCGACGAATCGGATGAACCACCTCCGCACGCAGCCAACAGGAGCGAAGCCGCAACGGCTCCGGTCAAGAACATTCGTTTCCTCATGATGGATGTACCTCTCATTGCCCGGCCTCACAGTTGTCCTTGACCCACGTCTGCACGTTTGCCGACGCGGTGTTGGCTTCCGATGTTGCGAATTCCTCGATCAGCGAGTTGAACTTGTCCAGAGTCGGATCTCCCGCGATGGCTTCGGCCATGCTGCTGGCTGCCGTAGCAACCGCATCGGCGTCGGCCTTCACTTCGTCGGGAGCAACCGATGCCATCTCGGCGAGTGCCGTTGCGTTCGCCGACAACTTCTCTGCGATCGCCGCAGGATCATCGTCGGAAGAAATGTCGGCGCCACCTTGGTTGTCGAGCGCCGACTTGCAGAACGCAGCGAGCTTCACGGCGGGATCCTCCGCGACGGTGTCACTCGTTGCGTTCGTATCGGTTGTCTGCTCCGCAGTGTCGGACGTCGATGCATCGCTTGATTCCGAATCGGAACCACCGCACGCACCGAGTGCGAACATCCCCGCTACGCATAGGGACAGAAAAAATTTTCTTGACCGACGAACGCGCACCGCTACCCCCCTGAGACTCCGACATCGAGACGATACCTAGGGAAGGCAGTATTGCCCAGTCAGGTGACGCAACTTTCAATCGGTGTTTGTCGAGAGTTGGTTTGGGCGGTTGACGGGATGGTTGGGCTCAGCCCACCAGAGCCGCAAGACGGGTCTCGACCTCGGCCTCCGACGGTGCCCCGATCACAACTTCACGATCGCCCGACGCGTCCTGGAACACCCATGCGGGCTGGCCGGAGACCCCAAAAGAGGAAAAAATCGAGCCGTCGGGATCGCGGACGTTGGCGAAGGTCAGGCCGTGACGCGAAACAAACCCGTCGATCTCGTCCTGCGTTCCGTTCCAGCCGATTCCGACGACCTGGACCTTTCCGGCCCATTTCTTGCTGGCCGCCTCGACCGAGGGGGCTTCACCGTTGCAGGTGCCTCAATACGGCGCCCAGAACCAAAAAGCGACCGGCGAACCGTTGTAGCGGGAACCAAAGTCGCCCGCCTCGACGGTGCTCGAGGTGTCGGATGCCGTCGACGAGCCGCTCGATGCCGACTCGATCACGCTCGACCCGGCAATGCTCGACGCGGTAGTGCTCGACCCGGCGTCACTCTCCGCACACGAAGCGGCAACGACCAAAGCGGAGCCGAGAAGCAGAAGACGGAGCGTTCGCTTCACGACCCTCGACGATCCTGGAGCAGTGCCGTGACAACCTTGCCGTCAGCTTTGCCCTTGCTCGCCTTCATGATGGACCCAACGATAGCACCCGCTGCCTTTTCTTCGCCGGCGCAGTACTTCGCCCATGCATCGGGCTGCGCCGCGATCGCGTCGTCGACGAACCGTGCGATGGCGGACGTATCGAGCGCCTCGAAACCTTTCGACGACGCGATTGACGCAGGGTCTCCCCCACCCGCGGCGAGCATCTCGCCGAGAACGGTCTTTGCCTGTGTCGCGGTGAGCTTGCCCTCGCGCTCCATCACGGTGAGCGCGGCGAGATCCTTCGCGGGAAGTCGCGGTACGTCACCTTCATCCGCGAATGATTGCTGCACCCATACGAGTGCTCGTGCCGCCTCGCCACCCGCATCGACGACGGCCTTCACATAGTTGTCCTGTCCACGTTCGACGACGACGGACACCGCCTCGCCTTCGACGTCGGCGCCCGTGAGCGCCGCGAGCGCGATGCGCCGGGCGGCGGGCAACACCGGCAACGCCGCGCGCACCCGTTCGACCCATGCGGCATCCGGCGCGAGCGGCACGAGGTCGGGCTCGAGGAAGTAGCGATAGTCGTCGGCGTCTTCTTTCGTGCGCAGCGTGTGCGTGCGCCCGTCCGCATCGTCCCAGTGACGCGTCTCCTGGCGAATCGATCCGCCTGTTTCCAGGATGTCGACCTGACGGCGCGCCTCGTACTCGATTGCACGACCGAGCGATCGCACCGAGTTCACGTTCTTGATTTCACAGCGCGTACCGAGAGGATCGCCGTAGCGACGCACCGAGACGTTGGCGTCACAACGCATCGAGCCTTCTTCCATCTTCGCATCGCTTGCGCCGATGGCGACGAGAATCGCGCGCAGTTCGTTCACGTACTGGCGCGCCTGTTCCGGTGTGCGGATGTCGGGCCGTGAGACGATTTCGACGAGCGGAACTCCGGCACGGTTGAAGTCGATGAGCGAGTACTCGCTGCCGTGGATGCGGCCGCTGGTGCCACCGAAGTGGGTCGACTTGCCGGTGTCCTCTTCCAAATGCGCCCGCTCGACGTCGATTCGCACGTTGCCGGACAGCATGAGGTGGCCGTCGACATTCAGCGGCTGGTCGTACTGGCTGATCTGGTACGCCTTCGGCAGGTCGGGATAGAAGTAGTTCTTGCGGTGGAACGTGCACGGCTGCACCGTGCAGTTCAATGCGAGACCGATGCGCATTGCCAACTCGACCGCATGCTCGTTCAATACGGGGAGGGCCCCCGGCAGACCCAGCGTCACGGGGTCGATGTTGGTGTTGGGCTCGTCACCGAAACGGTTCGGCGACGCGCTGAACAACTTGGTCTTCGTTGCAAGTTCGACGTGCACTTCCAGGCCGACGACGAGTTCCCAGCCGTCGGGCAGGCCGTTGTCGAGTTTCTCGGTGGTGCTCATACCGCACGCTCGAGTTCTGCCGCGACACGGAACATCGTCGACTCGCCGAGGGTTGGTGCGAGCACCTGCACGCCGACCGGCATGCCGTCCTGGCCGGTGCCGAAGGGGACGCTCATCGCGGGGTGGCCGGCGAGGTTCGTCGGAATCGTGAAGATGTCACACAGATACATCGCGAGTGGGTCGTCGGTTTTGGAACCGAATCGGAACGCAACCGACGGCGAAGTGGGCGTGAGGATCACGTCGGCGTCGGTGTAGGCGCGTGCAAAGTCGTCGGCGATGAGGCGGCGCACCTTGAGTGCCTTGCCGTAGTAGGCGTCGT
>SXGQ01140129.1_pt1 | contig 17799 bp, 14 predicted proteins | sample 3178371 | NCBI WGS metagenome assembly SXGQ01 (sample SAMN11356859, study PRJNA531348) | freshwater metagenome | isolation source: freshwater sample F1-20 | place: China: Fuxian Lake, Yuxi | collected 2017-12-25 | reverse complement strand
GTGCTGATGTGTGGGATTATGATTGTAAAGGTTAGTATCCTTGGCGTCTTGGCGGTGGTAAAGGATTTAGGAAGCAAAGAATATTAACCGCGAAGACGCGAAGAGAAAAAAGAAGGCAGCACAAGAAGGTGCTGTTGCGACGAATTTTGTTTGATGCTGAATTTCCAGGGATAGTCAAACACTTTGGTATAAGTTGGCAAGATGATGCCAGCCTGAGGATGTGGGGATCAGCTTCGAGGCATTTTGTAATTGTTCACTGGCCAATTTTTCCCGCCCCAATCGTAAATATGCAAGTCCGCGATTAAAAAATGCGAATGGTTCATCTCCCAGCTTCTCCCAAAATTTTAAAGCTTTTGAGTGATCGCCCATGGTCCAATATGTCGCACCCATCTCATTATGGAATATATCGTTGTCCAATTGTTCCTTGATTGTGCTCAGAAGGCTATTTGCCTGGTCATGTTTTCCCGCGAGTCTATATATTCCAAGACTGATAAGCTGTTTTTGGAGGTTTCCCTTGGACCAACTTTCAATTTCAGGCAAAGGCAGGATGTTGGTCCAGCCTGATTCCTCGCTAATAAGCTTGGGAAGCTCCATGGGATTTCGAAGTGCTTGGGGAAAATGCCCACATGCGAAAGGAATTCCGAAAAGTGGAGGAAGGCTTGAAAGCATGGATTGCCAACCGGGAGGTGTGGGGATACTTGAGGAAGAAGCCGTTTTTATTTTAAGCGTTGGAAACACACTATCTTTCCAAGCTGGCACTGGGTCGATCCCCACATCCGAAATCGTGCCATGTGGAATAACGGTTTCAGAGCAAGATGGGGCAGCCAACCCCTGTTCAAAAAGGTTGATTTGTTGTTTTAAATGCGAGGAAAATAACTCACCTAAAGCATTGCTTGCCAATGGTTTACTGTCGTTGTTCATTTTAATCTCAAGGCTCTGGGGTCAATGCGATTCCAACATAAGAACGGTAAAAATCGTTTTGCTTGCGCATTAACCTCGAAGTCCCGCTTGTTTTAATAATTTGCTGGTGCTTTGATATGCCTCTACCACCCATTCGTGGATTTTTTCAGGTTCAGGGGAATATTCAAGTTCGATGCTAATCGCCCCCGGGATATTCAACTTTTTGATTTCATCAAGATATGGGGGAAAATCCACCACTCCTCTTCCGGGTGGAAGGTCGCCATGCACTTTGCCATCGCAATCGCTGATATGGACATGGATGGTTTTACCTTTGAGTTTTTTTAATTCGGAGGCTGGTGTGTGGGAAAGCAGCAGATGAGAGATATCAATGTTGGCTTGGACAGCGGGGTGGTTGACCTGGTCAAGAAAGCGAACCATGGATTCAACATTATGAACTAGCGAAAGTTTGAAAGGTTCCAGTTCGATCGCGATTTGCAGCCCAAGGTCCTGGGCGTATTTGCCTAGTTCACGGGTGTTATTAACCGCGGTGTCCCATTGTTCCCGAGGAGGGATGACTTGCTTTTCCCAGATGTATTCCCCGAGCACAAGCAAAAGGTTTTTGGCGCTGAATTCGTGACACATATCCAGGTATTTTTTGCAGCGTTCCATGTGGAAGCGTTGGACACTGGGATTAAAATCAATGAGGCCCGTGGCGACACATGCGACGCTGATGATGGGAAGGCCTGCTTTCTCGCATTCAGAGCGGATCAGCCTGCGCTCCTTGGCGTCAATGTCGAGTGGGTCCGCGAAAATGTCGATGCAGTCAAATCCGATTTCCTTGGTTTTTTGTATGCCAAAGGAGGTGGCTTTTCCCGCCTGCGCCCAAGCCGAGTTGATTAAACCGAGTTGCATGATGCCAATACATCCTGATTTCAAGGAGTTAAAACAAAGAACACAAAATCAACATAGCATGAACATTCGGAGGAGGCCAAGGGTTAAAATGTATAATGGCTTTGCAAAAACCAAGGGTTATTGGTTATAAGAGAATTTGACGGGTTCTTTTTTCGTGGAGATTTTGATTGTTTGGAATAGATCCCCAGGCATTACAGGCATTTGCCCTGTTTTTTGGCATGTTCATTGCCTCTGGAATGGGTGCTCCCATACCCGAGGAGGTGGCGATTGTATGTGCCGGCTTGTGGACCGCGCATCATCCGGAGTTTGGATTGTTGCGCTGGTTGATGCTTCCAACCTGTATTTTCGCGGTGGTCTTAAGCGATAGTATCTTATACACGGTTGGAAGATTCTATGGGAAAAGGCTGTTTAACCTGCCACTGATGCTTCGGTGGGTTCCACGGGAAACCCAGGGGCGTATCCTTGATAACTTTGAGAAATATGGCGTCAATATTCTTTTGTTTGGCAGGTTGGTACCCGGTGTGAGAATGCCTTTGTTTTTAACAGCGGGGCTGCTGAGGTTGAGTGTCGCCAGGTTCATGATCGCGGATGGGTTGGGTGCGGGCCTGGGTAATAGTTTCTTTTTTCTACTTGCGTTCTGGTTTGGTGAAAAGTTTCAGGAAGTCATTGAAAACGCGGAGGGCGCCCTGAAGAAATTGGGCCCAATCATCATCCTTGTTGGCTTGGTGGCGCTTGCCGCCTATCTTCTTTACAAGTTTTTGCGCAAGCCAGTGTCGGAGGGTGATCCGGAACAGGTTCCGATCATTGGTCATCAGGTTGCAACCCATATTCCGCATGCTGAAAAAAAGACACCTGTTGAAAACTTGTTCGGTGTCCCAGACCAGGAATTGGCTGCTGGAAAAACAGACACACCTGCATAGATCACTTGGCAATGGACACACCGTCAAGACGAAGCCCTTTTAGATAGGCTTGGTGCTGTTTTTCGAAATCCTGAAGGGGCATACCAATCAGTTTTTCAAAGCAGTCGATGGGATTTGCGCCATTTTTCAGCGCCTTTGTGTAATCATCAAGAACTTGCCTGCCTAGAATTTTTTGCTTGAATGCAAGATTGAATGCCAATGCCCAACTCGCATAGTACATTTTCTGGGAGGTCTCTTTTTCAGAAGGATGATAAACCAGAAAAAGTGCGGATTGCGCAGTCAGAAGGTCCTTTACACTGGGCAGGTTGTTCTGGTTCAAATGGAGTTTCACCGCTTCCAGCCTGGTCTTGTCGGCATGGCCTATTCGAAGTTCCCCAATTTCAAAAACAGCAGCTTCAAATATTTGGGCAAGCCCCTCGTTCAGCCAGACAGGTATCCCTCCTTCCCGGGTTTCGAAAACAGCCGAGGAAAGATAAGCGTGAAAAGCCTCATGGTAAAGTCTTTCAAAAAGTTTCCCACGCTCTTTCTTGACCATTTCCAGGTTGGCTTCATCGGCTTGCTTGATTTTTTTTCGGTTGTCGAGAAGGGCGGCATTAAGATCCGCGGGCACCTTGTTTTTATAAAGTTGTTTAAGGTCATTTTCCCTTTTTTGCAGGTCCTGCAATGCTTTGGCATGAAAGGCGCCTATTTCCTCCTGGGAATTACTTAACCTGTCGAGGTCGCTGCCACAGATCACTTGGTTTTTTTCAAGGTCGAAATATGCCGGGTTTTTGATGTTGATGCCCCGGGTCTTTAGAATGGAAAGATATTCCTCAACAGAATTGGTGAGAAGGATTGTGGTTGGTTTTATATTGGTTCGCCTGGGTGGAAGAGTTCTCGCATAGGCTGAGTAAACCTGCTCGAGTTGGATGGCTGCAAGCTGGGCCATTTCCGGTCGGGAGTTGGTTAAAAGTGTGAAATACTGGGATGTGTAGGAATAAGCATTTCCCTTATTGCTTGTGGGCCAGTCGGCTTTTTCAAGTTTCACATAGTCGATGGAATTTTTACCAGCGGGAGATTTTGGGTCGAGTGACCGCAGGGTATTGGCGAATCGTTCACGCTCTTTTGCAAGTGCCTCCAGCTTGGAAGCCAATTGATTTCGCTCAGATTCGGGTAGCCTGTCGATTTTTAAAATGGTCGATTTTTCAAAGTTTTCCGTGAAAATAAGGGTTGGAGAACCTGGTTTCCTCACGATACACTTGAAAACCACTTGGTTAGGGGATTCAGAAACCAGTAATCCTTTGAAGGGCAGGCCACTTTTTCGATGCAAGACATCAAATTTCCACTCGTCCTCGCCTCCCGCCCCGAATAAATAGCCAAAAAACCCTGTCAGGCTTAATATTATGGCCAAATTCCCGCATATTAGATGATTCATTGTTTATTGAGGTTTTGGATTTTATAATTCCTGCTTTATCGATGATAGCAAGAATAATGTGTCCAGAAAGGCCTATAAATGAAAATCCGGGTGGACAAACTTCAATTTCCTTCCTAATTTAAAAGTTCACGAACTAGAGTCCCTAAAAAGGCTCGGCAATGATGCTCATCGGGCTCCCGCCCGGGTTAAGACAGTTGCTTATTTAGATGGAGAATCAGCAATGCCAATCGGATTACTTGGAATCAAGGTCGGTATGACCCAGATTTACAATGATGAAGGTAAAGTACATCCTGTGACGGTTATCAAGCTTGGCCCCTGCCCCGTATTGCAGGTACGCGACATAGCACGGGATGGTTACGATGCGGTGCAATTGGGTTTTGAAGATAAGCCCCGTCGCAAAGCCTCTAAGGCCGAGCGTGGTCATATTTCCAGCGACATGGAATCAAACCGCAGGAAGAAGGCACCTGCAGGCACCCAGTTTCCTCCCAAGGCAAACTGTGAGCCACAAAAGTATATTCGTGAATTCCGGCTTGAAAAAGCGAATGCCGACATCACCGTGGGCAAAGTGCTGACAGTTGATGAAGTATTCAAGGATATCAAGAATGTGGATGTGATCGGCACAACCAAGGGTCGTGGTTTTGCCGGTACCATGAAAAAGGATAATTATGCTGGTTTGCCAGCAAGTCACGGTGCCAAGAAGGTGCATCGATCAATTGGTAGCACAAGCTCAATGGCAAGTAACCGAGGTAGTGGTCGACCAAAGAAAGGTCGCCCGATGCCTGGTCGTTATGGTGCTGAGCGAGTGACAGTGCGCAACCTGACCGTGGTGAAGATTGATGTGGAAAACCATTTGTTGTTGGTTGAGGGTGGAATTCCCGGAGCCAATGGTGGATTGGTGATGGTTCGTGCAACAAATAAGATAAGGTAATAATGTTCCCTGTTGTTGACGCTGGGGAAATATTACGATAGTTTTAAATTGCCTATTCAATGGCATGAAGCGTGGCTTAGGGGTAACCTGAACCCGCTCCAGGATGGTCAGATAGCTCAGCCGGTAGAGCACAGCCCTGAAAAGGCTGGGGTCGTCGGTTCAATCCCGACTCTGACCACGTTAAAAAGCCCGGGTATCTCTTTGATCCAGAGAACCTGGGCTTTTTATTTTAATCCTGAAAATGATAACATCGATCCCATCTTCCAAATCATTTTTGGTGGCTGGCTTTTTCAGAAAGATAGCCTCCAAAAAACATGGATGTGATGAAATCAGTGTATTGATGGATTAATTTTTGATGGAAGCTGTTCAACCTGCTTTTCGAAATGTTTTTTCCGCAACTATGAGGGAGAAAACATTCTGGATTTTGGTCCTTCTCCTAACCATTGGTTTATTTCCAAGATTGGGAATATTAACCATGAGGGGGGAAGAGACGCGCAGGGCCCTTGTTGCCTTTGAAATGCGATATTTCAATGATTACATCACCCCAAGGGAGCAGGGCGAGCTTTTTCTAAGCAACCCTCCCTTGAGTTCATGGTTGATGCTGGGTAGTTCAATCCTGTTTGGTAATTATGATCCCTATTCGGTTCGCTTCCCCTCCGCGGTTGCGGTGCTTCTTACCAGCCTTTTGATTTACACTTACGCGCGCAATTTTTTTTCACAAGTGGGGGCTTTTGCCAGCGCTCTGGCATTTGCGACCAATGGCGAAATCATGATCATGAGCCAGAAGGCGGAACCCGAGGCGGTTTACATTTTATTTTTAAGTGGTTCACTCATGCTTTGGCATTGGGGTTATGAGGGGAAATGGCCTGCTTTCGCAACCTGGATGAGTGCAGGTGCTTTTGTGGGCCTGGCTTCGCTTTGCAAGGGTGGTTTGCAGCCGCTGGCTTATTTTTGCGCCAGTGTTTTTTTCTACCTGTTGTATTCGCGGAATATGCGCTATCTTTTCACAATCCCCATGCTTGCGGGTTTATCATGCACCATTGCGGTGGTCGCTGCCTGGATGCTGCCTTACATTTCACTTCATGGTGCTGCTGAAGCGAAAGCCTTGTGGCTTAATGACACAGCATCAAGATTTCATTCCTGGAATATGGCTCATTTTTTCAAACACCTTGGCACTTATCCCCTCGAGATCTTCGGCTCGATTCTCCCCTGGTCGATACTTCTTCCCGCATACCTGCTGCCCTCGTTTCGCGACCGGCTTTCTCCCTACAAGCCCGCGTTGATGTTCGCATTATTTGCCTGTGGTTTTGCATTTCTGACAGTCTGGATTCCGCCTGGTGGGCAGACTCGGTATTTTGCAACCTTGTATCCCATGCTTGCGATTTTCATGGGTGCGGTGGCGGAGGTTGGTTTTGTTTCCACTGATGCCTTGGGCAGAAAACCATGGATAAGGTTTACATGCCTGATGGCTGGGATTTTCATACTTGTTGGATTAGTCATTGCCTTATTGCCCTTCAGGATTCCAAGATTTACTTTTGATCGCTGGACATTGCCCCTGCCATGGATGGCGTTTTACTCCGCTTCGTTTTTTGTGATCGGTGTTTGGATGCTGGCTTGTTTGCAAAAGACAATGATGAATCTTTGCCTGATCACCCTGGCTCTGCTGGTTTTCAACCTTGGATATTTCATGGATGTGAAAGTACAGCGAAGTGAAAAAACGCTTGAGGAGATGGCCAGGATCAAGAGTCATCTTCCCCCTGATGTGAACCTAGTGAGCCTGGGTATAACCAATCACAAATTCACCTATTACTATGGCAGGTTCATCAAGCCCCTTCCTGTGGATACCGATGGAAGGGATGTCACTTACTTTTGTTTCGACCCGTGCCTCATCGATGTGGGCAGGATCGCATTTCCCTGGACGCAGATCGACACATTCTCACTAACGCGCGACTATCTTGATCAAAAACGGTTTGTGGTGCTTGCGAGGAAAAATTAGGCATTGCGATCAGTTGGAATCGGGATAAAGAAGTATTTTTTTCCTGCGGAGATCATAGGCGGCAAGGTCGGCGCGCCAAAGCTTCTCTATTTCCGAGTAATGTCTGCCTGCCGATACTGCATCGAGTGTCACCTTGTTTAAAAGCAGGGTGTTGTACTTTTCAATTTTCCAGTCCATCGGGTGGATTTTTCTCAGGGCCCATGCGACTGCGATTCCTGTTTTTAAAGGCTCAAAAGTACCCCAGTTGTCAATGAATACATGCAGGCCGTTGCACGACTTGTTTGCAAACACACTTGAGCTGGGGGTTTGCTTTACAGGAACAAAGCGCACTCCCGGAAGGTTCTGCTGGTTTAACAAAACAGCTAGCTGGATGTTGTCCATCCAAGGGGCGCCAAACCATTCAAATGGCCTGTCTGTGCCTCTTCCAACGCTGATATTGGTTGTTTCCAAAAGCCCGATTCCAGGATAAAGGAATGCAGCCGCCAGGGTTCGAAGATTTGGTGAGGGATAAACCCATTCAAGCCCGCTGGCATCATACATGTCTGAACGATTCCAGTTTTCCATCGCAACCACCTCCAGTTTGCAGGCGAGAGGATTGCCATCAGCTCCTTTGCGTTCCAATAAAAATAATCTTGAAAGTTCACCGATGGTCAACCCATGCCTTACAGGCAGATTATGAAAAGCCACGAAGGATTCTTTCACTTCATCGCGCATCGGGCCATTGAAAGACTTGCCTCCAATCGGGTTTGGCCTGTCAAGGACCAAAACCTTGATGCCTTTTTCTGATGCCGCCTCCATGACCAAACCCAAAGTGCTTATATAGGTGTAAAACCTGCAACCAGCGTCTTGAATATCATAAACAAGAGTGTCAATTCCCTCCAATTGGGTGGAAGTTGGCTTTCGTCTTTCCCCATAGAGGCTGAATACGGGCAAGCCTGTTTTTTCATCCTTGGAATCAGCCACCTTTGCATCCACCATGCCCCGGATTCCATGCTCCGGGCTGAATAAGGCCATCAGTTTGACATCTGGAGCGTTGTGCAGTAGATCGATGGTACTGGTTCCTGAGTTATCTTTGCCGGAGTGATTTGTCACCAGTCCCACCCTTGCGCCTTTAAGCCTGGCAAAGTTTTCACGCTTCAGAATTTCAATACCGGGAAGAACTTGTTTTGGCGTGGTCGCTGTCCTGCTGCCAATAGCCGATGCCACTATGGTGGCCACTTTGTTGCGCACGGGTGTCGCATCGCCTTTGCCATCCGGATGGACACGATTACTCAGGAAAATTACGGCAGTTTCTGACGCGGGGTCGAACCAGATGGATGTCCCGGTGAAACCCGTGTGGCCGAAAGTTGAGCCCCTGGGGAAAAGTTCCCCCCTGTTGGAGCTGAATACCGTGTCGCAATCCCAGCCAAAGGTGCGCCAGCCATTTGGCACCGCCCTGGCCTGGGTCATTGTTCGTATGCTTGCCGCGGACAATCCCTTTTCGTTGTCAGGTTTCAATATCATTGAGGCGTAAAGCGCAAGGTCATCCACGCTGGAGAAAAGGCCCGCATGGCCCGCGACGCCCTTGAGTAATCTGGCCCTGGGGTCATGTACGGTTCCCCTCAATATTCCATCCTTTTCTTTTTGCGTGGGGGCGATCCTGCCCTTCAATGCTTCCGGTGGATTATAACCCGTCTCCTTCATGCCCAATGGCAGGAAGATTTCATCCCGGGAAAATAGATCAAGGCTTTTGCCCGAGGTTCTTTCCACGATTTCACCCAGCAAGATGAATCCTATGTCACTGTAGGTGAATCGCTCGCCCGGAGGAGCTGCAAGTTTTAATTCATTGATTCTTTTGATCGCATTAGCCATGCCATCCTTGTAATCACCCAGGCCATTACCCGCAGGCAGGCCCGATGTGTGTGTCAACAGGTGCTCCAATGTGATTGTTTCCCAATTTGCATTGGTTAATTCAGGGAGGTGAGTTTTGACTTTGTCACTCGGGCGTAGCTTCCCTTTTTCCACCAATTTAAAAATTGATGTTCCCGTCGCGATGGGCTTTGTAAGTGAGGCCAGGTCAAAAATCGTGTCGGTGGTCATGGGCTCGACCGCGGGTTCAAGCGCTTTATTGCCAAAAGCTTTCTTGTACACGGTTTTGCCCTGGCTGATCACAAGGACCACGGCCCCTGGGATTTTTTTCTTTTCAATAGCCTCCTCGACCACACCCTTGATTGCTTCAAGCTTGTTGGTGTTGATTGGCTCCGCTGGAGACTTCATGGGGTTCATGATCGCGGATAAAATCATTAAGACAGCAAATCTTGTAACGGTCATTGGTCACCCTGGTTTAACTGTTAATTCCGGTGTTTATGAATTCTATAATTTGTTGGCGATATCCTCTTGTTCACATTAGCCTAATGGAATAAGGATTCAAACAACAAGGAATTATGATGATGTATGCAAAAATATTAGCCCCATTATTTTTATTTTTCGCCACCACTCTTCATGCAGCGGAGAAAAAAAACATCTTGTTCATTATCAGCGATGATTTGAACACCTCATTGGCATGTTATGGTCATCCACTGGCGAAGACCCCAAACCTTGACGCCCTTGCAAAGCGGGGTGTTAAATTTGAAAAAGCCTATTGCCAATTCCCTCTTTGCAGTCCGAGCAGGACATCCTTTCTTACTGGTCGAAGGCCGGATATCAACGGGGTGAAAACCAATCCTGGCCCTGCAACGCAGGGCAAGTTTGGGGGGTCTCCACACTTCCGGGAAACCATTCCCAACACTGTCACCATGCCCGAGCTTTTTAAAAACAATGGCTACTCGGTTGCCCGGGTTGGAAAGCTATACCACTACAATGTGCCCAACGGGATTGGAACCAGCGGGCTGGACGACCCACAGTCCTGGGAAAAAGTTATAAACCCCAGGGGGCGTGACAAGGATGATGAACCCCAGATTTTTTCGCTTGCAAAGGGTCAGTTTGGCGGAACTCTTAGCTGGCTTGCTGCAGATGGAAAAGATGAGGAACAAACCGATGGCATCGGCGCAACGGAAACCATCAAACTTATGAACCAGATGAAGGACAAACCATTCTTTCTCGCGGTTGGCTTATACCGTCCTCATACCCCTTATGTGGCCCCCAAGAAATATTTTGAACTTTATCCGCTCGATAAAATCACTCTTCCAGTGGTTGATCCAGATCATAAGAAAGGCGTGCCCGAGGCTGCTTTTCTCAGTTTTAAAAAAGAAGAGGAAAAACTGACGGATGATCTGAGAAAAAAAGCAACCCAGGCTTACCTTGCAAGCATTAGTTTCATGGATGCCCAGGTGGGTAGAATAATCAATGAACTTGATCGGCTCAAGCTTGCTGACGACACCATTATTGTCTTCACCTCCGATCATGGGTATCACATGGGAGAACATGGTTTGTGGCAGAAGCGAAGTATCTTTGAGGAATCCGCCCGGGTCCCCTTGATTATCGTTGATCCCAAGTCCAAATCGAATAATTCCAGTTCTCCACGAACCGTGGAAATGCTGGATATCTATCCCACCCTGGCTGATCTCTGTGGGTTGAAACAACCGGAATATCTTGATGGTAAAAGCTTGAAACCTTTGCTTGAAGACCCAAAGTCCCAATGGAACCGCCCTGCCATCACCCAGACGATCCTCGGAAAAAACATCAACGGGTACACCATTCGAAACGAGCGTTATCGCTACACCGAATGGAACCAGGGAAGGGATGGCGTGCAACTGTACGATCATGAAACAGACCCGAAGGAGTTGAAAAACCTGGCAAATGACCCCGCTCACAAGGGCACGATAGCGGAACTTTCAAAGCTGATGCGCCAGAGGTTGGGTAAATAGGCGCTTCTGTTTTTTCATATCATAACATTGGGTTTTTTGTAGTCATTCTTTTGGGAAGTTGAAATGAACCAGGTAGGTTTGGTCGGCTGGCGTGGCATGGTCGGGTCGGTGTTGATGCAGCGCATGGTCGAGGAAAAAGATTTTGACTTGATTGAGCCTGTTTATTTCTCAACCTCTGCCGCTGGTGGAAAAGCCCCTGTATTAGCGGGTAAAAAAGCCCCAGATCTCAAGAATGCCTCGGATATCGAATCACTTTCAAAACTCGATATTGTTATTTCCTGCCAGGGTGGTGATTACACCAAGGAGGTTTTTCCCAAGCTTCGTGCCCATGGTTGGAAGGGTCATTGGATCGATGCGGCGTCAACCTTGAGAATGAATGATGATGCCGTGATCATTCTGGACCCGGTAAATAGACCGGTTATTGACGCCGCCCTTTCCAAGGGAACAAGGAACTGGGTCGGGGGTAATTGCACGGTATCCCTTATGCTGATGGGGATGGCAGGGCTATTCAAGGCCAACCTGGTTGAGTGGATTTCCGCAATGACCTATCAGGCGGCATCCGGGGCGGGGGCGCAAAACATGCGGGAACTTCTCCTGCAGATGGGCGCCTTGCATGATGCAGTCAAGCCTGAGCTTTCTGATCCATCATCAGCGATACTTGAGATTGACCGCAAGGTCGCGGGTGTGCTTCGATCGCAGGAAATTCCCACCAAGAATTTCAGGGGCGTTCCCCTTGCGGGTAGTTTGATCCCATGGATTGATGTTCCTTATGAGCATGGGCAATCCAAGGAAGAGTGGAAAGGTGGCGCCGAGTGCAACAAGATTCTTGGGCTGCCTGCCTTTCGAACTCCGGGATCCATTCCCATAGATGGCATATGTGTTCGAATCAGTTCCATGCGTTGTCATTCCCAGGGCCTGACAGTCAAGCTGAAGAAAGATGTTCCGCTTGATGAAATCCACCGAATAATCGCATCGGGTAATTCCTGGGTGAAAGTTGTTCCCAATGAGCGGGAGGCTTCCGAAAAAGAATTGACCCCTGCTGCGGTTACAGGGACCCTGACAATTCCCGTCGGCCGATTGCACAAACTCGCCATGGGCCCAGAATTCGTTGGAGCCTTCACTTGCGGCGACCAATTGTTATGGGGTGCCGCGGAACCATTGCGAAGAATGCTTCGAATACTCCTTGAAAAATAATCACTCCAAAACATTTACGCTGCCAATGGAATAAGTGTAAAAAAGGCAGATTGCCAATTCACCCATGGCGATCGCAATGATGAATCTTAAATAATTCATGCGTGTGGTGCCTGCCAGGTAACAGACCAGGTCGGTGGGCGCCAGGGGGAAAAAAGCCCAGGCAACCACGAATAAAAATCCCCAGGGACTGTTTATTTTAGAAGTTATCCTTGTGATTTTTTCCGGTGCGGCTTTTTCAAAATATTTGTCAAACCCAAGAAATTCAGAAAGAAAGTAGATCAGGGTTGCCGAGAATAGTATCCCTCCCAGGCTTATGAGCAACACGGCAAATTTGTTCTCCGGGAAAAGCAACAACCCCGCAATCACAAATGGCGTGCTGGGTACCAGGGTGAATCCCCTTAGAAAGCTGACTAAAAAATAAACCGCCAGCAGATGGCCTTCAAATCTCCTTATGAAATCGATGATATGGCGTGGGGTGAATTCATCGGAGTGGAAAACATAATACCCTGCGCATCCAATCAGGAAGAGAAGCCAACTCCAAAGGAATATTCTTTTTCCGAGGCTCATTTGTTTCCGGGTCCGCCAAAGTGTTTTGCAGTTTCGTTCGACTATGAAATAATACTGATAGATACCATGAAACCATTGAGGAAGTCACGCCATGCCTGATCGTTTTATGAAAAATGTGGATAGGAGGAATTTTCTCGGCACTTCGGGTGTCCTGGCTGCATCAGGTGCCGTTATTGCTGATAAGTCCCCTGACATGGGACATTTGGCAAGGGTTAAAGAGCCAAGGGCCACTTCGGGCGACACAGCCATCGAGCCGGACTGGAATGAGAAGTTGACAATCGATGTAGGCGTTAAAAAAGGCCCGATAGTTGGTAATGATGACAAGGCAATCCAAGCCGGGGTTGATTATGTTTCAAGGCTAGGCGGGGGAACAGTGCGGTTGTCTGAGGGTGTTTTCCATCTTCGAAATGCGATCCATTTGAACAGCAATGTAAGGATTGTTGGAAGTGGTCCTGATACCATCCTTTTCAAGACTCCCATGGTCAAGACAAAGATATTGGTTGATTCAGATTGGTATGACCAGGAAATCACGCTGGCTGACGCCACGGGTTTCAATGTTGGCGACGGTATATGCCTGCGTTGTAAAAATCCACATAATGGCGGAAGCACTGTCATCAAGCGCACCTTGGTGGCAAAGTCTGGCAACCGCTTCAAATTGGACAGGGCATTGAGGGAAAATCTCTGGCTGATGTCGGACTCCTACGCCGCGACTTTGTTTCCCTTGATCACGGGTGAGTATGTTCATGGTCTGGGAATTGAAAACCTGGCCATTGATGGAAATCGAGCCAACAATGAAAACCTCGATGGAAATCATTCAGGTTGTATCTTCCTGCAGGATTGCAGGGATGTAAGGATTCAAAAGGTGATTGCGCGCAACAACAATGGCGATGGGATCAGTTGGCAGATTTGCCATGATGTTTCCGTCGAGGAATGCCAGAGTCTTAATCATGCGGGCTTGGGGTTGCATCCCGGAAGTGGTTCGCAAAGACCGTTGATCAAGTCAAACATCATCAAGGATAATGACATAGGCATTTTCTTCTGCTGGGGTGTCAAATATGGTGTCGCCTTTGAAAACAAGGTCGAGTCAAATCGGATTGGCATTTCAGTGGGTCATCGGGACACAGACAATTTGATTTTGCAAAACCATGTCAAGATGAGTGGCAGATCCGGGATATTATTTCGCGCGGAAAGAGGCAAGGCCTTCGCGGGGCACAACAACACGGTGGAAAAAAACCTCGTTGAAAACACCGGCGGGCCTGATGCGGTCGCGATTGATGTCGAGGGGGAAACCGAGGGCTTGAGGTTCATTGGGAACCAACTTGTCGAAAAGCGTGAAAGTGCAAAAAGAGTGGGCTTTCGATTCGGGCCAAAGACCGGTCAGATGACGCTGACCGCAAATACCATCGAGGGTTTTCAAACACCTGTTCTCGATCAAAGGAAAAAAGACTAGGGCTAGATAAAAAAAGAGCCCGGGATATTGGATTCCCGGACTCTTTTTGTTTTGGTGTGTCTGATTATTTCTTGGCGCCTTTGGCAGCAGGTGTGGATTTCGCTGCGGGTGCCGCCTTTGCAGGTGCGGTGCCGGGTTTCTTCTTGGAAACCTTCGGTCCCTTTTTCTTGACCACCATGATTGAGGGGGGGATTCCGAGCTTTGTGTCATACGCCTTAAGCAGTTTTGCCTTGCGTATCTTGGTTCGTTTTTTCCAAGCAGTTGTCCGTGGTCTTGAAGCTGGCATGATACATCTCCTTTTGTTTACTCCCGATGTTTTTCAACAACGGCTTTTTCGCATACAGTAGGTTTTTATAGCAATTTGGGACTTTTCGGGTAAGGCGGGTTTTGAGATAACCCTGTTTTTATCTTATTTAACAGGATAAATAAGCATTAATGTCATCGATATGTTCCAAGCTTTTTTACTTTTTTATCCTTTCCCTCCAATTCTTTGTGTAATTTATACTTCTGGATTTGTTCTTTCAGTTTAAAATATTCCCGGATTTTTGAGAATGATCATGAAATCATCAACTTTCACAGTGGCTGTTTTTTTTCTATTCCTGATTGGCCTGCCAGTCCAAGCTGCCAAGGCTCCCAACATCATTCTCTTCCTGGCGGATGATCTTGGATGGGGTGATCTTGGTTGCTTTGGGAATAAACTTTGTAAAACTCCAAACCTGGATGCGTTTGCCAGGCAGGGGGCAAAATTCACCCAGTGCTACAGCGCGGGTGCTGTTTGTTCACCATCGCGATCCGCCTTGCTAACCGGTCGTACTCCTTATCGCAACGGGGTGTTCACTTGGATTCCTGAAAATCGCGAGATCCATCTCCGAAAAAGTGAACTCGCCCTGCCCCTTCTCCTTAAACAAGCCGGATACAGTACATGCCATGTGGGCAAGTGGCATCTCAACGGGCATTTTAATAAACCCACCCAGCCCCAACCCAATGACCATGGTTATGATCACTGGATGGCGACCCAAAACAACGCGGGGCCAAGCCATGCCTTCCCGGTTAACTTTGTCCGCAATGGCCAACCCGTTCCAATGACAGATGACCATTCAGCACCTTATATAGTCAAGGAAGCCATCGATTGGCTGGCTAACAAGCGGGACAGGGAGAAACCGTTTTTTCTTTCTGTTTGGAGCCACGAACCTCATTACCCCATTGCCGCTGCCGAGCGTTATAAAAAAATGTATGAGGGCATCGAGGACAAGGTCCAGCTTGAGTACCTCGCGGATGTGACCCAGATGGACGATGCATTTGGGAAATTGATGAAGTCATTGGATGACATGAAGCTTTCTGAAAACACCCTGGTCTTTTTCACCTCGGACAACGGTCCCGAGGGTGATGGGATAAAATCTCCAGGCAGAGGCACAACTGGCGGTCTGCGTGGGAGAAAGCGTGCGGTTTATGAGGGGGGTATACGGGTTCCGGGAATTGTGCGATGGCCGGGTCATGTGGATGCGAATATCACCTGTGATGTTCCTGTGATCGGCTCCGACTTTTTTGGCATGGCCTGCACTGCCGGGGGTACCAGGATTCCCCAGGACCGTGTTATTGATGGTGGTAATCTCCTTGATGCCTTGTCAAAGTCCGAGGTGAAAAGGGCCAAACCGCTTTATTGGCATTGTGATATCGCGCCCGGGGTGATGAAAATCGCAATGCGACAGGGGGACTGGAAAATCATCGCGAATGAGGAAATGACCAAGTTTGAACTTTATAATCTCCGGGAGGATCCTGGTGAAAAAGAAATGATCAATGAAAAGCACCAGGCCAGACTTTCAGAGATGGTGGCGGAAGTGAAAAAACTCACCAAAGAGATCGAGGCTGAGGGCCCGGATTGGTGGAAGAATTATTCGAAGGGTGCCGCGAAAAAAGCTGAAAAGAAAAAGGGTTCCTGATGTCAAGATTCTGCCTTGTTTTTTTATTCTGCCTCCTTGGAAGCAATCCAATGGTGGGGCAAACCAAATCACCGGAAGGTTTCATGCTGCAACTCAGTGAAGAGCAAGCCTTAAAATTCGCAGGCCTGGCACTCAGGAACATTCACCGTGAATACCCCAACAAACCAGGCAATGTGCTTGAGAGTCCCAGGGATGTCCTGGGCCCAAAACAACTTTATCCTGCCTTTTACGGTTGCTATGACTGGCATAGCTCGGTTCATGGTCATTGGATGCTGGTGAAGATATTGAAGCAGTTCCCCCAGATAAAGGTCGCGGGGGAAATCCGGAAAGCATTGACAAAAAATATCACAAGGGAAAATTTGCTGGCTGAGGTGGAATTCTTCCTGAAGCCTGAGAGCAAATCCTTTGAAAGACCCTATGGCTGGTCATGGTTTTTGAAACTCGCTTTGGAACTTCATTCCTGGGATGACCCGATGGGAAGGGAATTGGCAGGGTGCTTGAAGCCACTTGAGGACTTGATCGTCAAGCGTTACATGGAATTTTTCCCCCGCCAAACCTATCCCATAAGAAGTGGCGTGCATTCCAACACGGCTTTTGGATTGACTTACGCCCTTGATTATTCGAGGCAGATGAAGAATAGGGAACTTGAGGAACTTTTGGTGACAGTGGCAAAATCCTACTACATGAAAGACAAGGATATCCCCGCCAAATGGGAACCTGACGGCGCTGATTTCTTTTCCCCCAGCCTTATGGAAGCTGACTTGATGCGGAGAATACTTTCCCAAAAGGATTTTTCCTCTTGGCTTGATAGGTTTTATCCCAGCCTTTTGAAAAGTGAACCGGCAAGTTTATTCAACCCCGCGATTGTTTCTGACCGCAGCGACCCGCAGATAGTCCACCTTGATGGTTTGAACCTTAGTCGCGCATGGTGCATGAGGAATATAGGCATGTCGCTCCCAATGGATGATCCGAGGCGCATGATATTTTTGGAAAGTGCGCATAAACATGCCAATGCCGCTTTAGGTCATGTCAGCAGCGGTGATTATGCCGGTGAACATTGGCTGGCATCTTTTGCGGTAAATCTTTTGTCCAAATAGGGTATAACTTAAATTTGTGTAATATCCTGATGAGATTTAGTGCATGAAATTTTCCCTGCTTAGCATGTATCGTCTTAGAACAGCCTTGCTGATATGTTTTATCGGGTTGACCTTGTTTTGTGGGCTTACAATAACCCTGATAAGTATCAGACTTTCCTACACTGCGAGAGTGAGCTACACCCATGAGCTTGGGCATCTGCTGTCCCAATCGATCAACATCAAGGTGGAAAATTTTCTCCAGGATGCTGAAGATATCATCGAGGTTACTGATCGTTTTTCGTTCAAGATTGCAAACAACAAGGTGGACTATCAATTATTATTGAACAATCTCGCGCATAGCCTGATAGTCAATCACAACCTTGGTACTGCGATTTATACTGAGGAAAAAACAGGATATACGCTTAGGTTGGCCGTGAATGAGAGACCCGGATTCAAATATGACACGCGTGAGCCCTCCCGATTCAATGCAAGTTCGATTTATACTGAAAAGGATGTGACAGTTGAGGAAATAATCCCGGAGTCCTCGGGTAATTTCACTCTAAAAACTTATTCATTTCCCGATTATCCGAATAAACCTTTTTCAATTCATAAAAATGGTGGTTATGACTCGAGAAAAATGCCCTGGTATATTTTGGG
>SXGQ01278805.1_pt1 | contig 17811 bp, 28 predicted proteins | sample 3178371 | NCBI WGS metagenome assembly SXGQ01 (sample SAMN11356859, study PRJNA531348) | freshwater metagenome | isolation source: freshwater sample F1-20 | place: China: Fuxian Lake, Yuxi | collected 2017-12-25 | reverse complement strand
TTGGCGGAAGAGCGGGCAGACGGCCGCGATTGTGCCCTCGTTGGAAAGCAGAGCGTGAGCGATTGCGGCGGCCTCCCACCGAAACGAATGAATGGCATACGTCCCCGCGCCGGGCAGGAACACTTCCCACGCCACCGGCTCGGTTGTATCGCCGGTGCCCTTGCCGGGTCGGGAATCCGCTTTATCAGTGCGTCCCCTGTCGGCGTCTGTACGGGCTTTCGCCGCCGGCGCGGCGTCATGAGTTGTCGGCGTTTCGACCATTTTTCCGGCGTCGGCAATATGGTTGCCACGCTCGCGGAGCATTGCGGCGGCCCACAGGTAGGCAGACTGGCAAATGGCTTGACCGAAGGCATTCGACTCCTCGCCAACGTCATCGCTCGTCAGCAGCCCCGCCAACGCCGCTGCGGCGAAGTGGTCACGCATCGTCATCTCGGTTGGCATATGCCGGCCCTCCACTTGCTTACCTTGCTCTGCGTGTTGCTCACGTCCTCTGCCCGCCGCTGCGCCATGTGCTTCGCACGGCACTCCGCCGCACGCTCGGCAATCTGCTCTGGTGTCGGATTGCCCCGTTCAGCCTGCTGCGGCTTCGCCCTGGCCGGCAGTTTGTACTGTGCGGCCCACTTGTAGACCGTTGACGTGGACACGCCGAAGCGCCGGCCGATGTCCTCGGCCGACGCCCCCGCGCACCACATCTCGTGCATCACAAGTGCACGTCTGTTTTCCACGTCACGCCTCCGGGTCCAGCGGCATGATGACGCCGGTGTAGTTGTCGCACCGCATCACCACGGCCGAAGCCTTGTCCTTCGCCTGCACGCTGACCGTCGGCTCGCCATCCGCGGGCAGCCCCTGCAGCCACTCGCGCACAAAAGCCGGGTCGAGCTTCACCGTGCAGGCGTGGCCGAACTCCACGATCTCGCACGTCACACTCGACTCGCCCAACTCCGACGAGCGACCGTGCAGATGCAGCCCTTCCTTGGTAAACGTGTAGTCAACTCCACGCGACTGCTCGCTGGCGACAATCGCCGCCGCCCTGGTCGCCGACAGCAACTCGCTGCCAGTCACCGTCGTGGGATCCGGCCCATCGGCCGGCAGCACCTCACGCCACCTCGGGAACCGCCCCTCCGTCAGCCTGGCCGTCACGGTGTGCGAACCGATCTCGGCCTTGACGGTGGCGGTGTCCGCCTCGAGCTGCACCGAGTCATCGCCAGCCGCGGCAGCAAGCCTCGACAGAATGGCCATCGCCCTGCCGGGCACGAGCGTCTGCCCGTCATCGACCGCCAGGTCGTGCTCGCACTCGCTGACACTCAGCCGGCGGCCGTCAGTCGCCACGAAGTTGACCACGCCATCCTTCACGTCAACGAGCACCGCACCCAGGGCGTAGCGGCTCGACTCGTTGTCGGTGGAGTGTGCCACCGCTGTCACCGCCCGATGGAACTGGTCAGCCGGCAACCTCGTCACCGGCCGCAGCCCCGTCGGCTCCCACGTCGGAAACTCCTGGGCGTCTTCGGTCGGCAGCGTCCACTCGCCACGGCCGATACGCACCACGCAGCTGCTGTCCCGCGGCTCGAGCACCACGTCACCGCCGACGCTCGCCGAGAGAATCGCAGCCAGCCGCCCATGCGGCAGCAGCAGCGGGTCGCCGTGGTAGTCGAGCACCGTGTCGATGCGCACTTCCAGGTCGGTCGCGGACATAAGCCCGGCACCGATTCGGACGTTCTGCAGCACCGGCTTCGGGCCGCGTCCCGCAATCGCCGGGGCAACGGCAGCCAAAGCCGCCTTCAGTTCGCTGGCCGACAGCGTGATGCCAGTTCGCGTTTTCGTCTTCGTAGCCATGTCGAGATTCCTTTCGTCTCATGGATGCACCAACCAACAGCCCGAAGGCAAACGTGCCAACGAGCAACAGTTCACCGATTGCGAGAAACACGAAGTCGCGGAGCGTCATAGGCACACCCCCGCATCGTCATCGCCAAGGAGCGGATACCGCATGCTGGCAAGCTCGGCCTCGACCACCTCGAGCACTTTCGCCGTGGCGACACACCGGGCCATGAGCGTCTGAATCACGTCGTGTGCCTGCTCCAACGCGAGTCTCGCCTGGTCGTCGATGTCATCAGCCCACGCCAACGCCAGGCACGCGTCGGCAACACGTTTCGGGCAGAGTTCCTTACGTTTCTTCATCGCACCACCTCGATTCCTCGGGACACATGCGGATGCCTGCGGATGAGCCCCTTACGCTCCAGGGCGTCAAGGTGGCACACCGCACCGTGCGGAGAACGAAAGCCGAACTCACGGCAGATTTCGCGGACGGTCGGGCCCGCCCACCGCTGACGCGATTCGATGAACGCCAGGATCTCCAACTGACGCGGCGTCGGCGGCAGCGGCGGCTTGTCGGGGATGGCTTCGGTTGTGGTGTCGGTCGTGGTCATATGTCCTCCTTGGCGGCAGCTAGCTTTCTACGGGTACGTTCAAATGCTTCGGCCTCAGCCCCAGTGAACGCCCGAGGCGGGGCCGGTGTGTTTGCGAAGTCGCCTTTGCGGTCCTCGGGCCGGTCGTCGTATTCGCCGCCGTTGCACAGCGTCACGAAGTCTGGGCCGCAGAACTGGCCCAGCGACACGGGCGTGCGGAAGTACCGGCACCGCTTCAGCCGGTCGATTGCCGCCAGGGCATCGTCCAGCCATCCAGGCTCGGTCATCCGCTGAACGGCCTTGGGGTGCGGGTTAACGGCTTTCCACTGCTTGCCGGGCCCGGCGTTCCACGCCTTGCGGAGTTTCTGCCATGCCTCCTTGTCGAACCCCTCGCGCGGAAGAGGAGGAAGTTTCTTATTCTTCTCTTCTTCTTCTCTGGTCCGGTTTGTGTCCGGTTGGGAGCCGGACAAATCTTGGACAGGAGCCGGACAGGCCCGCTCGGCGGCCTTCCGCTTGGCGTCGAGTGCCCTGGATTTCGCGGTGTCGCTGCAATGCCGGTCGAAACGCGGGAAACTCAGCCCCTCGCCTGTTTCGACAAGCCAGCCCACCCTGACAAGGGCGGCACCGAATCCATCGCACCGAGCCAAACGGTCCACCCACCGCAGGCCAACGCCGTCGGCGTGGCCGTCGCGGGTATGCCGATCCGCCCATGACCATAGGCGGAAGAGCTTGCCAATGACGGCGTCCTCCTCGAGCTGCACGACATCGGCCAGGCGGATAACGGCAGGGTCATCAGCAAGGTCGTGCCGCATTTTGAGCCACTCACCGGCCATCCATGACCCTCCGCATAGCTTTGAGGAAGTCGTCTCCAAACTGCGTACGCAGCTTCTCGACGGCAGCAGCCGGGTCTCGCGGGATGTAGACCTGGCGGTTCTCGCGTACTCCAGCCTTCACGAGGGCAGCGTTCGGCGACATCTCGCCTGCCATGACCGCGGCCACCGTGTCCGGGTCGCACTCCCGCTGAACGCGGGAGATCGAGTAGGCGCGGGAGTTGCCCGTGATAGCCTCCGCGTCCACTTCCGTAACATTGTTACAGAGGTTGGGCCGCTCCCCTTGATGCTTCATCGCCTCCCGAAACGCGGCGAGCGCCTCCGGGTCGTCGCGGATCACGGCCTCGACCTTCGACGGGTCTTCGCCCCAGCCGCTTACGGGCTTCGCCGTTATCAGCTCGCGAAGGCTGCCGAGCTCCACAACCTTTCCGTGGACCGTGCGCCGTTCCCAGGCCCTGGTCGCGATCACCTTTTTCAGCAGCGACGGAAACTGCCGCAGCCCTCCGGTCGCCTCATACAGCGACTCAATAGTGGACTGGCACAGTTGGCCTCGCTCAATCTCGTTGAGGTCAGGCATACTTCGCCGCCTCCGCAAGAATGATCTGCAGTTTCCTGCGCAGTTCCTCTTCAGTCATATCTTTCTGCGGCTTGAATCGGCCGTGAATCTCTTGCACTTCGCACTTTGCCAACTTGGAGAGCCGGAACGCCTGGCTTTGGCACTTGCGTCGCAGCGAGTCCATCACCTCCTCTTTGCTTGGCGTCTCATGACGCTGCGCCGCCGGAGCTGAAAAACCTGCGCCGAGGTGCTGCATGATCTCAAGCACCTTCTGCATGGGCGTCGAGGTAGCCTCGGCGATCTGCTCAATTTGCCTTGCGAGATCCCCGGAGACGGGTTCGCTTCCGATCATCACGAGGTCGGTGCCGTCGTGGGCTGTAGAAAAAGAATCAAAAAGCGTGCCGGGCTGGCGTTCTGATGGCTGCAGTTCGCAGCCATCAGCGTCCCGCTGGTTCTTTAGTGCCTGGACCTGCGCGTTCTCGATGTTTTGAGCACAGGCGATGAGTCGCGGATCGGCTGGCAAATAGACATATGCCTCCCGATCTTCGTTCCCCCTGTAGCGCGAGACTCGGCCCACAAGCTGCCGAAAGAAAAGTTCCGAAGTGGTATTTGTCAGGTAGCAAAGAACCTGCAGCCGCTTGATGTCTGTGCCTTCGCTCACTTTGCGGACAGCCACAATCCACTCGCGGCTGCTTCCCCGAAACGACCGCACGGTGTCGTTTTCAATCTCCGTGTCGCTGACGATGACGCTAGGCTGGCAGCCTGTTACCTCCCGAATCACCTCGGCCACCATCACGGCATGCGTCTGGTCAATGCATGCGGCAAGAGCCCCGGCGTCCGGAAAAGATGCCCTAACGTCAAGCAGTTTTTTGTGTGCCTGCTTGATTTGCTCGCGGACAAAATCTCCCCTGGCGTCCAGCAGTCGCCGCAAAAGGCGAGCCGCCTCGTCTTCAGAGCTCTCGCTCGATAGCGTGTGAGAGTCGCCAGTCAGATCGTGCGTGATCGTGCCGCGCGAGTAGTCGAACACTAAGAACCGCACCACCTCGTCGTTGAGTGCATGCGGGTAGTCATAGGAATAGTCTGCAACTGCAAAGCCATTGCCGTCGTATTGCACCCATGGGATTGAGGTACCGTCGCTTCGCCAGGCAGTGCCGGAAAGCAGAAGTCGCTCCTGCGCCAACTCGAACGCGGCTGAAACACCACGGCCGAAACTCGCATCCTCTCCGCAGTGGTGAATTTCATCGAAGATCACCATCGTTGGAGCGACCGCGCACAACTTGCGAAACACAAGCGGCTGGCTTGCGACGAGGCTGTAGGTGACGACGCCACCTTGAAACCCATGCTTAAAGTTTGTTCCGAACTCTTTTGTCTGCAGTTCAATTCCAAACCTGACGGCTTCTTCTTGCCATTGCTCGCGGAGGTTGTCAGTAGGAACAACCACGATTACGCGGCGGTCTGAACCAGCAGCCATCCATCTCCTTGCTGCCTCCAGGGCGGCCATCGTCTTGCCGCCGCCAGGAATAACAATCAGCAGAAACGTATTGATCGTGCGAGCCATCCACTGGCGGAAAAACTCCTCCTGCCATCGTCGAGGCTTAAAGAAGAAGTCGCGCTTTTTGCCGTTCGCCAACTGCGAGATTAGTTGACAGTTTTCCACTGATGTTTCTCCACCTTTGCTATGCGGAATGACGTGATCGCCGTGACCTGTTTTTCCTGTCACCAACTCAACCGCTTGCTTTTGCCTTTTCGTGAACAGCCGCATCACTTGACCCTCCACACGCACGCCATCCGCCCTGACGCCGTCTTCCGCGTCCCGGCCTCGACCACGAGACCGCGCCGTACGAGCTCGATGCGACGTGGCCGCTGCGTGCTCGGGTTCATGCCGCACGCGTGGGCGATCTCCTCGTCGGTTGCACCGTCGGCCTGGTCGCACAGGTAGTCGTAGATGAGCCGCTGCAGCCGATTGAGCGTGGATCTATCCATGCTGTCGGCTGCGGCTATCGACGTGACGCTGTGATGCTGGGCAGGGGCCGGCCGTGCGAACAGCGGGCCGGGGCAGTCCTCGATGCCGTAGTGGTTCATTGCATCCACCTCGTTACGTCACGGTTGAAGATGGCGTCGCTGCCGTCGCGGTAACGCCAGATGTTGCGGTCGGTTACGCCGCGAAGGACGCGGCATCCAAGCTTGCGTTGCATCCAGGCGATGTGACGCCGCACCGTCTTCTCGCAGCAGCCGAGCCGTTCGCACATGTCAGCCATCGACACGCCTTCAAGGCGTCGAAGCAGCTGGTCAAGGCGAGCGATTTGCTCAAGGCTGGATCTGGTGGCAACTTTCGGCGGCATGGTTCACGTCCTTGTGTATTGGCCCCGTGACGTGGGGCATTCGGCCGCATCACCTTGGGAGGAAGGCTGCGGCTGCACTGGATGAAACGCTCTCGGTGCCTACGTGCGGATGCGGCGGTCGCTGCCGCGTGGGCCACCGCGGGCCGCTGTTTCAACCGTCGCTCATGTCGGAAGGTTTGCCGCCCCTGTCCTCGACCACCGGAGCCGGCGGCTCATAGACATGCAGCCTCTGGACCACGTCTGCGTATCGCTGCTGCCACTGACGTTCGATGGCAAGCTTGTCGCTCTTGTCCTGCCCAAGCTCGCGGACGTGAGCGGCGAACCGCTCGTAGCCCGCAGAGCGAAGCAGTCGCACGATGTCCTGATACGTGAACGTCAGCGGCTCGTCGCAATACGGATGGCGAGGTCTCATGCCGACACCTCCTCGCCGATCAGCAATTCCGCCTTGCCGTGCAGCAGGTCAACCAGGTCGTCGCGGACGGCGTCGGTAAAGACACCCTCCGTGTGCCTCTTGCCGATCAAGTCGCGGAGCCGGTCGCAGTCTTCCAGCGTCTTCACGCGGTTGATTGCCAACCTCGCCTTCTGCTCGGCCGTTTCGTCAGCGGCCTCGATGCGTGCCGTGGCGGGACGGGCCGGCTCGCCGGCAGGCCGCACCATTACGGGCTCGCGGGCGGGCTCGGGCGTCGGGTAGTCCTGGGCTTCCTCTGCCGTGATAAGCCCACGCAGGGCGTCAGCGAACGCATTACGCAAGGCGAAGCCGCGTGCCCGAACCTGCAGCATTCGAGTTGAATACGCCGACCAAGGGCCGCTCTTGCCCCACAGCCCCGCCTTCTTGGCGTCCGCGACACTGAATCGCACGACGGTCGGCTGCGGGTAGCCTCGCCGCTTGGCCTCGCACACGGCGGTCAGGGCGTCGCCCTCGCCTTCCGTGTACTCGCGAACGTACTCGCAAACCGGGCTCGACTGCACCAGGGCGAGAGCGGCGTCGCCCCAGATGGTTGGCCGCCCGTTGATGACGGCAATCGACTGGAGCGATTGCATCGGGGACAGCCCGACTTCGCTCCCGTGCTGAATGGCGAGCATGCACGACTCGGGCTTGCCCTTGAAATCCTTCGGGGCAAAGTCGCTGTTGCTCACCATCTTGGCGAACCGGTAGGCGTCATCGAAGGTGGCCAGGGCCAATCCGGTCGAGGCCCGCTGTGTGCTGATTTCCGTGCTCATCTGCCGCGTCCTTTCGTTTCTGGAATCTGGAAAATCCCGCTTCGCGTCCTGCTCCACGGGTGGTTCGTGCGTCCCTGCTGCCCCGGTTCCACCGGGCTCCTTCCGCCTGACGGTTCCACCGCCAGACGGTCCTTTGCTCTTCCTCAGAACGGCGTGATCTGGTCGCCCGTGATCGCGTAGTGCAGGTTGCCGTGGTCAGGCACGTGACGCCGAACGTGGTACGTGTCCTCGGTCAGCACCTCGACCACGACGCCTGCGAGCGTCTGGCCCTCCTCAATCCACCGGATGCGGTCGCCCACGGCGAACGTCGTGACGAGCGTGCCGTTGCGGTAGGTCGTGATGCCGCTGCTGAAGGTGTGCTCGGGCATCGCGGTGATAGCCGCCAGGTACTCGTTGTCGCCAACTGAACGACACGCGGCCGTGCCGTGCAGTGCCTCGTGCGTTGCCTGCTCGCTCTCAATAGACGCAACTTTTCGATATGCCTCTTGGTACACGCGAGATGCCTCCTCTGGTGTGAAAAAAGAACCCAAGTGAACGTCCGATCCATTGACCTTGATGCGTGCTTGAAACCTGCGACTTCCAGGCTTGCGGCCAGAAAGAACACGAACCCCAACCGGCAGGTCATGCTTGCGAGCAATTCTGCGATTGCGCGAGTTCAGCGAAGCACTTGCCGCACGCAAGTTTTCAATGCGGCAGTCCCACTTAACGCCGTTGATGTGGTCAATGATGCGAGGGCACCAGCCGTGCCTTAAGAACCAAACAAACCTGTGAAGCCAAAGCTTCTTCTTTGTCCCAGGCTCAACGCTCTCCAAGTACCCGTATCGCGTGCTTGACCAGCGCGTTTGTGAAACTGCGGCTGCAAACTCAGCGTCAACAACAAAGACCAGTTGCGGGTTTCCAAAGCGGCTTAATCTTCCAGACGCAACAGCTTGAGCGTTCATGCGATTCCTTTCGGGTTGGTGGGACAGTGTACGGCCGTACACGCAAGGGTCAAGCGGTCGGATTGTCAAAATTGTGGGACTTGAACCGGCGTACACCTGTTTCGGTTTCGGAACCATACGGGCGGCCGAAAGTGTTGCGAAATCGGAACCATTGGTCAACGCACAATGCCCATGGCGGCGTCGGCAAGTTCGAGCGTGGCACGGCCCAACTGGCGAAGCCGACCGGGCTGCTGGGCCTGGGCGTAGACAACGGGCTGGCCAAGCGATTGCCGGTGCGCCACGTCGATTGCCGCCAACTGAAAGCGTGTTTCGACCAGCAGCCCGGCGCCGATGGTCATGGTGACTAGGGCCAGGGCGGTGCGGAGGATGTCGCGGAACATCGGAGGCCTTTCCGTGTTGCCCGCCGGCCCTGTTGCCGGCGGGCTAGTGGCTGGTCACATCGAGCGAAGCTGGTGCGTCTTGCGACGGCCGAAAGCGTCGTAGCGAGACTCCGCAAAGGCGTAGCCATCAGGGCCGATGAATCGGGTGGTGAGCGATCCGTCTGCCAGCAGGATCGTGTACTCCAGCTCGGCTGCAGCAGGCTCAGCCGCAAAGTAGACGGCAGCGGCGTTGAGGGCTTCGATCATCGTGGGGTAGTTGGCGGCGGCGTTCATCGTTTCGTCTCCCGTTTGCGTGTCTCGCGGCTCACTCGTCCGCGTGATGCCCCAATGATACCGATATCGGAACCAGTGGCAAGGGGTCTTGAAAAGATTTTTTCGGACCCCTGTTTTGCCGGGAAAAAGTGGGGTTCAGCCCGGCTTGAACCGGACAGCCCGTTTCCGCTGCCGCCCCTCGGCCTTGGCTGCCTGGGCCGCCAGCCGCTTCACCTCGGCCTCGTCGAAGACGTAGGTGCCGCCGACCTCTTCGTGCTCGAGCCGGCCCAGGCGGGCCAGCCGGCGAATGTAGGACATGGTGCAGCCGTACGCCTCAGCCGCCTCCCGGCAGGAGATGAGCTTGCGGCCCCGGTCGTTTTGCAGCGCCATAATCATGCCCCCAATAGTACCGATACGGGAACGGCAGTCAAACCCGAGCGAAACGCTCAGTTTTGCCAGCCGCAGCCCACTAGCGGTACAGTAGTGAACACAGCATCTAGCGGAGGGCATGCCGCTTGAACATGTGTATAGTAGTGTTCAAAACCGGGAGGCAACGCCATGACGATTCGTGAGTTGTTGGTGGAGCGGTACGCCGTGCTCAAGAACTTGCGGGACCGGAGCGTCCGCATCATGTCTGAAACCATCGACCGGCTTGAGGAGTTTCTAGAGCGGCCGGCAACCCTTGACGATTTCACCGACCTGCAGATGGCACGGTTCCTCCGCTGGCGTGCCCAGACGCCCCGTAAAGGCCGTCTGGCGTCGCCGGCCACCGTCGCCAAGGACAAGGCCCATCTGTCCGCCCTGGCCTCGCACGCGGCCCGTAAGAGGCTGATTCCAGAGTTTATCGAGTTCCCACGCATGAAGGTGCCGACACGGCCCCCGCGAGGCTACACCGTAGACGAGGTGTCCCGCATCGTCCGGGCAGCCCGGTGCCGCCGGGGGCACGTCGGCCCGGTGCCGGCCGCCTGGTTCTGGGTGACCCTGCCAATGGCGGCGTGGGAGACAGGCGAGAGAATCGGCGGTCTGCTGCACGTCCGGTGGGGCGAAGTGGATCTCGACCGCCGGGTCATCACGTTCCTTGGCGAAGGCCGCAAAGACCACGTCACGACGATTGAGCGGGCCATCAGCCAGACGCTGGCCGAATACCTCGCGGCCCAGCAGCGTGCCGACTCGCAGCTCGTCTGGCCGTGGCTCGAGCACCGGCGGGAAAACAGCATCTACCCGTCGCTCCAGAAGCTCTGCGAGCGGGCAGGCGTCAAGGGCAGGGGATTCCATGCCATCCGCAAGGCGTCGGGCTCCTACGTCAAGGCAGGGGGCGGGGACGCCACCGAGCACCTGGGGCACGCCAACCCGCGGACCACGCAGAAACACTACCTAGACACCCGCATCACCGGGCAGCAATCCGCCCTCGACTACCTGCCGCCGCTGGATTTGAACGGTGGGCCGGGGAAGCCGAGGTGACGTGTCCAACCTCTGAGCGATTGATGGCGGTTGATGGCCGTTGAAAAGTTGGCGATTGCCGCCAACGGCGGTACCTTTCGCCCGTTCACTCTCACGCGAAAGGACACGATATGGAACGACTGATGACGAGGAAGGAAGTGGCGGCGTATCTCGGAGTTCAGCCCGGTACTCTGGCGCGATGGAAGTGGGCCGGCGCTGATTCGCCGCCGTGCATCAAGATGGGGCGATCAGTCCGCTACCGGCAGTCGGAGGTTGACGCTTGGCTATGGCGTCGGGCTGGCGTGAGCGAATCGGCCATCACGGTCATTCAGCGGACGCAGTCAAAGTAGGCACGGCATTTCGCCGTAATTGCCTGCCACGCAATCAGCGTGAAATAGCGTGCCGAGCAAGCGGGGAGGCGACGGGGAAAGGGATAAACCCGCCGCCTCAACCCGCCGCCCGGCTCAATTCTGCAAGTCGCGCCAGTAGTGCAGACGCTCTTCGCGTCGTGCCCTGTCTGCTGCTGACTCGCCCTTCACCCGCGAAAGCTCCGCGAGCAGCCGCAGCACGTCCGCTGCGAGCGTGCCAGCGGTTCCGGTGAACGCACCAGAGAAAGCACGGGCGCGAAACTCGCACTCTTGGAGGTAGGCGTGGGAGAGCGGTTCAGGCATTGTCTGGCAACTCTGCAATGCCCTGAATGTCGAGGCCGCCGTCCAGCACGATGCACGGCGGGAGCCCTGGGGACTTCTTCATCAACTGCTCCCACTGGTCCGCTATGTACTGTCGTGTCTGCGGCGTCATGGCCAGCTTGCTCTTGATGACCACGGCCGCCACCCGTTCAGTCGGGATGAGCGAGATGTCGAAATCGGAGAGGTTAGGCATTGTGCTCCTCCCGGTGCAGCAGCAGGGCAAGCAGCGAGTAGGACGCCAGGTCGAAGAGATTGTCCTCCAGCGACTCGTTCTCCAGCCGGCCCGTCGCGTTGTAGCTGGCGAGCCGCGTGACCTTGTCCGACAGGCGAACCATGGCCCCCTTCCACGACGGGATGCCCACAAACTTCGCACCGTTGCGGATGTTGGCCAGCGGGTCAGTGCCAGAGGGGCAGCCGTAATCGCTCGACTTCCGCCGGTGCATGTCCTTGAGTGCGTCGCACAGGTCAAAGAACGCCTGCGACGTTGGGTGCACCGCCCCGCCCATGACGCCGTCGCCGGTCTGGCGGGCGTACGCTGGCGGCTGCCACTCGGCGTAGGTCTCGCCGTCCTGTAAGGAATCCTGGCACGACTTTCTTTCATAGCCACGCATCTTCGGGTCATCCTTCGGCGTGTTGTCGAGCCGTTCGCGGACTGCAGAGCGGAGGGCTTCGTTGGCGGCTTCAAGAGTTGCGGTCGTCATCGGCGTCCTTTCGTTTGTTGCGTTTGTCATGTAGCGGGCAGCCTTCGGCGATCCAAAACACCGGGGCCACGTCCCACAGAAATCCGTTGCCGTAGGCATTGTCCATCACGGGGCAAGTGCAGCCGGCGTCAATGGCAGCGTCGCTGCCTGGGTTTGGCGTTTCGCTCATGCCGACCTCACCGTGCCGTCACCCATCACGCGATAGTTATTCACGTCAAACGCTCCGCCCTTGTGCACGGTCGCCACGGCGAAGCCATGATTCCACGCGTTGACGCGTGCGTATTCAGGCGTCAGGTCGCACAAGCAACCCACGCTCCAGTTCGCCGTTTCCCGGTGCCGCCAATCGCTCTCGGCGTGGTTGCTCGTCCGGTGGTGGTGGCCGACCAGGCCCGTGCCTTTCATCCGCATCCACACACCACGGGCGACGTTCACTGGTGCCGCCATTCCTCGCGGCAGTTCGTGGCCGTGGAACACTGGCAACTGGCCCAGCATGACGGGCCGCTGGTCCTCGACGAGCTCGACGCCGTGCTTATCCAAGTCGAGCCATGCCCCGAGGCTCATGCGTGGGTCGTCGCTGATTTCGGCAGCGTGCTGCCATAGCCAGTGCGTCCACCGTTCTTCGTGGTTGCCCAGCTTGTAGACGATGGGGATGTCGGGGAACTCGCTGCGCACCCACGCAATGAACGTCCGCACGGCGTCTAGTTCGCCCTTGAAGTCCCGCTGCGTCGGGTCTTTCATGTACCGCGAGATGGCGTAGAAGTCCGCAATATCGCCGTTGAGCACCAGCCCGGCGAGGCTCTGGTTTTTGAGGAAGCCGACCGCTGCGGCGACGGCAATCTCGGAGTGATACGGCACATGCACGTCGCTGATGATGCCTACCGGGCCGAGCACGTCCATGGTGTAGGGCACCCACGGCTCGGACAAGCTCTTCGGCATCGCGAGGATCTCGCCCGCCTTGCGAGCCGGCCGCGTCGCACGCTTCACGCGAGACGCCGAGCGGCGATGTTTTTCGCCCTTGAGGCCGAGGTAGTAGCGGATGCGGCCGTACGCCTGGTCTAGCGTCAACGCCCCGTTACTCTCTGCCTGCAACCGGCGACCCAACGTCTTCGCTGGCGCGTCGGGATGCCGGGCAATCAACCGCAGTGCGATTTTGCCAAGAGCGTCTACCGCAACCTGACCCCTAGCTGCCATTGCCTACCTCCCTGTAGCCCAGCGTCCACAACACGCGTGCAATGTCCTTGCCCTGCTGCTCGACGTGTTCCTCGCTCTGCGTCGGGTTCAATGCGTGCAGCAGTTCGTGCACTATCACCTCGAGCTTCTTCCGGCCACGCATGCGAGCGTCGAGGATGATGCGCGGATGCTTAGCCTTCTGGCTAAACGTGTAGCCATACGCCTGGCCCTTGAGCGTGGTGAACCGGATGAGCCAAGGCTCGTCACCGTTTAGGCGGAAGTGATGGTCCTGCGTCGGCATCAGCAGTCCTTTCGCGTTCCACCGTAGCGTTGGCGTCAACTGGGCCCCACTTCCCAGCCGGGCACTTCTCGCCAGCCCACGAGAGCTTGGAGATGAACTGCCGCTCGCGCACGACCGGGCATCCACACTGCCGGCACGCCTTGCCGTCGAAGTGCTCGCACGTCTGGCAAATGGCGAATCGGGCGTCGATTTGCTCCTGGGTGCAGCGGGGTGCACCGGCGGCAAGGTGCTTGACGGCAGACTTGGCGAAGTTGCGGGCTTTCGCGACGAGCGAGACGCCTGGCTTTGGCACTCGCGGATAACTGCTATGCGTCTCGTCTACCGTGATGCGGTCGCCGTCCTCGCTGACAATGCACGGGCGCACCTCGTCGAGCGTGTAGCCACGCTCGCGGCATCGGGCCACAAAATGAGCGAGCCGACCAGTTATCATGGGAAGTCGTTGGCGCACATTGACACGCCCGTTTGCTCCAGGCAATCAGACCATCGTGGCGGACCCGTCATCCCATCCCTTACGCTGCACGTCGTGTCCGAAAGCGCAACACAACTGATTGCGGTCGTTCGGCTCAGCATCGCCCCCAAGCCAAAATCAGCGCAAAACTCAGGCGCTGCGCACTCATCGCAGTTTGCAACCACACGCTCCACGCCTGGGTAGCCGTTGGAGTCGTCGCAACAAGTTACACGGGGCTCTGTATACTGATAAACAGGCGCTACGCTAACGCATTCGTCGCATGAGGCAACGAGTCGTATTCGGTAGTAAGTGTGCAGAATGCTGTAATATTTCTCAGTGCAGGTAGAATATATGTCGCCAACCCCGTACTGCTGGCCCGCCTCTGTGCCAGCGCAGCCGCGACCACCGCCATACGGTCCAATAATTGGATCCGCAAACACCGTCACTGTGCCTGGAGGCTGTGACGTTGGTATCTGTGGAACAGCGCTCCAGAGGGCCTCTTGTTGCGCAGGTGTAGGATTCGGCGTCCACTCCCACTCGCCCAACAACGAACCCACAACCTCTTCAAGGCACGCATACCGATAAGAGCAGCACCAGCAAGGGTCTGCGGGGTCGCGGCCAGCATTCCATGTACCACCAGCCATCTCGCATTGGGCACGGGTTGTCTTTGTCGGGTCGGCAACACCGTTTATGCAGCACGCACCACCGCAGCAGCAGCCTTGCTCGCTGGCCACCTGGCCATCCCTGAACAGCGGACCGCCGTTGTTCCACGTGATGAGCGTCATGCGGCGGTTGAGGTTGAGCAGGTGGTGATGTCAAACCACTTAATGCAGCCCTCAACGTGCCCGAGTATTTGCGTGGCCGTTGATTGGTAGCCCTGCACCGTGGAGAAGTCCACGCCCGAGATCTCCATCGAGCAAGTCGATGTGCACTCCTTCTCTTGCGCCACGGCGTACCAGCCCCACCCGTTGTGCCCAAGTGCCACCCATCGCTGAGTGCATGCCGTGGTGGTCGAGAACGTCAGGAACTGATTATGGGCCACGACCGTCACCGCAGACGCGATAGGGTCGCCGTTGAAGACCGTCACGACGGCCGTGGTCTCCTTGGCCCAGCCCGCCGTGCTTTCGTGCTTGGCGATGAGCAGGCGAACGCCGCGGGAGATTGCCGCGTCATTCGGCCCGCCCAGCGACTGCCGCGGCTCGTCCCGCTCAATGAGCCGGACAGCCTTGCCAATCCGCTTGGCGTCGTTCAGCGAGAACCCGAAGGTGTCAGCCACCGGTCACTCCTGAAAGACGACGTAGCGAATCTTCCCCGTGGTGCCATACCCCTTGGCGGCCAGTGTGACTGTGGGCACGAGCGGCACTACAGCGGCACCGCCTCGCACCAACTTGCAGAACTCTTGGATGTTGGTCCCGTCGTACGAACCGATGGCCACGTATGCCGTGCCGCTGGTCGCGGTCGAGAGATTGCGAAAACCGGCGTACCCGGCCGCCGTGATGGCTCCGATACTGAGCGTCGCCACGTTGGTCGTGACGTTCACGATCTGGGCATGCACGCCTTGCGCCGCCTGGTCGAACCGCAAGCCGCTCGCCTGGAACGTCTCGTTATGGTTGCCGTTCGCAACGGCTACGCTAAGTGATACCGAAACCTCGTTGGCCATCATCGTCTCCTATGGCAGCAGTCTGCAGCTGCGAAGCATGGTGGTGTGGTCTTTCTCGTCATACGGCTTGATGGTGATTACTTCTGGATCTTCGCCGACTGGCTTGGCTTCGCCTAACGATAGAGCGACAGGCTTTGAGACCGGATTGCCAGACTTGTCGAGAATGGCACGCCGCTCTCCGTTGACAATCTCGTTGTAGCCCACGTCGTAGTAGCGGATTTTCCAGTCGCCTGGATTAAACGTCCACTCAACCGACACGCTCCACACTTGATTCTTCTGGTCAAACTCGGCCCCGTAGCCTGTCACTCGCAGTTGATACGGCTGCGCACCCAGGAACGCCGTTTGGTTGCAGGTGTTGAGGTACGTGAACAGCAGCGGAAAGTCAGGGTCTTCTACGTTTGTGTTCGTGTACGTCAGCCGCAGCAGGGCCGTGTCTTCCTCGAGCCCATCAACAGGGTCGCCGGCTGAATTGACTGGCGGCTTGATAGGTTGGTCAGGGTCATCTTGGTTCGACTCGCTCGCCGGCCGTCGCTCTTGCAGCGACTGCAGAGAGATCTTCAGCCATGTCAACTCTTCGTCGCTGGGATTGCTGTTGTTGTTGTTGTCTTTGTCGTTGTCCTGTGCCGGCTTCGCGTCATACCGAACTGTGCACTTGACGCAGAACTCGTTCTCGTTGTCGTAGTATTGAAAGTCCCGCCCCGTAACGTAGAAATCGATGCCGCCGGTCGGCTCATAGTCGTTGATCTGCGGGATCTTGCGGTTGTAGAACTCTGGCCAAGTGGCGGTGTTGTTCTTGATGGCACCAAAGTCCGGGGCTTCGTCACAGACAATCAGCAGTTCCACGGAGCCCGTGTACTGTATGGAGCCCTTGTCGCTTTTCGTTTCCGAAAACTGAAAGGACCGAAGCTGGCGAACGGTGCGAATGGCCATGGCTATGTCAACGCTATCTGTGCTTGGCCGAAACCGGGCTTGCTTATGTTTGCCGCCAACTCCTCGACGGCGTCGGCAGTTCGCGCGGTGTTGTCGGCAGTCTCCTTGGCGGCATCACCGCCGGCGAGCCTTGGGTCGCCGCCGCGGGCCAGCATGTTGCGGTAAGACTCACCCGACGACGAGCCGAAGACCAGGGCTTGCAGTTCAGACGACGCGGCCTTGATGGCGGCCTTGAGATCCCTTGGATCGTCCTCGCCTGCCTTATCTTTGCCGGCAGCTTCAGCATCCGCCTTGGCTTTAGCGAAGCCGGCGTCGAACGCGGCAAACGGGCTGCCAATGTTCTGCACTGCAGAGTTGAAGGTGCTTGCTGCGGCTTCGCCGTACATCTGCCCCATCTCGGCGGCACCCTTTGCCATTTCGCGGGCACCACGACTGCCTTCCGCCAGGCTGTCTGCCAGCCCCTCGAAGCCGGCGGCCTCAGCCAGAGCAGCCATCGACTTCATGACGCGAGAGACACCGGACAAGATGAGCGAGAACACCTCGCTAAACATCTGGCCAATCTGCGACCCGAGAGCCATGAAGACCTGGAAGATGCCGGTGAGCAGCGTGACGGCACCGACGACCATGCGGATACTGAAGACCAATCCATCCGCCAGCGTCTTGGCTACCGTCCACCCAGACGTGTTCTTGGCGAAGAAGTCCACGATAAGGTTTGAGACCGTCGTGATGGCAGGGGCGAGCTCGGCCAGAAACTGATTGATAAACCCTTGCATGGGCAACGCCAGGCGGCCGATTGCATCGCCCATCGCTTCAATAGCCGCAACCTGCGGGCCGCTCATCTTCACGCCGAGGTTGGTCAGCAGCGTGTCCATCTCCGCGATGCCGTCTGCACCCGTGCGGATGAAGTTCAGCAGCCCCTGCCCGCTACGGCCGAAGATGTCGATGGCAGCGGCGGCCTGCATCTGTGGCGGCAGGGCGGCGATTCGCTGCGAAATGAGCGAGAACTGCTGGGCCGTGGATAGCCCAGCCAGGTCTTGCATCGTCAGCCCCAGCTGGGCAAACGCCTTCTGGGCTGGCTTGGACCCTTGCGCCAATTCGCCAACCATGCGGGCCGTGCGACGAAGCCCACCCGTCAACGCCTCTTGGCTGACGCCAGTTTCGGTGGCCACTTGCGACAGCACCTGCAGGTCGCCAGTTGCCACGCCCAGTTCCTGCGACAGATTGTGCAACGCCTCGGCCGCACGCGTCGCAGTCGTAAGGGCAGCCACCGCCCCGGCCAGCGTGGCGAAACCACCCACTACCGGCAGCAGCATGGGCGAAATCTGACCGAGGGCACCGCCCAACGCTGACATGCCGTTGACGCCAGACTGAAAGCCCTTGAGTTGCTTGCTCGCCCGAGCCAGCCCCGCCGTCAGCCCGCCCGTGCTGGCCGTGACGCTGACGTTAACGCGTCCGAAGTTCTTGGCCATGGCATCACTGGGGCAGGGGAATTGCGTTCAACGTGGCGAGGATCTGGTCGGGCGTCTGGGCCCGCTTCGGCACCGGCAT
>SXGQ01116957.1_pt1 | contig 17814 bp, 10 predicted proteins | sample 3178371 | NCBI WGS metagenome assembly SXGQ01 (sample SAMN11356859, study PRJNA531348) | freshwater metagenome | isolation source: freshwater sample F1-20 | place: China: Fuxian Lake, Yuxi | collected 2017-12-25 | reverse complement strand
CAACCTCGCGCAGACCTGCGACTCGCAGGGCCAGTGGCAGACGACCGACTCGTGCGTCAACGCCTGCCTCGGGGCCGGCTCCTGCGGCGGCGTCTGCCGGCCCGGCGCCACGCGCTGCACCGGCCAGAACGCGGAGACCTGCGACCAGACCGGCCAGTGGGTCGCGACCCCGTGCACGAACGTCTGCCAGAACGGCAGCTGCACCGGCGTCTGCACGCCGGGCGCCGCGCGCTGCAACGGCGCCCAGTCCCAGTCGTGCAACGCGAGCGGCCAGTGGACGACGACCCAGACCTGCCCCTACGTGTGCTCGGGCGCCGGCACCTGCTCGGGCCAGTGCGCGCCCGCCAGCACGCGCTGCAGCGGCACGACGCCCCAGACCTGCGACCAGGCCGGCCTCTGGAGCTCGCTCGCCGACTGCACCTACGCCTGCCAGAGCGGCGCCTGCACCGGCGTCTGCCGCCCCGGCGGCACCCGCTGCGTCGGCAACGCGGCCCAGTCCTGCGACGCGACCGGCCAGTGGCAGACGTCCCAGACCTGCCCGTACGTCTGCGCAAGCGGCACCTGCGGCGGCGTCTGCGTCCCGGGCACCACCCGCTGCAGCGGCAACACCCCCCAGACCTGCGACAGCGCTGGCCAGTGGAGCGGGTCGACCGCATGCAGCGGCACGACGCCGGTCTGCAGCAGCGGCGCCTGTGTTCGCCAGTACTGCGGCGACGCGACCGTCGACTCGGGAGAGCAGTGCGACGATGGCAACGGCTCTGTCTGTGATGGGTGCGAGTCATGTCAATATCGACGGTGGCTAGCCCTGCCGTCGGGGGCGAAGGGCGTCGTCGCGTCGCTCGAGACGAGTCTCCCACAGCAGGATGCATGCTATGAGGCGTGGGTTCGTACAACCAGCACGTTCACGGATGCCATCTTCATGGCCGCGACCCGCTCTCCCACGGAGTCCAACTTCATCCTGCGGTGCTACGTTCAGGGGTCGCGTCTGCAGTTCGCCGTGCAGAGCAGCACCGCCAGCGCCATCATCATCGAGGTCACAAAGGCCTGTGGCGATTCACAGTGGCATCACGTGGCGGCCTGCCGGGACGTCGAGGGTAGCGCCACGACCTTGACGCTGTTCTGGGACGGGCAGCTCATCGGCAGCAAGGCTGGCGCCACGACCGCGATCGGGCCACGCACCTCGGTCGTGTTCGGCGGGGTCAACTACGCCGCCGATGGCCTTGGTGGGCAAATCGACGAGGTCCGCATCTCGAGCGCCGTGCGCTACGTCACCAACTTCACGCCGCAGCGGCGGCTGGAGTCCGACGTCAACACGACGGCGCTCTTTCACTTCGACGAGACCTCCGGGACGGCCTTCACGAGCGTCCAGGGTCACACGGGAACCCTCTCGGGGAGCGCGGCCTGGCAGACCGACACCGGATATCTCTCCGGCTACTGCGCGAGCGAGGCTGCCAGCTGCGCTGATGGAAGCATCGAGTTGGGAAGGTCCGCTTGGGGTCGTGCCGACATCGTATTTTGTCGAACCTCAACGCTGCAAATGCCGGACGCGGCGGCCACGGCATGCGGGAGCGACAGTCATCTTTGTTCGAGTGCCGAATTGGTTAACAGGAACGATGGATTCGTACCCCCAGCCGGTCTTCGAATGCAGGCAACGCTGTTGGAGTCTGGATGTCTGGCGACTCATTATGACCCCGTGTCGGAAGGTCATGATCTGCGGTCGGATCTTGTTCGCGGCGATACGCCGATGACATCCGTATGCCCTGGCGCGCTCGGAACTCCATGGGGTCGTCAATGGGGTCCCGGTTACTATGGCGGAAACGGCGCGTGGGGGCTCACTGGCGCACTCTGCTGCCGTTAGTACATATTGAAGCCGAAAGCGCGCCAAGTCTGTTTGGCGGCACTCACCCCGTGGCTGGGTTGCCGCCTGGATAGTGCAAAATCCGGAGATCGATACGGCGCTGTCCCTCAAAGAGGCCGCGCACAGCAAGTACACCTTACTGTCCGGCGGATCCACGCGCTTAGGAATACAACCGGAGTGGGGCTTTCGAGGCCCAGGTTCGGAGAGGGCGCTGGGCGCTCCTTGAGGGCGTGAGCACACAAGCGATGCCACGCGATTCCGGCACCTGCTGTCGCTCGGGCCCGCCGAGAAGCCGCAGAGGCCGGGGGTCGTTCCCGAGTCCGGAGGGGCAGGGAGCGGCCACCGTGTTCCGACGGGGCGCCATACAGGCGCGCCCCGTCGGATCATTCGAGAGTCCGCCCGGGGCGTCGATTCGGTTGTGACCGGAGCATCTGGCTCGCGCCGGGCCGCGTACCCCGAGGTTCACCGTCTCAGTGGGCCCGGCCGGGGGTCGCGAGCGGATCCGGGACGTAGGTGCGCTCGATGAAGCGGCGCTCGCGGGCGAGGTCCGGGTCAGAGGCGCCTGGCAGGGTCGCCCAGGCGGAGAGGGCCGCGGCCACGAGGGCGGCCGCGGCGAGCCTCAGGGCCGGGAGCGCGGGGGCGTCGGGGTCGCGTCGCAGCAGCGGGGCGACCAGACCGAGGGCCGCGAGCGTCAGGAGAGCCACGACGAGCGGGCGAGAGGGGACATGCGGCGAGAGCAGCGACGGCGGGACCCAGCCGTCGGCGAGCAGCCCCGGCGCGAGCTGCCAGGCGGGGTTCGACAGCGAGTCCTGCCAGTGGGGCCAGAGCAGCGCGGAGAGGCCGCACGTCACGAGAGCTGGCAAGGCGAGGCCCGCGAACACGGACTCGATTGCCGGGAAACGGTTCGCAACGCAGCTCAAGGTCGCCGCCACGGCCAGCGTCAGGAAGGGCAGCGCCGGGGTCAGGTGGCGCTGGCTGACGGTCCAGCCGCCTGCAGGGTAGACCATCGCGCTGACAAACAGGCCGATGAGCAGCAGGAAGGCCGCGACGAGGCGGCGCGACGTCACGTCCGCGAGAAGCCCGGACCGGCCGGCCTCGGCCTGCGCCGGCGCGCCGCGCAGCAGGCGGGGCAAGGAGAAGACCCCGAGCAGCAGCCACGGCGCGAAGAAGAACAGCCCCTTCTCGGTTGAGAAGAACCCGAGCCACGCATGGTCGAGGCGCGGGAGCGCCACCCCAAGCAGCCCCTGGGCGTGGACGGCCGCGAAGCTCGTCGCAATGAAGCTGTAGCCTGTCAGGAACGGCGAGCCGAAGGCGGCCTGGTGGTAGAGGCCAAAGACGAGGGCAGGCGGCACCGCGCCGAGCAGCGCGAGCCCGACCGCGCGCGGGGCGAGGCGGGTCTGGACCGCGAAAGCGACCGCGAAGGGCAGCAGCAGCAGCGCGTTCTGGTACTCCACGAGCACCGCGAGGCCCGCGAGGGCCCCGATGGCGAGGAGTGGCCCGGCTGGCTGGGGGAGCGCCCCGGGCGAGCGTGGCGGCAGCGCGCTCAGGCGGTCGTGGAGCGCGAAGAGCACGGTCGCCGACAGCGCGTGCCCGAAGGCGAGGCCACCATAGGCCGCGAGCGGAGAGGCGAGCGCGAGCGCCACGAGCAGGGCCGCGTGCAGGTCGGGGCGCGGCAGCCAGCGCGGCAGGTGGCGCGCGACGAGCAGCAGGAGCCAGAGCGCAGGCAGCGTCGCGCCGAGGAGCCGCGTCACCGCGACGAGGGTCGGCAGGTCCTCGTGACCGAGCGCGCGCGCCACCGCGACCCCCGGGAGGGCGAGCAGCGCGACCCCGGGCGCCTTGTCCGAGAAGCGGCGCGCCACCCCGTCGACCTGACGCTCGGAGGCGTCAAAGACCGGCCCGTGGCGCGCGATGGGGCCGTCGATACACACCGTGCCGTCCCGCACGAGGGCCTCGGCGAGGTAGACGCGCGTCAGCTCGTTGGGCGACGCGAGCTTCGGAAACCATGGCGAAAAACCGGCCCAGACCATCAGCGCCAGCGCGAGCGGCCCGAGCAGGCGGCGGCGCGGAGATGTTGCGGCGGTAGGGGCGGGCGTCATGTCGGGCAGGGCCTTATCATCGCTCACCCCGCGCGGCCAGTGGACCCGAGCATGGGTCGCGCGGGTGCCCGCCGCGGATGGCCTGGCTGGACCGGCGGTCGCGAGGCCCCCAGTCGGTGACACGCTCGCGCTGGCTGGCCATCTCGCCCCGCGTCCCCGGTTCGCGCCGGGTCCGGGGCGACGTCTCCGCGTCGGTCGTGCCGCGCGAGGAAGGCCGGGCGGGTCACTCCGGCTGCTCGACCGGCACGGCGCCCGGGGTGATGCCCTGCGCGACGGCGATCTCGACAGCCCTGATCTCCGGCGTGTCGCTGGCGTCGACGCTGACGACCGCGTGGCGCGTCCCGTCGCCGAGCGCCGCCCGCCAGCCCATCGTCGCGTAGTCCGCCGGCTTCACGTTCGTGCCGAGCGACATCAGGCCGTCGTTGTTCTCGTGGACGGCGCCGCCGCTGACGCCGATGTCTCTCGCGAGCTGCTCGTGGCGGTTCACGTGTCCAGCCGGCTTGCCCGTCCGCGTGATGCTGCCGCCGCGGCCATGGCCTGCGTCATCGTGGTCATCGTCGAGACCGAGCATGTGCCCGAACTCGTGGGCCGCGACGTCCTGCGGGCGTCCATCCCCGACCTTGAGGTCGACGCGCCGCCAGGACGGCTCCTCGGTCGCGCCCTCCTCGCCCGCGGCCTCGACCGAGAGGCGGACGTTGGACACGCAGTGTATCTTGAGGGCCTCGGCCACTGTCTCCGCGCGCCGCCTCGCGAGCCCCTCGCTCCAGGCCTTGTCGCCGTCCGCCGAGCCCCGTGGGCGGCTTGAGGTCCTCGGGACCGAAGACCCCCTTGTCGAGGAACGCCCTCAGCTCGGGATCGACCTCGGAGGCCGCATCGTCGGTCTTCTCGGCGTCGTCGCCGAACCCGAGGAACCGGCGGATGTTCTCGACCGCCGCTCAGTCGTCCCAGCCGCGGACGGCCCCGCGGGCGCCCTTCCGCGCCGACTGCTGCCGCTTGTCGTCGAGGCGCCGCGCCTTCTGGCCGCGCGAGGGGCGGGTCGGCGTGCGGGCCTTCTGGACGAACAGCGCGTCGGTGATGAGGGCGGCGAGCTTCTGGCGCGCGTCCTCAATGTTACGCAAGCGTGTACGTGTGACCTGCGACGTGATGATGATGACCCCGTCGGCCATCCGGTTCGCGAGGCGCTCGGTGATGCGACCTTTCTGATAGAACGTGAGCGCATCGGAGTTCGCCACGTCAAAGCGCAGCTCCACCTTCGTGGCGACCTTGTTGACGTTCTGGCCGCCCGGACCCGATGCGTGGGTCGCGGCGACGCGCAAGGCCGAGGCCGGGATGACGAGGACGCGGCCATCGTCGAGCGCGATCCGGAGGGCGTCCTCGGGATCGGGCGGCGTGGGGTCTCGGGCGTGGTCGCGGGGCTCGGCCATGGACTCAGCGTAGCAGGGCGCGCAGGCCCGCGTCGACCGGGACGCGCCCGTCTGCGTCGCGCGGCGTAGCGGCGGCTTCGGGCGCGGCTGGCGTCAGGCGGTCGATGAGCCCGGCCACGACCGAGAGCTGCCCCTGATCCAGCACGTCGGCCTCGGGGACGGTCTCGAGCGTGCCCGGGAAGTTCAGGGCGCAGGTCGTGCGGTGGCCTTCGAGGCGGATCGGCAGCCCGTGGCTGCGGCACACGAGCGGGCGGGCGGCGAAGACGCGGCAGCTGCCGTCGGGCGCGAGGAGGACGCAGCGGTCGGCGGCTGACGATTGCGCGGGCATGTCGATCGCGGCACGAATAGCGTTCCGGTCATCGGGTGGCAGCGCCTCGACGGCCTCGGCCACCCGCCTCCACTCGACGGGGAGCAGCCGCAGGTCGCGCTGGCAGCACGTCGAACAGCCGCGGCGACATTGCATGGCGCTGGGGTGGGCGGCCTGAACGCGGACGAAGAAGGCGTCGACGCGGGCCGAGAGCGCGCCGAGCTGGTCGGCAGGGGATGGGGCGGACGACATGCGGGTTTCGTGGCACGGGCTGGCCGCGGCATCAAGCGCCAAGCCCGCGGGAGCGGCCCGCGGCGGGCGTGGGGGTGACGCGGCGGGCGGAGTCCGGCATGCTGGGCTCCATGAACGCCGCCAACGCCACCTTTCAGGTCGCCTGCCGCTACTGCGGGACCCACGCCAGCTTCGAGCCCGACCACGCCCTCGGGGACCTCGACGCCGTCCGCTGCCCGCGCTGCACGAGCCCGCTGCTTCGCGTCCGCGGCGAGCCGCTGACCGACCTCTCCGACGACCTGCTCGCGCATCCGTGGGACCGCGAGGCGCTCTCGCGGCTGCAGGCCATCCCGCTGCTCGACACGATCGTCGGGGCGGCGCTCGGCTCGACCTACGACCAGCTGCACCGCTTCGAGCTCCTCGCGTCGGGCCTGCGGGTCTCCGAGCGCCAGCTGCCACACGTCCATCGCGCCTACCTCGAGGCCGCGGGCCGCCTCGACGTGGACCCGCCGCCGCTCTTCGTGGTCCAGTCCCCGCACCTGAACGCCTGGACGAAGGGGGCGCGCGAGCCGCTTGTCGCGATTTCGTCGGCCGCGGTCGAGATCCTCCCCGAGCGCAGCCTCGTCGGGATCCTTGGCCACGAGCTGACCCACGTCCGCCTCGGCCACGTCCTCTACAGGACGCTCGCGCAGGTGCTCGCCCAGGGCGCCCTGCGTGCGCTGAACCTCGTCGGCCTCGCGAACCTGGCCCTCACACCGCTGAAGCTGCTGCTCTTCCAGTGGAGCCAGATGGCAGAACTGTCGGCCGACCGCGGCGAGCTCATCGCGACCGGCTCGCTCGAGACGCACATCCGGACCGCGGCGCTCGTCGCGGGCGGGTCACGCGCGATCGCGGACCAGATCGACGTCGGCGCCTTCGTCGAGCAGGCCCACGAGGCCGAGGCGATGCGTCGCGACGAGCTCTTCGTCAACCTGATGGAGCTCATCGGGGGCCGCGACCGGACCCACCCGCTGAACGTCTGGCGCGTCCACCATGCGCTGAACTGGGCGCGCACGCCCGGCTTCTTCGAGCTGCTCGCGGGCAGGCCGCAGCTGCGCCTGTCAGGCGCCTGATTCGCGCTCGCACGCACCAGGTGGCGCGGCACCTCCGGGGGCATGACACCTGTCCGAGGAGGCCGACTCGGGTCCGCCCCCGAGGGCACGACCCGCATGACGCGCCCGTGCGCCCGGGCCGAGACCGCGATGGACCTCGGCTTGAGGTCACCCGAGCGCGTCGCGGACGTCGCGCTTCAGGCTCGGGAGCGCGATGGCGTCCACGAGGGCGCTTCTCAGGGCTGGGGGCTTCCTCGCGAGCAGCGCGCAGAACGCCGGGACCCGACCCGCGCGGTAGGCGGTGTTGAGGTGGCCGTAGAGGGCCTTCAGGTCCTGCGTGGCCGCGATGAGGGGCTCGAGCGCCCGCCACGCGCGGCCGTCAGCCGCACCAGCGACGGCGCCAGCGAGGTCGAGCTCGCCCTCGGGGTCGGCGGCAAAGCGCGACACGAGCGCCTCGAGGACGTCGGGTGCGAACGCGTGCCCGGTGTAGGTGCCGAGGAAGCGGCGCAGCTCCGGATCAGGGTCGGCCTCGCTCAGGTACAGCTGTGCGAGGGCGTCGGAGGCCCCCGCCGGAAGGCCCGCGGCGCCCCAGAACCCGAGGGCGTAGCGCCGCTCGTCACGGGTCCCGTCGAAGATCAGGGTCCGGGCCACCTCGTGGCTCTCGGCCTTGCCAGCCTCCGACATCTCGCGGTGGTTGGTCACCCACTGGAGGGGACCGAACGACCCGCCCGGGCGCTCGTCGCCGCTCTCGAAGATGCGCTGAAGCTCGCGCGCCTGAATGAGATTCATCGGCCCCCCCTCTTCTTCACATCGGCACGTTGCGCCGGATGGCACAGCTCGCGAGCGGCGTCGGGGCGACGACCACCTCGGGTGTGCCGCCGCTCGTCACGCCGAAGCACTGCGCGGGGTTGTCGACGCCCGCGAACTGGTCGAACTGCAGGCCGTCCCACATCGTCGGGCGGCGGACGCGATTGGCGAGCGTCGGGTCGCCTGCGGGCAGCTCCACGATGACGAAGCCCTCGTTGTACTCGGGGGACTCCTCGATGGCACACGCCCTGATGACGTCCTGACCGCCGACAGCCGGGTCGCAGATCGCCACCATGTCCGCGGAATACATCCAGTAAGCGCCGGAGTTGCCTCGCCCCTCGATCGAGTAGGACGCGACGTGCAGGCTCGGGTTGAAGACGCCGCCGCTCGCCTTCCAGGCCCTGAAGCCCGCCTTGGCCTGGTTGCTCTGGTCGGCGAGGAGCGCGGCGCGCGTCGTCGCGTCGGGCGTCTGGCCCTGGGCCGTGATGAGGGCGTCCACAAAGTCGGCCTGCAGGACGCCGTACTGGACCATGGTCAGGTGCGGGACGGCCTTCAGGACCGGGACCGTGCGGAAGCCACCGTCGTTCTTCGTCAGCCTGCCCTTGAGCATCCACGAGGGCTTGGCGGCCTCCATCGCGGCCCATGGGTCCATGCCGCCGCGCACCATGTTCGCGATGTCGCGGATTCCGTGCTCGCGATGCACCGGAACCTCGAAGCCCTGCTCGTTGATGAGCCGCCGCATGCGCTCGCCGGCACGCCCCGACGACACCCTGGCAAGCTCGTTGCCGATGGCCGTCATGTCGTTCGGATCCGCGACGCCGAGGGCCGCGATGGCGCGCTTGTCGCCGCGGATGGCCTCTGCGTTCCGCCACGTTCGCCAGCGGTTCAGGACGGCCTCGTTGGTCAGCAGGGTCGCGACCTCGCCGAGGCTGACGGTCGCGAGGTCACCGCGCTCATCGGGCGTCAGCCCGCGGAACGTCGTGCGCTCCGCCTCGGACGCGAGCCGCTTGTAGAGACCGAGATGAGCGGGCGAGGCCAGCATGACGGTGACCGCGGTGCGGTCCTGCCAGCGGGTGAACGCGAGGAAGGCGTCGCGCAACGCGGCGTCAAGCTCTGGGGCCGCGAAGGTCCGCTGCTCGACCGGGGTCAGTGCGCGAAAGGCGGTGCGTTTCCCCGCGTCGCTGATGGACGTCGCGGCCCGGCCGACGGCGGGCTCGAGCGTCGCGCAGTACGTGCGCCACTCCGCCTCGGGATCCGGGGCCGTCGCGTGGCCGCCTCCGCCTCCCGAGGTCGGGTTGGTGCCCAAGGCCGTGCTGGTGTTCGTCGACGTCCCGCCGCCTGTCGGGGTCCGGCTCGGGTTCAAGCCGCCCGTCCCTCCGCCGCCTGAAGTGATCGGGCTCGGCGGCGGGCCGCTCGCAGCCCGCTGGACCGCGCGCCGCTGGACGTCTCCGGAGGCCGCGTCGCCGCCGGTCATCTGGCTCAGGATGGGCGCTGCGCTCTTCCCTGCGACGACCGCGTCAGCCGCCCTGTCGGCGTGCTGCTCGTAGCTGTCGCCAGCCTGTCCCACGCCGCCCGAGAGCGACACGCCCGCCCGCTGCTGAACGACGTGGGCCGCCTCATGTGCGGCGGTGTGGAGGTCAGGGGCACCCGCGAAGGCGATTTCCGAGCCGGTCGCGTAGGCCTCGGCGCCCATGGCCACGCTGCCCTCCGCTGCGGCCGAATCGGTGTGCGCCGTCACGTTCGACAGGTCATAGGTGCCAAAGCTCTGCTGGATCCTGTCTGCGTGCGGCAGGGCGCCGCCAGAGCCCGAGATTCCGTGCGCGGCGGCGGCGTGGACGTCCGCGCTGGCCGCCTCGGTTGCGCGCTGCTGGATGGGCGCGAGGCGCTGCGCCTGCGCCTCGAAGCCGCCTCCGCCCGCATGCTCGCGGAGTCGTGATCCGCCACCCACCGAGGGCGAGCTGGCCGGAGCTGTCTGAGTTGGCTGCGCGGCGCTCCGCTGTGTGTCGGCGACCCGAGCGTCGGTCATGTCGAGCTCCAGAGGGTGGATTACGCTGTCACTTCGGCATCCTGCGGCTGGAGCGTACGGACGTCAACACCACGCGCATGTGACAGAATGTTGCGCACACGCCTGGCAGCGCTCCCTGCCGAGCGGCGGGGATTGCGGAGGCTCTCGCGGACGTCTGGGCCTGACAGGGTCGCGCAAGGCGCGTGAGGCCGGGCTCCCCGCGCGGGCCGCTGCCGATACGCCGACGGGCAGGCGGGCGCGGCGTGCCTCGTGGCAAGTTCACACATTCGGACACGACCCCCAAAGCGCCCCCCAACCGAGAACGTGAGCGTGTCCTGTGCGGCAGGTGCCGACGACGCGCGTGCCCTCGTGCAGCAGGCACGCGAGGGACATGGGGCCTGCGTCGGGCGGCACGGCGAAGAGGGACAACGTCAGCGGCGCGCCGACAGCGATGCGGCCTGCGGGAGATGCGTGCTCGGTGGCGCCATAGGCCTGGAGCGCGGCCTCGAGCGGAATGGCCTGCTCCGTCAACCAGTCGGGAGGGGGGGCTGTCTGCGGATCGCAGCGTCGGGTCACGGCGGCGCGCAGCCCCGCGAGGAGGCCTGGGGCGTCGAGCGGCGCGTCCGAGCCGAACACGAGCGCCACGCCAGCCTCGCGCATCGCGGCCGCGGCGTAGGCCCCTGCGAGGCGGTCGGGCCCGAGGCGGGCGGGGGCCCAGGGCGCGTCCGAGCAGGCGTGGATCGGCTGCATCGACGCGATGACGCCCATGCGGGCCATCCGCGCGCGGTCGGCGGGTGTCGTCAGCTGGGCGTGCTCGATGCGGTGGCGGTAGGCCCTGCTGGGGAGGGAGACGTCGGAGGCCGTCTCGAGGGCGTCGAGGGCGACCTCGACGGCGCGGTCACCGATGGCGTGGATGGCCACATCGAAGCCTGCAGCGATGGCCTCCCGGGCCGAACGCGCGAGCGCCTCGCGCGGCATGTGATGACCGTACGCCTCATGCGCATCACAATACGCCTCGCGCAGGGCGGCGCCGCGGCTGCCGAGCGCGCCATCGGCGAAGAGCTTGAGACCGCGGACCACGACACCTGGCCCGACGACCGCCAGACCGCCCGGCCTCGCGGCGAGCCACGCCCGGGCCTCCGGTGTGTCCTCGAGCCACGCGACGACGCCAGGCGCGGCCTCCCCGAGGGTCTCCCGCGCCGCCACGATCGCCGGCAGGTCCCCGACCGGGGTCGCCATCGCGTGGACCTCGACGACGCCTTCCGCCATGAGCCGGCCGAGCCCCCGCGCGATGCGGCGCGCCGCCCGCCCGTCACCCTCGTCGCGCAGCGCCTCCCACGTCGCGAGCGTCGGGTCGAGGATGAGCCCGGTCGGCGCCCCGTCCGCGTCCCGCAGCACGCGCTGCCCACCCGCATCGGACAGGAGGCTGCGCGCCGCGAGCTGCGCGAGACCCACCGCGTCAAGCCACACCGCGTGCCCGTCGGCCCGCGTCAGCGCGATGGGCCTCCCGCGGGGGTCGAGACCGCCGAGCGCCTCGGCCGCCCGAAAGCCGGGCGCGAGCGCTGTCTCGAGGTCCCAGCCGAAGCCTGCGACGAGCCCCGCCTCGGATTCCGCCTCCGCGTGGCGGCGGACCGCGACCTGAATGGCGCCGACGTCGCCAAGCCCGCCGAGCGCCACGGTCTCGACAGCCCGCCCGAGCAGCCCGAGGTGGGCGTGATGGTCCGCGAGCCCCGGGACCGCGAGGTCGCCTCGCAGGCGGCGCGTCAGGGGGCGCGGCCCGAGGCCGAAGTCCGCCACGCGTCCCGCGGCGTCGACGGCTATCCAGTCCGCCCAGGGGGCCTCGGAGTCACCGGTCCAGAAGCGGGGGCCGCCAAGGACCTCGACGGCTTGCGATGGGCTCGAAGCGCCCGCGTTGAGCCCCGCCGCACACCCCGAGGCCCCCCACGTTGCCGCCGCGGCCGCCGTGATCCCGAGGAAACCACCGACCGCACCGCGCCAGCCCGCTGCACGCCCTGTCGATGCGTCGCGACGCGCCTCGAGGTCCGCGCCACGTGTCGGCCCGGTCTCGGACGCGCGCGGTACATCGGCGACCCACGTCAGAATGTCGCAAAAGGCGCCGTCACGCCGCACCCCCGCATGCTCGACCCGCTCGATGCGCCAGCCAGCCTCTGGCCCGAGCGCGGCCATCAGCGCCATGTGCGCGACGTCGAAGCGCGACACCTGCACCTCGAGGCGCGCGACGCAGGACGTCACCGCCCGGTGCCCCATGAGGGCCGCCAGCGCCGCACGCCCGAGACCGCGCCGGCGCGAGGCCGGTCGCAGCAGCAGCTGAACGACCCCGATGTGGCCCGCCCTCAGAAACTCCCGCGGCACGACCCGGAGGCAGCCCGCGAGCTCGGCGCGCGGCCCCTCGACACAGAAGAGCAGCTCGGACCCGTCGAGGGCCCCAAGGACCAGATCCTCGCCGAGCAGCGCCGGGTCCGACTCGAGCTCATCCGCCTCGAACGGCGAGCTCGGCGCGTCTTCGAGCGCCGAGCGAATCACCCGCCCGAGCGGGCGCGCGTCCGCCATCGTGGCCGCCCTCAGGCGTATCGGCGCAGGTCCTCCCGTCGTCATCGCCGCGTCCTCACGGCTCGGGGACGACGAGGGGCCAGGTCGTGACGGACCAGGCGCGCCAGACGCGCGGCGTGAAGAGCGACTCGTCCCACGCGCCCATGTCGAAGCCCGGCCTGAAGACCCGTACCATCTGCGCGAAGTGCTCGCCCCCAGGCCACAGAGGCGAGAGCCCCCAGGCCGCTCCGAGATCGGGCAGCGGGGCGTCCGAGCGGCCTCCCGCGACCATGATGTCCCAGAACGTGAAGGGTGCCGGGTGGTTCAGCGTCAGCCACTGAAAGCTCGGCGCCTCGCCACGGGCCGCCTGCCACCGCAGCGCGAGGCTCGTCAGCTGTCCGTCCGGGCGCGGGTTCAGCGGGTAGGCGAGCTGCATGAACGGCCCGACCACGAGCGTCGGCAGACCGCCCGCGAAGAGGCGAGGCCCGGTCGCGTCCGCGGTGAAGGCGAGGCCGCGCAGGTCCTGGTGCTCGACCTGCTGCCCGACCCGCCAGCGGAGGCCGTCCCAACGCCACAGCCAGCCAGCGTCACCCGCCACCACGCCGGTGTCCGCGTCGGCGAACGCGATGGCGTGGAGCGCGCGCAGGCCGAGCGGCAACAGCTCGAACCAGGTCCGCCCGTCCCAGCGCAACACCCGCCCGGCGTCGCCGGCGATCCACGCAAGATCCGTGCCAAGTGCCGTCACCGCGTTCAGGTCCGCTCCCGGGATGTCGTGCGTCGTGACCCGTCCGTCCGCCGCGAGCGCCCGGATGAGGCCCCCCGTCCCGACAAACCAGGTCCGCCCCGAGGCGTCGCGCGCCGCGCCCCGGATGGCCCCCTGGGGCGCCACGGTCGTCAACTGCGTCGCCGTCACCGCCGCGGTGTCGAGCCGCCAGAGCCCGCGGTTGCCCCACAGAAGCAGCGTCTCCGGCCCCTCGACGATCGCCCCGGCCCAGTCGAGATCGGCCCGCGCCAACGCCTCGGGAAGCGTCGGCCGCGTCCAGCGCAGACCATCCCAGCGTGCCAGCGTACCCGCCTCCCCGACGGCCCAGGCGTCCACCTGCGAGCGCGCCGCGATGGCCGTGATGGCGTCGGGGCCCGGCACCTGCTGCCGCCCCCAGACCGTCCCGTCGAAGGCCATGACGAGGCCGCCCTCGCCTGCCGCCCACGCCCACCCCGGCGCTCCCGGGCTCGTGAAGAGACCCGCGAGCGGGACGCCCGGCCCCACCCGTCTCACGAGGGCCAGATCGACCGGCGTCTCGGCCCCGGGTTGCGTGACCGGCCCCGCCACGGCGAGCTCGAAGAGGGCCTCGGAGAAGACCTGGCCGACCTTGTCCTGGAGGACGAAGGACCCCTGCCCGGTCTGTGCCTCCGCCGGGACGTCCGCAATGGCGCGGGCATAGACCGCGAAGGTCGCGCCGAGCAGGCTGTCCTCGAAGGCCGACGGCACATGGTCGAGTTGAAACAGATTGACGTCGATGCCCGACGCGCGCTGGCCGAAGCGGTGGACCCCTTCGGCACCAAAATCCAGATGCAGATCCGCCTCATGCAGCGCGGCCAGCGGGTCACCGGTCGGGGCCCCGTCGAGCCGCACGCGAAGATCGCGCGTCAGCGGGATGTCGAGCGTCACGTCCTGGCCGGTGACCTCGGCGCCCGGCATGCCGAAGACGTTCCGGCGGGCGCCCATGATGAGCGGCGTGAAGAGGCCGGACGCGCTGTCGAAGACGCCGCCCGTGCAGACGACCGCGTACTCGCCCGGAGGCGCCTGGATGCGGTAGCCGAGCGACGCGTCGACGATCGCGCGCGGGGCAGGCCCGGGCGTGAAGACGTCGGCCATCGTCAGCTCGCAGCGGGCCACGCGCTCGCCCGGATCGGGGATGCACTGGACCGCGGGCGCCCCGAAGCTCGAGACGCCAGCGCAGCGGAAGGCGTCCGGGCAGTCGGCGTCGGTCTGGCAGGCGGTCGTGCAGCGCGGCCCCTCGTCGCCGACGATGGTGCAGCGCGCGTCGCCGCCGCCGCAGTCGCTGTCGTTCCCGCACGGCTGACAGAGCGGAGCAGGCGCGCTTCCGAGGCGGGCCTCACAGCTGCCAGGCGGCGTCACGACGTACTTGTCGAGCCCGGTCACGCGCCCGCTGATGATGGTATCGGCGCGCCCGGGAGGCGGCTCGGGCGGCTCGCCCTCGCCGGGCTCGGACGGAATGAGCGGGAAGAGGATGAGCGTCGCGTCGCGCCCGTCGAACGCCACCACGCTGCCCGTCGTGTAGGTCTCGTGCGCGGCTGTCACCATCTGTGGCGGTCCGAAGCCGATGGCCGAGAACGTCACCTGGCCGCGGGCGTCGGTCAGACCCTGGTGCGGGGTCAGGAGGTCGTCCCACAGGATGACGAACGCGTTCGGCACGGGCTTGCCGGTGATGCGGTCGAGGACGGTCACGTTCAGCGCCTCGTCGATGCGCCCAGCGCCAACGCCTCCGGCCGGGCGGGTCGGGTCGAAGTAGTCGAACCCCATCGCAAACCGTGCGCCCGAGCCAGCGCCGACGGTGACCCGCCCGGGCGCCCCGCGCGGCAGGCGGACGACCGCGAGGCTGTCGTCGAGGACGAGCACCTCGGTCGCGGGCAGGCCGTCGAAGCGCACCTCGGGGGCCGACGCGCGGAAGCCGCGGCCGTGGACCCGGATGACACGTCCGCCCGCCTGCGCCCCGCGCGCTGGCGAAAACCCGAGCGTTCGGGAGCGGCCCGCCTGATACTCGAAGGCGTCCGGCAGCGTCAGCGCCTCGCCATCGGCGAGCGCGAGGGTCACGTCGGTCTTGCCAGAGGCCCCAGGCGGCGTCCTGAGGGTCAGCGTGTTGCCGTCGCGTGCGAGCCCTGTCGCCGGGACGCCGGCGAACAGGACGGACGCGACCGCTCCGAGGCCAGTGCCCCGAATGGTCACGCGGTCACCGCCCTCGGTCCCTCCCTCGGCTGGGGCAAAGGATGCGACGAGCGGCGGGTCGGCGTAGGTGAAGCGACCGCCACCCCCGCTGCGTCCCCCCTGCACGACGCGCACCGCGACCTCGCCAGGGCCAGTCGCAGCCGGCGCCTCGACGCGCACGACGCCTGCGCTGTGGCCCACGTCGAGAAGACGCGCCGCGAGATCTCCGAAGCGCACCTCGACGGGGTCGCCGGGCGACAGTCCGGTGACCGCGAGGGTAATCGCGACGCCGCCCTCGACCGGGCCCGCCGACGGGACGAGGTGGGCGACCGCGAGCTCCGTCGACGGGGCGAGGAAGCGCCAGGCCTGGCGCAGCGTCCCGACCGAACCGTTGCAGGCCACCGTGACGTCGACGACCTCGCCCGGCTCCCCGGGCGGCGACCGGACCTCGAGGGTCGCTGGGCTGGCCACCGCGTCCGCATCCACGGTCTCGGCGGGCGTGTCGCCGAAGCGGACGGCACACCCTGCGTCGAGACCCGCACCCGAGACCGTCGCGCGTGCGCCGCCCGTGGCCGGCCCCGCGACCGGCGTCAACGCGACGGGACGCACCTGCGGGAGCCACGTGAAGCCCCCGTCGATCGCCGCCCGCTCGAGGCCGTCCCACACGCTGACCTGCGCGAGGCCCGCCTGCGACGCGGGGACGGCCGGCGTCTTCCCGGTGATCGTCGTGTCATCGACCCGGCGGGCCTCGACGAGCGGACGCCCGCCGATCAGCACGAGCACCCCGTCCCGGAAGGCGGCGCCGCGGACCGTGACCTGCGTCCCGCCCGTGACCGGGCCGGCGTCGGGCTCGAGGCCGTCGAGGCGCAGGCCGCGCGTGTACAGAAAGCCGCCAGGCAGCGTGGCCGTCTGGCCGTCGGACAGCTCGACGTGGACATCGACGAGGCCAGCCGCCTGCGGGGGCGTCGTGACGTTGAGGCGCCCGCTGTCGAGAAGGATCGGGTCGGTCGCCGCACGGTCGCCGAAGCGCACCCGCGCACCCGCGGCCAGACCAGCTCCGCGCAGGGTGACCCGCTCGCCGCCCGCTGGCGCCCCGACGCTCGCGTCGACCCGGACAAGGGCGAGCGGGACGAAGACCTCGGCCCCTGACGTGTCCGGAGCGGTCGGGTCGAAGGTCCGCCCACCATCCGGGATGTCGGGGCATGCCCCGACCGTCAGCGCGAGCACCGCGATCTTTGCAATTGAAAGGATCGTGCGCACCGTGACCTCCGCAGCCGTCCCGTCCGTGCCCGGCGCCTGCCCGGCAAGACGTGGGAGTGTAACCACGCCAGCGGCCGATTTCAAACGTCGTCGCGGGGCGGGGCCCACGCCCCACGAGCACCGGCGGGCCGAGACCGGCTCGGGAGAGGCCTCACGGCGCGACGTCCGTGATGCCGTGAGCGGCCGCGAAGGCGCGGGCTTCCTCGGGCGTCGCGAACGTCCGGAGGACGTCGAACGGGGCCTGGACCGTGAGGCCGTCCCGGGTCGTCGGGACGGTCGGGCGGGCGGCGGGCCCGTCGGGGCACAGGTCGAGCAAGGTCGGGACAGCCAGAGACCGGGAGGCCGCAGCACAGCGCCTGCAACGTGTCGCACCACGGGCGCAGTGAACAGGCGACAGGGTCCGGATGGCGAGGCACGACGCTGGGCGGGCCACCTCGAACCAAGCACCGGGAGGCGGCGGCACGTCGGGGTTCACGCGCGGGCCGACCGAGACCACGTCGAGGACGCCAGGCCTCACGGAGGCGCTGGCCTCGATGGTCCGTACCCCGCAGCCCGGGGCTCCCGGATTCACGAGACCCTCGAGCGGCCTCGGCGGAGGGGGCGTCACCCGCCACGAGCCCGTGAGCCACAGGGTGCAGGGGCTTGTCGCTCCGCAGGCCTGCCGCGCGCGGTCCGCAAGCGAGATCCCGAGTGCAGCGTCGTTGAGCGTCACGCCAGCGTCGGGCTGCAGCGCCAGGCCGAAGGCGGCCTCCGACAGGCCGCCAGCGGGACCGAGCCAGAGGGTCACCGGGAGGCGCACGAGGGCCTCCGGGTGGGTCGCGAGCCACCCGAACACGCCATGCCGCGGCGCGAGCGGACCGGCCGGCACGAAGACCGGGTCCGCTCCCGGCGCGGTCTTCGGGCCCGGCCCGCTCGCGAGCGAAGGCGTCGCGACCAGCATGGCGGTGAGGACCAGGGGCACACGACCGAATCGATGAATCATGGCGCGAACGTGCCACACCTCCCGACACGGGGCCAGCGGCTGGCCCGGACGCCTTCAGGCGATCCGTCAACTGGCAGGCGGCGTGCACCTGCACCGCCGTCGCGACTCGGCGCATGCCGCGCCAGTTCTGACGTTTTGTCAGGTTAACCTTCGGGGCCTCCGAAGCGGGCGAGCGCGGCGTCGACGCCGATCGCGTCCGACAGCGGGCGCACGACTCCGCCCGCGGTCCGCGGTGTCCCGAGGGGCTCGTGCGGCT
>SXGQ01241753.1_pt1 | contig 17816 bp, 12 predicted proteins | sample 3178371 | NCBI WGS metagenome assembly SXGQ01 (sample SAMN11356859, study PRJNA531348) | freshwater metagenome | isolation source: freshwater sample F1-20 | place: China: Fuxian Lake, Yuxi | collected 2017-12-25 | reverse complement strand
GTTCGGCTTCCTGCTGGACGCGCTGCAGTACGGCGCGCCTCCGCACGGCGGCCTGGCCTTTGGTCTCGACCGCATCGTCACGATGATGACGAAGGCCGAATCCATCCGCGACGTGATCGCCTTCCCGAAGACGCAGCGCGCCCAGTGCCTGCTGACCGGCGCGCCGTCGCTGGTCGATGAGAAGCAACTGCGCGAACTGCACATCCGGCTGCGCAACGTGTCGCCGGCCGCGTGATCATTCGCGGTTCAAGCCCTTGCGGCTGACCCGTCTCCGGTACGACGCGGCGTGCCAAATCGGAGGCCTTGCAGCCCGTCTGCAGGGCCTTTTTTTCGGGCGACGTTCAGCACGTCAGAGAGCCGCTCGAGCAGGGCAGCCTGGGAAGGTTGACGGCCCAAGCCACTGGACACACCGTGAGATTGCTTTGCGCTTTCAGACAATGTGGAGTCGCGGTGGCGGAAGACCGGCTGGAATCGTGACCGCCGGCGACGAGATGGTCCATCGAGGAACGGTGATGCGGCCACGCCGGCTGCGGCCCATGAACGAATCGGGTGCCTTCAGCGTTAGGATGCGCGTCAGACTTCGTGCTCAGGCATGAACAGTGCGGTGTCGGGAGGCCGCAAGCGTGCATCGGATTCTCATCGTCGACGACAACGCCGACTTGGCTGACACCACGGCACTGCTGTGCGACACGTATGGCTTTCAAGCCAGGATTGAAAGCAACGCCTTCGACATCCTCCAGACGATTGACGACTTTCGACCGACGATCGTGTTGTTCGACATCGGACAGCCGGGCATCGACGGCTTCGAGGCATGCCGACTGATTCGTGCCTCGAAAGGTCGGACGATCCGTCTGGTTTCGGTGACAGGCTGGGTCGACGACAACGAAATGATTCGAGCAACCGAGGCGGGCTTCGATGCTTGTCTGGTCAAGCCGGTCGTCTGGAACGATCTTCTGGAAGCAATGCTCGGTCAACGGATGCTGACGGAGCCGTGATCAGGCGGCGTCACATCGGTCCGGGCGTCGCAGACCGGTGAACCCACGCAGGAGATCGCCGCCTGCGGGAGGGCAGAGAAACAGTGCCAGGAGTCAGTAGGTGCTGATCTCGAGCTGCAACGACGCCTTGGTCCAGCGAGATCCTTCTCGGTCACGATGACGATGTGACCGGCCCAGCGTGGCGGGATGCTCGGGCTCTCAGGCCTTGACGCCGCCCTGACGACGCCGAGCGAGACCCAACAATGCCAATGCGGCCAGGGCGAGGCTGGTCGTTCCCGGTTCTGGCAGGTCGGTCGTCTTGCACGAGCCGCTGCCCACCGCAATGCAAGCGCCCTCGACGGTGACATCCGCCAAGGTCAGGAAGCCCAGGCCGGTGAAGTTGCGTTCGAAATCAGGGTCGCTGCCCAGTGTGAACGTCGTCGTCCCGTGGTCCAGCGCAAGCAAGTCGAAACGGAACAGCGTGAAGGCATCGGCCTGACCGGCGATCAGCTCCGCATCGTCGATCAGAGCGTAGCCCTGGATGCCCACGTTCCCGTTGGTGGTGCTGTCGACGCTGATCAGCGGGGAGACGCCGCTGGATGCGTCCAGGGCCGCTTCCGCGCCCTGCATGTCGACCGACTGGAACTGCAGGAGGGCAGGGGCGTACAGGAAGTTCAGATCGAAGCCGGACAGCACTTCTGCATCGAGACCGCTGATGCGCATCTCGACCTGGACGGTCCCGCCGACGTTGACGTGCTGTGCCGACGGCGTGAACGAAACGACCACACCTGCGGAGGCGATCGAGGCAGCCAAGCCCATCGACAGGGCGAAACAGGAGGCGAGGAGTTTTTTCATGAGGTCGCGTGGTCGTTCGAGGGCCGCGGTGGTGCGGGCGGGGCGCATTCTGCGGGGACGAACCGCTCGCTCCTCCCCCGTGATCGCGGGCCTGTGCAACAAGAAATTAGGGGGTCGGAGTTAGGGGGAAGTAGAGCTGCGCACATCTGTTCACAATCCGCCGCGCTGCGAAATGACCCACGCCCGTGGTTCATCTTTCGACCGAACAAACAAGCGAATTGACGCGACTCTCCGACCGGAGACTCGCCAGGGAGTGATCATGGGATTCAGGCGCGCTCTGGCCGTGCTCGTACAACTGTCTGCGCTGTTGGTGCTGTGCGCATCGATGGCGCATGCCGCTGTCAGCCCGGAGGTGTCCAAGGGGCTCGCATGGCTGCAGGCGCAGGCCTTGGCCGATGGCACGGTGGCGGGCGAGGCGGCGTCCATCGCGCTGCCGTCCCAGGTCCAGCCCGAGGTCGCGAACACGATCGCGCTGCTGGCTGGCCCGGCTGCGGTGCCGCCGGCCCTGACGACGCGCCTGTCCCAGGCCACCGCCGATGACCCGACCGAGATCCTCGCGCGTCGCCTGTTGGGCTTGCAGTCGGCGGGTGGAACGTCCGCTTCCACGCAGTCGCTGCTGTCCGCGCGCCGCACCGCCGATGGTGGCTTCGCACCGTTCGATGGCTTGCTGAGTCAAGTCACTGACAGCCTGATCGGTCTGCAGGCGCAGGCGGCCGCGAGTCCCGCCAGCCGTGCGGCGGTGCTGGCGTATGTCACGTCGCATCAAGCGGCAGATGGTGGCCTGCAGGCGGAGTCCGCCGCACTGCGCGTCCAGTATTCGGCGATGGCCGTCGCCGGCTTGCAATACGCCGCTGGCGATCTCGCGTCGCTCAATGCGGCCCGGCAACTCGTGCGCTGGCTTCTCATTGCGCAGCAGGTCAACGGCGGCTGGTCTGACAGCGTCTACCTGACGGCACAGTCGCTCAACGCGCTGACGCTGTTGGGCGCCGATCCCAACGCCCGGGTCAACGCGCGTGCCTTCCTGACAACGCGCCAACTGTCCGACGGCAGCTGGGCCCAAGATCCCTTCCTGACGGCCGTGGTGCTCCGCGCCCTGGCCGCCGATCCCCTGGCCGTACCGGGCAATCCAGACCCCGGTCCTGGCACTCCTGATCCCGAACTGCCGGTCACGCCGCCGTTGTCTTCGGTGTTCGGCATCGTCGTGAACCCGGCCTCGGGCGGACCGCTGGCTGGCGTGCAACTCACCCTGACGGGGGCCTCGAGCGCCTCCGCCACGACGGGTGCCGATGGCAGCTTCTCGCTGACGCAGTTGCCCGCGGGCGACTACGCGCTGACGTTCGGCAAGGCTGGCTTCAATGGCGCCACCCGCAGCTGGACCATGGGACTGGGACAGCGCATCGACCTGGGCACCGTCAACCTGAGCCAGACGGCGACGTCGGGTGTCATCAAGGGGCGGGTCACCGCGGCAGCAACCGGACAGCCGCTGGCTGGCGTTACCGTGGCGCTCAGCGGCTCACTCTCGGCCAGTCGCATCACGGATGGACAAGGCCTGTACGAGTTCTCCGGCGTGCCAGCAGGTGCAGTCACGATCTCGGCCACCCGCACGGGCTACCAGAGCGTCGGGGGTACCGCCACGCTCGCCGCGGGCGACACCCTCAGCTTCTCGCCCGCCATGGCGGCCACGGATGAGCCGACGCCCGACCCGTCCGGTCGCTTCACGGGACGGGTGCTGGCCGCGGGTGCTGGTACTCCACTGCCCGGCATCGCGATTGTGTTGAACGGTGCGACAGCAGGCACAACGGGTGCCAGCGGCGAGTTCGACATCAAGCTGGCCGCGGGCAGCTATGCGCTGCGGATCGCCCAGACCGGCTATGACGTCGTGACCGGCAGCTTCGTCGTGTCGGCCGGCACCATCACCGACGCGGGCACCATCCGTCTGATGGCGCAGCGCACCACCAGCAGCGTCAGTGGCCGCGTGGTCAATGCAACCACCGGCCGTCCGGTCGTGGGCGCCTTGGTGGAGGTCGTCAATGGCGCCTCGGTGAAGTCGTCTGCCGACGGCAGCTACGCGCTGCACAACCTCACCGGGACAAGCTTCAACCTGCGCGCCTCGGCCGAGGGCTATGTGACGCAAGGCTGGCAACTCCAGACCGAGCGTCCCAATGCCATCACGCAGGACTTCTCGCTGGAGCCGATGCCTGCAGCTGCGGTGGATCTGTCGAGCCTGCAGCTGGCGCCGGCATCCGTCGGACCTGGCGAGGTCGTGGCTCTCACCGCGGTGCTGGCCAACACGGGCGGTGCGGCGCAGGAGGTGGTGGTCCGCAGCCAGGTCGTGGATCCGGCGAACAAGGTGGTGGGCGAGGGCGCGGTCTACATGGCCGACGGGGTCACGCCGCTGGGCAGCGTGACCGTGCCCGCGGGCAGCCGCCAGACCATCGTCATGAAATGGAACTCCGGCCTGTTCGCGCCTGGTGGCTACCAGATGCAGGGGCTGGTGGTGCAGGCCGGCACGATGACCCGCGACGCGCCCGGCGGGCGTGTCATGGCCACGCGCAGCGAAGGCCTGACCATCGTCGGCAAGGGCCGGCTGATCGGCGCTGCAGCAGCCCAGCCCTCGGTGATGCGTGCCGGCCTGGGACTGTCGACGCAACTCTCGGCGATGGTCCAGAACGTGGGCAACATCGAGATGCCCGCGCGCAGCTATCGCCTGGAAGTGATCGACGAGAAGACGTCGGCGCGGGCCGGCTTGCTGGAGACCTCGGGACCCTCGCTGGCGGTCAATGAGCTCAAGAAGCTGACCTTTGGCACCTGGACGCCGACTGCCGGCGGCAACTTCCGCCTGGTGGTGTCGGCGCCTGATGCGCCTGAGCACGGTCAGGTCCTGGGCAAGGTCTATGTCGGCGATTCGGCCAGCGCGATCTACACCGTCAACAAGGCGCTGGTGGGCGCAGGCGACCAATCGGTTCGGGGCAAGGTCAGCGTGTCCGGCCAGGACATCGCCAACGGCACCATCTCCGATCCGTTGGCGGAACCCATCCGCAACGCCATCCAGCGCAGCGTTGCCTACAACGACGTTCAGGCCTCGACCTGGGTGCGCAACAACCAATGTTTGGGTTGCCATGTGGTCACGCAGGCGCTGGTCGGTGGTGAACTGACACGCCGCCTCACGACACCCAACGAGAAGCAGCGCAACATGCTGTTCAACGCGCTGTCCACCTACCGCCAGAGTTCCGGCGCGGTGTACGCCAGCCATCCCGAGTTCCAGCGCACGCAGACCATGCTGGGCGGCTGGGCGCTCAACGCCTGGCACAAGAAGGACGAGTTTGCCTCCGCCTTGTCTGCGGTCGCCGATTACATGGTGACCACCCAGGAGCCGTCTGGCGCCTGGAGTGCCGACTATCGTGATCAGCGCCTGTGGGCCACCCAGAACTCCACCACCGCCTTCAACCTGAAGTCGTTGACGGAAACCGCAGCGGTGCTGTCTCGTGTGCCCAATCCAACCACCTATGACGCCACCCCGTGGCTCAGTGGCAACGGCATGAGCGGCAACTACAATCTCGCCGCAGACGGGTCGGGTCGTGTCATCGTGGCCAACTACTTCGCCGGTACGGTGCAGGCCTTCGGTGCCGACGGCAGCGTGCAGACGCTGATGTCCGGTCTCTCCTATCCCCAGGGCCTCGCCGTTGCGACTGACGGCACGATCTATGTGGGTACCGGTCCGGGAGTCATGCGGCGCGCGCCGGATGGGACGGTATCCACGCTCGCCGCGGTACCCAACACGACCGGCATTGCGATTGCGCCGAGCGGTGACCTGTATGTCACCAACTACAACTCCAACGTCGTCACGCGCATCACGGCGTCGGGCAGCGCCTCGACGTTCTTCGCGGGCAGCCCGCTGGACGGTGCCTACGGCATTCAGGTCGACAGCGACGGCAGCCTGGTCGTGCTCAGCTACAACTCGCGCAACGTGCATCGAATCCGCATGGACGGCACGACCGACACGCTGGCGACCTGGTTGAACGGCAACCCCCGCAACATCCAGGCGTGGCGTGGGGGCTGGCTGATCGGCACGTCGACCGGGACGTACTTCTACAACCAGGAGTGGGTGGCCGATCGGTTGGGCTTCAACGTGGCGCACGGCATTGCGGGTCTTGCGGACGGCAGCATCGTGACGGGCGATGGCGGCAGCACGCTGACCAGGCTCAAGCCACGGGCGATTGACGGTCCAACGCGACTCGCGGCCTATCAGGCGGCGGTGAGCAAGGCGAGTGACTGGCTGCTGCGGGACGGCAACATCGACACCAATTACGCACCCGACCTGGCGCATCGCCTGATCGGCCTGGGCAGTGCCAAGCAGTTCTTCGCGCATGAACCCATCGCCGCCACGCTCCAGGCCAAGATGGAATCCATCGCGGAGCTGCTGCGCTCACGGCAGCGCAGCGACGGCGGATGGGGCGGCTATCCTGGTTGGGGCAGCGATGCGCTGGTGACCGCACAGGTTGGCTTCGCGCTGGACTACCTGCAGCCCAGCCCGAGCGACCCAGTCATCCAGAACGCCATCCTGTACCTGCTGTCACGCCAGCAGGCCGACGGGTCCTGGCTGAGCGAGAACGGCATCCTGTCTACCCACCTCGCGGCCACCACCTGGGTGGAGATCTGGCTGCCCATTGCGCTGGACCGCATCGGTGGCCTGGACACGGACCTGAAGCTGCAGTTCGCGCCCAACGTCGCGATGTCCAATCCGACGATCGCACCGACGCAGAGCGTCGTGAATGGCGACGGATCGGCCGATCACACCTGGCGCCTGATCGGTGTCACCTCGGCAGGCCGCGACATCCAGTTCGACCTGCTGCTCAAGGACTTGCAACTCGGCGAGAGCCGTCCGGCGTCCCTGGCTGCGTCGCTGACCTTCCGCAACAGCGAGGGCGGCGACCCGGTGGTATCGCCCGTCAGCATTCCTGAGGTGAAGGTTTCGGCCTTCCTGGGCCATGGCGTGGGTACGGACAAGCCGTCCTACGGCGCCAATGCGCCCGTCCTGATCAGCAGCCCGGTGAACAACCTGGGGGCGGGCACGGTCGGTGCGTCGGTGGAGTTCCGCATCCTGTCGTCGGACGGCGCGGTTCTGGCGACACTGCCGCGCGTGGCTGTGGCCGACATCGCTGCGGGCGGTACCGGCAGCGCCGCTGCTGTCTGGAACACCGGCGTGAGCTATGCCGGCATCTACCGGGTGGAGTCCCGCCTGTTCGACGCTGGCGACCGTTACGTGGCGACCGCACAGGCCACGTTTGCCATCGAAGCCAGCACTGATCCGGCGGCCGCGTCGTTGTCCGCTGCGCTGCAGCTCGACAAGGGCAGCTATGGCCCGAGCGAGACCGTGCAAGTGACGGATCGGGTGAACAACCTGGCCGTCAACCAGTCCTGGCAGGGGCTGAACCTGATCACGTCCGTCGTCAATCCTGGCGGCAGCGTGCTCTGGACGGCGACGGCCACTTTCGAGGAGCTGGCGGCCGGGGGCCAGCGCGAGCAGCACTACAGCGTGGCCCTGGCTGGCGCCGCGGCGGGCAACTACGAAGCCCGTCTGACGGTGAAGGACGCGACCGGTGCCGTGCGTGCACAGGCGAGCAAGCCGTTCGTGGTCACGTCGTCTGCCGAGACGGGCGTCGGCCTGACCGGGCACCTGACGCTCGCACCCAAGCCCCTTTATGAAGGCGGCGCCGCGTCGATCGCCTTCGGCGTGGTCAACCAGGGCAATGCGGCGCTCACGGCACTGCCGCTGACCATCAACATCGTGGACCCGGAGACGTCGCGTCTGCTCGCCAGCTTGCCGGTGACCGTGCAGAGCCTGGCCACGCTGGCCAGCTATGCAGGCGGCGTCAACTGGACGGCAGGCGTGCCGGCAGGCACCCAGGTCGTGGCCGTGCTCACCGCACAGGTCGGCACGCGGAGCATCACACTGGCACAGGACCGCGTCACCGTGACCGCCCAGCCGGTCAACGTCAGCATCACGCCGCACCGCGAAGCGCGCGTGCTGGCGCTGGTCAGCTGCCCGCCCGGATCGGATGGCGGAGCGCTGGGTCAACCCGTCTCGGGTGGCGAAGCCACCTGCGCGGTGCGCCGCGGCATGGCCCTCGCCAAGGTGCTGGACAACCTCGGCGTGTTGGCCAAGGTCGTCACGACCCGTGCCGAGTTCGAGACGGAGCTGCGTTGCGGGCTCTACAACACCTACTGGATCTCCGGTGGCACCGGCAAGCTCAGCGATGAGGTCGCGAAGGAGCTCGTCGAAGCGGTGCGCCGCGGAGACAGCCTCATCGTCGACGGCAGCGCGGACGCCCGCGACCGTCTGCTCCACGGGGTGCTGGGGGTGCAGGCGGCAGGCATGCTGAGCGCAGCCGACCAGACCATCACGTTCGGCGGCACGGCGGAGTTCCCTGCCGGCACGCTGGCAACGCTGGGACGCCCCGTCCGCTACGCGCTGCTGGGTGCACAGATGCAGGCCAGCTTTGCCCAGGACGCCGGCGCGCCGGCCCTGGCCACGGCAACGTTCGGCGAGGGCCATGGCGTGCTGGTCGGCTTCGAGCTGGCACGCATGCTGGAGCAGAGCGATGCAGCGCGTCAGGCGCTGGTGGGCCGCGTGCTGGATGTCGCCCGCAACGGCGGGGACGTGGTGCCGACGGGCGCCCCGGTGGCGCTGGCCATCGAGGTCAGCAATGCCGGTGCGCAGGCCGCCACCGCCCAGGTGCAGGCCACGGTGCCGGCAGGCCTGGCGCTGCTGTCGGGACAGGCGACGAGCTGGAACGTCAGCCTTGACGCCGGCAAGTCGCGCACCTTCGTGCTGCGAGTGAAGCCGACCGAGACGGGCGAGCACACAATCGACGTCAAGGTCACGTCGGGCAGCCAGACCAGCGCCGCACAGCACAGCGTGCGCGTGCAGACGCCTGACATGCTGGCAGGTCAGGCCCTGGCGCTGGCAGATGCCGTCAACGTCGTGGTCGATGCAGATGCCGCCGCGAAAGCGCAAGCGGTGCAGGCCATCGCGCAGGCGCAGAGCCTGGGCCACACCCAGCGCTATGACGAAGCGCTGGGGGGCTGGCTGCAGGCTGCTGACGCGCTGCAGGCGATCCGTGGAGGCGACACCCGCAGTGCTGCGCTGGCCGTTGCCCAGGCGCTGCAGGCCGCGGAGCGTGCGCTCTGCCCGCAGCTGGCCTGCCTGAGCGGCAGTGTCCAGATCCGCCAGGGCAACCAGGCCGCCTCGACACTGCCGGTTTCCGCGACCGGCAATGTCTGGCGTCAGGTCACGAACGTCTGCCCGGTGCCGCTGCCGACCTGGCAGGTGAGCGCCGAGCTGAGGAACCGCCGCACCGCACAATCCCTGGCTCAGATGGCCAACGATGTGAACCTCGAGCCTGCGCAGTCCAGCGCCGCCCAGGAGAACTTCCAGGCCAGCGCCGGCGGCGGTCTGGCGGGTGACACCCTTGAGGCCGTGCTGGTGGCCCAGCGCTTCGGCTGGCAGCATCACCTCGGTCGTGCCACTGCGTCTCTGACCGGCGGACTGATGTGCGATGCCGACGGCAACGGCGCCGTGAACACGGTGGACCTGGAACTGATCCGACTGTCGATCGGCAAGTCGGTCTCCGCGGGTGATCCACGGGATCCGGACGGCAACAAAGTCATCACCATCAACGACGTGCGGGCATGTACTGCCAGGTGCACCAAACCCAACTGCGCCCAGTGAACGAGTCGGCGGAGCTTGCGTTTCGCCGACTCGCTCACCGTCCGGCAACGGACCGCGACAACAAATCATCCAGGGAGTTCCCATGTCCGCCCCGCTATTCGTGACCGGCAGCGAGCACCGGCCCGTGCTGAAAGGCATCGGTCGGGTGCTGATTGGTGCGATCGTCTTCAATGCCTTGAGCCCCTTGAGCGTGCTCGCGCAGGACAAGCCCGCGCCCAGCCCAGCCGCTCAGCATCAGATCCAACAGCTGACGGCGTTGAACCAACAGATCGAGGCTGCTCGGATCGAGCGCTCGCGCAGTCCCGCAGAGCGGCTGACGCATGATTTCCAACAAGCCCAGGACCTGGTCCGCGCGCTGAATGCAGACGCGCGATCGCGCACATCGACCAAGCTGGGCGGGTCCGACATGGAGGTGCGTGCCATCGGCCCGGACATGCGCATCCAGTCCGAGCGCAGCTCGCGGGACAAGTTGACCGAGGAGCGACGTACGGTCAGCGAGTCGCGCCTGCGAGAGCATCTGCGCACGCTGGGCGGCGGCCGTACCGCGGCGCGCGCTGACTTCGACCAGGTGCGTCGAGATCTGGTCTCCAAAAAGGCGTCTGTCGAGATCCTTGCGCGTCATGACGCCGCGGTCCGTGATTTCGAACAGCGCTCCACCCAGTTTGAGCGGGCTTCACAGTCGTGGACCGACGGTCCGGCCGATGCCAAGCCTGCGGCACTGGCCGAGCTCGACGACTTCTTCAAACGCTATCCGGTCAGCCGCCCGGTGGCTCCGCAGGATCCGAAGAAGTTGCCCTGGCGCTCGCCCGAACCCACGAAACGTCTGCCAGCGGAGACCCAGACGGCCTGGTTCCAGAACCTGTGGGGAACGCCCAAGGTCACGCTCGCGGCCGCGGGCAGCGTGGGGCCCATCTCTTTCGATGTAATGCCGGAGCCGGGACAACTGCCGACCGAGGCAGATCTGGCGGCAACGCCTGAGACCCAGTTGACGCCGGCGCTGACTGCCAAGGCGGCCGAGCTCGGCAACAACCCGCTGCACATCCACAACTGGGTTCGAAACAACGTGGAGTGGCTGCCAACTTGGGGCGCGGTGCAAGGCGCCGATGACACGCTCGCAAAGAAACGGGGCAACGCACACGACATCGCCAGTCTCGAGATCGCGCTACTTCGCGCCGCCAAGGTTCCGGCACGCTATCAGTACGGCACCATCGAGGTGGACGCCGACAAGCTGCAGAACTGGGTGGGCGGTGTCGGCAAGGTCGAGGCAGCTCAGCAGTTGCTGGGGCAGGGCGGCGTTGCCAATCGCGGCATCGTTCAGGGTGGCGGCGTCGCCAAGGTCCGCATGGAGCATGTCTGGGTGAGTGCCTATGTCAACTGGCTGCCCAGCCGCGGCGCCAAGCAGGGGGCAGCGGGGCAGCACGTGAACCCCATGGGCCCGCACAACGCCTGGGTGCCGCTGGACCCAAGCTACAAGCAGTACACCTACACCCCGGGCGTCGACCTCAACGCACGGGTGCAGGTCGATTCGCAGGCGTTGCAAGCCGCGGCTCAGCAGGGCGCAACCGTCAACGCCCAGCAAGGGTGGGTGCAGAACATCAACCGTGCTGCGATCCAGGCGCAGCTGACGGACTACCAGACCCGGCTCAAGGCTGCGACCAACGGGCAGACGGTCGGCGGCGTGATGGGCCGCAAGCTCATTCCGCAGCAATTGCCCAGCCTGATCGCGGCGAGCCTGCCGTTCGCGGTCGTTCAGATGGGCCAGCTGACTGCGGCCGTGCCGTCCAACTTGCAGCATCAGTTCCGCTTCCAGTTGTACGCAGGGCTGTATGGCTATGTTGACGAGAGCGCCCCGATCCTAGTCTTCCAGGAGAAGACGTCCCAGCTTGCTGGTAAGCGACTCACGCTCAGCTACGTACCCGCGACGCAGGCGGATGTCGATCTGATCGCCAGCTACCTTCCCAAGCCGCGTGCCGACGGAAGTCCGCTGACTGCGGCTGAGATCCCGACCAGCCTGCCGGGCTATCTGATCCGCCTGAGGCCGCAGATTGCCCTGGACGGTCGGGTGGTCGCCCAGAGCAATGAAGTCATCACGATGGGCACCGACCTGATCAGTGATGGCGGTTTCACGCGCCTTGATGACATCGGCGGCTGGGACATGACCCGAGCCGAGAGCAACGTGGCAGGTCAGGCCACTGCCATCGGCCTCAGCGTGCAGGGCGTCAGCGCCTCGCAGCTGGCGCAGCTCAAGAGCCGTCTGACGACCACCGCTTCGCAGTTGCAGGCGAACAACCTGGCCGGCCTGACCGGCGAGCAGGTGTCGGGTGACGTGCTCAGCGGTGCGATCTGGAGCTGGTTCGCCGCGGTGGAAAGCCATGGCCGCGGCAGCCAGGCGCAGGCCGGCATCATCGACAACCCCGGCCTGAGCTACGGGCTCTTCCACGCCGTCGTCCAGCCCATCTACAGCTGGGGTGTGGTGCGGCAGGTGCGTTTCCCCGGCGCCAATATCGACGTGCCTCACGCTCGACTGCTGGCCGTTGCGAAGGACGGCTCCACCAGTGACTGGGTGGCCTACAACCGTCTCCGCGGGCAGTACATGAGCGCTTTGGAGCACATCGTGCCGGAGCGTCTGTTCAACGACGTCTCGCGCTGCAACCTTGCCAACGATCCGGCTCCCCGTGCGGGCCTGCCGGCCTGCGCCGAGGGCATCAGTGCGGTGAAGGCGATGGACTTGGCGGCCAGGGGCGGCCAGAAGATCTACACCCTCACGCCTGAGGTCTATGCGGCCAACCCCGGCATCGTCCAGAGCCAGCTCTCGGCACACAGCTCCCAGACCCAACAGCGCGTGCAGAGCTACCTGGACGCGGGTTTCGAGGTGAACATCCACGAGAAACCCATCGCACAGTCGGGCTGGACGGGTTCGGGCCTGATCGCAACAGATCTCGCCACCGGCTCTGCAGCCTATCTGATCGAAGGCGGAAGCAATGGCGGCTGGTTCGCGGGCTTTGCGTCCGGCGCCACCCTCGGGCTGATCTTGACCGCGTTCGCAGCGGCCGTCTTCAGCGGGCCGATGGCAATCTTTGCGGGATTGGTGCTGGCCTTTGTGGTCTTCTCGCTGCTATTGCCGATGATCGCGTTGATGGCCCAGATGTACGCCGATGGTGGTGACGAGTGGGACGCCTGCTTCTGGGGGGGCTTCGGCATCGGTTTGTCCATTGGCACCTGGAACCTCAGCGGTGCGCTGGCAAAACTCGTCCAGCTCCTCGGTCTGGCCATGGGCATTGGCGTGCCAAGCAACGCTGCGACGCAGTGTTTCTAGCGTGTCGAGTTCCTTCTTCTATTGGGTGCTGATCCTGTCGCTTGCGGCGGGACTGGGCCTGAAGTTGCTGGATGCCGCGCGCCCACGCAACGCTCTGAAGAAGGGCGCGAACGTGCTCTACGTCGTCACGGTGTTGGCCGTACTCTGCCTGGTGGGTGCGCAATTCCTGGGATGAGCCCTTGTATGAAGTGATGTCGGCGATGATGATCCGCGGTGCGCCAGCAGCTCGTGGATACGGCTGGGCTGGTGGATCGGCAAGCGATCCGGACTGTGCCATGCCGACACATCCACACACTGCATCGGAGTCCTTTGTAGGCCGCTGCCGACCTTGTATGAGGCTTTCGTCCTCCCCCGAGAGTTCAACTCCTCCCCTAGGCTAAAGATCGCGGTCGGAAGACATCGTCATCCCCGCCACCCAAAGGAGTACTGGAATGAACAAGGATCAAGTCAAGGGCGCGGTAAAGGATGCTGCCGGCAAGGTGCAGCAAAAGGCGGGAGAGCTGGTCGGCAGCACGTCCCAGCAGGTAAAGGGTCTGGCCAAGCAGGCCGAAGGTAAGTCACAGAAGGGCTTTGGCGACGCCAAGGAAGCTGCGAAAGACGTCAACAAGCGTTGACCGCGTCGATGTTGAGAGCCGCGGCCACCGGCCGCGTTTTTTCACTGAGGGGGTGGTCACACAGGCGAGGGCTGGATCTTCGGAACCGCTTGCTCCAAGTCCGATGCGCCGTGGATGTCTTCAGGAACTCGTTGCGTCGCGTTGTGGCCTGAGAATGCTCTCTGCGATTCAACGTTCCATTCAGCCGAGATTTCATGGTCAAGACGTCCCGTCGCCTGAGTATTTCCCTGATAGCCGATCCCGCCCTCTATGTGCCCCAGCTGCCCGAAGGCAGCCTGATCGTCGGCGTCGTGACGCGGGGCTTTGAAATTGGAGCGCTTGTACGTTGTCATGACGGCAGCTATGTGAAGGTGAACGGCGACATCGTTCAGCCACTCAACTCAAGTCACGTCAAAGCTGCCTTGGGCCGTGTGAGGCCGGCGCGACACGGGGCAGGGAACTCTCAACCACGCCCCGTGCCTGTGGTCACAATCAAGCGCAGGCTATACACCATACCGGTCTGAACGAGGTATCAGCATCGCACGACTGATCGTCGCATCGCGGAGTCGACGAGCGGCCGGGTTTCTCGCGCGCTCAATGTGTTGATTTGAGTCAGATCTACTTGCGCTGCCCCATAGCGCCCTGCGCGGTATTTTTCTTTTCGCGATTAGATGTCGATGAGTACAGCGCTGCTTCGGTGCTTCCCCCGAGTCAAACGAGCTGGAACCCATAGACGGGCACCCTTTAGCCGAGCTCACTTCCCCCACTTCCGCGGACGGCACAAAGCGCGCTACTCGGCCTTCTGCAAAGCAGCGAGCGCCTGCCGTCGTAGCGGCTTGGACGCTCGATGGAAGGCCAAGATCATCTGCGCCATCTCGTCAGCATCGCAGTACAGAAACGCAACCGGGACCTGAAGCACGTCTGCCAAGCGCATCGCAATTTGGAAGTCTGGGGCGTGAACGCCTTGCTCGTAGCGGTTGATTCTGGTTGACGCCACGAACTCGTCCAGTCCAGCCTCAATACCCAATTGCTTCTGGCTCATCCCAAGCGCAAGCCTCGCCTCTTTTAGGCGCTTGCGCCAGACACCCGATGAACCCTCATTTGTAGTAGACATGTTGCTACGAGAGTCGTAGCTTTCGTAGAATGCGACTACTACGACTTTCGTAGCTGTTGTGTGTTCTGCAGGCCTAGAGCTCAAGAGGGTTCAGCTTGGATTTCGCACTGATGCGCCTGGAGTGACCTATGTCCTACTTCTTCTGGGATTCCACCCGCTGGTTCAGCAGCGCGCTCTGCTGCCGCTACACGGTCGTCCAGTTCGGCAAGCTCCAGCTGTCGATGCGCATCAACGGGGTGCTCACCGCCGCCGAATGGCACTGGGCGCTCGGCCTCTTCAGCGACGGGCAACTTGAGGTGTTCGGTGCCTGGCGCGATGAAGGCCCTGAGACGCCTCAGCGCATCGCTGGCGACCTTCATGATCGCGGGTTGGAGCAGGTTCGTGCGCTGGCCGCGGACGACGGCCTTGCCGTCGCCATGAAGGCCCGGCACCCCAAGCTGTGCGAGCACACCGTGGCGGAGCTTGTCGAGTCCGGCACTGCCAGCTATCGCATGCGGCAGGCCATCCGCTGGACGGATGCCGCCGCGCAGCGCCTGCAGGAACGCATGTCGCGTGCAGCGAAGAAATTCGGGGCGGTCTCCGACCACGCGACGGCTGCCAAGTTCCTGGCGCATGCATTCCAGCGCGCGGACCGGGATCTGCTCGCCGACTACTGGAAGCGCGCCAAGCCTGCGCCATATGGAGTCAGCGCTGCGCCGCGTATCCTGCTCCGAGCGACCTAACTGCCATGTCGGCGTGGCTTGTGACGAACTGGCCCCACGTCTTCGCGCGCGTGCGCGGTGCGCTGCGACGTCGTGGGCAGACCGAGCATGAGGCCGAGGACCTGGTGCAGGAGGCGTGGCTGCGCCTGGTCCGGTACGAAGAGCGGCAACCCGTGGAACAGCCTGAGGCTTTCCTGATGCGGACGGCGCTTAACCTGTCCATCGATGTTCATCGCACGGCCGTGGGACGTGGCGAGCACGTCCTGCTGGAGGACGTGCTGCTGATAGACACGACCCCCTCTACAGAGGCCGTGGTGCTGGCCAGGGAGCGCATGGCGCGCTTGACGGTGGGTGTGAGCCGGTTGACCGAACGGACGCGAGAGATCTTCATAGCCAATCGGGTCGATGGTCTGCCGCCTGCCGAGATCGCAAAGCGCTACGGCATCGGCGTCGCGACCGTGCACCAACACCTTGCCAAGGCGACACTGCGGCTGACGGAGTGGATGAAAGGCTGGTAGCCGTGCAACCGTTAGATGCCTCCGGCAGACAGGGGGCAAGCGACAAGCCGCTGGTGAAGCGCGAGATCTTGGCCGAGGCCGCCGTGTGGGTCACCCGGCTGCATGGTCCTGACCGCTCGCGAGCCATGGAGCGCGAATGCCTGGCGTGGCAGGCCCAGTCGGCGGAACACCGCCTGGCCTTCGAGCGCTGCACGGACACCTGGCAGGAGGCCGCCGGTCTGACCCGGGCGCAGATCCAGTCTGCTATCAGCGAGTCACCACGCCGTGCCTACCTTTGGGGCAGCCGGGCTGGAAGAGCGGCATTGGCCTTCACGGTCCTGAGCCTCGCCGTGGCGTTTGCCGTGGGCCTTAGTCTGGGCGACACATACAGAACCGGCGTCGGCGAACAGCGGGCCATCATCCTGGCCGATGGCAGCCGCATGACGCTGAACACATCGACAGAGACCCGCGTCAGGCTGACCGACTCGAATCGCAGCGTGACGGTCACTTACGGCGAAGCGCTGTTCGAAGTCGCGAAGGACACCAGCCGGCCATTCATCGTGAACGTGACCGACGCCCAGGTGGTTGCAACGGGAACCGCTTTCTTGGTTCGATCCACAGTGCCCCGGGACATGGCGGGTGAAGCTTTTGGCGTGACGCTGCTTGAAGGGCAGGTGGTCGTGAAGCGCTCAGCCGGTGCCGTGCGAAGCATGCTCAACGCGCCTGTCGTCATGACACCGGGCGAGCGCTTGCGCGTCGGCCAGACGCCCGCCACGCTGAGCGAGGCATCAACACAAGCACGAGTTGACCGCCCCCAACTTGACCAGCTTCTCGCGTGGCAGCGAGGCATCGCCATCCTGGACAACACCCCGCTGCCGGAAGCCATCGCCGACATGAACCGCTACAGCAAGGTGCGGATCGCGCTCGCTGATTCAGAGACGTTGAGATCCCTGCGCATCAGCGGGTCTTATCGCACCGGTGACAACGAGGGTTTCGCGCAAGCCGTGGCAAGCCTGTATGGCTTGGTCGTCATACCGCGTGAGGGGGGGCTGGAACTGAGCGCCAGCCCACTCAGGCGCCACCTCCATCCGTAACTGAGTTGGTTAGCTCGCTGGGACGGCACGAGGGGAAGTGTGGACGTGGGCGCCGTTGTCGGGTCCTGGACATAGCGGACACCGGCGCGATTGAAGCGCGGGCACACAGGTTGCCCAGCGGGGCCTCAGCCGTTGAGGATTCATCATGAGCAGGACCACCGCGCGCGAATGCAAGTCCAACCATCAGCCACGTGTCAGGCGTCGCGACTTGGTGCGGGAGGCCTTGCGCAAGCAACTCCGCCAGGAGGAGCTGGTTTTCCCACTGCCGGAGCCGCCGCTGTACAAGCCGCTCGGGTAGGCGGATCGAGTCGGGCGAAGAGGGGCGTCAGCTGAGCTCGCCGAAACTGGCGAAAATGGCAGGTTGAACGCGTAACCGCAGTGGCCGTCTGGACCATTGCGCTCTCAATCGCGAATTTCGCGGGTGATCAATGGCTGAAGAAAAACCGGAGCTCCAGGGCGAGCCTCCTCGGATCGACGAAGGCATCTACGGTGCCCAGGGCTTGGAGCATGTCCGCGACGACATGTTCTTTGCGGCGATGCAGACGACGCGCATGCCCATGTTGGTGACCGACCCTCACCAGCCCGACAACCCGATCGTCTTCACGAACCGGGCCTTCCTGCAGATGACCGGCTACTCGGCCGAAGAGATTCTCGGTACCAACTGCCGATTCCTCCAGGGAGAGGCGACCGATCGGGCGAGCGTGGCCGCGATCAGGGAAGCGATCGAGGCCCGGCAGGACATCACGATCGAGATCTTGAACTACCGCAAGGACGGTTCCAGTTTCTGGAATGCCTTGTTCGTCTCCCCAGTCTTCAACAAGGTCGGGGAGCTCGTCTACTTCTTCGCGTCTCAGCTGGACGTGAGCCGCCGACGGGACGCCGAGTTGGCGCTTCACCAAGCACAGAAGATGGAGGCCCTGGGACAGCTCACCGGCGGCAT
>SXGQ01013837.1_pt1 | contig 17816 bp, 27 predicted proteins | sample 3178371 | NCBI WGS metagenome assembly SXGQ01 (sample SAMN11356859, study PRJNA531348) | freshwater metagenome | isolation source: freshwater sample F1-20 | place: China: Fuxian Lake, Yuxi | collected 2017-12-25 | reverse complement strand
ATGAGCAGATGAAGATTGTTGGTTTTGAACATCTTCATCTGCACTAGTTGACACGGAGCATAGTGTTCTGGATGGTTTTGGTTCTGTATCCGAATATATTAATAGGTGGTCACCACATGGTGATTATCTTTGTGTGACTGATCATGGTCTGATGGGTGCGATACCAAGTCTTATTTCACAAACTGAACAAGCTGAAAAGAAACTAAAGCCGATTTTCGGCGTGGAACTTTATGTAAATCCTCTTCACACAGAGGCTTTTACCGGAGAAGAATCTAGAGAAAAATTCCTAAAAGACCTTTCACCAGAAGAACTTAATGATTTCAAAGTTTCTAGCCATATATTGGCAATTGCAATAACAAGCAAGGGTTATGAGAATTTAACTAAACTTTGCAGTCTTGGTTGGTCACAAGGATTTTATCGTAAACCAAGAGTAAATCACAAAATACTTCAAGAATACAAAGAAGGAATCATATTTACCAGTTGTTGTTGTGCATCCGAAGCAGCAAGACAACTTCATTTGTTTGGCGAAGAAAAAGCCGAAGAATGCATTGTTAATTATAAAAATATGTTTGGTCATGCGTTTTTTCTTGAAATGATGCTTTTGGATTTCGATAGACAAAAACCATATAATCAATTTCTTATCAAGATGCATGAAAAGTACAAGATACCTATGATCATTACTAATGATGTGCATTATGCACATCAAGAAGATAGTCAATTTCAGACATTAATGCTTCTTGTTAACAGTAAGAAAACATTGGCAGAAATTGAAAAGCTAAAATCAGAAAATGTTGATGTTTTTGAATTACAAGATAGAAACTTGTGGATGAAGACTGAAGAAGAATTAAACGAAATGTACTTAAACAAATATTCTGATGTTATTCCATTAGAAATCTACGAACAAGCTAAAATGAATACTGTAAAGATATGCAAATTAGCATCAAATGTTAAAATGGATAGAAGTGTTAAATTACCCAGAATTTACGATGATGAAGAAAAACTTAAAGATTTGGTGCTAAGAGGATTGAAAAAAAGAGGCATAAGCAATAAAAACAATGTTTATATGAAACGTATTATTGAAGAACTGGATCTTATTTTCAGAAAACAGTTCTCTTCCTACTTCTTGATTGTTAAAAGCTTCACAGATGAGGCTAGAAGGGTCTGTAAGGAGTTAACTGGTCTTGATGGTAAATACGCCGTTGGAAGTGGTAGAGGCAGCGGTGTAGGCTCTTTAGTGCTGTTCTTATTGGAAGTAACAGATGTTGATCCAATAAAACACGGCTTGCTCTTCTCTAGGTTCCTTAGCGAGAATAGAGGATCACAAGCCGTGCTTAAGTTTTCTACTTAGACTTTTTATCGCCTAGTGGTAGTTTTGATTTAAGTGCTTTGAATTTTGTTTCTAATGAACTTACTTCTTCTGATTTCTTTAGTTTTCCGTATTTAAGATCGAAGTCCATTTTTGGTGTGCCCATGTCGCCAAAAGGCTTTGATTTTTCTCCAGCTTTTTCACCTTTTGCTGTGTAAGGTGATGGTTTTTGTTTAATTGCTTCTGGAAAGCCGTATGTGTTTCCTTTAGTCAAATTATTTTCTGGACCTTCTGGTTGGGGAAATTCATACCCCTTCATAATGTCTTGAAGTTTTTTCTGGCTGTCGCTTATTTCATTGTCTTTTAAAAACTGTGCAAGTGATTTCATTGGTTGCTCCCCTATGTCTTTACTATTTAATAGCTCCTTGCTTTTTTTTCTTAATCTGATACACTGAATTCATGAGCGAAAACATACAAATACTAAAGGATTTGGTGGAACAAAAGTTCAAGGACACCGAATTCAAAGATAATTTAACATATAGAAAAAGGCTCAATTACGAATTTATTGAGATTGAAACTCAAAATTGCGCTGATTATTTCTTGGATATAAATAAATCTGGAAAGAAATATAAAAATGAAAATAACCTATTAATTCCATATCTTCTTGGTATTTGTGATGATTTTAATATCCAGCAAATGCCAAAAATTAAAACAAATGAATTTCCAGATGTTGATATCGATTTTTTAGCAACTGTAAGAGATTATTTGAAAAACGAATTTGCTCCTAAGCATTACAAACCTGAAAATACATGTAGCATCGGAACTTATGGAAGATATGCATTAAAGTCTTCTCTTCTTGATATGGCTCGTATTTATGGTTTGGATCGACAAGAAGCATTAAATATTACAACAAGTCTTAGACTAAGAGATGAAGATGGCGAAGTAATGACATATGAGGAGTCATTAGAAAATTTCTCTGAACTTAAAACATATCTTGAAAAATATCCACAAGTTGCAATTGCTATACAGAAATTGATGAACAGAATTAGATCTACAGGCAAACATGCTGGAGGAGTTATTGTCTGTAATGATGCAGTTAATAAATTTGTACCTTTGATGAAAACAACAGGTGGAGACAGTCTTGTTTCTCAATATGTGGAAGGTTTGGCTACACAAGAGCTTGGTCCTATCGGTCTAGTTAAGTTTGATTTGTTGGTGGTAAGTGCATTAGAACAATTAGGCGTAGCTGCTAGATTGATTAAAGATAGACATAATATTGCTGTTATAGCTGGAAAAGAAGAAGATTGGGACGAAACTGATTATTTGAATGATCCTAGATGTATTGAAACTGCTGATAACGCAGATTTGCTGGGTGTATTCCAATATGATAGCGATGGTATTAGAGAGGTTGTAAAAAAAGCTGGTATAAATTCATTTGACGACTTGGTAGCAATTGTTAGTCTTTATCGTCCTGGTCCATTGAATATGAAAATGGATGAATTGTTTATTAAGCGCAAGAGAGGAATCGAATTGTATGAAAACCATCCATTACTTGAGCCAATTCTTGGAAACACATATGGAATTTTGATTTACCAAGAACAAGTAATGAAGATGCTAAATGCTGTCGGTAAAATTCCTTTAAAGGATTGTGAAACAATCAGAAAAGCTATTTCAAAGAAAAAGATTAGTAGTTTTATCAAATATAAAGAAATGTTTATTGAAAATGGAATACTAACTTTGGGGAAAAGCAAAGAAGAAATGTGTGCAATTTTTTCAGAAATTGAATCTTTTGCAGCTTATGGTTTCAACAAAACTTTGACCGAAGATACTATTATATATTGTGTCGATGGTTCTAAACAAATTAAAGATATTAGGGCTGGCGACCGTGTTTATTGTGTAAATGAAAAAGGGGAACAAGTACAAACTGAAGTTGTTGCAGTTCACGATCATGGCGTAATTGATGTGGTTGAAGTTACATTTGATGATGGATACTCTGTGAAATGCACATTAGATCATAAATTTTTAACTGAAGAAGGACAAATTCCACTTTGGGAAATTATCGAGGGCAATTTGGTTGTGCTTAGTTCTCCATTAGGAGAACAAAATGCCAAAGAGATTAAATTGGGAAGCTTCTTGCGGAAAGATATTGAACAACAGAAGAAAAGCAGCGGAACATCGCAAGAATTGCACGAAATGCAGAGAGATATATTTGCAAAAGAGGACAGAAGAACACAACCACAAATCTCATTGTGGTCAGAAATTTCCAACCAAATACAAATTATCAGATCATTTGAAAGAGTGTCAGGACTGTATTTATCTGAAATGGAGAGAGACAGGGAAAAAGCATATATCTCGATGCGGGATAGAGTTTTTACGAGAAAAACTGTTGGCAGAACATCATCGTCATTGCGAGAAATGCACAGAAATAAAAAAGAAGAATATTCAAGATCGAATGGACAAATTAAACAAGGACAATTTATCGCCAGAGAGAAAAGCGATATTCTCCGAAACAGCCAAAAAAACTTCAGCAAGGAAAGAAATACAAGAAGTGAGAGCGTTGCAATTGAAGAAATGGAGAGACGAGAACCCAGAGAAATTTTCAGAATCAATTTTGAAAGCACAAAAATCTCCAAAGAAATCTCGAATGGAAATTTGGGTTCGAAACAAATTGAATTGGGAACCGGCATATATCCGTTGTGGACAAAACCGGAAATTTGTGGATTTGGCCAAAGACAATATTTGGATAGAAGTAGATGGATGTTTTCACTTTTGGGAAATAAAATTAAAAAACAGCAAAAGACTCCACAATTTCAAGAATGTTCAAGAAAGAGACAAAATGCTGAAAGAAGAAGCAATAGCAAGAAAGAATGTAACACTTTTCAGATTGAGTCTTTCGCTTTTTCATCGAAAAACTGGAGAAATGCATCAAGAATGGTACACACTGCTCCAGAATATGCTACAATCACCAATACCGGGAGTTTGGTGTCTAGGAGAGTATTACGAGTTGTGCCCGTGGGCAAAAGACAATGTTACGATCTTGAAGTTGCCGTTTCTACACACAATTTCATATTGCCAAACGGAGTTGTAACAAGTAATAGCCACGCAACCGCTTATACATTCACTTCTTCAAGGCAATTATACTTAAAAACATATTTTCCTATAGAGTTTTACACCGCTTTATTAATGTTGGAAACAGATGAAGAAAAAATAAGAATTTACATATCTGATGCAGAAAGACATGGAATAAGTGTATTAAGTCTTGATTTGAATAAAAGTAAGGATAATTTTTCCATACAGGATGGTAAAATATATATTGGATTTGGAAACATTAAAGGAATTGGAGAAGATAGAGCCAAGGAAATAGTAAGGCTTCAACCATTTACTGGTTTTGAAGATTTCATTACCAGATTTGGTACAGACGCAACTGTATTAAGAGCTTTGATACCTTTAAGAATTTTCGATGATGAATCACCAGATGTTCTTTATAAATTTTGGCAATATTACACGACATTTGCAAAGAAAGACAATGATAGAGACAAGAGATACGCAAAGACAGTGGAAACAATCAAAAAACAGATGGTTGAATGTTTGCCAAGCAAATATTCAAAAATGGATTTAAACAATCAGGATGTTTATGATTCATTCATTATTGCAATGAAAGATAATGAACATGTTCAGAAACTTCACAAGAAGTATGTGAAATGCAAGAACACATTTGATTCCAAGACAATTGAGATGCCTTATTTGACTGGATTTGATCCAGATCTTTTCAGTATTGATGACAAAGAAATTAAAATAGAATTAGAAAATTTGATTATTTCTGAAAATAAATATTATGGATTTCAATTTACGAATAGAATAAAAATTTGCAAAGATTATAATCCTTATTTTACATTCGCTAAATTTTTGGAATCATTTAGCAGAGACAAATCAATAAGAGCTGTTCAAGTAGATTTATTGGATGTTATAGATAGAACTAGTAAATCTGGTGGTAAATACTGTCAATTGTTGGCTATGGATAGTGATTTTAAAATTGCTAGAATTAATATTTGGGAAGAAGACAACAAGTTGTTTTCGCATTATTTCAAAAAAGGCAACTTGCTTTCTATACATTTATTACCTCCAACTAACGGATTTTCTACCTTTTCTTTATTAGCACCGCCTAAGCATAAAAGGTACTTATTGACAAAAAATGCTGAATTAGATGTTAGAGTTGTTAAGCTAAATTAATTTAATATTATTAATTTAATATATGGAAACAGAACTTGTGATTGACGATACAAATTTTTCCCAATATTTTAGGGAAATAAACAAAGCAGCACCAGCACATGGAGACTCATTAGTTGTCTTCAGGGCACTTGCGTATTTTTGCGAAGGTGCATTAAAGCAAGAAATTATTGATTTGCTCAGATTTGAATTTGGAAGTGTTAAAAAATGTGTTGGAAGACTTGTTAGATTTGCTGGTTCTACTAGAGAGCAGGCTGTTAAAATATGTCTTGATTTAGTGAAAGATTTAATTGATGGAATAAGTTTGGAAGATGTCAAAAAAAAGGAATATCCTTTTGTTTTTGAAAAATTCTATTATGTAAATCCTCAATATGTTCCAGAAGATGATAAAAGATGGCAAATACTAACACAACCTTCGAACAAATAAAACTATTATGTCCTTTCATTGTTCTTCGCAATAGTTTTTCTGTAGCAACCAAAAAAAGCAATAGTTGGGTTGCTGAACAATTCTATACATGCAGAGAAGTTTTTCATGATGATTTTTCCAGACATGGAAACATTGTGATTTCTACTCCTCAATACAAGTTAAAAAGATTAGTAGCTTTTTTTGACATGGTGGAATCAATTATTTCTGTAGAAAAAAAATCAAAATTATTTTTAACACAAAGAAAAAATGTTTATTTTATTAAATTGTCAAATTTTTGGAATAAAAATATAAGATATAGTTTGCTTACATTATTGATAAGATCTGCTCTTAAAAATAAAAATCTTGTTGATTTTGATCAATTAATTGATAATAATAGATATTTGAAGCAAACAAAAGATGCTTTGTGTTTATTTTTTAGTGGAAAGACAGAATATAAAGGCAAAAACAAAAGTTGGTATAAGCAGTTTAAAAGAATGAAAACTGATGAGTGTTGTAAATTTTTGCATAAAATGTAGTACATATAGTAAATCCGTACTTAATTGACGGGAACAGGAGTTATTATGTCATCTTGGGAATCAAATAAAGATACTTTTGACGATTATTGTGCTATGTGGGACAAAGCACAAGCTGCTAATATTTTTGCAGACAATCTCAATCCAAGAAGCAAGAATTATGTGGATAACAATGCAGCAGAAACACCTGAGCTTGCTCAAGACGATGCTTCTCATTGGGCTAATGTATATGACAGAAGCAACATGACTGTTTCCAAAGATGGTGATGGATCTTTGTTAAACGAATCTTTCAAGACAAAAGATAGAGTTAAGAGTAGTGTTGAGAACAAGCCGAAGAAAAAGACTATAAAGAGAAAAGCAAAAAGGCTTGCTAACCAGCCAAACAAGATTTCTCCAGATAGTATTGATTCTGATACTGTTGATGATAATGATAATGTTAAGGTTACAGCAGGATTTTCTGCCGATCCTAATTTTGATAAAATTGTGAACTTGCATCACAAAAAATACAACAAAGAGAACGAAAGAAACAAGCAGAATCCAGCAGATGAACAGAAAGTCAACAAACTTGAAAAAGAAATCAAGAAATTAAAATCTCAGATCGCTAAGTTAAGTGATGAATTTTACGGTAATTACACCGATAATGAGTACTACACCTGATGTCAGATTTACCACCTAAAAAATACATGATTCGCTGCCTCAAATGTAGATGGGGCAGGACTACTGCTGGCGTTGCAGACGATCTAAAAGGTTTGACAGAAGTGCCAAGGACATGTATGAATTGCGGTACGCCGAGGACTTTTAAATGCCCAACATGCGGTCGTCCGGCAAAAATGTTGCCAATAAAAAGATAAAAAATAAGTTTTTCAATATCAAGAAGAACAAGTCTTTATTAAAAAGCATCAGTTTTAAAATTCACAAATACAATGACAAGAACGACAGTTTTCCCAAACTGTTTTTTTCTTGTTTTTGTGAATTTGGTTGTGAGGGATTGCTTCCCACATATTTAATACCAAGAATAAACAAGAATTTTCAAGATCATAAAAAAATAGTTCTTGGTTGGCAAGGAAGAGAATATTTTTACAAACATTTAGTTGATGAATTTTGGGAAATTGATCCTAAATGCATGAATTTGAGAGAAAAGTGCAAAGCTTTTATGCACAATTCAAAAGAACTTGAAGCACTTGAAGCTGTTCTGTCTAAAAAATCAATTGTTGTTGATGGTAAAAAACTTGGTAACTTGTGTGTAAGCGCAGCATGTTATGCTTGTCAATCTGAATTTGCGGTAGGAAAAACAGCATCATCATGCATGAATTGTGGATCAACTAATATTAAAAAGTCACTTTTCCAAGGTGTTAAAGAATATAAAAATTACATAAAATTTCTACCCAGACCATCATCTAATTTCTCAAATATAGTTGAAAGTTTGATTCCTCCTAATTCTGTAGCGTTGTTTGCAAGAAATCGCAAAGCTTATGGTAGGAATTTTACAGAACAACATTACAGAAAACTAATAGATGTTATAAATGATATTGGATATAATGTTGTTTTGTTGGGAGAACCTGTAAGTTCTTTGAATTTTAAGCATCCAAATGTTGTGAATTTACTTAATCATAGGTTGGCAGGAAATTTAGAATTTGCATTTGCTGTTGTCGAAAGATGTGTTTTCAGTCTTCAGTTGTATACAGCGTCAACAAGAATAAGCGGACTTCTTGATGTTCCATATATTTTGGTTGAATCTCCAGATCAAATCTATGGTAGAGGACAGGAAGGCGTTAGATTATCTTTGACTACCATAGATGAGAAGAAGAAAAAACTAATATTATCCAACTATATTAACACATTGGAAAACTTTGATAAGTTTCTAAGTACTTTTGAATTAGCTGTAAGAAGTTTCATGTTTGAAAACAATAATGATGATATATTTTTCAATTGTGAAGAAGTTGGATCAATATATCTCAAAAGCGGTTCTGAATCATTATGGTAAATGAAATAAACGATTTATTAGATAACGCTGCTTCAAAGTGTGGTTTTGCACGAGAGAAATTTTCACAACGTGCTGTACCAACAGAATTTCAAAAAATTCATGTAATTGTAAGTTATGGTGAGTTTGATCACATATTTGTATTTAACAATTTAATACTTCCATATCTTCGAAGCAAAACACAATATAAAGACAAGTATATTATATTTGTTACTTGGTCTGGATTTTCAAATTTGATTTCAAATGTTGATGAAGTTTGGGCATTAAAAAATCAAGAAATGAATGAGAGACTTTACGAAAAAGCAGAAGGTCACAAAAATTATTCAGACGCTTACACAATTATTATTCGTAATTTAAATGAATACTTCAGGAATGTAATAAAAGTAGAAAATTTTCAAAATATGTTTAATCATGGCCATAATTTTTCTTTTCACAAAGAAGATATGAACATAACAATAAATAAAAATCTATCTGGAAACATAAATTATTTAAACAAATCTGTGCTAGAAGATATTAACAAATTAGATGAAGCTAAAAGATATTTTATAATACCGTTTAAATATGTAAGAATTTTGATTAATGGTAAAATAAATTACTACAAACTAACATCAAATTTTTGGCAGAACATTATAGGCAGAATGACCAAAAAAGGATTTCCTGTTGTTTTATTGAAGAATTGTTTTACACACGACTTGTCATCATATTTTGTTGATTGCAAAGAAGTTTGTATGATTCATGAAAACAATTGGAACAATGTTATTGGTTACATAAAGCAGACGAATATGTTTATTGATTTTTTTGGTGGACTATCATGCTTTGCTCAGTATGGTGATTGTCCAAATATAACTTTGGTTGACAGAAGTTTTTACAATCAAATGAATTTATATCAAATAGAAGATATTATTTCTGCGAACAAAGATGTAAATAAAAAGCATTATTCATTTTTTCAATTTTTTGCAGACGATGCAGAACAAAATTTTATTTATGTTGACCAATTACTGAGAGTTTTGAAAAAAACAGAAATAAAACCTTTGAATAATATTTTAAATTATTCTATTAATTTGAATGATTATTTAAATGAAAAGACGAAGAAGTATAATTTGAAGTTTATAGGTTACAAGAAAATTAATGAAGGGGTAGTTTAAAATGGCTAGAAAAGCAAATGTTAGAGTTCAGGCTAAAGATTCATACGGACATCAGGACGAACGATCTTTTAAGATTCTTATGTCAGCATTTCGTCAAGCTGTAAACAAGGCTGGCATTCTCAGAGAATACAGACTTAGAGAGACATATGAAAGTCCTTCTGAAAAGAACCGTAGAAAGCGCCGAGAAAAGCAGAGCACAATCTTGAAACAGCAGATGCGTGAAAGTTTCCCAGAAACAGCAAAAAAGAAGGTTAAAAAGAAATGACTGAGCCAAAAAACAACAAGGGTCAAAAAGTAATTGGCTATGCAATCCCAGAGGAACTGTATAGCCAAATACAGGATTTGGCAAGTAAAAAAGACCAAAAACTATCCCTGTATATGCGTAACTTTACAATGCAATATTTTACTGACAATGAAGACGCTGTCAGAGTAGTATTGGATTTACCCAAAGACAAGCTTAATGATAAGAATTATATTAAAGCATTCATGAAACAGAAAACCCAGTACATTTTGGACAATCTTTGTAAGTGAATTATTATGCCTTTATCATTGCCTCAAATTGTAAACGTCTGTTTATTCGACAATCCGACCAAATGCTGTAAGTATTTGGTCGAAGATGCCGATAAAGATGGAATTTTCCATTGCCTTAAATTAAGTCATTTTCGAAAAGAAATAGATGGGCAAGATGGATCGATTTGGGCAAGTATAAGGAATGAGCAAAGTAGCAAAAATGATAATTGTGCGGGGTTTCCAATTATGAAATTTATTGAAATCGGATATGACTGCCCTTGATTTTTCGGATTTAATTCATATACTATTCTAGGAAATCTGTCTCGTACAGACGGATAATGTGTGGAATGGAGTCCTCATAGTGAAGCTGTCACTTGATCATGTCGTTTCTTTTGATTGTTTTGACGATGAAACAGATTTTGTTGAAAAAGTCGAAATAATAGACCCAAGATCTTATAATTCAATAGAAAAACATTTTATCAAAGTTTTTTCTAATTTAAAAGATGCAAAAGGTAATATTATTGGGGAAAAAATTAATTTTTCTAAAAGCGATTATAGCATCATTGTTAAATGTGATATCAGCAACAGTATGGATTTCTGCTACAGCTTACTAAACAAACATATACCATCAACTCAAAAAATATATTTTATTGATGAGTCTTTAAGTGCGACTGATGCTTTTGATGATCTTGTAGAAAGAAACGAGGTTAATAATCTTCCAGATGATGTTGCTAAAATTGTAGAATTTATTCATTTTCTGTCTGGTTTGAAAATTCCGCAAGAGTTTGTTGCGGGATTTTTGATTTTAATGATTAAATATAATTACAATACTTAATTCTGAGGAACAATGCATTCTTTCGAAGAAATGAATCTTAAATTTTTGAACAATGAATTTGGGGATGGTTGCATCCCCAAAGAACATAAATTTTTGTATAAGTATTTTAGTAGCAAGCCACAGAAAAAATTCTTGGAGTATTGCTATGTGATGAAACATAGCAATCTTTATTGTTTTCAAGATCATACTGGCGTTAAAATGACAGCAAGTTTTGTGTGGAAATTAACACAAAGATTTAACAAGTTGATGGAAATACATAAAAAAGCTAAAGATAATTTTGATTTTGAATTGTTGAAGAAATTGGAAAGAGGAAAACTGTTTATAAAAGAAGTTTTTAACATAAAGGAGACAGATGTTAACTAAATTTAGCGAGTGGATTAAAATGAAGGAATCAAGTCCTGCCACAAGAAACAAGTTGGCCGTTGCTTGGGGTACAGCAGTGCCTGCAAGCGCAGATGTTTTTGGACATGCAACTCCACCACCTTGGCAAGTTCCGAAGCTTATGAAGGCGATAGGTGGCAAGAAAAAGAAAAGAAAGAAGCGTAGAACAAAAAGGCATTCGTCATGATAATCAACAGAAACTACAATTCTTCAACACAAACTTGCTGTGATGGAACAATTACTAATTGTCCTGATTATACAACCAAACAACACAGCACATATCCTCCTTTAAAAATTCAGGTGTTTGATTGCGATGATGCACCTTATAATTTAAAAGATTTGGTTGTTGAAGCTAGTATGTGGAGTACTGCTAAATTAAAATTTGATATAAATTCTACAACAGATTTGTTGCAATTTGCAGATAGCATTGGTTATAACACTGTTGGTACTACATCAATTTTACATTTATCAACTGGTCGTGATTTTGAAAGAATGACAATAGTTGGATTTGATGATGTGAATAAAGTCATTCAAGTTCAAAGAGGTGCATGTTCCACTGTTGCAAGACCTTGGAAAAAAGGCACACCTATCAAGATTCTTAGATTTATCAACAGAGCAGCTTATGCTGAATTAGTTTATGCAGATGAAGAACAAGCTGACGGAACTATTATTAAAGATAAATTAACAAAAAGCTATTTGCTTTACGATTGGTTACCAGAAGATGTTTGTTTTTCAGGTAAGTATTTTTTTGAATTCAAAGTTCTCAAAATAAATTTACTCACTAATTTATCAAATGAAGGTGTCGTTTCTGTTAATGATCTAAACTATCATTGCGATTTAGGATTTGGCGTTGAATGGGCCAGAAGATTTCCTGTTGAGCGAGATGGTTTTGTGATCGAAGTTTTACCTAGTCCTACAGCGGAGTGCTAAGTTTTGAAAGATAATAATCAGCGTTTAAGAGTCAATTTTCAAATTAAAATCCCCAATATAAGGGTCATGCATGAGGGAAATCAGTTGGGAATTATGCCAACTGATAAAGCCCGAAACATGGCTATTGATCTGGGTTTAGATCTTGTGGAGATGGTTCCGAATGCCAATCCACCAGTTTGTCATATCATGGATTACTCTAAGCATAAATATGAACAAAAAATTAAACTAAAAGAAACAGCAAGAAAACAAAAAGAATCATTTCAGGAAACAAAAGAACTAAGATTTAATCCTTCTATCGACAATAACGATCTTGAAATTAAATGCAATCATATAAAAGAATTTCTCAATCATGGTAAAAAAGTACAAATTGTCATGAAATTTAGGACTAGAGAATTTGCAAATAAAGAAGTTGGAATAACTAAATTCAACAAAATTATAGAAAGATGTAAAGATATTGCTGAAACTGAATACGGACCAAAATTTGAAGGAAATAAATTTATTTGCAGAGTTACTCCATTAAAGCGGGTAATTAAACTGGAGCAAAATTTATGACTGAATTTAAGAAGGTAACAGGATGCAAGCCTTGCGGATCACAGGTTCTTATTGAGCTTTTGACAAGTCAAGAAATTCTACAGACAAAGCTTTATGTAAACAATAAGAAGCTTGCGTCAGAATATCAGGCTGTAGTGCTTGCAGTTGGTCCATCTTTGAAAGAAAATATTTCAAACTATGGTTTCAATGTTGGAGACAGAGTTGTAATTAGCGGCAATGCTACGCCAGTGCCAGATTATGACAACAGTGATCGAGAAAAGGTTTTGGTCGAACCATTTGCAATCAAGGCGGTTTTGACTTGAACCCATACCAAATTCTTGGTTTGCAACAAAATTCATCAATTGATGATGTTGAGCGAGCTTATAAAAAGCTCGCTTTTCAATTTCATCCTGATAGAAATCCCGGAGATGCTGAATCTGAAAAGAAGTTCAGAGAAATTCAAGATGCATATGATAGAATAAAAAAACCAGAAAATTTCCAATCAGAAAATTTCCAAACAGGCGGATTTAATTCTCCTTTTGATATTATATTTCCTTTTTTCAACGAAGATCCAAATGTTACGATAAATTTGACAATAAATGTTCAAGAAGCATATTTTGGAATAAACAAAACAATTCAAGTTCCAAGAAAAATACCATGCATGCAATGCAGAGGAACAAAATTTAGCGCATTTGCCACATGTTCCACATGTAATGGACAAGGAGCCGTTAGACGTGCTCCTAATCTCCACATGAGATGCAGAGATTGTCAAGGTAATGGTAAAATAGGAACTAAAAAGTGCGAAAATTGCCATTTTACTGGAAATATTAAAGGCAATACAGAATTAAGCATAAAATTACCAGCTGGACTTAAAGATAATTCAATACTTAGATTACAAGGTGCTGGTCATCAATTCAGAGAATTTGCTGGTGATTTATTATTAAAAGTTAAAATTGTATCATATGGAAAGTACTATCTTTTAAATGATGAATTATGTATCAATATAGAAGCACCACTATCAACATTTATATCTGGTGGTGATATAGAAATAACTGATTTAGAAAACGATGTTATTATTGTAAAAATTCTACCACAAACACCAAGTGGCACTAAACTAAGAGTTAAAAATAAAGGCATGTTGCTTCCCAACAGCGAAAGCAGATCAGATCTTATCGCAATTATAAATGTAGAAGTACCAAATATAACTGACATAAATATGCTTGTTCAGCTTAAAAATCTTGGTATTTAATCTAAAAAATTAATACTTTGAACTTGTGAAATATCTAAACTATTATCAGATGGACGTTTTTGAAATATTACTTCAACTTTGCCTGTGCCAAGTTTAATTTTATTTCTTATGTTATTGTATTGTGTTCTGTTTTGGTATATTTTAGTTTTTTTGTTTATAAAAATTATGATTGGATCTTGTTTTTCAATTACTTTGGTGATAACACCAACTATTTTAGTGGTTGGAATAGCAAAATCTCCATTATTAAGCATTAACAGTGTGTCAGAAAGATTATTTGGTCTTCCTGTGTATCCAAGTGTTGAAACACCTTGCTGTCCAATACTATCTGCTGGCACCATACCGCCAGCACCTATTGAAATTTTGCCTAAAAATTCGTTAAATGAAATCATAAAACTATTTACTCACTTGGCAATCAAATAAAATTTGTATATTCGACTATATTAAATTAACACCAAGGTTTTTAGATATGGAAAAAAAAACACTAAGTTATCTTCTAACATTTAGGTTTGGGAATGATATCGTATATTACGATCCATCTTCAAATGAACTTATTGTAAATACAGAATTAGATAAAGAATTAAAAGAAGCATTGATAGAACATATTAAGAAATTTGTATTTCCTCAAGCGTCAGAAGAAGATGAGGAAAATTTGAAAAATACCTTTACATCGGAGTAGTTCAAATGATTGAAAACAATAAATTTTCTTGCAAAATGCCAATAAAAGCATCACGTCTTTCTGACAGGGATGCAGCATTGAGAAAAGTTCCAAATACCATTCCTTGGAATTCAAAGATGGTTGAAGAACTCATAACTGGCAAAGTTGAAGACATAAAAATCAGACAGTTAGTAATAGCAAAGCTAAAAACATGTCCAGATGGCGCATTAGGTAAATTTGTTGATAACTTAGATAATAAAATTTCTCAAGCAATTGTTGAAAACCGACCAAAAAATGAAGGTTCTAATAATTTGACACAACCTAAAACAACCGTTAGTGTGGAAGACCTGCTTGATATTAAAAAATCAATGCAGTTGAACAATGTTGAGGAACCTCCCCATGAATCTGAATTTGAGCATCAAGGTTGATGATGATTGTTTCATTCCCAGACAAGGCACTAAAGAAGCTGCTGGCTATGATTTAATAGCAAATCTTAGTGAAGAATTAATTACACTTTATCCTCTTACAACTACTAAAATTGATGCTGGTTTTTCAATGGAATTACCAGAAGGATATCATGCAAAGATTGTTTCAAGAAGCGGTCTTGCAAGCAAAGGAATTGTTGTAAGTAACTCACCTGGAATTTTGGATTCTGATTACAGAGGAAGAATTTGTGTGCTTCTAACAAATATTAGCAAAGAACCTATGGAAATCAAAAACAGAACTAGAATTGCTCAAATGTTAATCGAAAAACATGAATCAGTTATTTTTTCAAAAGTAACTCAATTATCAGAGACAGAACGAGCATCAGGTGGATTTGGAAGTACTGGAATAAACTAATGAAAATTTATGCAATTATAAATGTTGGCAATGAAATAGAAGGCAGACTTACAGCTGTCAAGATCGAAAAAGCATACAAAGATAGATCTAATGCAGAAACATATATGAACAAAAACAGGGTTTCATATGTTGAAGAACTGAACCTTGATGGGCAAAAGGTTCAGATGCTTTGTGAACGAAACATCCAAGAAATTGAGGTTGAAGATTAATTATGGAAGTTACACAAGATAAACAAGACGACAAGACAGTTAAGATCGACATTACAAGAACTAATGTCGAAGATTCTGTTTCAATTGTCATTGTAAACAAAGATAAACCAGAATATCTCAATATTTGTTTGCAATCAATTGCAGTAAATTCAATCAACAACAATTATGAAATTATTGTTGTTGATAATGCGAGTGGTCCAGAAACACAAGCATTTTTGTTTGATCTTGAAAAAGATGTAAAAGTTGTAAGAAATGAAAAGAATTTATACTTCAGCGCAGCAGCAAATATCGGATATGCATCTGCTGATGTTAAAAGTAAATATATTATTTTTATGCATAGCGATACAGTGGTTTTAAGCCCAGCTTGGATTGATTTGTTAATCAATGTAGCAGAATCAAACAAATCTGGTATGGTTGGTTTGGAATCAGGTCAGTATTACATTGGAAATCAAAAAATTGAATTTGTAAGTGAATGGTGTGTGCTGTTTACTCGTGCATGTTTTGATAAAGTAGGCAGATGGCCTGAACAGCTACCTTTGGTTGGTAATGCGTTTATTACAACGCTTAAAGCGCAACAGGAAGGTTTCCAGCCACAAATCATGAAGAACACGATCACTCACCATTATAAGGTTTTCGGTATTGATGTTAATCAATATGAAAAGATCTCGGAAGAAGCTTTGGCACTTTTACCAAAGATGGTCAGCCAAGTGCAAAGCAGGAGCCTGTAATGGTTGAAGTTGCTTATAACATTGCAGTAACAGTGATTTACATGTGTGTTTCAGTCATTGTTGCTACATTTACCACTGTTGTTGTTGCTTGTTTTGCTTACGGAACATTGAGAGCCATCAAAGATAACGCTAAAGATAAAGAAGACTAATTATACATTTTTAACAAAATTAATTAATTTTGGAATGTTATAAGTTTCTACTTTATGAGTAGAGTAATTGCATGCATATACCATGCAAAACACTTCTTCACAGTTCATTTTGGGTTCACCTTTGTATAGTTTACAAAGTTTCTTCCATTCTTCTCTTTGATGATTATTAAGTATTTTTTCCCAGACAAGATGAGCTATTTCATGCGCTGTAGTAAATTCTCTACTATAACGCCAAGGTGCTGCGACTTCGACATCATAACCACTAATAATGCCGATATGCTTGTCGTCACCGTTCAAAGTGTTTTTGCATGTATATTTAATATCAAAATGTTTAAGAAGTTTTTGATGTTTTTTCGGCAATCTACCGATTAAAGCATCAAGATTTTTTCTTTCTTCTGATTTTTGTTCGAAAAATTGGATAAAGCCCTTCATAAGGCATATATATGTTATGAGAAACAGAAAACCAAAACCGCCAAAGAAACAAATTCCACAATTGGAAAATAACATACAGCCAAGTGTTAAAAAAAGTAGAGGATTTCATTTAGAATTCCTAAATGCAGCCCAAAGATCAATATGGTCTGAACTAGAGAAAAATGACATTATTTTTCTTTTAGGAAGCGCAGGCACAGGTAAAACTTTTATAGCTACAGCTTATTCAATCTATAGCTTTCTCAGAAAAGAAACATCAAAAATTATGATCACCAGACCTATTGTAGAAGCTGGTGCATCAATGGGTTATCTTCCAGGCTCCGCAGATGAAAAGCTCCATCCTTATATGCTTCCAATCTATGATACCTTGGATGAGTTGGTGGGCAAAGAAGGACCGCAACGCATGGCTCTTAACAGATCTTTGGAAGTAGCGCCAATTAACTTCCTAAGAGGCCGTACAGCAAAGCATGCTGTGTTTATTCTTGACGAAGCTCAAAACTGTACATACACACAGATAAAGTTGTTTCTTACAAGAATTGGCGAAGGTAGTAAGTTGATTATTACAGGTGACCCATTCCAAAGTGATTTAGGTGGACGAGTTGCTTTGATGGAGATTGTTGAAAAATTAAGTGATGTTAAGAACATTGCCGTTATAAAGATCGGTGATGAAAGTATAGTTAGACATCCTATTATTGGTGATATTACTTCGAGAATATAAGACATGCCGTTAATCCATTTTTATAATTTCAAAAAAGATCAGAACTATACTGCT
>SXGQ01632726.1_pt1 | contig 17817 bp, 10 predicted proteins | sample 3178371 | NCBI WGS metagenome assembly SXGQ01 (sample SAMN11356859, study PRJNA531348) | freshwater metagenome | isolation source: freshwater sample F1-20 | place: China: Fuxian Lake, Yuxi | collected 2017-12-25 | reverse complement strand
CTGCGGGTGATGTTCAACGGCAACAGTTGGTTCAACTTCGTGCCGGGTGGCGTTGCCGATTTGGTCAAGGCAGCGGGGATCGAGGGACACAAGGAGGTTCGTCTTCCGAAGCCGAACGGCTTTAGCCCCATTGAGGCGGGTGAGGTCGATGTCTACGCAAACGGCGTGCATTGGTGGATGGAAGTGCCGTGGTCGCACGGCGTCACCGCGGAGAAGATCGTCGAAATGGGGCTGAAGGCGAATCCGAATTTCCGAGCGTACTACCATGCCGCCTGGCTGGTCGGCGATGGTCGAGCCAAGGAGATCAAGACCAAGGCCGACTACGACGACTCCAAACTCGCGGATGTACAGGCTGCGCTCGACAAGACGCGCACAGGGGTGGAGGCCAAGGCGGATGAACTCAACAAGAAGTACGGCAAGCCGGTGGTGTTCCTCGTGCCGGTCGGCGATGCCACGCTGAAACTGCGAGCGCTGGTTCTGGAAGGCAAGTACCCCGGCGTGACAAAGCAATCCGACCTCTGGAACGACGCGATGCCGCACGCGGGGGCGCATGTCATGGCCCTGAGCGGCTATTGCCATTTCGCGGCCATTTACCGCACGTCGCCGGTCGGATTGAAGATTTCGCGGTTCAAGGAACTGACTGACGAGCAGCATGCGATTCTGCAAAGGATTGCGTGGGAGACGGTGTCGAAGTATCCGTATGCGGGCGTGAACAAGTAACCAACCTCAAAGAAGGCGAAGGTGGAGCATGTTTCGAGTGCGAGTGATCGTTTGCATCCTGAGCATCAGCGGATTTGTGACCTGGGACGCCTTGGGGCAGGATCCAAAATCGACGCCGAAAGAGAAGGCCCCCGCGGGGTTGCGGGTTGGCTTCATGACTTACTGGCAAGGCGAGACGGAGATCGTCATCAAGGCGGCGGGTGTGGAGAACCATCGCCGGGTGGACGCCGCCTGCGCCGCGCTGCATCCGCTCTCATTCACCCAAGGTGGGGCGAAGGCGGTGCCTGAGCGGGCGAGGGGCGCGCTCGAGAAGGGGGATGTGGACGCGCTGCTCATTTGCATGTGGGCGAGCTACCCGCCGCGCTGGTATGGTCGTGTCGGCGACAAGTCGAGCCTTTCGGAACTGGCTGATCTCGGGGCGAAGAATAACAAAGATTTCCGAATCCTCTGGCACGCGTTCATGATGCCCTCGTTCGACAAGCCGGCCGTGAAGGAGCAGAGCCCGACCTTGAACGTCAAGCGGTCGAAGGAGAGTTTGAACGCCGAGCGGAAGCAGCTCGAGGCGGAGGTGGATGGCGTGAACGCGCGCCTGGGCCGCCGGGTTGCCTGCATCGTGCCCGTGGCGGACGCCGGACTCGCCTTGATGGACGAGGTCGCGGCCGGGAAGTTTCCCGGCTTGAAAGACCCAGGTGAACTCTTCCCAATTCCAGGAGAATGGCTGCCCGGCCGGCAGCTCATCGCGCTCGCGGCCTACTGCCACTACGCCACGCTTTACCGCGCCTCCCCCGAAGGCCTCGACGTGCCGTTTGGCGAGTTCAAGTTCAAGCCCAAGGGCGCGCCGGCGGAAATCAGCCTCGGCAAACTCACCCCAGCAGAAAACGCGATTCTGCAGCGGATCGCGTGGGAAACGGTGTCGAAGTATCCGTATGCGGGGGTCGCAAAGTAACCTGTTTCACGAAAGTCACACCATGAACAAAACGATAGCCAACATCTTTTCAAAGAGAGCGAAGGTGAACATGTTCCGATCACATGTTATCGCTGGGATTCTGAGTCTTTGCGGGTTTCTCGCGTGGACCACGGGTGCCCCGGCCGAGGAGCCGAAGCTGCCCGCACAGGAGAAGAGCACGAGCAAGAAACCCCTTGAGATCGGCACACGACTGGAGCTTTTCGTCGACGATCATCTTGTCGAGCGCATGACGGGCGTCGCGTTCCGCTTACATGCGCCGGTCAGGCAAGCGCCCGCCAAGAGCCCGCTGCCGAGCGGCGCGTACGGCACCATCATCAAGGACGGGGATCTCTACCGGGCGTACTATCGTTCCGACATTCCCGGGTTCGAGCGACAGGAGCGCAACGCAGACAAGGAACCGAACGAGATCACCTGCTATGCGGAAAGCCGCGACGGCATCGAATGGACGTTCCCCGACCTGGGCATCACAAAGATCCAAAGCTCGAAGGGCGGCAATGTGATCCTGGCCCGCCAGGCTCCGTTCACCCACAACTTCACCCCCTTCCTCGACACCCGGCCCGGTGTCGCACAGGACGCCCGGTACAAAGCGCTGGCGGGATCGGGAGGGACCGGACTGGTCGCTTTCAAGAGCGCCGATGGTATCCACTGGAGCAAGATCCAGGACGCGCCTGTCATAAAAACGCCGAATCAGGCCTCCGGAACGCCCTGGCCCTTCGATTCGTCGAGTCCGGCCTTCTGGTCCGAGGCCGAGAACTGCTATGTCTGTTTTGTCCGCACCTGGGGCAAGATCGAGCCTCCACAGACGGATCCGTACAAGAAGTTCCAGCGGCGAGTCAGTCGGACGACCTCGACCGACTTCATCAAATGGACTCCGCTGGTCGACACCGCCGCCAATCTTCCGGGCGAACAACTCTACACGAATGAGACGCATCCTTATTTCCGCGCGCCGCATATCTATGTCGCATTGCCGAGTAGATTCACGGGTGGCATCGAGATGGGAGAACCGGTGGAGGGCAAGTGGGGCTCGACCGACATCATGCTCATGACCATGCGCGCCGGTTCTGCTTCATATCAGCGCACCTTCAAGGAGGCCTTCATCCGGCCAGGCTTGGATCCGGCACGATGGAAACAAAGGGCGAACTACGTATCACTGAATGTCGTGCCGACAGGCCCCGAGGAGATGTCCATCTATCACGAACCAAGTGGCGATCGCTACACCCTGCGGACCGACGGCTTCATCTCCGTGAACGCCGGCGCCGGCGGCGGCGAACTGCGCACCAAGCCCCTCATCTTCGCTGGCGATGCCCTGTCCGTCAACTTCAGCACCGGGGCAGCCGGCTCGCTGCGGGTCGAGATCCAGGACGCTTCGGGCCAGGCACTACCGGGGTTCGGCCTGGATGATTGCCAGGCCGTCATTGGCGACGCGATCGAGCGGCGGGTGAGATGGAAGAACACCTCGGACCTCGCCGCCATCGCAGGGAAACCGGTGCGCCTACGTTTCGCGATGCGCGAGTGCGACTTGTATTCGTTCCGCTTCCGTAGCAAGTAGAAGGAGACGACCAGCCGGGCAGTCAAAGGTGTCAGGACCCTTTTTTTGCGACGAGGGCAATCAAAGGTGTCAGGCAATCAAAGGTTTCAGTATCTGACACCTTTTGTTTCTCCGGCGTCCCACTGGGCCGACGGGGACCGGCCGACCGTCGCCGCCCGCGCCGCGCTCGCCGCCTGACGGAAGAACCGGTTATGTCAACGGGCTGATCAGAAACTACAAACAACAATAGAGAGAAAGCATGAAGATGAGACATTCCCCCCGGCGATCCACGCGTTTGTGGGCGGTTGTAGCGGCAATCGTGCTCACCCTGGAGGTTCCGAGCATGTGTGAGGCAGGCGAACCCGCCACCCGCGCCGCGCCCGCCGCCGTAGCCCCGCTCAAAATCGGGTCGCGTCGCGAGCTCTTCACGGACCGATTCCTGATCGAAGACATGAAGGGCACGGAGCTGCGGCTCCATTCGCCTCAGCGGAAGGAGACGGCGATCGTCTTCGATCAGCCCTGGGAAGGAGCTCATACGGGGTACGTGACGGTGTTGGCGGATAAAGACCATCCGAAAGACAGCCCTCAATTCCTCATGTATTACCGGGGCTGGCCCAGTTGGTTCGACAAAGACGGAAAGGCCATCCGTGGCCGGGAGGTGACCTGCGTCGCGCACAGTGAGGATGGTATTCGCTGGATCAAGCCGTCCTTGACCTTGTATGAATTTACGGACCAAAAGTCCGGCTCAAGATTCCGCACGAACAATATTGTGCTTCCGCCTGACGATCCCGCGGCGAGTCACAACTTCACGCCGTTCATCGACACCCGTCCCGGCGTCCCGGCTTCAGAGCGCTTCAAAGCCCTCACCGGATCTTTCAAAGATGGAAGACCATTCTGGGGCTACGTATCGGGGGACGGCATCCACTGGAGGAAGATCTCCAAGGAGCCTCTGCTCAACAAGAAGAACTGGCCGCTGCGCTCGGACGGATCTTCCATCCCTTGTTTCTGGTCCGATTCCAATAAATGCTACTTTGCGTATTTTCGCATCTGGATCGACCACAACAAGCAACCCATGGCCGCTCCCGGTGCTGGCAATGATGAAAAGGGGTGGCGGTGGTTCGGTCGGGCCCGATCCGAAGACTTCATCCATTGGAAAGACGTCGAGCCGATCAATGTCGACGGGCCGGTGGTGGAACATCTCTACACAAGCGAGGTGCAGCCGTACTTCCGGGCGCCGCATCTCCTCCTGTCGTTTCCCAGCCGAATGGTTTATAGAAAAGCATTGAGCGATGCAGAGCTCGATAAATTCAAGGTAGGCCCGGATAACAGACAAAATGTGAACGACGGTGCCTTCATGACGTCCCGGGACGGGCTTCACTTCGAAAGGACCTTCATGGAATCCTTCCTGCGCCCCGGGCTCGACCGGAGGAGCTGGAGCGGACGGAACAACTACGCCGCCTGCGGGGTTCTCTCTACCGGGCCGGAAGAATTGTCCCTGTACTACGACCAGGGCAACGACCAGCTGACCGAACCGAGCAGAAAGCATCTTGTGAGGTGCACGCTGCGCACCGACGGGTTTGTCTCCGTTCATGCTCCGTATCGGGGGGGCGAGCTATTGACGAAGCCCCTGATATTCGAGGGCAACTCTCTGGAGATCAACTACGCCACCTCTGCGTCAGGAGAAGTGCGCATCGAAGTGCAGAGCGGTGAAGGCCGGCCAATCGAAGGTTTCACCCTTTCCAAATGTGATGCAATCTTCGGCGACCAGATTTCGCGTACCGTGACATGGGGCGGTAACGCCGATGTGTCAAAAATCAGCGGAAAACCCATAAAGCTCAGGTTTGTTCTGAAGGATGCGGACCTCTACAGCTTCCGGTGGGACATGGTGTCCAAATACCCGTACGCCGGCATCGTGAAGTTTGAAGCTCCGCAACAGCCAAAGGGTGGCGAGAAGGCTACTCCGAAACCCGGCGACGGCGTGAAGGCTGTACCCGATGGGTTGAAGGGTTGGAAAGAAACGCAGGACCTACCCGCCGATACAGTGGTCGATGATTACAATGAGTACATCGAGAAGCTGCCGAAGGCGGAACGCCCCGGCGTTTCCGATGTGATATACTACGTCGATAACACAGGCCGCAACGCGGTCGCGGTCCTTGTGAACGTCGGCGACATCCAGTGGACGCATCTGCTCGTCTACGACAAACAGAACAAGCGGGCCAGCGTGGCGAAATTCGTTTCGGGCAAATGAACTGCAATAGATCCATAACAAAGGTGTTTGGCATGACTCGATTGATCACCACGCTCACACTCTTGACTCTCCTTGGCGGATTATCCGAGCAAGTCAACGCTCAGGGTGGCGATCCGACACGAGCCAAGAAACTGACCGTCGAAGAGGCCAAGGATCTGCTGAAGAAGCCCAACTCCTTGCGTGTGGATGTCACCGCCCTGTCACCCGAAGTGGCGGCGGTGCTGGCAACTTACAAGGGTGAACTGCGATTCGAAGCGGTTACCACGCTCTCGCCGGAAACGGCCACCGCATTGGCAACGCGCACCAGCACTATCGATCTGCCCAAGGTCTCGACGCTGACGCCCGCGGTCGCCAAGGCATTGGCGACGACAAAGGGCCAGCTCAACCTTCCGAGTGTAAAGGAATTGCCGACGGAAGTCGCCAAGGAACTCGCGGCTCACACAGGCTCGCTCGCGCTGGGCGTGACAGAACTTTCCGACGAAACGGCGGTTGCTTTGGCAAGGCATGGCGGAAATCTCCGCCTGGATCAACTCAAGAGCTTGACCTCGCTGGTGCTTGCGGAACGGCTCGGTCAACAGGAATGGCTCTTTCTCAACGGGGTCACCAAGATCACGCTGGAGATTGCCAAGGCGATCTGTCCGCCGAGCAACCGAGTGAAGTTCAAGAACCACGTTCAGCTTTACATCGGCCTGACGGAGCTGCCCACCGATGTGGCGGCGGTGCTGATGGCGGGGCGGGGCCACCTTTCCGTGAACAGTCTTGAAACAATTTCCGACGAGGCCGCCGCAGCGTGGTCGGGCCAGTTCGCCAACATTCGCCTCTTCGTCCTCAAGAAGCTCTCCCCCGCTGCGGGAGCGTCTCTGGCGAAGGGGAGCGGCATTTTCGACATCCGGCTCTTCGGCCCCGAACTCACCGACGAGACCGCGGCGGCTATCGCCAAGCAGATGGCTGCGGGGCCGCATCGGATGATCGACTTCAACGGTTTGAAGAAACTGACTTCGCCGGCGTTAGCGGTCGCGGTGCTGTCGAGGTATGGACAGGGGCCGCACAGTTCGCTCAACGGAGTCGCCGAAATCACCGACGACGTGGCCAAGGAGCTCGCTGAGTCCAAGGGCAAACTCAACGGCCTGCCCTCGCTGACTTCGCTCACATCCGCGCCGCTCGCCGCCAAGTACGCAGCCCAGGCGGGTGACCTGAAGTTTGCAAAGCTGACAGCGATCTCCGATGACGTGGCCCAAGCGCTTGCAACCCACAAGGGCAAGCTCGATTTGTCCGGCTTGCAATCGCTCTCCGATAAAGCCGCCAAGGCCCTCGCCAGGCATGATGGCGAACTCTTCCTCACGGGGTTGACGACGCTTTCCGATGCCAGTGCGGCTCTCTTGCGAGCCAATGAGAAGATCAGGCTCTCAGCAAAGGTTCAGCAACCGTGAATCCGTACGCATGTGTTGCCAAGTGTCGGCTCGCCGGGTCTTGCCCAAGAAAGCGAAGCAAACGTTTCCCTACTGTGGTCGGAGTATATCGTCCTTATCACCTTGACTGGGGGCGCCGCTTCGTCCAATCAAACCGTCGCTTGCGGCCAACAAGAAGGAATCCACATGAACCCTTTTCCAAAACCCCTGAACAGGCCAACCCCTGACCCACTGGACCGCCGGTCTGTCCTCAAGGGCATCGCGCCTGGGGTAAGCAATGGAAGCCAAGGTTCAGATTATGTATGACTCTCACCGACGATTGTTTCTTAAGAGCCTGATGCTTGGCGCCGGGTCTGCCGCCCTTCACCCGGTGCTGACGGAATCGACGGCACACGCTGCGGAACAACCGGAGCCGCTCCAGCCGGTCGAGTTCGAGAATGTGCTCGGGGAGTACGGACCCTGGGCGAAGAAGATGCTGGGAGATGGGCCCGCGAAACTTTCGTTTCTTCGTGATGAATTCAATCGTGCGGGAATGGACGCGTGGCGAAAGACGGCGCGGGCGCGACTGCTGGAATGCCTGGCGATGCCCGACTCGGGCGGAGTGCCCAAGGCCCAGATCATGCACCAGGTGGAATTCGAGGGCTTGAGCATCGAGCACTTGCAGTGGCAGTTGCCTTACGGCCCGCCGACGAAGGCGATGTTCCTCAAGCCCGCGGGTGCGAAGGGCAGGCTGCCGGCAATCCTCGCTTTGCACGACCACTCCGGGAAGAAGTATTTCGGACACCGCAAGATCAGCCGTTCGAGCAGCGACGTCGATACGCTCATCAAGCAACATGTGGACGAGAACTACGGCGGCGTTTGGTGGGCCAATGAGATGGCTCGCCGCGGCTATGCGGTGCTCGTGCCCGATGCGTTTCTTTTTGGCAGCCGGAGGGTTCGTTTGCCGCAGGTGCCCCGGATCATGAGCGGCCTGCTCGTGGAAGGAAACCCGGACAACGCCCTGGACATCGTCGCTTACAACCGCTGGGCGAGGCAACACGAGCACGATGTCGCGAAGAGTCTGCTGTGCGCCGGCACCACGATGCCGGGTGTCGTGGTTGGCGAAGATCAGCGTGCTCTCGATTACCTCTGCTCGCGCGAGGAGGTCGATGTCAGCCGCGTCGGCTGCTGCGGGCTTTCCAGCGGCGGCTTGCGCACGCTTTTTCTGGCCGGGTTGGACGACCGCATTGCCGCCGCGTGCTGCGTTGGAATGATGACCACCTGGCGGGACTTTTGTCTCAACAAAAGCTACACGCACACCTGGATGATCTATCCGCCGGGCCTTCCTCGCGACTTGGACTATCCGGAAATACTCGGCCTGCGGGTGCCGCTGCCGACCTTGGTGCAGAACGCCGAACACGATCAGCTCTATACGCTGCCGGAGATGCAACGAGCCGATCGCATGCTGTCAGGCATCTATAAAAAAGCAGGCGTGGAGTCACATTACCAATCCGCGTTCTACCCGGGGACGCATCGGTTTGATCTGAAGATGCAAGCGGATGCTTTCACATGGTTGGATTCAAAGCTGGCGAAGAAATAGAAAACCTTGCCGGAGAAACGCGACCTATGAATTGTTTCCGAGTCCGTGAACGATCCGTTTTGTCGACCGGTGTGCCGACGATTCCTGGGATCGTGCTGTTTCTATTTCTCTGGGCGTCCGTGGCCAAGGCGGACGGATTGTCCGTCCGCAATGTGTCGCAGGCTCCGCGGGATGCGAAGACCGCCACCGTGAGCTTCGATGTGGCGTGGGAACATTCCTGGCGACGCGGCAGTTTTCACGACGCGGCATGGGTCTTCTTCAAGATACGAGCGGACAGCAAATCTCCCTGGCAGACAGCGCGGCTCGCGGCGGACAAGGTCGTGAATCCGACGGGCTACGGTCAGGCTTCGGGCGGTTCTCGGTTGGAGTTCATCGTCCCCGACGGAGACGACGGCTTCTTGGGCGTTTTCTTGCGGCGCGCGGAAGAAGGCAGCGGACCGGTCGCGGCTCAGCGAGTCACCGTGGTCTTGGACATCACCGCGATCACGGAAATCGCCAAGGCTCAAATTCAGCCATTCGGCCTCGAGATGGTCTATGTGCCGGAAGGGCCCTTTCAACTGGGGGTGGCAGCCGGCAAGGAATTGAACCGGTTCTACACCTACGGCGATGGTGGACCGGCGACTCCGCCCTACACGGTCAGCGGACCTGGTCCGATTGCCACCGGCCGCCAGCCGGGTCGGCTCTGGGCCACGGGGATTGTGCCCGAGGACGGTGGGGAAATCCCCGCGGCGTTTCCCAACGGCTACCGGGCGTTCTACGCACTGAGGTTCGCAATCACGCAGGGTCAGTATGCCGACTTTCTGAACGCGCTCCCCGAGGCGGAGACCGCCCGGCGATATTTTCCCGAAGGCCACGGCAAATGGATCGGCCGATCCGGTGAGCCACCAAACCGAGTTTATGAGCCGCTCGGCAAGTTCCCGAACATGTGGTTTCGCCCCGCCGCGCCGGATCGAGATCACCGCTGCCCGTGGCTATCCTCGGCAGACTCCGCGGGGTTCGCGGCCTGGGCCGGGTTGCGACCGATGACGGAACTTGAATACGAGAAGATGTGCCGCGGGCCCGCACTTCCCGTCCTATCCGACCAGTCAGGTTCGTTCTGGGGAGTTGATGATCTCAACACGGGGCAGATGTACGAACGACCGATTTCAGTCGGCAGCGCGGCCGGCAGGTCGTTTCACGGAAGTCATGGCCGAGGCACTACGGAATTGCCTGCCGATTGGCCCAAGGATTCGAGCGCGTCGATTCTTCGCGGCGACGTGCTCCACACACGCGAATACACCAGCGGAGCCCACCAACGGATTTCAGGACGGCTCAACGCGGTCGACTCGCACGCTGATCGAAAACCGCATCCATTCGCCGCCTGGCGAGGTGTGCGAACCGCACCCGCCGGCGATGCGGCCATGCGTCCGGTGATCGGTCGCTTCGATCCGCATCAACCCTGGAAGTTGCCTCGTCGCGCGACGCCGGTCGTGGTCGACGGCAAGCTCGACGAATGGACGGAGCCGACGTTCGTATTGAACGAGACTCGGGACGTGTTCCCCATGACTCACTCGCCTGTCAGCCGCCGATTCCCGACACCTCGACTGCCCAACTGCTGGGGCGGACCAGCCGATCTCGGCGCAAGGATATTTATTGCCAAAGACGGCAACGATCTGTGTTTCGCGGTGGAAGTGACCGACGACCGACACTTCAACAACCGCACCGGAACGGACATCGCCGAGGGCGATTCCCTGCAGATTGGAATCTCGACCCAGGACGGCCATCGCAGTTTCGGCCTGGCCAAGACGGCGGACGGTGTAGTTTTTCATCAGTGGCAAGCCGCCGAGGAATCGCTGTTAAAGCTCGTCGATTGCGCCGTGACGCGCGACGACGCGAAAGCTGTCACCCGTTACGAACTGCGGCTGCCGGCGGCCGCTTTGCGACTTGAGCCGAATGCCGAATTCGGCTTCAACGTCGTGGTGTACGATGACGACGACCCCGATGACGGCAAAGCCGCCCCGGAGTGGATTCAAATGGCACCGGGAACAGCCCGTGGGCCGGCAGGCGGCAACGGCGCCAAGTATCTGAAATTCGTGTCGAAGGAATAAATTCATGTACCAATTTGAAACCAGCGTGAAGCAACATCACTCGAAATATGTCATGGGTTGTATTGTCGTGTGCCTGCTGATGGCGACGACTCGGCTAGGATTCTGCGCCGGCCCAGAACGTGTGACCAACGTCCGGATCGCGTCCCGAGGAGATGGGACCGCAGCCCTGACGTTTGACGTCGCCTGGAAGGATTCCTGGCGGCACGAGGGCAACCATGACGCGCTCTGGGTGTTCTTCAAGGTCCGTCCCGAGGGCGCGGATGAGTGGCGGCATCTTCAATTGGCGGCCGACAAGCCGCTGAATCCGACGGGCTATGGCCAGACCGGAGGCACGCGGGTAGATATGATCGTCCCCGACGGAGACGACGGTTATGTCGGCATGTTCATACGCCGCGCGGAATTTGGGGTCGGAGAAGTTGCCGTGACGGGCGTTAAGGTGATTTGGAACGTCGCGGCCACGCGGGGTGTCCCTCAGGATCTCGCAGTCACGATCCAGCCATACGCGATCGATATGGTGTTCGTGCCCGAGGGCTCGTTCGAACTCGGGTCGGGCGGGAACGATCCGTGCCATTTCTACAAATACACGAACGGCTCGCAGCACACCAAACCGTACCGGGTGACGAACGCGGGCCCGATTCCCACCGGACAGCAGGCCGGAAAACTCTGGGCGCGGCGCGGAAACGAACCGGAGGACAAAGGAAGTCTGCCGGCGGAGTTTCCAAACGGCTACCGCGCGTTTTATTGCATGAAGGGCCTTGCCATGAGCGAATGGGAGTCGTTCGTGAAGGTGCTGCCCCCGACCGACGCGAAGATTTTTGAGGCTGCAGTCAATAAGCATGGCGGGCTCTCCTGGGCAGATGGCATCGCGTTCGCCGCTTGGTCAGGCCTCCGGCCGTTGACCGAATTGGAGTTCGAAAAGCTCTCGCGGGGGCCGATCGAATCCGGCTGGGATACCGGCGACAGCCTCAATCATCCGTCGTTTTGGGGTGTGCGATCGATCAACGGTTGGCGGAGCCCGCGCGATCGAACGGTCACCCTGGCGAACCCCACGGGGAGAGCGTTCCGCGGCACACACGGCCAAGGCACTTTGACGCCGCCTGCCGACTGGCCTGGAAAAGACGCTGTTGGTGCTGGTATTCGCGGCGGGCATGGCGCGGCCAGCAATCCAGGGTACCGCCTGGATGCTGCGAGCGTCGTCCTGGAGCGCCAATCGGGTATCGGCTGGCGCGGCGTGCGGACCGCGCCCAAGGGAGTGGGACTCTGACATGCTTCGCCATCTCACCAGGGAATTCGAAATTCACATGAAGCGAATAGCTCACAACCCATGGCCGCAGGGCGTATCCACGTCATGGGCCGTGATCTGCGGCCTTCTCCTGTCCGTCGCCTCGAACGCGCGGGCGGACGAACACGCCGACGCGCGATTTCGAGGAACGGGAAAATCCGACCCCGTCCGCATCGACAACGTCCGTCGTTCCGACGGACCGGCGGCAGGGCAGAGCACCATCACTTTCAATCTCGCGTGGGACCATTCCTGGCGGGCGGCTTGGGAGGTAAGCGCGGAGCAGACTGGCGGCAAGACCCCGATGAAACTTGAAAGTTGGGACGCGGCGTGGGTCTTTATCAAGTTCCGCAAACGCGGGGACGACTCTTGGTCCCACGCGATGCTCTCGTCGAAACGGGCAGATCACCAAACTCCCGGCGAAGCGGCCTTGCAACTCGGCCTGACGGACGACGGCAAGCGCGGAGTCGGAGTTTTCATCCACCGCGTCAAGGCTGGCCATGGCTCTAACGATTTTCCTGGCGTGACCCTCCGCTGGCTGCACGACGGGGTGGACCCTGCCGCCGTCGAACTGAAGGTGTTCGGCTTGCAAATGGTGTACGTGCCCGAGTGCGCGTTCTGGGCCGGCGATGGCTCCATGAATCCTGTGCGGGGCCAGTTTTCGGTCGGCTTAAGTGCCCGCCCCTTCCGGATCGAGAGCGAGCGTGCGATCACACTGGGCGGCGAAGCTGACGAGACGCTCAACAACCGAGATTCGAACGGAATGTTTCTGAACGCGCCGGATGATTTCAAGGTCGACGTGCCCGCGAAACTCTCCGCGGAATTCCCGAAGGGTTTTCAGTCGTTCTACTGCATGAGGCACGAGGTCACTCAGCAGCAGTATGTGGAGTTCCTCAACACGCTCTCCTACGCCGAGCAACTTCGACGCACGGAAAAACAAGGAAAAGACAAGGCGGCTCCTCAAGGGCCTGAGGCGCCGGTTGGCACCTTGGTCATGAAGCCGATGGGAACCGAGGGATTCCAAGGCGGCCAGTATCGAAATGGGATCAAGATTGCCGTTTCAGGCGTGGCCGCGGTGTCCGAGCCGCTCGTCATCCGCCGGCCGACTTTCGTCGCCTCTGGCACCATCGTGCGGCTGGGCAAGCCGGCCCTCTACGAAACCGACACTCCCCACGTGGCGTGCAATTTTCTCGTGAACGACGACGGGATGGCGTTCGCCGCTTGGGCCGGGTTGCGACCGATGACCGAACTGGAGTTCGAAAAGTCATCCCGCGGACCGTTGCAGCCCGTGCCGAACGAATACGCCTGGGGAACAAATCAGATGGCAGGCGGGAACACGGACGGCCAGATTGGCTCGTACGTCCTGCAAAATGCCGGAAAAGCGGACGAGGCTGTGGTCTGGCAGGGCACCCATGGTCCGGACGCCACTCACGGCAACGCGTCCTCCATGGGGACCAACGGTCAGCTTGGCGGCCCGTTGCGAGTTGGCGTTTTTGCCACTCCCACGAGCGATCGAGTCACTGCCGGTGCATCGTACTGGGGAATCCTGGATCTCTCGGGGAACGTGATGGAACGCCCCGTCTCTGTGGGGCAGGCGACAGGGCGTGCCTTGAGGGGAAATCATGGCGAAGGCGGCGCGTCCCCGTGGGCGGACCTTTTCCTGGGGATCCGAGGCGGCGGGCAGGGAAAAGGCAGCCATTACAAGGGCTGGGGTGGAAACGACTTGTTCCGTATTTCGAATCGATATGTGGCCAGCCTTCCGGGGCTGTACGGCGGAGTCCGTCACTATATCATGGGCTTCCGCTGCGTGCGCACGGCACCGGCACGTCAACTCGAGTAGCAGACGAATTGATTGCTGATTGGCGATTGATGATTTGCGAAGGGGTTTTCACTTCAACAATCAGCAATCATCATCAATCATCACTTGCCTTTCCAGAGCGGCATCGCAGACGAAGGCGTCGTGCCGACGAAACATTAGGAGCGAAAAAATGAAAATACACCTAGCGCAACTCGTCGTTGAAACCGAATTGTCCGTGAATTTCGCAAAGATTAAGCGTGTCCTGGCCGGCGTGCAGGCGGGCGAATGGGTGGTGTTTCCGGAAGCGAGCTTGAGCGGCTACTTCCCGGATGATCCCAATTACACCAGCCGGCTCAACGCCGCCGAAATCGAGCAGGCCATCGTTGAGATCCATGATCTCGTTCGCGCCCGTGGATGCTTTTGTGTCCTCGGAACAGCCCGGCAGTCCCAGGGAAAATGGGAGAACGCGGCGGTCGTGCTGTGTCCGACAGGCCCCGCAGAAACCTATGCGAAGATCCAGCTCTCGGCCCTTGACGCGAGACACTTTCGGCCTGGTCCCTTCGTGCCCGTCTATCACATCGACGGTATCCGCGTCGGGATCCAACTCTGTCGTGAACTGCTGTTTCCCAGCCAGTGGGCACAGCTTAGACAGGCTGGTGTCAAGATGGTGATTCACCTGAACAATGCCATCAAGCCGCACGACGCGATTTGGGAGCATGTGGTGATTACGCGGGCCTTGGAGCACGCCATGTACGTGTGCAGCGTCAACAATGCCGCTGATCCCCAGGAGCTAACGAGTTACCTGGTGGCCCCTAATGGCAGCATGCTGCTCAAGGCCGCCCGGCAGACTGAGGAAGTGCTGACGACAAACATCGATCTTGCCGCCGTGGTCCAAAACGTCGGTGAACGAAGTGATTTTTGAAACTGAAAACATCATGAAAAGAAACAACGAATTCAACCCTCGCTCATTGCGCTGGTTCGCCCCATTTGCGATCGCCCTGAGCCTGCTGCTGGCGTTTGAACACAGCACAAGGGCGGCCGACCCCGCCGCCGCCCGCTTCCAGGGCAGCGGCAAGGCCGACGCGATCCGGATCGCTGACATCAAGAAGGCCGCGGGTCCGGCCGGGCAGGCCATCATCACGTTTGACCTTGCGTGGGATCATTCCTGGCGGGCGGCATGGCAGGTGCCCGAGCAGGCGCACGGCGGCAAGGGAACGCTGAAGCTGGAGAGTTGGGATGCCGCGTGGGTCTTCGCCAAGTTCCGCAAGGCTGGTGCCGACGGATGGTCGCACGCGACGCTCTCAGCGAAGGCGGCGGACCATGTCGCACCCGCGGCGGCGAGGCTCGACGTGGGGTTGACGGATGACGGCACGAAAGGGGCCGGCGTTTTCGCCTTTCGGGCGACGGCCGGCAGCGGTCCGAACGACTGGAAGGGCGTGACATTGCGGTGGTTGAACGAGGCGGACGGCGTGACTGACCCCGGGGCTGCCGAGGTGAAGGTGTTTGCCATCCAGATGGTCTTTGTGCCCGAGTGCGCCTACTGGCTCGGCGATGGCTCGACCACCGAGGTCGCCGCGCAGTTCTCCGCCGGTGACACCGCCGCGCCATTCCGCGTCGAGAGTGAGGACGCGATCACGCTCGGCGGCGAAAGCTCCAGGAACCTTGGCTCACGTGAAGGAATTGGGACGCAGCGCCGGGGCGACGACTTCACGAGCGGCATCCTGAAGACGCTGTCGGCGCGTTTTCCAAAGGGATACGCCGCGTTTTACTGCATGAGGCACGAACTCACCGAGGGGCAGTTTGTGGACTACCTCAATACACTCCCTCCAACCGATGTGCTTCCAGCAAATCTCGGGCATACTGGCAATCCGGGCCAGATCCTTCCGTTCACGGAAAAAGACTTCAACCACAACGGAATCAAGGGTGGGACGCCCGGTAAGCCAGGCGCACCTGCGGTTTACACGACGGCGACTCCCCACAGGCCTTGTTCCGGGCTGGTGAGGTATGAACATACACGCTACGCCACGTGGGCCGGGCTGCGGCCGATGACGGAACTCGAACTCGAGAAGTCAGCCCGCGGACCGTTGCGTCCGGTGGCGAACGAATTCGCCTGGGGGACGCCGGCGATTGCTGGGTCAAACACCAGCAAAAAGGCTACTGGCCCACATGACGGCTACGCGATCACCAATGTCGGCGGTTCCGACGAACGCGTTTCGTGGATGGGAGCGAACGGCCCGGATGCCATCCGTGGCAATGCCGCCTGGGGCGGCACCGTCCGCAAAGATGCCAAGGGTGGCGCTCCTGCTGACGCCCTGAATCAGAACCCGCGCGGGGGCATCTTCGCCACGCCAGAGAGCGACCGTGTCGCCGCGGGTGCCTCCTACTGGGGCATCATGGAGCTGAGCGGCAACCTCGGTGAGCGGGTCGTGACGGTTGGCAACATTGCCGGCCGTCGGTTCGCCGGCACGCACGGCGCATGGCCCGCCCCATTCGCAACGATCGGCAAAGGAGACTATCTGAGGACCCCGGAGGATTGGGGCTGGGGATTCGGCACACGCGGCGGAGGCATGCGCGACGGCGAGGCGACGACACTGCGGATGTCGGATCGCGAAGCCATCAATGCAACCTCACCTCTTCTGCCGGCCCGGTCTCGTGGTTCCAACCAGCAGGTCGGTTTCCGAGGCGTCCGCACGGCAAAAATCGTCCCATTCGAATTGAAGCCGCAGGAAAGAGTCGTCGCGACGCCTTTCTCGGATAAAGGCGGGACGGTACTGCGGCCACCGTCGAGCGGTTGGGATAACAAATGCGCCGTGGTGATCGGAAACGTCATGGCGACTCCGCGGGACGCAAAAACCGCAACGATCTCGTTCGATGTATCCTGGAATGACTCCTGGCGCTCCGAGCACAATCACGACGCCGCCTGGGTATTCTTCAAGACACGGTCCGGCGATCCCGCCGCTTGGCGGCATGTGAAACTGGTCGCTGACCGGGTCGTGAATCCGACCGGATACGGCCAGGCCGACGGTGGCACGAAGGTGGATCTCATCGTGCCGGATGGCCCAGATGGTTTCACCGGCGCGTTCATCCGCCGCGCCGCCCCCGGCAGCGGACCGCTGAATGCCAGCCGCGTCACCGTGGTCTGTGACGCCGCCAGCGTCCCTGGCCTCACGGCCGACAGTAAAGACCACATCCGCGCGATCGGCATCCAGATGGTTTACGTGCCCGAGGGTCCGTTCTCCCTTGGCGCTGGCGGCCCGGAGGTGGGCAGCTTTCACCAGCACACCGATGGCACGGACAAGAGCAAGCCCTATCGCGTCACAGGCCCCGGCCCGATCGCGACCGGAAAAAAGCAAGGGCAGCTTTGGGCCGGGAACCACGGCGGCCCGCTCGTCGATGGGGGTGAGATTCCTGCCGCGTATCCCGACGGCTACGCCCACTTCTATTGCATGAAATTCCAAATCAGTCCGGCCCAGTATGCCGACTTCCTCAATGCGCTCGACCCGAAACAAGCCGATGAGCGGTATGCCGGATTCGAGCGGTGCGTCCTCAACCACGTTGTTTACTCCGGGGTGAATGGTCGGGTCTTGAAAGACCCCAAGGGCGGATACACCAGCACGCCAGGAAGACAACGCGGCGGCCCTGGCTGCTTCGGTCTCTCCTGGGCCGATGGAGCCACGTTCGCCGCATGGGCCGGCCTGCGTCCGATGACGGAACTGGAACTCGAGAAGGCAGTGCGCGGTCCGCGCGAACCGGTCCCCGAAGAACTCGGCCATTCCTACTGGGGCGTCGGCGGTTTCGGCGGGGTTGATTGGGATGCATTCAAGGGCGACCCGCAGTGCGAGCGGACGATCACAGCGTGCGCGTCAGGTCTGCGTTTCAAGGGCACACACGGCCTTGGCTCGACAGCGCTGCCCGCGGACTGGCCACAGGCTGATGCCGTGGGTTCCGGAGTGAGGTGCACTCACTACTCGTCATTCAACCTCGAACGGCTGCGCGGAGCGGTTGACGCGCCGGGATTTTTCCAGCCCAACAGCATCACCAGCTTCGAACTGCCCCGCGCGCGGCTGTCGGACCGGCTCTTCGCCGGACTCGCCGATCCCGAACGGCTCTGGTCGCACAAGTGGCGTGGCGTGCGAACGGCGCCGAAAGGAGTAGGACCATGAGCGCCGATATGACACGCGTGAACGGCTTCCAAGCAAACG
>SXGQ01825514.1_pt1 | contig 17819 bp, 18 predicted proteins | sample 3178371 | NCBI WGS metagenome assembly SXGQ01 (sample SAMN11356859, study PRJNA531348) | freshwater metagenome | isolation source: freshwater sample F1-20 | place: China: Fuxian Lake, Yuxi | collected 2017-12-25 | reverse complement strand
GGTCGCCGGCGGTCGTCGTCGCACCGGGCGGCAGCAGCGCAGCGTCCAGGTAGCGGTCACGGTCGGCCAGGACGTCGGGGGGCTGGACCACGACCATGTCGCCGGCCTCGGGGAGGCCGCGGTTGGCCATCACGACGAGGATCTCGAGGTCGCCGCTGTCGTTCACCAGCCGGTGGATGGTGCCCGGCGTGAACCAGACCAGCGCGCCGGGCTCGAGGGCCGTCTCGGCGAAGCCGGCGCCGCTGATGGTCTGCACCCGGCCCGAGCCGCTGACGACCCAGTACGCCTCGGTGCACACCGTGTGCAGGTGCGGGGTCCCACCGGCGAGCCCGTCCGGGGCGACCGAGTCGTACACCCGCAGGTGCGTGAGCCCGACCGCCCCGGGCAGCGGCGGGAGCTCAGCCGGCGTCACGGCTCGCCGCGTAGTCGGCGTGGGCCGCAGCGACGCGCTCGCGGTCCCAGATGCCGTCGTGGACGATGACCCGGTAGGCGAACGAGAGGGGCTCGTCGGCCGCCACCGACAGGGGCTCGTCCCAGAGGAAGGCGGCGTTGACGAAGTTCGACCAACCCTCGTCGCCGTACGTGGCGGCCTTCGTGCTGGCGTACCACGGCACCGGGTCGCGCGGTCCGTGCGGTGCGGCGAGGAACGCCACGCCGACCGGGCTGTCGTCGCTGCCGGCCAACCCGTCGAGCGCGCACCAGGCCGAGCGCTCGCCGAGGGTGCGCTCGCGCTCCTTGCCGTCGTTCAGGAGCAGGCGGGTGTCGTGCCAGTCGCCCGCACCGCGGAACGCCAGACCGCCGTAGCCACCCCAGGTCGTGAACGGGGTGCGGTCGTACACCACGTCGGTGGGAGCGACGAGGGTCGTCTCGAAGTCGAGGGCGTAGGCATCGTCGTCGAGGGGTCGGTACGTCCACCGCCGCTGCTCGCGCAGGGCCACGGTCTCGCGGTCGGGACGGATCCAGGCCAGCCCGCCGGCGACGCTGACGACGTCGCCGTCCTGCTCGACGGCGGGCTCGTCGTCGTGGCGGAGCACCCCGTAGGCGTCGTACTCCTCCCAGAAGTTCTCCTCGTTCACGAACTTGATCGTGAACCAGAGCCCGTGGTGCCAGGGGTGGTCGTCCGGGGCGTTCCGGGTCAGCACGTGACCCGCGGGCGTCGACAGCGGGTGGACGTAGGGGCGCTTGCGGGCACCCCACTCGTAGGTCGCCCGGTCGGCGATGGTGAGGGCGCTGTCCGTGCGGGTGATCTCGGTCATGGCTGCCAGCCTCCGTAGAAGTCGTGGGTCCGCTCGATGGGGAGGGCGACGTCGACGCCCCGATCGGCGGACCAGTAGAGGGCGGTGAGCAGCTCGAGCGAGCAGCGGGCGTCGGCGAGCGTCACCGGCGGACGGTGCCCGGCGCGGACCGCGGCTGCGAGGCGGGCGAACTGGCCCTTGTACAGCTCGGGACCCGGTTCGAACGTCGCCAGCGCTTCGTCGATCGCCGCCTGGTGCTCCTCGCCGTCGGCCGCGAACGTCCACGGGTCGCGGTGGTTCTCGTACGGCGCGGTGTTGCTCTCGGCGCTGAGGTGCTCGAACGCGAACCGGTGCCGGCTGATCTCGTCGGGCGAGCCGAGGGTGGCCGACATGGTGGCGAACCCACCGTCGGCGAGCTCGAGCGACACCGATGCGCAGTCCTCGGTCTCGATGTCGTTGACCCGGGTGGTGGTGCGGGCGAAGGCCCGGGTCGGCTGGCCGACGGCCAGGGTGACCATGTCGAGGGCGTGCACGCAGTGCGAGAGCAGGATGCCGCCGAGCTCGGTGGCGTGCTTCCCGCGCCACGGGACGTCGTAGTACTCGGCGCGGCGGCGCCAGCTGACGTCGACCGCCACGGTGTGGCAGCGACCCGTGACGCCGGCATCGATCAGGTGGATCAGCTTCTGGAGCCCCCGGCCGTAGCGGTACTGGAAGATCGGCATGACCCAGCGACCGGTGTCGGCCTCCACGTCGATCAGCTGGTCGACGTGGGCCAGCGACCCGACGAGGGGCTTCTCGCAGATGGCGTGCTTGCCGGCTCGCAGGATGGCGCTGACCTGGTCGAGGTGCAGGAACGGCGGGGTGGCCAGGCTGACGACGTCGACGTCGTCGCGGGCCAGCACGTCCTCGAGGCTCGACGCGCCCTCGGCCTCCGTGAAGCTCTGGACGAACTCGACGCGGGAGGCGTCGGGGTCGGCCACGACGACGACCTCGAAGTCGTCCGGCAGCCGGTTGAACCCGTCGGCGTGCGCAGCGCCCACACCGAGCCCGACGATGCCCACCCGCAACCTGTCCCCCGTCGTCATCGCGTCAGTATGGTCCCGGCGTGACGGTCACCGGGCTCGACCCGACCCTGGGACTGGTCCTCGACCTCGCCGGCGTGCTCGTGTTCGCGCTCTCGGGCGCGTCGCTCGCCGTGCGCAAGGGCTTCGACGTGGTCGGCATGCTCGTCCTCGCCACAGCCACTGCGCTCGGCGGCGGCATCGTGCGGGACACCCTCCTCGGCGACCTGCCGCCGGTGGCCCTGGACGACCAGCGCTACCTGGCGATGCCGCTCGCCGCGACCGTGCTGGTGCTCGTCGGCCACCGTGCCGTCGAACGGATGTCGCGCCCGGTGCTGGTGACCGACGCCGCCGGACTCGGCCTGTTCGCCGTGGTCGGATCGGCCAAGGCGCTCGACCAGGGTCTGGGCGTCCTTTCATCGGTCCTGCTCGGGGTGACGACGGCGGTGGGCGGTGGCGTCCTGCGCGACGTCCTGGCCCGCGAGGTCCCGATCGTCTTCCGCGCCGACAGCGCGCTGTACGCCATCCCGGCAGCGCTCGGCGCGGCCGCCACGGCCGCCGTCTGGTCGCAGGATGCGCTGGCCGCACCGCAGGCGATCGCCATCGCGGCCGCCGTCCTGGCGCTGCGCCTGCTGGCCATGCGCAACGACTGGCGGGCGCCCACAGCGCGCCAGCGCCAGCCGGGCTGAGCGCTCCGGACCGACGTCCTCAGAGCCGGCCCTGCTGCGCCGCGCGGATCACGTCGGCCGCTCGAGCCCGGACCTCGGGGAGGTCGGACAGCCGGTCGAGGTTGGCGAGCGGTCGGGCCATGCGGTTGTTGCCGGCGAGCGACTCCCGGTGGCGGGCGAGGAAATCCCAGTACAGGGTCGTGATGGGGCAGGCGTCCTCACCGGTGCGCTTGCGGGGGTCGTACCGGCAGCCGCCGCAGTAGTCGCTCATCCGGTTCACGTAGGCGCCGCCGGAGACGTACGGCTTGGTGGCCATGCGCCCGCCGTCGGCCCACAGCGCCATGCCCATGACGTTGGGGACCATGACCCACTCCGCCGCGTCGATGTAGGTGTCGGACATCCAGTCGAGGACGCTGCGAGGGTGGACGCCGAACAGGTTGGCGACGTTGGAGAGCAACATGAGGCGCGGGATGTGGTGGACCCAGGCCCGCTCGTCGAGGCCGGTGAAGGTGTCGGCCATGCACGCCATGTCGGTCGTGGCGTCACCGGTGTACATGGACGGGAGCGGGTCCTCGTGGCCGAGAGCGTTCGCGTCGGCGTGGTCGGGCCAAAGCCAGTAGAGGCCCCACACGTACTCCCGCCACCCGATGACCTGCCGGATGAAGCCCTCGGCGCTGTTGAGCGTGACGGCGCCCGACCGGTGCGCCTGCTCGACGCGATCGCAGACCTCGCCCGGCAGTAGGAGCCCGAGGTTCAGGTACGGGCTCAGCATCGAGTGCGCCAGCGACCACGACCGCTGCGTCATGGCGTCCTCGTACGCGCCGAAGCGAACCAGCTCGTGGTCGACGAAGTGGCGCAGCCGGGCCAGCGCTCCTCGGCGTGACGTCGCCCACCACCCCGCCGGCGTCGCGCCCTTCGCATCGGGCAGGTCGCCGAGCACCTCCTCGTCGAGCGCGTCGAGGGACGAGACCGGCGGGTCGGTGAAGATCGACGGGTCCTTCGGCGGTGGCTCCCGGTTGTCGGCGTCGAGGTTCCACCGTCCGCCGACCGGGTGGTCGCCGTCCATCAGGTAGCCGAGGTCGGCGCGGGTCCAGCGGTAGAAGTCCTCCATCTTCAGGCTCCGGCGGCCGGCCGCCCAGGAGGCGAACTCGTCGTGGTGGCGGAGGAACTGGTTCGAGCGGACCTGGTCGATCCCGAGGCGCTCGCAGAGGCGGCGGCCGGCCCGGGAGTTCGGCTCGGTGGCCACGAGCGCATCGGGCGAGTGGCTGGCGACGTGGGACTCGATGCCGGCGGTCATCGACGGCGCCCGGCGCAGGTCGACCTCGAAGCCGGCTTCCTCCAGCTCGCCGGCGAAGCGCCGCATCGCGGTGACGACGAGGTGGAGCCGTTGGACGTGGCGCTCGGGGCGGAGGAGGGCGTCGCTCTCCACCAGGAGGACCCGGCAGTCAGCCGGTCCCCGCTCGGCCAGTGCGCCGATCCGTCGGTTGAGCTGGTCGCCGAAGACGAGGACGGTGTCCACGCCGGTCAGTCAACCGGGTGCTCCTCACCAGTGGACCGCGGCTCGGCGACCAGCGCCCGGTAGCCACCGACGAGATCGGTGGCGTCCACGCCGATGGTGCGCAGCGAGTGGGCCGCGAGGGTGGACGAGTACCCCTCGTTGCAGACGATGACGACCCGCCTTCCGTGCTGCGCCTCGGGGATGCGGTCGGGGCTCGTCGGGTCGAGGCGCCACTCGAGGTGGATCATCTCGACGACGACGGCCCCGGGCAGCTCGCCCTCGTCGCGCCGGTTCGCCTCCGGGCGGGTGTCGACCACCAGCGCACCGGCGGCGACGACGTCGGCGAGGTCGGCCGGCTCGACCCGGTCGAGACCGCGGCGGGCCGCTTCGAGGTGCGCGGCGATGCGGGACGTCTCAGCCATGACGGCTCACAGCATGCTGCCTGCTGCAGGGGGTTGCGACGTGGGGCAAGATCGGTCTCCGGACCGCCACACCCCCTTCTCGTCTCGGAGTACCTGATGAGGATCACCCACAAGGTCGACTACGCGGTCCGGACCGTGGTCGCCATCGCTCGGGCCGAGGCCGAGCAACCGGGTCAGGCGGTGAAGAAGGAGCTGCTGGCGGAGGCCGAGTCGGTGCCGCCGACGTTCCTGCAGGACATCCTCCGGACGCTCGGGAAGCACGGCGTCCTGCACAGCACCCGCGGCCCCGAGGGCGGCTGGAACCTCGCCCGCCCGGCCGACGAGATCACCGTGGCCGACATCATCCGCGACCTCGAGGGCCCGCTCGCGTCCGTCCGGGGCATCCGGCCCCACGAGCTCCCCGACCACGGCGGCGCGGAGCCCTTCGTCTCGCTCTGGGTCGCAGTCCGAGCTGCGCTGCGGTCGGTGCTCGACCACGTCACGGTCGCCGACCTCGCCTCCGGGTCGCTGCCGGCGGACGTCGCCGTGATGCTGGATCGGGACGGGGTCTGGGACGAGTCCTAACCGACCCGTCAGCAAGCCACCTGGTCGGAGCTACGTGCGCGCTCGAACCGACGTAGGCAGGTCAGGACCGGTTCTCGGGGAACAGGTCCTCGAGCATCCGGATGAGGGAGCTTGCCATCTGGTCCCGGCGCACCCCTTCCGTGGGGGCGAACCGCCCGGCGCCCAGGCCCTGCAGCGATTGGGTCCGACCGGCCGTCTCGACGCACCTTTCGAAGTAGCCTGAGCTTCGTGGCGACGCCCATGGACACCGGCAGCGAACGGCTCACCGACCGTGCTCTCGCGATCACCGATGAACTCCTCGGGGCCACGGCACGTCTCGTCCAGCGTCTCCATCGGACGGTGCACGAACGGCGGGTCCTCCACGACGCCCGTCGAGGGGTGCTCGGCGAGCCGCGTGACGGCGACTACATCCGCAACTACGCCGACAAGCTCCGCCAGTCCTGACGGCGATCAGCCAGCTCCGATGTAGCTGACGACGCACCAGTCGGCGTCGCCCTGGAGCAGCTCGACCAAGACGACCACATCGTCGACGGTGAGCTGTGCCTGGAACGCCGTCGAGTGCGGCACCTGCACCAGCCGGTCGATCGTGACGTTGCCGTCGGCCACGTCGGCAAGGAACCCGAGCACGCGTTGCTGCTGGTCCTCGGGTGGCCGGCGTCGTTCGACCCACTCCTCGAACGCCGCCTCGAAGATCACCAGCATGGATCGGCGAGGCTATCGACGGGCCCTGACCTCTCGATCCGCTCGACCTTTCGGCACGTGGTGGGCACGACCGTTGCGCTCGCAACCATTGCTGCCGCAGGTACCGCCGCTGACCAGCGAAATTTGGTGGAGACGATGGGAAGCGAACCCACGACCCCCGACGCATCGGGCGAAGTACGTCGCTCGTACCGTTCCGGCTATCGTTCCAGTATCCCGATTATTTATCGACATAGCGCGATCTCGTCGTAGCCTGCGTGGGTGGACATCTACCGACCTCCGGTGCTGCAAAACGCTGATCTCGCCGTGCTCGAGCGCATCGACGAGCAGCGCCGCAAGCTTCGGTTCTTCCTCGCAGAGCCTCGGCGCTGGACCGGCACGCTGCGGCGAGCGACGTTTGCGCGCGCCGTCCAGGGCTCGAACAGCATTGAGGGCTACCACGCCTCTGTCGAGGATGTCGCTGCGGTCATCGAGGGTGAGGAGCCCCTCGATGCCGATGCCGAGACCACTGCGGCGATCGCCGGTTACCGGGATGCGATGACCTACGTCCTGCAGCTGGCCGTCAACCCCCCGGCGGTCGACGCGTCGCTGCTGCGGGGGCTCCACTTCATGCTGCTGAAGTACGACCTCGCGAAGCACCCTGGCCAATGGCGGCCGGGTGCCATCTGGGTGGAGAACCAGGACGGCAATGTCGTCTACCAAGCACCCGACCGGGAGGTGGTCGAGCGCCTCATCGAGGAACTCGTCGCGTCGATCAACGACGACACCGGCGACGTACTCGTCCGGGCCGCCATGGCACATCTCAACCTGACGCTGATCCACCCCTTCTCCGACGGCAACGGACGCATGGCCCGCTGCCTGCAGTCCTACGTCCTCGCCAGCGCCGGTGTCCTCTCCCCGGTCTTCTCGAGCGTCGAGGAGTACCTCGGCCGCAACACCGACCGGTACGACGCCGTCCTGTCCGAGGTCGCCCAGGGCAGCTGGAGTCCCGGACGAGACACCCGACCCTGGATCCAGTTCATCCTGACCGCCCACTTCCGCCAGGCCCGCACGCTCGAACGCCGCATCCACGAGACCGACGCACTGTGGGACCGCTGCGAACAGCTGGCGAAGGAGCGCGGCGTGCCCGACCGCAGCGTCGCCGCGCTGTGCGACGCCGCTCGCGGCTGGCGACTCCAGCGGTCGCTCTACAAGAAGCTCGTCCTCGACGGCGCCGGCGAGGACATCTCCGACGACTCGGCGACGCGCGACCTCAAGACCCTGGTCGACGCAGGACTCCTGGCTCCCAAAGGCGAGAAGCGCGGACGCACCTACCTACCCACCGACGATCTGCGCGCCGCGTGGAACTCCATCCGTGAGCAGCGCCCGCCTAGGCCCGAGGAGGACCCCTACGAGGGCGCAGGACAGACCCGTCTCCCCGGCTTCTGACCCTCACCCGATCGGCTCCGAGGAAGTGGGTTGCGTGAGTTGACTTGGTTGAGTGGAGACGATGGGAATCGAACCCACGACCCCTGCTTGCAAAGCAGATCAGAGGCCGTCCGGACGGTGTCGGAGCGTGTTGTCTAGTGCCGGCGTTGACCGCCGAGCTCGGCGCGAAGTCCCAGGTCAGCACGGGTTTGGTCGTCCACTCCAATCCGATGCGGTGCCGACCGGGTCGTCACGATGCGTGCCCGTCGTCACGGCATCGATGGCTACGTTCGTGGCTACGTCGCTCACCCATTCTGACGCCAGACGGACCCCTGCCGGTCGTGCAAGGACAGTGCGACCACTCGGGCTGGACGCAGCCAAGCACGTCCGAACGTAGCCAAACGTAGCCGGCAGCCCCGACGAACCACAGAGCGAAGGCCGAGACGATGCGAGGCGTCGACGGCCTCTCCGAGCTGAGTCGGACCCGCTCGGCGGGGTGCCAGGATGGCCGGGTGCGATTGATCTTCGACGACGAGGACGAGGCCGCCTACTTCGCCGCCCGGGACGCGCTCCTCGAGGAGATCGTGGAGAGCCTGAGTCCTCCGCGCAATGGCGCTCCTGATCCGGAGGAGGTGGCCGGAGCGGTCGGGGTGCTGTTGGATTGGCGGTGGAACTACTCGACCAGACAGCTCGATGACTGGGCCATTGGCGATGTCGACGAGTTCCTCCTCGACTGGCTACCCCGGAAGTTGTCGGCGCCGCCCGAGGCCGGCGCCCAGATGTGTTCGGCCGTTGCCGACTTCTTCTTGCACATGGGCGCCCGCGACCGCCTGCGGGGTGGCCCCGACCACGCCGCCCGGCTCATCGCCCGAGCGTACGAACTCACCGACGATGTGGTGGCGGCCATGTGCGACCCGGCCAACTTCGGCATGGCCAAGTCGATGTTCACCGCCCGCCTGACCGACACCGGCGGGAACCCGCTTCCTGACATCGGCGCCCTCCTCGAATCCGGCGCCGATCCCGACGACCCCTCGTTCCAGGCCCGGATGCAGGAACGGATGGACGCGTTCAACGCCTTGCCCTTCGACGATCGCAAGGCGATCACCGACCGGATGCTGCCGGGTGGGGTGCCGCAGTCGCAGCGGGTCCGCATCCCGGTCGTGGACATCCCACCGACCGAGGACGAGCTGCTCGCCAGCGTCTCGCAGTCCCGGCTGCTCGCCATGGTCGAGGCCCTTGTCGACTACGTCGGCCCGAAGGGCATAGCGCTCACCCAGGCCGGCAACCTGCGGCTCGCGGATGCCGAGGAACTCGTCGCGCGACTCGGCACCGACGACGAATGGGAGCGGCGTCTGCCCTGGAGCGATGAGACCGAGACGGTTCGAACCTCCACCGATCTCGTCCAGCTCACGCTGGTGTTCGACGTGGCCGCCGAGGCCGGCGCGCTCGAGCTGCTCAAGACCAAGGTCAAGGCCCGCCCGGCGTGGGGACCGGCTCCGATGGCCGACCGGGCCCGGGCGGTCATCGACGCGCTCCTGGCGATCGGTCCGACGTCGTCGCGAGCACGGTCGGAGCTCTACTTCCAGCTCGCCCTCATGCTCGAGGACGGCATCCCGCACTGGCTGTCAATGGGACTGGGCGCCGGCGTCGAAGTCGACTTCGAGATGACGGTCGACCAGGCCGTCAACGTCGTCGACGACGCGCTGCGCAGCCGGCCCCGGCTGTGGGCGACCGATGACTCACTACGCGATGCCGTGTCCCGCGAGGTGTCCGAGGTGCTGACCGTGCTGGTCTTCGCCGGCCTCATCGACTGGCAGGAACGGGTCGAGGTCAACGGACCGTACGGCAGGTCCTACGAGCAGGGCGGATGGTTCCGGCTCACCCCGCTCGGCCGGCACACCATGGTCGACCACATCCGCGATGCCGGCTACGACTTTCCCACCATCGCAGACCTCTCGACCGCCGAGGCCGAAGACCTCGTCAACGTGGCCCTCACCGAGGCCGGGGATCTCGACGCGCTGCTGGCTCGGTGGCACCCGGGCGACAGCACCTCCCAACGCGCCGCAGCGCTCGCTGCCTTCGCCATGAAGGCAGAGCTCCCCGAACAGCGTTTGACCGTCATGACGCTGCTCGACCTGCTCGAACCCGTGGCCGACGTCGAACCCGCGGTGCGCCAGATGCTCGACTCGGCATGCGCCGGCCACGCCACCACGTTCTTGCTCGACCACGAGCTCGCCACCCTCGACGAACTGGGTTCGTTCTTCGACATCAGTCCCCTCGTCGACATCCTGTCCACCACCCTCGACGACCCACCGGTGTTGTGCGACCTCTTCACCCAGGCTGTCGAACAGACACACGGGGACCTGCTCGAGGACCTGTGGCGCCATGACCAACCCGAGACGATCGAGATCCTCGAAACCCTCGGCCACCACCTCCCGGACAAGAAGCTCGCCAAGGCGTGCCGGAAGGCCGCCATCCGGCACCGGAGCTGGAAGGCCAACCAGTCCCAACCCGGCCGACGCTGACGTCGCACGGCAGTCAGGGTCGGATCTCGACGGTCGTCGTCACGGGATCCAGCCACCCCCACTTCACCTCGAGGCGGTACGTGCCGGGGCCAACTGGCTCCCACGAACGGGAACGCCCCCAACCTCCTGGTCGTCCGGGAAGGCGGTCGGGTGGTTCCACACACGTTGGTCCCACGTTTCGCTCACCCCCGTCCTGCAGGCGCGCGGTCCCCAGGTCAGGTTCTTGAGCTCAAGGGTGAACACGTAGTGGCTGCTGTCGGCCACCACCTCATCGGCAGCATCGAAGATCTGCCACGACGGTTTTGCCATCCTCGGTGGTCATCGGGAGCACGGAGTTCGAGCACACCTTCAGCGTGAACTCGACCGTCTCACGGTCTCGTACGTGGCCTGGTCGAGAGCCAGCTCGGGGCGCAGCGACCGACCGACGTTGCCCGCGACGAGGAGGCCGATCACCATGGCCCCGGCGAAGGAGAAGAGCGCCGTTCGGCGCGCCATCCTCATGCCGCGCATCGGGCACGTCATGAGAAACGGAGGCCTTGGCCTCGCAGTGGCGTTGGCCTGGGACGACACGGACCGCTCACTTCGCGAGCGACGTCTACCGGAAACCGAGCGGTCCATACCGCCCGCCATCACCGGCCGGCGCTGGTCGCTTCGTCGAGCGATTGGTGCAACCGGTCGGTCGCGGGCCGCAGGTCCTCCCACGCTGGGCTGAGGTGCACGATCCTCTTCGCCTCCGCCAACGGCACGCCGAGCCGCTCGACCGTGGCCTTGATCGACAGGGCTTGTGAGAAGCCTTCCTTCCGGAGCTCTTCGAGCACGGTGTCCCACAGGTGGAGGTCGGTGAGGAGTTCGCCGGCCCGGCGGCTTGCATCAGCTGTCGTGCTCATTCGTCTCCTCCTCCTCGGCGAGAGAGATCGTGATCTCCACCGTACGACCAGGATTGGCTCCGGTGACCCGCGTTCCCCGGATCACCAACGAGGATGCTCCGCTGCCCTTGAACTGCTTCGGTAGTTCTCTCCGACCAGCTCGGAGAACGGCCGGTGCCCCGACGGTCGCCAAGGAGCCGGATGCCGGATACACACCGCGATGTCCTCGAGATAGTCACACCCCCCACCTGCCGGCGCTCGGCGAGGACCTCGATCTCCTGGCCTTCGACGACCACCGACCACTCGAACAGCTCAGCCTGTCAACGGTCAGTAGGACGTGCCCGGTGACGGACAGCAGACCTGCCCGCCAAACAGTTCCTCGAGTGGCTACGTCGGCAAGACCCTTGTTTGTCAGAGGCCCACTTCGGGCCTCTGACCTGGACTTTGTTGGTGGAGACGATGGGAATCGAACCCACGACCCCCTGCTTGCAAAGACGGCCGGGGCGATTCTCTGACCTAGACGATTTCGCGAAAGTCCTGGTCAGCGGGCGATTTCGTTGACCGTCGGTGACCCCGATTCACCCCTGTTCTCCGGTACTTAGGGCACGGTTAGGGCACGGCGTGCCGACGAATCGGAGCCGAGCCTCACGTACTCTTTCGGGGCCTGCCTATCTTTTTTGGCCGCAGCTTCTGGAGTTCTTTGTCGCGAGCTGCGGCCGCGTCGAGAATCTCGTGCTTTCCGTCCTTCGTGCCCTGCAGGTACACGGCCTCGATCACCTGCATGAGCCGGACACCCTTGTAGAGCGGCATCTCCGCGCTGATCTCGTCGAGGGCATCGAGCACCTTCTGGTTCGAGTAGATCGCAACCTCGCCGGTCTTCGGCAGATCCAGATCGATCTTGCGGCTTCCCTTGCTCGAGTGTCTCGCTGCCATCGTTTGATTCTCGCACAGGGCTTCAACTCGTTGGGCGGGACTTCAATCTTCGGTCGCCTCACCGTCGGACATGCGTTGCGTCGGCGCACCAGATCGAACGGACAGCCCTCTGGTCGTCGCCAGCCAGACCGACTATCGCTCGAGATTCGATTGATATCGATTGAAATACAAGCGATACTAGGACCGTGCCAACGACTGCGCCGCCGCTCCTGCCGATCTTCAGGTCCCGCCTCCAGGGCGAGCTGCTGGCGCTCATGCTGGCCGATCCGGAACGTCGGTGGACCAACGATGAGCTCGTCGAGAGAACCGGCGAGCCGTATCCGACGGTTGCCACCGAGGTGCGCCGGCTCGAGCAGGCTGACCTCCTCACCGCCACGACGGTCGGGCGAACCAAGCTCCTGTCCGCCAACCGGGACAGCCCATATCTTCGCCCGCTCGCGCAGTTGGCCACGATGGCGTTCGGGCCACCGACCGTGATCGCCGAGGAGTTCGCCCCGGTGGAAGGTATCGAGGCGATCTACATCTACGGCTCGTGGGCCGCTCGGTATCAGGGCGAGTCCGGACCGTCACCACAGGACATCGACGTCCTCGTCCTCGGTCGCCCCGACCGAGACGATGTGTTCGACGCCGCCCAGCGCGCCCAGCAGCGCCTCGGCCGAGAGGTCAACGTGACCCAGCGCACCCGTCGGCAGTGGGAGACGGCGACCGACGGCTTCGCCGAAAAGGTTCGGTCCGCCCCCATGATCGAGGTTCCCTATCCTCCGAGGGATGCCGAGGTGGAACAAGGGACGTGAGATCATCGAGCGCCAGCTCGAGGATCGTCACCTGGAGGCGGTTCCTGCCGACGCCGACACTGTCGAGCGGCTGATCGAAACTGCCCGCCGCCACATCGCCTCGGCGACGACCAATGCCGAGTGCGATCCCGAGGGAGCGCTGGCGCTGGCCTACGACGCTGCCCGCAAGACGGCCACGGCCCTCCTCGCCCATCAAGGTCTTCGGCCAACGTCGGCTGGCGGCCACATCGGCGTGGTCGAAGCCATCAACGCACAGTTCCCTGGCGTCGATGGCCTGAAGTCGATCGATCGTCTACGCCGACGACGCAACCAGGCCGAGTACCCCGACCCTCAAGAGTACGACCCGGTGACGACCGATGAGGTCGAAGACGCCATCGCCACAGCGACAGCATGCATTGCCGCCGCCGAAAAGCTCCTCGAGGTCCCACAGCTCGGGCTCTTCCGATGAGTCGATGCTCACGCCCTCCAATAAGACCCCCGAATTGCCGCTGGATCGCCGTGCTCGGTGCAAAGGCGCACGGCGACAGCGTCAGGTCTTAAGGAAGCTGAGGAACTCAGAGGCCTGGGTAGCCCACGGACCGGCTCTCGAGTCTCGCTGCCGCGCTCGGGACAACAGAAGGGCTCGCGCCGGACGTGTGACCGCCACATAGAACGCGCGAACCTCCGCACGATGCTCCTTCTCGGACTTCGCGCGGAAATCCGGGAACTGACCCTCGTTGAGACCTACAACGGCGACCGCCCGGTACTCCCTCCCCTGGGCCTTGTGGACCGTGAGCAACCGAACGCCTGGCGTCGCGTCGCTGCCTCGTTGCATCCGGGTGATGAACGCTCTGAAGCCAGACCAGGTCCTATCGGCGACATCCGTCCGAAGCACGAACCGCTCCCAAGCTCGGACGATCTCTCGCCGATCTGCATCCCAGTCGGGTCCTTCGATGGAAATGTCAGCGAGAAGCGCCGTGAAATCCGCCGGCGTCGCGGCTCCCAGAAGGGCCGCCAACGGTTCACAGTCTTCGTGCCGAGCCAACAGTTGGGCGATCGACGTCACGTTAAGAACCGTGTCGAGATCAGCTCCCAACAGTCGGCACAGCTCCCAACCACCAGCGTCAGACGGCGCGCTGCGCCAGCCAAGCAGCTCAGCGACAACTTGGCCGGGGCGCGAAGTCACCCAGTCCTCCAAGCGGACCGCCGTGGCGACGTCCACCCCCATCAGCCCGAGCGCAGCCTCTGTCGCCCTTAGCGAGGCAGCTGACCGACCCAGCACTGCAATCTGTTCTGCTGCGAGAGAGCGCTCCTCACCCGGGGCAATCGCGTCGATGGGCAGTCCCTCCTCAAGCAGATTCTCAATCCAATCGGCTACCGCTCGGCCCTCGGAGTTCTCATCGGAGCTTTCGTTCGTGCCGATCCAGCCGGCGGCCGGGTACACGACGTCGGCTGGTGAGACCGATGACCCGAGTTCAACGGCGACGCGATCACCCAACCTCACGATTGCCTCGGCAGACCGGTAGTTGCGCGTGAGGTGAATGCTTGTGGCCTCGTACTCCTCTTTGAAACGGTTCAACAGTTCGGGGTCGGCCCCGGAGAACTCAACGATCGACTGCTTGGCATCGCCGACGAGCATCAGCGGCGTTGCCGGCACAGGAGGCCCGCCACACAGCACCTGGAGAAGCTCGAGCTGGGCCTCGGTGAGGTTCTGCGCCTCGTCGACGATGACATGCGCATAGAGCCGTCCCAACTGCCGGTGCACACTCGGAGTCGACAACAGCTCGGTCGCGCGCTCGAGCATGGCTGAAAAGTCGAGCACGCCAGATTCTGCGAGTGCCGCGTTCCATTCCTTGTGGAAGGGAGCTCCTTGTTGTCGACGGGCGCTCGCCCAGTCGAGTTGAGACAAAACTTCCCGAAGTTCCTGCTCCGAGAGGTCGCGTCCTTCGCTGCGAAGCCACCTGTCAAGAAGCTCGACCCGGTCCTCCTGGCGAGTGACGACGCCGACCTCTTGGGGCAAGCCAATCCAGGTCCCGTACTTCCGGATGAGGTTGTGAGCGAATCCGTGGAGTGTCTCCGTATCGACCCGGCGCGCTGCCTCGCCAAGGCGGCCATCAAACCGCGCTCTCAGCTCCTCGGCCGCCTTCACCGTGTAGGACACCGCAAGCACCCGCGCCGTCGGCGTCGCAGTCTCCGATAGCAGCCTCTCCACGCGGCGGGCAACGATCTCCGTCTTTCCGCTGCCCGCACTCGCCGTGACCAGGATCGCCTGAGCATCAATCGCTACGGCCATCGACTGGTCATCATCGAGGTCAAACGACATCGGGAACCCTCGGCAACGAGGTGGCGTTTGCAGCCGTCATCTCTTGGACCCGATCGACGAGGGTTCGGAGACAGTCGGGCCAATCATCGACCAGCGGAAGTTCCTGGATGAGTGCGTCGGCAAGGAAACGTCCGATCGCTCCCTTGAGCTTCTTCATGTCAGCAACGGTGGGCACCTCCGGAGCGGACTCAGTACCGACAATCGCAGCGATGGCAGCTCTGCAAACTCCAGCGCTGGTCTCGATGAACATCTGCTCTGTCGCATCCGAGTCGTGGACAAAGGTGACCCACGTCTCCTCTGGCTCCTTCTCCCCTATTCGATCGCCAATGATCTTCGCCGCCGCCTGCCTTCCCGGCGCGTCGCCGTCTGCGAAGAGGTGCCACGGGATGCCAACTGCCTCGGCAAACTTGACTGCCGCGATGCTGAACGGCTGGCCCATCGAGCCCGGGTCGATGACCGACACCCCGTGAGCCCCGCTGCCCAAGGCGTGGCGGAGAAGCGGAGGGAGCAGCGATCGCTCCGTGGCACCATCACCGATCACCACTGCGCTGGCGAATAGCAACTCTCCGAATGGTCGTTCCACCATGCGCTTGAGCTTCTCGACCTCCTCGACGTGATGGTCGGGATTGGTCAGCCGGTGAGCAGATGCTTGGAACGGAGCCAAACTGACTACGGACGGCTCCGTGCTCCGAATCAGTCGGATGGCCTTGTGATCGACCTCGCTCGCCAGAGTGATCGAATGGCTGCTGACTACGAGCTGCCCGGGCACTGCAGAGAGGAGCCTCGGCAACTCGGCCTGCATCTGGGGGTGCAGGTGCGCCTCGGGTTCCTCAACCAACGTGACCGGATGCGGGCGTCGGTCAGGGCCGTCTCGTCCCATCCGACGGTCGTACAGAACGGACTGGACCAAGAGCGACGCCAAACTTCGTGGTCCTGAGCCGTGGAGTCGGAGCGGAGTCGCTCCCGACCCGCTGTCGAGTTCGAGCGACACGGAGCGGGACAGCTCCTCGATTCGGGCCGGGATCGGGGCGATGCTCGGCTGCCCGAAGCCACCGACGTGCGCCTCTGCACGCTTGAGCGAGTCCTCCACAGCAGCGAGCGCGCCACTCTCGCTGACGATGCGCTGGCTCAGCTTCTTGAGATCGTCCTCAATCGATTCTCTGACTTCGTCTGGCAGCTCAAGATCGTTGAGGATCCGGCGAATGGCCGAGCCTCGGAGCCCCATTTCGGTGGCGAGGTCTCGCTGCGTGTCGATCAAATCCGCGACCAGCAGCCGCCGCTGTTCGCGCGACAGGGCCGGCGCGACCGTTGGCTTGAACCATCCATCGTTTGGGTCAAACCTCAGGACAGATTCTTGTCGAACCGCGCCGTGCCCTTCGGCCGACCGAACGATCGTCGTTCGCCATGCGAAGCGTTCCGAGTCGTCCGAGGTCGGCTGCGGCTCGAGCACCTGTCCTACGTCGTCCACAAACAGCCCGTCCGGCGATCCCGGAGCAGGGGCGATTATCACGTCGATCATCGGGCTGTCGCCTAAACCAATCGTGAAGTCGTCGACATCCGCCGGGATGGCGCCGAGGGCGAGAGCTATGGCACGAAGGATCCTCGTCTTGCCGCAATTGTTGCGCCCGACCAGAAGCGTGAGGTTGGGATCAAGGTCGACAGCGAGGTCACGCAGGCCACGAAAGTTCCTGATCCGCACCGACTCAAGGACGATTGGTGCAAGGCCGGTCTGGTCGCCTTCCTGTGCACTCATGTCTGGCCTCCATCGTCTGCCGGCCGGTTGGGTTCGTCCGTCAGTTCCCGATACACGTCCCGGCCGTAGCTGTTCTGCAGGTCCCGAGCGAAGGTGTCGTCGTCGAGGATGGCCTTGAAGATGTCGGCGTTGGCGTCCATGCGCTGCAGGACCACGTTCATGAACTTCTTGGCGAAGACGATCATGAAGTTGTCGAGGTCGTTCGCCCTGGCCGCCGCCTGGATCTCGGGGTCGCCGGTCCAGTCGTCCTTGAACTGCTCGAAGAGCAGCGCGTCGGTGAGCGAGAGGCTCAGCCCGTGCTTCTCGTTCAGTCGGTTGACTATGGCGGAGAGCCGGTCCTTCTCCGGCTCTCCGGTGCCGGTGGATCCGCCGCCGGGGTACGGGTCGAGCGGGTCCGGCTCGTCGGTCTGGCCGGCCAATGAGGTGTCGAACTCTCCCTGCTTCTCTATGCGGAGGTGGGTGAGCTCGACCTCGGAACCGAGGTCCATGGCGCCGTCGTTCGGCCGGCGAGGCAGCACGGCTCTGAGCGACTTGGCGAAGACGTAGAGCTTCTCGAGCTCGGCGTCGGTCCAAGTGGCGATCTGTGAGAGGAACGAGTAGCCGCGTAGGTAGGCGTCGAGGTCCGAGCGGAAGTGTTCTCTGGTGTCATCGTCGAGGTCGTCGTTGAACCTGGCGAGCGGTGCCTCGAGAGCGGCGTAGAGCGCGCCGTTGCCCTTGCGGTCGTTCGGGGCGGTGTCGGCGAAGACGCCCCAGTAGTGGTCGACCTCGGCCGTGTCGAAAACGCCGGCGGACTGGAGATTGCCCTGGAACGTGTAGAGCGTGTTGGCGTCGACCGGCTCGGAGATCGTCGTGTCGTACCAAGGCCGGAACGCATCCGCGATGGCCTCGGCGTCATTCCGGAAGTCGAGGATGAACGGTAGTGGCTTTCCCGGATGCGTGCGGTTGAGCCGAGCCAGGGTCTGGACGGCGTTGACGCCCTCGAGCTTCTTGTCGACGTACATGGCCAGCAGTAGCGGGGCGTCGAAGCCGGTCTGATACTTCTCGGCGACGATCAGCACCTGGTAGCCGTCGGGATCGAAGCCGTCTTCGCCC